>Ga0302347_1004125_pt1 | contig 11896 bp, 7 predicted proteins | sample PhyWR1_FD_202178 | JGI IMG/M metagenome (GOLD analysis project Ga0302347, IMG submission 202178) | Leaf surface microbial communities from wheat plants in UC Gill Tract Community Farm, Albany, California, United States - DLSL W.R1 (v2)... | ecosystem: Host-associated > Plants > Phyllosphere >...
TGATCATCACGGTGTAAATATCTGCCTGCATGAGCCCATGTACCCATTCGCACGTCGCGGCGGTAAAGACCTCACCTCGACCTTTGTGGAAGTGCACCACCATACCGGCCCCACGGCTGTGCATAGCGATGCTGGCGTCGCCCAGGTCGGGCGCCAGGATGGAAGCACGAAACCGGGCATCGCCGTCGCCGAGCATAAATGAATAGGCATCCTCGGACCGGCCATGCTCGGCATCGGTCTTGTCGAACAGATTGCTTGCCAGGTACACCGAAAAGGTTGCGTACAGGGTCCAGTCAAACCATTCGAGCGCATTGCCAATACCTGCCGCGCGCAACGATCTTAGGCGTCCTTGGTGAGACGTCGTATTGTTCATGGGTTAATTCCTGATTGGATGGGATCGAAGCGATTTGGCAAATCGGATCAAAGGTGCAGCGCGGGCTTGGGCTGACTAACGCCATGGGCAGAAGGGACGCGGACCCGCAGCGCAATCAGCAGCGCGGCAAGCAGCATCAGCACCGCCGCCGCGATAAATACGCCTGCGCTGCCACCGACGCTGAACACTGCACCGCCAGCGGCGGCGCCCGTCGCGATGGCGGACTGCACAGATGCCACCACCATGCCTCCGGCGCTTTCCGCCTGATCAGGGACCGCACCGGCAACCCAGTTTGACCACGCCACCGGCACCCCACCAAAGGCCAAGCCCCAGATCGCCAGAAGTACCGCCTGCCCCGGCAACGACGCCGGCAACAGCACCAACGCCAGTGCTGCAACGCCGACCAGTGCGGGCATCAACACCAGAGTGGCCAGCGGGTGGTGCTCCAGCAGCCTGCCGGCCAACAGCGTGCCGACGAAGTTGGCCACACCGAACCCCAGCAACATCAGTGACAACCCTTGCGGGCCAATGCCGGTAGTCCCGTCAAGGAATGGCCGAACATAGGTGAACATGGCGAAGTGCCCGCTGTGCACCAGCACACAACCGAACATCCCCATGGCGATGCCTGGGCGCTGCAACACCTCTAAAACAGTGCGCAGCCTTGCCGGCCGACGCGGTGCAAGGCGCGGTAGAGTGAACGACTGAAAAGCCAGGGTCACCATGCCTACTGCCGCCGCCGCGAAGAACGCGCTGCGCCAGCCATAAAGCCCGCCCAGATAGCTGCCCAGCGGCACTGCAACGACCGTCCCGATAGCAATGCCGCTGAAAATGATCGATAGCGCCCGGGGCAATAGAGCACTCGGTACCAACCGCATCGCTACCGCCGCCGCCATGCTCCAGAACCCGCCAAGGGCTATACCCAGCAAGATGCGCATGAACAACAGCACCGCGAAGCTGGAAGAAACCGCGACCAACAAATTGGAAGCGACCATCAACGTGGAAAACCCCAGCAACACCCAACGCCGATCGATGCTGCGGGTCAGGCCTGGCACCAACAAGCCGGCGAACAACGCTACCACGGCTGTCACCGTTACCGCCTGGCCAGCCAGCGCTTCGGACACTCCCAGGTCAGTAGCCATCAGCGTCAACAAACTGGCCGGCAGGTACTCAGCGGTCAGTAACCCGAACACCCCCATTGCCAACGAAAAGACGGCCATCCACGCGGGCGTCGCAGGCTCTACATCCAAGCCGACGCCAGGATGGCGGTCGGGCACGACACTACATACACAGTCAGTCATTTTACGGATCTCCCAGTCTTCATTACGAACCGAAGTCTAGGCGCCGCAAGCTGGATGATCTATGATTGAAAATCTCTACTTTTTGATCAAAACACCTGAATGATACCTGCTGATCAGTTTGCTCTTTCCTCGGACCTCATCAACGAGCTATTGCGCGGCATGCGCCTGCGAGGTGTCGAATACCGGCGTATCCAGGCAGGTCCTGTCTTCGGCTTGGGCTTCACGGAAAAACCTGGGCACGCCTGGTTCCACTTCATAGCCGTCGGCAATGCGCTGCTGCGAATGGAGGATGGCACCTCCTACGAGCTGACTGCCGGCAACGCCGTTTTCATCTCCCATGGTGCGGCCCATCAACTGCTTTCACATCCGGACGCGCCGGTTCTGGACATCAACCGTCTAGACGGCGCCCCGCTCGGTGACACCGTCAGCGCAGTGGATACCGGAGCCGATGCCAGCCCCACCCCAAGCACTATTTTGTTCAGTGGTTGTATGGAGTTTGAACTGGGGAGTATCCATGGACTTGGCAGGCTGATGCCGGGCCTGATGCTGATTGATGCTGGCGGCCAGCGTTATCCCGGTCTGGTACCGATCCTGACAACCATGGAACGCGAGGTTAGCGCCGCACGTATCGGCTTCGCCGGTATCCTCGCGCGTTTGGCCGACGTGGTGGCGGCCATGGTCGTTCGCGGCTGGGTAGAGTGCGCCTGCGGCAATGCTTCTGGCCTGGTCGCCGCCTTGCGCGATCCACGCCTGGCCGGTGCACTGCTTGCACTCCATCAGCAACCGGGCCGCGACTGGACTGTTGCGCAGCTGGCAGAGCACTGCAATACCTCACGCTCGGTCTTCGCGGACCGCTTCCAGGTGACGATTGGCATGGCCCCGCTGCGCTATGTCACCGAACTGCGAATGCGGCTTGCGAGCCAGTGGCTAACCCTCGAAAGGCTACCGATTGAAGAGGTAGCGCAGCGTTTGGGTTACACATCACAGGCCGCTTTCAGTCGTGCATTCAAGCGCATTACAGGCAAAACACCTGGATTAAGTCGTAAGGTGAGGCAGCCCGATGTAACTTGAGACTTGTGGCCTTTCATTGGAGTGCCCCCAACTTGCCAGGCAGGGATCGGGGTTTTGCTGTCGAGCCGAGAGATCGAATACAGCTCAGACAGTACTTTCAAAATGCCAAGATGGGCACCCTCAGCATTGCCGACAAACACATAACCACCCGGGGTGGGATCGAGCATGTGGGCAACGGTGGATTGACGCAGATGAAACCTTTTCGGGAATGAAGATGGTCGGGCGTGCATCGCCCAGCTTAGACGCGGCCAGCGCGGCAAATGGGTAAAAGGCTAATGACCGCCCGACAAGGTTGTTCTCAATCCATCAACTCGATGGTCAGATTGGACTCAGCGCTCTGACGGCCGGAAACCCGAGCCGAGACTTCTGGCAAGGTTGGTTCTACTTCAATCCTGGCATTGAAGCTTTTGCCCTGAACAAGCTGGCCATTCTGTGAGGCGGTAAAACTTTGTCCTGCCAGCAGTTTCACGTCCCACGCAGCTACTCCCTGGGTAATACCCCCCGGTGTAACAAGCGTCAATTGTACCGCGCGACCGTCGACCTGCGCCTCCAGCACCCTGAATCCCAGGCTGCCATGGTGACCATAGGCCAACTCACCGTTGGCAGCCCTGTCTCCCAGCAGCCGGAATGTCATGGTTTGACTGAAAGGGCAGAAAACGCTGAGCATCAGTTCCCTTTTACCGAATGTAAGATTCTGGCTGTTGCTTGCCTGCTGTAACTGCCATCGCGACAGATGACCGTAATCAATCACCTGCCCCCCCGCCGACAAGGTGCATCGTCTGTCTGGAGGTGGCGCCGGTTGCACATCAACGGGCTGTGCCGCCACCGGTACCAGGGCAGCCCCGCCCATCAGCACCCCGAACATTACCATTGCTAGGGTCATGGTTGTTTTCATCATGCGCTCCTGTTATCGGCAAACCGCACTTGCGGTTTCAAACAGTACTGTCTTCTCGACTTTCTCCGGCAACCCCGGTGTAAACCGGCAGAGGGGGCGGCCTGACTCCTGGACTTCGTACACCCCGGTCGCATTCACATCAGCAATAAAGACACGGCTGTCCTCCCCGACAACGGTGACGAATTGACCCTTCTCGTCAAAAACACTGGTACCTCGGGGCAAGGTTTTTTTAGTGGCCGATGTCACGTCTATCAACGCCCTTCGAGTCCGCACCACATCGAAATTGATATAGTTCACCGAGCCCCGTGCGGCCTCCGCCTCCTGCCAGGCATTGGCGATATCCACGTTCCGCGCCAGGGTACGGGTATCCAGTTGGATGGTGCTTCGCCTGTAACCACTGAGCGTCGGCACGACGGCATAGCCACGACTGTCGGTCCATGTCGGCCCTCCCGGTGTTTCCATGCGCACCCCGCTTTCCTCCCCCACTTTGGCAATACCCAGGGTATCTCCGACACGATAGGCTGCCGGGGTGACTCCACGGTCATGGGCTACCACGCTGCCTGCCGCATGGGCGAACCATGAAGTGGTGTTATCGGAGTCCTGGCTGATACTGCCATCGAGCTTGCTGTATGGCGTCAGCAGATCGCCGCTGGCGGTCACGGATCCGTGCCGGCTGCGCAAGTCACGCTCGCCTGACAGGCTCCAGCCGCGATCCTGGCTGGTGCGGTCGCTGTAGCGGGTACCGACACGAGCGCCACGATTTGAATCACTTACATAACTGTTGAGACTGCGTCCCTGGCCAAAGGGAATATTCAGCGTCAAATACAGGCGTTTGTCCGGGTGGGCGTTGCGCCCACCGGAATTCTCACTCGCCGTGAGTGCCACATAAGTACGGCCGAAGGTTTTGCTCCAGGTACTGCTGATGTAGCGCGACGTGTCACCGTCAAAGGTGTTCCCGCGGGCCCAAGAGAGCGACAGATTGCCCAGCTTCACCTGCGACCAGCTGCCGCCCACCCCGAACTGGTTGCGATTGCGGCTGCCGTAATCCTCGCGATCAGCTTGCAGGGCATCGCTCAGCTCACTGAACCCCTCACTCTGCTGAGAGTAATTCAGCGAAACACCCATACGCTCAGTCAGGTTGTGACTTAAGGTTGCCGTGCCGGATACGCCCTTGCGGCCCCGTTTCTTGTCCTGTGCAACGTTGGTTCTATAGCCAAGAACTGTCGAGTTGAAAGGCTGGCTGATCAACTCGAGCCCGGCCGCAGTGTAGGGTGTGGATGCCAGCAAACCGGTACTCAACGACATATGAGGATTGAGCACCCAACCATTGGCAATGGTTCCGATGGCTGGTGACTCGTGACTGCCCTGCTGATCAAGTTTGCCCGCACCAAAAGACAACCCCGGGGCCACGGCAGAACCATTGAGCAAAAATGCTGAAGCCGGTACGACAAACTGACGCTTGCCTGCACGACTGTCGGTCACGGTCACTTCGAGATCCGAGCCGGTATTCAACAGGGGCAAACCTTGCAGGCGAAACGGGCCTGCCGGCACTGTGGTGCTATAGATCAACACGCCAGACTGGCGTACTTCGACCACTGACTGGCTATCGGCGAACCCCTCTACCAGTCCTGCCCCGCCCTGATTGCCTTGCAGGGCGGCTTCAGGAAAAACCTGGAAGCCCAGCACCCGCCCGGTACTGAACAACGAGTTGGCCAGATTGATCTGACCGAGCTGCACGACTTTTTTGCTTTCGACAAAACTGCGCTGGGCGTAGGCCGCCTGATAGCGCATGGTATTAACGCCATTGAAACGCGAATAGGTTTGCCGGCTGCGGACAATCCAGTCGTCAAGATTGAAACCCGCTTCGGTATCGAACTGCATAAATTGGGTATTCGACATCCCGCCTGCGGCATCCAGGTACTGTGCATCGTAGTTGAGCAGGCCGGCAAATCCTCCGTGGGTCCAGTTACCGCTTTCTGTCCCGGGCACAGCGACAGCCTGCGCCGGCAGCACCAGATCCACACGCCCTTCACTCGGGTCAAGGTGCAATTCGGTCTGGGGCCAGGCCGTTTTCAGATCGAAACAGGGAGCCTGTTCAGTAAACCCCGGGGCGGCGATCAGACCTGCATGCTTCTGGAATGCCTGATCGGCACACAACCTTCCATCCTGATCAAACAGGACCTTGACCTTGCCGCGGGCACTGCCATTTACCGTCAGAGCGACTGTTGACTCCCCCGGAAGAAAGCGCGGTGAGTAACGAAACATTTCCCCCACCCTTGCATCCACTCCCCTGCTCTTCAAAGCGCGCATATCGAATAGTGTTTCATCGTCGCGCGCATTTATATCGGCACCCAGTACTGAAACGGGAAGGGTCAGGGCAACCGCCAACACCATGGTTGACCAGCCAGGGAACCTAGCCTCTGCCTGGGCAATCTGATGTTCTGTTAATCGCATTTCACTGGGCCAGATCAGCGTCATAAGAGTTCACCGTATAACCCCAGGTAGTGGCGGGAGAGATACGCACCTGCCGCGCGCTTGAGACTGTTTTGTCCGCGCCGGGCTTAATGGCAAGCGTTTGCCCGGGCAGGATGTAGCTGGCTGGGAGCATCCAGGGGGTATTGTCCGGTAAGGTCAGAAGGTCTTGACCCAGACGCACCACGTAAGGTGACGGGTTGTGGACTGTCAGGGTGTTGGCGTCCAGGCTCCAGACCAGGCGCTTCCAGGGAGCGGTATCCCGTTCCAGCCCTGACGGGCGCAGAATCACCGGCAGATTCTGACGCACGCTCATACGTACCTGATTTTGACCTTTTTGCTGGGGAGGCACGCCGTCAAACAGGACGCGTTTTAAGCGCTCCGTTTTCAGCGGTTCCTTGTGGGCCAATAAAAAACGCACTCGCTGGGTTTTGCCTGGTTCAACACGCGCCGCTGGAGGCGTAACAATCAATAAGGCTTCGCTGTCTTCCTTTATATTTATAATGTTTGTTAATAGCAGCACCGGGAAGGCATCGGTATTCTTGATATTGATTACCCCCTCGCCATCATCTTCCTCAATAATCACCACCGATGTTTCGGGCACCATACCCGCGGCATAAATACTTGTGGATGCCAGCCATACAGCCAGAGCACCCGTATTAAGAATGACCAATGTTTTCATTGTATTTACCGAATTTTGGCAATGGGTCATTAGGCAGAGACAACCCGAATAACAACCCATTGATTTGACACTTATGCCTGATCAGAAGCCAGCAATACCCCTGAAGACAAAAGAAGCATTACAGATAGACAAGTTCAATGGTGGTCAAGCCATCTAGTTTGATGTCATGCGAGGTATCGAGTAAAGAGCGCTTGTTTATATAGGCCTTGACGCTAAGTTCACCTGAGACAGTGGTAAACGCCAGCGGGGCCAATACCCCACCCGGAGTGGACCATGATATAAAGGTGGTCACTGGATAAGGCGTATACATACCAATTCCAGTTGCAGCAGTACGCCAGTTAGCCGGATCATTGTCACTGTTTCGATAAACAGGCACGACACTCCCGGATTCCGTTGTTAAACCAGCACTGAGCAGGCCTATACTGTAACCGCCTATGGGTGTCGTACCGTCCAGCCCCAACCCGACCACTACGGCACCACTCAATGAACCGGCAGGCGCCACAGCGCTCCCCTCCTGACCGCTCTCTACTGCCCCTGCCAGGGTTCCCTTACGGCCATTGATAGCTTTGATGGCAACCTTGACTGGCGCTTGACAAGTGATACCGAAGGGCACATGTTTTACGGGTAATATCGTGTAAGTAGTGGGATCCAGGGTAGTCGCGGAAATAGTACCATAGTCAACGACGCCCCCCCCGCCAAGGGTCGGAGTGCAGGCTCCCGGAACAATGGTGCCGATCACTCGGACATCCACACTTTCAGCCATCACCGCAGTGGAAAGCGCAAACGCCGTCAGCATTAACGTCGCACAACCAAACACTCGACAATTGAATGTTTTTTTACCAACGCAAATCTGTTTCATATGACCACCTATTTTTTATCACCGCAAGATCAAACACTTTCAAGAGCATCCACTGCAACTTTCACTGCATCCTTTCTGCCTCGCAGTATACTTTTGAGCCCTTCATGAACACATGGACGTTCCCTGACAAAAAGGTAAGGAGAAGTCACAATTCATGTAGGATTTCGCTTATACAGGCCGATCACGAACACACCTTATTACTTCATTAGCTCCCCACTCAAACATCACACAATGAACTAACCAACAACAAAGAAACTGCAACTTCAACTTCAACTCATCTTTCTCGCACTACAAAAACTGCGTACCAAACGAATCACTCTTGCTTTCGGTTGTTTGCCACGCTGTCAAACAAGCTCGACTCTCCCAGACACTCACCCTGGTCAGCAGGCTTGCCCGGAAAGCTGCAGACTGAGTAGCGCCTTCTCCTGCATACTCCGGAAACAGGCTTCATCACTGCCGGCAATCACGCAACCGTGGGTGGTATCAGAGTTACACTAACCTTTAAGAAACCTGGGGTAATCGTCGAGCAAGTTTCCAACTGCGCTGGAACATATCTGACCACCCGGCCCGAACCACCCATGGATCAGATGAGTTTTTCCGCCTTTTATCCATGGCATTGCAGTCGTTATATAACGCCTAGCAAAAATACGACCAGCCTGCAACTCGATCGCCAAACAAGCATTAGCCTGCATAACAGTCCTTTTGCCCAAACCACCACCCAACTGCGGACGGGCAAAAACAGACCCATCAAATTAAACAACTCATACAATAACTCTCGCCCAGATCCCCCCTGCATCGCCCATTACCAGAAAACCGCATAGCATCAATATCAAATCGATCTTTAACCTGCCTTCCCCATGATCAGTCGCCCCACCCCAGAACAAAATGCATTTCAACACAGGCACAGCGATTAAAAACAGTGAAATAACAACAAGTTATTCGATTCCAGTGACATGCATATAAATCGCCCCCCCTGGAAAATAACGCAATCAAAGCAATTGATTTGATAACCATTGTTATCTGGCCGTAGCAGCCCGCTTTCTCAACCCTTATCCGGCGCATATATATAAAAAAAATAATTATCCTCACTTGAAGTTTTATTTTGCCGTACTACTTTTTAATTAACAGCCTCACAACTCAACATGCCGAGTTATTTTCGGCCCTTATGGTCCCGCTTGTTTTTTGTGGCGCCAACAAATACCGCGCCGGCATTATTAATAATCTGGATCCAAAGTATCATCTCGCACAGCCATGCTTCATCAGCTCTTCAGAGAGGAGCCAGATATTATGAAAGCCCTGCCTTTAACCGGCACAACCAACGCGCAGCGTTTCAACAACAAAGATGCGCAGGGCCCGCCCGGCGCAACTAGTTAACATTAAGATTAAAATACTATAGATAGAGTCAGTAGAACCTTGAGCAATCAATAGTTCCTCTCTGGAGGTTGGCGCGCGCCAAAAACAATTATGAACAAGATCTTTTCAGTTGTATGGAATTATTCCCTTGGCAGCTGGGTAGTGGCGAGCGAACTGGCGCGCAAAAAAACCAGAAGTGGGCCGTCCAAAGGCATAAAAACAATAACCGCAGTCGCTGTGGGTCTGACTTTCGGGCTGCTGTCCACATTCGTTATTGCGGGTACGGCAATGCAGAGGGGTGTAGTCAGTGATACCTCCGCTCTAGGTCCTGGGTCATCCTTCGCTTCCACAGTAGATGCCTTTTCCATCGCCATCGGTGGCGGCAGTGGAGCCACTGCCACAAATTTTAGCGTTGCTGTCGGTGATGCATCGAGTGCCACAGGTTTGAGCTCTATTGCATTAGGACGCCAAGCCGTAGCTAACGCCGATAACGCTACCTCTCTGGGATCGATCAGCAGTGCAACCGGCATAGCTGCTACCGCTCTGGGCACCAACAGTTTGGCTTCCGGGAACGCGTCAGTTGCTTTGGGTCAAAACTCCAAGGCGACCTTATTAAATGCCACGGCACTGGGATTCAACACCTTCGCTTCCGGTGCCGGCAGCCTTGCTCTCGGCAACTCATCGCAAGCTTCCGGCAACGACTCCCTGGCTGCGGGTACTGCCGCCAATGCTAGCGGATCCGGAGCGATTGCTTTAGGTCAGAATTCGGTGGCCAACTCCCTTAATGCCATTGCCATAGGCAGATCGGCGCAGGCCACAGGTGGACAAGCCGTGTCCATCGGGGCAGGCAATATCGCCACCGGCAATGGCGCCGTGGCCATCGGTGATCCTGATACCGCCACCGGCACCGGGGCAGTCGCCTTGGGCGCAAACAACACCGCCAACGGCCAGGGCAGCGTGGCCCTGGGCAACACTACTATCGCCACGGGCCAGGGCTCGGTGGCACTGGGCAATGTTTCCCAGGCCAACAGCGCAGGCTCTATTGCCCTTGGCAGCGCAGCCACAGTGGCGGCCGGTGCGACCCAGGGGCTGGCACTGGGCTCCGGAGCAACCTCCAACAACGCCGGTGCCGTTGCACTCGGCGCCAACAGCACCACGGCGGCTGCAGTCGCCACCTCTGGCGCCACCATCGGCGGCGTGGCTTACACCTTTGCCGGGACCGCCCCCACCAGCGTGGTCAGTGTCGGCAGCGTCGGTGCAGAGCGGCAAATTTCCCATGTGGCTGCTGGCCAGCTCAGTGGTACCAGTACCGATGCCATCAATGGCAGCCAGCTGTTCGCCACCAATCAACAGGTCACCACCAACGCCACCAATATCGCCGGCAATACCACAGCGATCAACACCCTCAACAGCGGTGGCGGCATCAAGTACTTCCACAGCAATTCAGCACTGGCCGACAGCACCGCCACTGGCACCAACAGTATGGCTGCAGGCCCTACAGCCAATGCGAGCGGATCCGGGGCTATTGCTTTTGGCCATGATTCCGTGGCCAATTCGACGGATGCCGTGGCCATTGGCACCGCCGCGCAGGCTACGGGTGGCAAAGCCGTGTCCATCGGTGCAGGCAATATCGCCAGCGGTAACGGCGCCGTGGCCATCGGTGACCCCAACACCGCAACAGGTACCGGCGCAGTCGCCCTGGGCGCCGACAACACTGCCACGGGCCAGGGCAGCGTAGCCCTGGGCAACACCAATATCGCCACGGGCCAGGGCTCGGTGGCACTGGGCAATGTCTCCCAGGCCAACAGCGCAGGCTCTGTTGCCCTCGGCGACGCAGCCATAGTGGCGGCCGGTGCGACCCAGGGGCTGGCACTGGGCTCCGGAGCAACCGCCAACAACGCCGAGGCCGTTGCACTTGGCGCCAACAGCACCACGGCGGCGGCTGTCGCCACCTCTGGCGCCACCATCGGCGGCGTGGCTTACACCTTCGCCGGGACCGCACCCACCAGCGTGGTCAGTGTCGGCAGCGTCGCTGCAGAGCGGCAAATCACAAATGTGGCTGCTGGCCAGATCAGTGGTACCAGTACCGATGCCATCAACGGCAGCCAGCTGTTCGCCACCAATCAACAGGTCACCACCAACACCACCAATATCGCCGGCAATACCACCGCGATCAATAATCTCAACAACGGTGGAGGCCTCAAGTACTTCCACAGCAATTCAGCACTGGCCGACAGCACGGCCACAGGCACAGACAGTGTGGCAGCAGGCCCGGTAGCCAATGCCGCGGCATCCAATGCCATTGCTGTGGGTGCGAACAGTTCTGCTTTCAATAGCAGCAGCATCGCACTGGGCTCAGGCAGCATAGCCGGTGTATCGGGTTCAGGTACTGTCACCAACAGTACCGCCGTTGGCGCCGGTGCATTGGCCGCCGGAGGTTTTGCTTCGTCTTTTGGTAGTTCGGCATCCGCCTCGGGTACAGCGGCAACCGCTCTGGGCACCAACAGTCTGGCTTCCGGGGGCTCGGCATCTGCTGTGGGGCAAAACTCCAAGGCGACCGCAGTTAATTCCACGGCACTGGGATTCAATACCACCGCTTCCGGTGCCGGCAGCCTTGCTATCGGTAACTCATCGCAAGCATCCAACAGCGACTCCCTGGCTGCGGGTACTGCCGCCAATGCGAGCGGATCCGGGGCTATTGCTTTTGGCCATGATGCCGTCGCCGACTCGACGGATGCCGTGGCCATTGGCACCTTAGCGCAGGCTACGGGCGGCAAAGCCGTATCCATCGGTGCAGGCAATATCGCCACCGGCAACGGTGCCGTGGCCATCGGTGACCCCAACACCGCAACAGGTACCGGCGCAGTCGCCATGGGCGCCGACAACACGGCTA
>Ga0302347_1004126_pt1 | contig 11895 bp, 13 predicted proteins | sample PhyWR1_FD_202178 | JGI IMG/M metagenome (GOLD analysis project Ga0302347, IMG submission 202178) | Leaf surface microbial communities from wheat plants in UC Gill Tract Community Farm, Albany, California, United States - DLSL W.R1 (v2)... | ecosystem: Host-associated > Plants > Phyllosphere >...
CGCTCGCCTAAAGACGTGTCACCGGAGGTGTTTAATGAGATTTCACTCGCGTTATCCGAGTTGGGTAGCTCTGTGTCAGATCCGTATATTGGGATGCGCTAATTAGCGGCGACATAGTTGCGAATAATTTCAGAGTGCGGTTATTGGCGTGCTTACTTAGCTCACTCCTCTAGCTCATCCCGCGAGTAACGGTGCATGATCTTGCGCGTAGGTGCTCAACCCGCGCGACTTGTGATATTTTCAACAAGGGATGGGGTGCTCGTAACAACGCTCTCTCGCGATGGGGTAGCGGCACACATGAAAACAAGCATCTACGTTTTTGTTACTCCCCTTGCGTACATACAGCGACAGCCTTCAAAGGTACGTGCAAGCCAACACTCAGGTTTCATGTGGATGAACTCCTAAGGTGAGAACGAGCCTTAATGCCTATAAGACAGACAATACCTAAGGTTCATGAAGTCCGACTCACCCACAGGATTCGGCGCGTACACAGGTGCAAAATGTTCTCCCCGCTTTTAAGGCAGTTGTGCGCTTTCCTCTTACTCGCTGCCTCAGGCATCTCCGTCGCCTCAGATCCGGCTACAGCGCCGATTCGGGTTGTCACTGAGGAATTGCCGCCATACAACATGGCAGAAAACGGAGTGGTCACAGGCCTGAGTACGGAAATCGTGCAAGCAGTTATGGCCGGTCTCGGGCTCAACTCCAAGATTGAGATTCTGCCTTGGGCTCGCGCCTATGATTTAGCGCAACATTCCGACAACGTCCTGATCTATTCTATGGCAAGAACCCAAGAGCGGGAACATCTCTTCAAATGGGTCGGAGCCATCGCACCGACGAGGTGGTTTCTGTTCAGTCTGTCCGAAAGACCTATTTGGCTGAATTCACTCGACGATGCACGTCAGTATCACATCGCGACTGTCAAACAGGACGTTGGTGAGCAGTACATGATGGCCCACGGGTTCCAGGTGGGCAAAGAGTTACTGTCTAGCAGCATGTACGAGAACACTTACCGCAAGCTTAAGGTCGATCACGTTGAGCTGTGGATCTCCAATGAGCTCAACGCCATTCACCTTATGCGCAAGAATGGGGATGATCCTGAAATGACGATGGTGCGTTCACTGCCGTTACCCGAGCTATCAAGTGAAGAAGGACTGTACATGGCCTTCAGTCCAGCTACGCCAGACGCAACCGTAGAACGGTTTAGGGCAGAATTGGATCGGATCAAGCAAGATGGCACATATCACGCTATCGTCAAAAAATGGCTCCAAGGTCCTTCACATTGAACGCATCGACTGCTGCCTCTCACGAAGGTCCCACATCGGCCAAAAGCAGTCAGTCGGATGTTTCTACGAAGCTAGGCGCTATTGAGCCACGTAACACACAACACGCTAACGAGTGAGTAGAGAGGACCAGCAACAGCGAGCGCACGGCCCGCCGTTGCAGAAGTGCGACAGGACTTATTTTTGCTGCACCACATTCCGGTCTAGGAAACGGTGGATTTCGCCACTGATCTCGTTCAAGTGTGTTTCCAGTGCGAAGTGCCCGGTGTCGTAGAGATGTACCTCAGCTTTGGGAATATCACGCTTGAACGCGTTCGCTCCTGCCGGGAGAAAAAACGGATCGTTCTTTCCCCAAACGGCCAACATCGGCGGCTGATATTTGCGGAAATACGCCTGGAACTCGGGGTAGCGCTTCACGTTGGTAGCATAGTCTGCGAACAGGTCTAGCTGGATTTCATCGTTACCTGGTCGCGAAACGAACGCGTAATCCAAGGTGTATGTTTCAGGTGCGATACTGTCAGGGTCCGCTACGCCATGCGTGTATTGCCACTTGATTGATTCTGGTTTGAGCAGCTCGCGCAATGCGTTGCGGTTCTCGGCAGTGGGAGCGTTCCAGTAACGTTGAATCGGGTTCCAGCCCTCGCTGAGGCCTTCAACGTAAGCATTCCCGTTTTGGCTGATGATTGCGCTGATTCTATCGGGGTGTGCGACGGCCATCCGCCAGCCTACAGGCGCACCGTAGTCGAACACTTGAAGAGCGTAGCGATTCAGCGCAAGCGCTTCAGTAAATTCGTCCATGGTTTTGGCGATGTTGTCGAACGTGTATGAGTACTTCGCCCGATCAGGGCTGTCCGAGAATCCAAAACCTGGGAAGTCAGGGGCAATCACGTGGTAACGGTCCGCTAGCTTCGACATCAAGTCGCGATACATGAATGATGAGGTAGGGAATCCATGAAGCAACACGATGGTTGGCGCCGATGGGTCGCCCGCTTCCCGATAGAAGATGCGGACCCCTTTTACCTCTACAAAATGGTGTTGTACGTCGCTTGCCCTTTGGTGGCTAATGTCGGCTGCTTCCACTCCTGCGCTGGCGAGCGCTGCACTAAGGGCAGTGGCGGCTAACAAAGTCTTAATGCTCATGCAAACTCCTTGGACACTGAATGAAAAAGATAAGTGGGCTATCAGGCGGTGAGTTCATGGCTTGTCGAGCTTCAGGCGCACCAACTTGATATGGCTATATTGCCCGTTTCAATAACCCAACATAATCTGAGAACATTGGTAATCTCCCTACCAAATATTGGAATATTCCATGGACAGATTTGAGGCAATGAAGCTGCTCGTGGCGGCGATTGATGCTGGCAGCCTGACGGCAGCCGGGCGGCTAGCCGATATCCCTCTTCCCACCATCAGCAGGAAAATTTCTGACCTGGAGACGCTGATAGGTAGCCGTTTATTGATTCGGACCACGCGTAGGCTCTCGTTGACCGATGCAGGGGTGGCTTATGTGGCTGCTGCACGCCGAATATTGGAGCAGTTGGAGGTTGCCGAACGCGAAGCTGCCGGAGAATTCATTGCCCCCAAGGGCGAACTGGTCCTGACTGCGCCAATCATGTTCGGCCGGCTGCATGTGCTGCCGATCGTCAACGCGTTTTTAGGGGAGTTTTCCGAAATCAACATCCGGCTCTTGCTTTCTGATCGCAACGCTCACCTCGTTGACGACCACGTGGACATGGCAGTGCGCATTGGAACACTCGCTGATAGCGGCATGATCGCCACTCAGGTGGGGGCCATGAGAACTGTAATTTGCGCGAGTCCTAGGCTGCTGGAAGCGTATGGAAGACCTGAATGTCCCGCAGACCTGCAGAACTTGCCAACCGTGCGACTTGACGCCCCTATGCCTTTTCAATACTCAAAACATGGCGTGGCAGAATCAACGAGGCGGATGACCCCGCGCTTATCGGTGACGACCGCTGACGCAGCAGCGCAGGCCGCTATTGATGGCGTTGGAGTCGTTCAGTTATTGCACTACCAAGTCGCGGAGGCGATCAGCGAGGGACTGCTGGAGATTGTGCTGGATAACTATGAGCCTTCGTCGGCGCCTATCAACCTGATCCACATGTCACCGGGGCATATGCCCCTGAAAATGAGGCGATTTCTGGATTTTGCGATTCCTCGGTTTCGTCAACGCCTGGATCAGTAAGCTCAGCGATGGCGTGCGTAATCATTCCGATGTCATAAGACTCATATCGGGTATTTTGGCGCAGACACGCCGACGACATGGGCTAAAAGCTGGACGCTCCTAAGCTGGCTATTGTTATTTTGCCTTTGGTCGCCGGACAAGCCGTAGACCCAAAAGCCATTGCTGGAAGTTGGGCGCCCCTCTTCATGTTGATGGCTGCAATCGCGGGGATTTGTCATTTTTTTCACGAGGTGGTTAAGAACAAAATCAAGAGACTGGCCCCTCCATCACAATTACGATAACGACCAACGCCGACTGGCTCGGAAGGTCTAGGAATTATTCATGCCATTTATTTTTACCTGCGTTGTGTCCCTATTTTTTTGGACTGTTGTTTCAGCAATCACAGGAGCTGAGGAGCCTTGGGACCTGGCCAGTTACTGGACCATCATCTACCCCGCCGCGCTAGTGTTGTCCGTGATCCTTGGAGCCGTTCTAAAAAGCTCACAGTGGTCCGCAGGCGCCATCGTAATACTCTCTCAGGTCCCCGTGGTTTTGGCGACTTCTGGTACATCCCCGTTGCTAGCTGCCGGTATCATCGTTGCGGCCGTTCTCTCAATTCCGGCCATAACGCTGTCATGGCTCGCCGGCAAATTGCGCTCAGGTAAGAAAGGACGATGGACATCTACGAAGAAATGAAGGCACCGTTCCAGGAGCACCCGCGACGAGTACTGAATACACAATACAGATTGAGCCAGATAAAAAAACGGCGGCAAGCTGGACAGTAGGACGTAACCACCAACTCGCCCAAATACGACTTTGAGGTCATAACGACTAATGAGACCGCACATGGCCGAGAACTGTTGAGCGGCACCACCATGCCGCCCCATAAATGGGGCTCCAGAATGGTGTACACCTTCGTCCGGTCGTCCGGTGAACCTGTGAGGTTGCATTGCGCGATTGCACTGATCCTGGCGCCTTGGCGAAAGGCGTCTGGCAAAGTCACCTTCTCGACCCCTGCCGTTCACGTTAAATAGAAAGCATCGCCCTTAAGTCATCAGTTTTGTTGAACTCGCTGCGCTACGTCGCAAAGCCACCGGCGCAAAAGTTGGGCTGCTTCACCCAGCACCACATCTTTGGCCTGCACCAAATAATAGCCCTTGCCAGTCTTTAGTACAGATTCAAAGACAAGTACGAGAAAGCCTAGTTGTACGTCTTCTTCAACCAACCAAGGGCTGGTAAGCACTAAACTTTGATCGCGGCGGGCCGCGTCGATTGCCAGCTCAGACTGGTCAAATTTGAGGCTGCTGGAGAAGCTATCGGGGGACATGCCAACCGATGATAACCATTGAGACCAGTTGGCATGAGACGTCATGCGCGACGGAGAGCGCTTTAAGTAATTGCTTTAGGGAAATAAGCTTAACAGCCTTCGGCAGGAAGCTACTCATTAGCCTGCATCAGTTCCAGAGTGATTTGATCTGGCCCGGTCACATATACAACTAGAGTTCCCTTGCGTGGGCCTGCGGGAATCGCTTGAGGCTTGCCTCTTGCTTTCCAGCCTGCTTGCTCAATGCGTTCGAGTACGGCGTATATGTCCTGCACTCTCAATGCCAAATGCGCTGAACCAATCGCTGATGCCGTAGGTGGAGTGATACCGTGGCGTTCACCCTGCGAATATTCCAGCAACTCTACTCGGCTGCCATCCGGGCCTTTGACTATCGCCGTTCGCACGCTCGGATCGGCGGTGCCGGTTACTTGCAAAATGAATGATCCGCCCATTTCCGACTGACGCTCAAGAGTGAACCCAAGTCCAATTGTCCAGAAGCGAATGGCTTCTTCCAATGAACTGACTGCGAAGCCAATATGATCGACGGCATGCACCATGTGGTTAGAATTCATCAAATGATCCTTTAAAGGTTCACGGGCCAAATAGGGAGGTGAGCTTGCGCATCCAGCTGTTACGGCCAAAACACAGAAAATAAATGTGTGAGGGGTACGCATAATCAGGCCAATCCAAGAGAAGCAACATTTGCGATTTTTAGACATTGAGTATTCCTCTGACCGGTCTTATTCTCCATTAGGCATTCAGGATATGGCTACCTCGGATATGACATTGGATAACGTAAACCAGCCATGAACCGCGCGCTTATGCCACTGTTGGCGATAGAGCAACGCGACCGGGCGATCCGCGAAACGGCGCCCCACACTCATACGAAAGGCCAACTAATCGCAAGCCTTGCCGGCCTGCTTTCCGTCAGCACTGACGGCGGCTCATGGGTAGTGCCGGCTACCCATGCCATTTGGATACCTCCCCGTGTCGCACACGCGATGATGTCACATGGCGCTTTTGCAGGAGCGATGGTCTATATCGCGGAGCAAGAGTGCGGGATCCTGCATCATATGCCATGCACATTTAGGGTCAGCAGTTTGCTGCGCGAAGCGATAAGCCGCGCTGCGTCGTGGGGACAACCACCCCGCAACGAAATGGAGTCGCGGGTTGCAGCAGTCATCTTAGATGAAATTGCTACCTCACCCGCTGAACCCATCGGTCTGACGCACCCCAATGACCCGCGCTTGAGGCGTATCACCTATGCGATACTTGCTCAGCTTGATGACAATAGATCACTTGAGGATTGGGCTGCTTGGTCAGGTATGGCACCTAGAACACTTGCCCGGCGTCTGGTCGCTGAAACCGGTTTTAGTTTTTCTGAATGGCGACAGCGTGCGCGCACGTTGCGCGCTATTCAACTATTGGTCGAGGGGATGTCAGTGACGACAACGGCGATTGAGCTTGGCTACGAAAATATTAGTGCTTTCATTGCCATGTTCCGTCGGATAATGGGTGTTACGCCAGGACAATATGTGCGTGCGCAGACACTGATTAGCAAAGAGGCAATTTCTAGATCAAGTTGATGGGTGTAAGAACCGCTGTACCATCCAACCCGATCCTGCACGCTACAGGCTAGACCTTCAACCATGTGCCGGAACAGATGAAGAAAGAAATGCCAGCCACTTCAGGAGTCGCCAGAGCATCAGTTTTCTTTTAACTGGTGGGGCACTCACGCTGCACTCAGCTGGCGCTTGTAACTTCAACCGTGCTAGTTGCGTATTCCCCCCAATACCACCACAAGCACTCTACGAGCTGTTCGTTAGTGCATTGGCTCAGGCATAACGTTAGTGTACGCGAAGTCCATGCTTCGCCTAATTGTGCGGCGCCAAGTGCTAAGGTGCTTTTGTAGAGAGCGCTGCGCGCACCACGCGATAGCCTTGCGTACGCCGCAATGATGTCCATTGGGAAAAGAGAACAGATTTATTTCTCTGTTCTAAACGTCCGCTTCTGGCCGATTTCTGCCTGTCGCGACCGGCTGAAACCGACCCAAAGCCGACATAACTCCGTGCATTATCGTTTTTCCACAACAACCACATAATCGGAGAAGTCGACATCACCCACCCCGTCGCTACATTCCAACGTCATCGTGCCATCGGTCCCGTGGACGTGAATTCCAGCATTGCCAACCCATGCATTCATGCCAAAAGCGCTCTTCCAGACGTTCCAGATTTTTAGAACGTTTCCACCTTTAGAAAACACTTCTATCTCCAAAGCATCGGGACTGGTATCAGACCACAAAACTATTTCGGGACAGCCGTTGCCAGAGCCTTCGACGACGATTTGCCCGCCCATCATCTTTAATGCCAATCCTTGCACTCGACCGTTCGTAGCGCCCAATCGACGAACTGAAAAGACGGTTCTGGGCTCTGTGATCTTGATCTCCATGATCGCAACGACAGTTTTTCCATTGAAACTTATGGGCTTCCCTTTGGTGCGCATAAATGTCGAGGAGAGTGTTTCTTCCATTTTTAGATCCCCGGAATCTCTCAGGTAACTTGCCTCAGTTTGGCCTAGCGAGGTTAGCATCCCTATACCTTAAGGGATTATGAATGGCTGCTTCTGGCCGTTAGCGGACACACATGAATGACCGCTTCGGGTCGATAGCAGCGCTTCATGACAGACTACTACCGACCCAAAGCTGATGTTGGTGACAGGCAGAGATCGGCCAGGATTTGCGACTCAGATTGCCGTTCAGACGGCTTTACACGTTAACCAAGCCCCCCAGAACAAGCTGCTGAAAAAGCGGGTAGCGTCCCCAAAGCCCGCTTTATGCAAAAGCGTCTGAATAGCCGCCTCCGAATGTGGAGGGTCAGCGCCTTGAAGAATTTTCCCAAGTTTGACCTTCACTTCATCCGGGCTGGCTCCGTGTTGCCGCCAACGCTGCCCCCAGGCGGCGAGAAGTAAAGGCTGGCTGGCATAGGCATATTGATTGCCGGCGACAATCAGCGGAGCCCCTGGTTTCAGACGAGCCCGAATGGATCTTAAAATTTCTCTCTTGGCATCATCCCCATCAAGATGATGGAGTACACCGATCAAAGTGGCTGCGTCGTAGGACTCATACGCAGCCAAGTCTTCGACGTGCCCAAGATGCACGTCCGTTCTTTCAAGCACGTTGTTTACAGCTAACTGCTGTTTCGCGGTTTCCAGCATCGGCTCAGATGGATCAACGGCCGTGAAGCGCCAGCTCGGCTCAAGCCTGGCCATCGCAATGATCTCCTGTGCCGTACCGCCTGCACCGACTACCAGAATTTTTGCCGAACTCGTATTTCCAAGGCTTGCCGCGAGCATGCATGCCACCAAGTCCTGACAGGCGTCATAACCTGCCAGTGCGATACGGCTCTGTCGTCCGTATTCATTGGCCCGATCATTATCAAACTTTTCAGCTGAATTAAGGGATGATTTCAAGGCATTTCTCCGTGTCCTTGAATCAACTTAGGTCATAAACATCAATAATAAAAATTCATTAACTTCATGCATTGTATTCCCACTAGGAATATCAAAGCCGCCAGGACTGGTCCTCCTAAGTGGCGTAGCGGGATTTCTCCGTCATGCAGGGAAAGACCGCCGACTTCAGGTTGATGGACGCCAAGTCGAGATGGGCCTTACTGGCGCCGTTGGTGAATGCGGACGCTGCGTTTTCACGCACGCTGGCCAGCGAGCAACGACGCCTGATGCAGTTCTATCGTGCCAGCCTGCATGCCTACGACGGCGACCGCGCCGCCTGGGGCCGGGATATCCAGGCGATGTTGAAACAAGACAGCGCCAACCCGTACTACCGCTGGTTTGTTGGCCAATAGCCAGCACTGAAACGAGGACAGATTCGCGCCAAACAGGTAAGGTGCGCCCCATTGCATCGCCCGCCAGGAGGGCGGTGCCGTTGTTCATGGAGTTGCGCCGCAAATGAGTTGCTGGAACATCCTCGGCCTGCCTTCCGATGCCGACACCCGCACGATCAAACGTCAATACGCCGCCCTGCTGAAGAAAACCCGCCCGGATGACGACCCCGAGGGCTTTCAACGCCTGCGGGAAGCCTATGAAGAGGCGTTGAACTGGATCGAATGGCAGCGGGAAGATGATCAGCCTACGGTCGTGGAGCCGGTGCCCACTGCCGTCACGGTCGAGACCCTGCAACAGCAGTATCAGCAAGCCCTGGCAACCGGCACCGGGCTGATGTTTGAAGTCACGCTGCTGCAACGCATTGTCGACACCCACGACGTCAGCCTCGAGGACCGCCAATGGGCCTTTGAAACCTTCCATTGGCTGACCGCCTGGCAACGCCTGGAACTGCCCGACGTGCTGATTGAAGCCCTGGAGATGCACAGCAAGGCGGCCCTGCAAAAATCCCTGCGCCTGCCCCTGGAACAGCAGGATGAGGCCGGCTTCCTGGCCGCCTATGAGGCGCGCTTGCGTGAGCCCTGGATTGACAAGACGCACCACGCACAGTGGTTAAACACGTGGCTGGCCAAGCTGCTGCTGGACACCCGCTACTGGTCTCCGAACGTGTTTGAAGCCGTGTGCGCCGGCCAGGGCTGGCACGGTGGCAGCGACCATACCTGCCCGCCCGACGATTGGCCGCAGTTGCTGCGGCGCCAGCAAAGCCCGCAGTTTATCGCCCGGCAACGCGAGCTGGCGGCGGAGCCTCCCGGCACCCCGCAGCAACGCGCCGCCCGCCTGCTGCTGGCACCCATGACTCTGGGGCAACGCCGCGCCTTCGCCCAACGCCTGGACGCAGACGACTGGGCCGCCTGCCAACGACTCAGCGCCGACATCTATGCCGACCACCCCACGGTAGCAGCCTCGATGCCAGGCGGCACGCCCTACTTCTGGCAAGGCTGGGAACGTACGTTCGACAGTTGGCCGCTGGTGCTGGCAACCGTCGTGGGCTGCATGGTGGGCGCCCTGATACACGCCGATTCCCTGGCCGGCAACCTGGTGAGAACCGTTGGCGTCGGCCTGTTGTGGTCGATCCCCATCGTGATGGGCGGCTTCGTGGGGTGGCATGTATGGCGCCCGCTGGCCCACCAGTATCGCGTGCTGGATGATCTCCTGGGCGCCATGCTTCCCCGGTGGTTGAGCCCGACACGTCTGCCCCTGTTACCGTTGCGCGACCTGCTGCCAGGCGCGGTGATGATGGCAGCGGCCGGTTATAAAATCGGCCTGGCGGCCAGCGTGACGCTGCTGCTCGTGCTGGCTGCCATTGGCCTGTTCAAGCGGCACACCCTGAAAACCCACACCCCGTGGAAGGCCGACAACGCCCAATGGTCAACCCGCGCGATCGCCCTGGGCATCGCCATCTGCGTTGTGCTGTACAGCGGATTGAAGGCATTCGACAGCCAACACCAGGTCAATCCCAACCAGGGCTTGCAGCAGTGGACCGAACGCCTGTGCAGCCGACTGCCGGCCACCGCCCGGGAGTGCCACGCCCCCGCCACCGAGGCGCAATGGTACGGCCAGGAGGCCAAACGATGAATCCGAAATGGTTGGTGCCCATCGCCCTGACACTGGGCCTGGGCTTGCTCGGCCTGGCAGGGGCCAGCAAGCAGGTGGCGCAAGTGCAACTCTGGCTGGACAAGCGCCATGGCCCCGAAACCGCCAAGGCCAGCGCCCTGGCGCCGATCATCGACTGCATGAACCGCGTCGACCGGGACTGGCGCCTGTTCTATTACGGCTACACACATCAGGAATGGTACAGGCCTTCGATTTTCGACGAGCAGACCTATGAGTCCCTCGTGCAGATGGACCGGATCCTCAAGGAGTTCGGCGACCACGACGAAGCCCTGGGCCGCGACCTGCAAAACGATATCTGTGCCCAGCGCATCACCGGCAAGCTGGAGCGCCTGGAGCCCAATAGCCCATTGATCAATGCTGCCGGACGCTACGTGCTGGCCTTGCAGGACGTCACGCCGCTGACCAACTCGTTCGACTTCTACCAGCGGCTGGGCATGGCGCGCTTTCAACCGCCCCAAGGGCAAGTCGCCCAGGCCATGGCCATCAAGGGCGATGCCTATATGGCCGCCTCCACCGAGCTGCGCAAGCGCCTGGAACGCGAGGACGTGCGCCTGCGCCCCGGGCAGTTGGCGCTGCTGCAGGCGCGCTTTGGCCAGGACACCCACTGGCACCTGCTCAACTACATGATTGCCGCACGAACAGCGGTGGACGAACTGGAGCAAGGGGTTTACCTCGCCACACTGACTCCGCAAACCCTCGCGCCATTGATCGACGCGGTGCAACAGGCGAACGCCCACGGCAAGGCGTATGTGCGCCTGCACCCCGGCACACCGCGGGACGAATTTGCCAACTACCTCTGGTACACCATCACGCCGTCGTCGGACGCGTACCTGCAAGCGTTGCAAACCCTTCAGCAGCACTGGCAGGAACATGCGACGCCGCAGCAGCTGAGTGACGACTATGCCCTCATCACCCACCGCTACGACGTCTTGCTCAGCTTCTACAACAAGCCGGCCCGTAGTACGTTTTGAGGCTTAGCCCTTTTTAAGCTTCAGGTACGACTGATGCAGGTCCGAAGCCTAGCCGTCGATGACGCTCTTCACGTCATCGGCCTTCATTACCTGGGAGTCGTTCGACAACGGCTTGCCGGTGCCTTTGCGCACGACCTGGGCGACTACTTTGCCGCTGTCGCCATCGAGTAACTGGCTTCGGTACCCAGGGTAGTTTCCTGGTCACGAATCCCAGTGCCAGTGCTGACCGCTGCAGCCATCAACGCCACGGGAATGTACTCATACGGATTGGGTGGGAGCTGACATTCCTCAGCACGGAGAGCTAGAAGGCGGAGTTCGTTCCTTCAAGCACGGCTATGGCTGCGCGGTTACCTGGATCTGCCAATTTCGGTCACCTACCACCGCCAGGTTTGGCCGATTAATGCCCGTTCCGACAGGCAGAAATCGGCCAAGAGCAGTCGTTCAGGACAGTGCAACGGCTGACCTTTGCCTCCGCGAAGAGCAATGATTGAGGTATCTTGTCAAGATGCCGATCCGCTGAAGACTCCAAGGAAGCCAATGCTCAGTTCACTCGTTTCAAATGGTCAGCTA
>Ga0302347_1004127_pt1 | contig 11890 bp, 6 predicted proteins | sample PhyWR1_FD_202178 | JGI IMG/M metagenome (GOLD analysis project Ga0302347, IMG submission 202178) | Leaf surface microbial communities from wheat plants in UC Gill Tract Community Farm, Albany, California, United States - DLSL W.R1 (v2)... | ecosystem: Host-associated > Plants > Phyllosphere >...
AGAGTGCCCGCCACGCTGCTGAAGCCCGGAATAGCTGGTCACACGCCAGTTATCGGCGACCGGACGCGCTAAATAGCGTACGCTCAGTTCTGGTCGCTCCGTGGTAACAGGTTGCCACGGAGTATTGTCCTGGGAGGATAAAGTTTCAACGCTGATAGCGTTATCTTCCAGTTGCTGTAACTGATTCGCGAGCCCTGAAGCGTCCATAGCCGTGCCCTGTTGCAGCAAATACCCCAGGGCACTGAGATGCACATCGGTCAGCCCCTTTTTAGAACGGGAACCCCGAAACAGAGGGGCCACACCAATACTGCAATGCCAGATTGAGCGGGTTAGCGCAACATAGAGCAGGCGCAAGTCCTCTGCCAGTCGTTCTTCTTCCACCAGACGCTGGCTTTCTTCGTCATCACTCAAGTCCAGCTGTGAATCATAAGTACTGCGATCGTGGTAAATACCGCTTTGCTGCTGCCGGTAATTGGTGACAAAGGGCAGCCAGACCAGTGAATACTCCAGCCCTTTTGACTTGTGTATCGTCACCACTTGTACCAGATGTTTATCACTTTCAAGGCGTAACTGTTGACTCGAGGCATTATTATCGGGCTCCGCAATATGCTGCCCCAGCCAGCGAACCAGCGCGTGCTCACTTTCAAGATCAACGGAGGCTTCTTGCAGTAATTCGCTGATATGCAGAATATCGGTTAAACGCCGTTCTCCGGCAGGCGTCGCCAGTAGATTCTCGGCAATTTTTCTGGTCTTAATCAGAGCCCGTAGCATCGGCATCACGCCACGCTGACTCCAGCGCTGGCGGTAAGATAAAAACTCCTCAACTAACTTGTCCCAGGCAACTTCATCCTGATTCAGCTCATCCAGCGCACGGGCATCCAGCCCCAGCATTGCGGTTGCCATCGCACAACGCAGCGTCGATTCCACTTCCGGGGCCAGTACCGCTTGTAAAATCCATAACAACTCACGCGCTTCCGGTGTGGCAAACACCGAGTCACGGCTGGAAAGATAGACGGAAGGAATATTCAGGCTGGTTAAGGCATCACGGATAATTGTCGCCTCATGGCGACTTCGTACCAGCACGGTGATATCGGAAGCCGAAACCGCAGTAGAGGAATCACCCTGCCATAACAGCGCTTCCCCCTGCTGACCTGCGCTTAGCCAGTCACGAATTTGTCTGGCACACTGCATAGCCATCGCCTGCTGATAGTCATTGACCCCGACTCCTTCACCGGGCTGGAGCCAGAACTTAAGCGCCGACTGAGCCTCACCATGCAGAGTAAACCGGGCCTTCTCATTCTTCTTTGCTGATAAAACAGGTAAAAAGGGGATCTGGTTAAACAGAAAAGGTGAGTCTACTTGCTGAAATAGCCGGTTTACCGCCGCTATCATCGCCGGTGATGAACGCCAGTTCGTTTCCAGCGTGTAGTGAGCGCTGATTTCATTTCGGGCTTTGATATAGGTAAAAATATCCGCACCGCGGAAAGCATAAATAGCCTGTTTCGGATCGCCAATCAGTAACATGGCCGTCTGTGGCTGTTGCAGATAAAGGGATCGAAAAATACGATACTGCTGGGGATCGGTATCCTGAAACTCATCAATCATCGCCACCGGAAAACGCTGACGAATAGAGGCAGCCAGGTTTTCACCTCCCGGCTGGTGCAAAGCGTGGTCAAGACGACTGAGCATATCATCGAAGCCTAATTCCCCTCGACGCGCCTTCTCGAACTGGACCTGATCGCGAATTTCAACTAACGCACGCGTAATCACCAGGTTCCGCAGAGTCAGCGGCTGAGCCAGCAAGGTTTCTACCGCCGCAAACAGGGGGTGGCTCGGCACTTCACCCTTTTTCGTTTTTTCAGCCAGAGTCGCCTGGGAAAATTTTGCCAGCGCATCCGGAAGCTGATAGCTCAGGGTTTCACTCTGCGCCCACTCACCGACGATGGACAGCCAGTTAGGTAGATGCTTACTGCTATAGCTACGCTTATCCACACCTGAAGTTTCAATCAACGCCTGTAACTCGCCGGCAGCGGCAAGCCACTGTTGTTTCAACGCATCGATACTGGCGACAATCTTGTTATGCAGACTTATCAGGGTTTCATCGTCTGACAGCCTCTGCTTCAGTACCGGCTGTTCGCCCTGTAGCCAGTGATTGATATCCCTTAATAAAGCATCAGGCCCGGACCACTGCTCACTGACAGCCAGGGCAACGACTTTGGGTAACGGGTAACAATGACGACGCCAGAAATCAGCACAAGCCTGGCGACGTAATGAAGCCTCATCTTCCAACAGCTGCTGCTCAAACAGCATGCCTGATTCAAAAGCGTTCAGACTTAGCATGCGCTGACAAAAACCATGAATAGTAAAAATTGCCGCCTCGTCCATCTGCTGCTCCGCTAATAATAGCGTTCTCGCAGCCAGTTTTTTATCCTCAATCTGTGGCAGCAGACTCGCCAGTAAAGGATTTTTGGTATGGTTACGAATACAGGCAATACGCAGTTCATGAATATTTGAGCGAATACGCCCGCGCAGCTCTTCAGTTGCCGCTTCAGTAAAGGTCACCACCAGCAACTCTTCCACTGACAGGGGACGAGGAAATGCCTGAGCGCCTCCCAGCCCCAGAACGAGCCGCAGATAGAGCGCGGCTATGGTGAAAGTTTTCCCGGTCCCCGCAGAGGCTTCTATTAATCGTTCACCGTGCAGTGGCAAGACTAAGGGATCAAGTGACTGAACGGTGGCATCAGACATTATTTTTCTTTTACCTCAGGTAAAGTTTGTTGTAACCCACTAACGGAATCCCACACTTTCCAGCCTTCAGGCTTCGCATAATCCACTACGCCACCTTCACTTCCAGAAATTTGCGACAGCATCGCCATTCCCTGAGGGGCTATCACCGCAGCCTGGAAAAAATCCGCCAGCTTTTGTGGTGTCAGAGTGTTAATTTGCTCAACCAGTTTGTCCCGAGAGTCATAAGCACTGTTGCGTCTGTCGAAGTCTCTACTCAGCTGAGAGGCCTCTTCCGCCAGGGTTTGTGGCGCCTGTTGAATCAGGCCTATTACACCTTGCTTAATTTGTGCGAAATCCTCCGGACTGATATCACGCAGGCGTTGTTCAATCACCGGATAAAACGCGGTAAAGCGCTGGTAGAGATAGGCGGGCTGTTTATTACTGCTTTGCAGAACAAATCCCACGCCCCACTGCTGGCCGATAGCAACAGGAAAAGCAGAGGCGACATAGCCCAGCTGCTCCTGGGTTCGGAGCTGATTATAGAACCATGGCTGGATAATCTGACCTATCATTAAACTATAGGCTTCGCTGGTCGCTTCATCATAACCTGTTGGAACATAGACGGCCGACAGAGCAGAGTCACTGCTGGTACCTGGCTGCTGAAAAATGATCTCATTCTTTTTATCGAGCAGAATAGTTTTGTTGCGAGACCATTCATCCCCTTTAAGTTTCAGCGCATCTCTCACGTTATGCGCTAACGCTTTTGCCTGTTCAGGAGTCATATTGCCGACTATCAGAAACTCTGCTCGTGAATGACTTTTCAGCGTTTCGCGATACTCGAGCAAGTCTTTCAGCGTTAATGTCGGTAACAGATTTTTACGATCCTGACGCTGAAAATAGGGCAGCTGAGAGATGACCTGAGCAGGAAGTAAGGCTTGTTCATAGGCTTTACCTTTATCCGCAGCACTCAGTATTTGCTCGTACCAGGACTTGGCTTGAGTAAATTGTTCTTCTGTCGGGATATAGGAAAAATAGCCACTCACCAGCTCTTCAAAAAGCTTGGGCAGCTGTTGGGTATAACCATTAGCAGTAATCATTAACCCGCTATTGGCATGCGAAGAAAAACCGATTCCCCCCACGGAAGCTCGCTGACTCAATTCATCCAGAGCTAAACCCGCCAGATAGTCATTCAGAGCAAAAAGAACCTGGTGCTTCATGGTGTCCATGGCATTGGGATTGCGCAATATCATGGTGACATCCACTTTAGGTTCACCGGCAAAATGATGACTTGGCATGTACATCACTCTGACATTCTCTTCATTCAGTATCATTTCAGGGCGCGAGTACTGTTTATCCGGAGTATAGACGGTGAAATTATCTGGAATGTAGGGGTTCAGCACTGGCAATTCGAGTTTCAGAGCCTGTGCCTTTTGCTGCCACGTTTCCATGGTCTTGCTTGATATTTTATCGACTTTATAGGGAGCATTAACGAAGTAAGCGGTTTTATCATGCGGCTCTTCCGGGCTGATATACCAGATGCGTGCATTCTGCGGTGTCATCTCTTCCAGGCGAGCCTGGACTGACGCAGGATCGAATTTATCTGCAATATTCACCGCATCGAGAGTATGGGATACCGGAACGCGTAACATGATATCACCCAGCCATTCGACATAGTCCATATCACGGGTAATCGAGGGATAGCGGAAATCCAAATCCAGGACGTGAGAAAGCTCGTTAAAATAGCGCTTATCAATGCCCTTTGTTCTTAAGGTATCAATGTAGGAGAAAATGGCCGCCACGACGTCGTCACGATTCGCCTGACCTTTGTCAGTCAGGGAAACAGTGATAGAAAATACACCGCTATTTCCGGTTGCCATAGGATCAGCGCTGGCGCTAATACTGTCCGCAAGCCCCTGCTCTTGTAGCCAGTCAGAGAGGGTATTATGGCTACGATTACCGATCATATAGCCAATTAACTCGTCGGTTTTGCTCCGAAATTTATCGCTATTGTTGTCTATACGAAATTCAACCCGCAGAGCTTTGCGGGGCACCGCTGGGACATAGTGAATAAAAATCCCTTTTTGAGCATCAGTGACAACAGGCACCTTAATCACCGGCAACTCAATATTTTTATTCTCTACCAGCCCGTAAGTGTTTGCGGCAATGGTTGCCAGTTCTGGCAAGGGTTTATTGCTATAGATAACAGCACGCATCAGATTTGCTGAGTAGTATTTGTCCCGGAAAGTTAATAACGCATCCCGCAGCAAGCTGTCCGGTTTATCACTGAGCGTTTCAAGATTTCCGCCGGAAAAGCGTGAACCGGGATGTTCAGGATTCAGGGTTTCAGCACTCACCTGAGCCATACGCATCCCGTCACGAGAACGCGCCATCGTTAACTCTGAATTCACAGCATTGCGTTCACGTTCCGCATATTTTTGATCCAGCGTCGGCTCTGCAATGGCGTCAGCAAGACGCTGAACCGCACCTGCCAAGGCATCATTTTCAACTTCCAGATAATACGCAGTACGATAAGGCGCTGTGCTGGCATTATGGCTGCCGCCGTGTTTTTTAAGATATTCAGCCAGGCTATCCGGATCCGGATATTTTTTAGAACCCATTAACGTCATATGTTCGAGATAATGCGCAAGGCCAGGGTGCGAATCAGGATCGGCGAGCGATCCGACCGGAACCACCAGGGCAGAAAGTGATTTAACCGCCTGAGGATCCGAAACCAGCAGCACTGTCATACCATTATCTAAACGAATAGCCTGGTACTCACGAGGATCTTTTTCACTTTTACGAATGGTCTCAGGAAGGACCTGCCATCCCTGTTCAGCGTAAGAAGCCGGTGCCCAAAGGGCAAAAATAGACAAACAAATAACAGTAAATCTCTTGATGCTTTTCGGCATAAAAAAACCTCGTCTTACGTACCTATTACTTTCAAATTTTGTCGAGTCAGCCGACTGAAATTTTGACTACCTGACATAGACACGAAGTATCAAAATGCATCATAGATGAGCGACAAGCGCTAAATTATCATGACTCACTTTTGTTTAACTTTGGTTGAAACGGAAAACGGGTAACAGATAGTTTTCAGCCTCACTGATAATCGCTTTGTAGTAATTCTCATCCAATGAGCGATATAAGCGTTGTAACCAGATATCGGCACCTTCCCCCTCAATCAGGGTATTTCCTTCCCACGCAGAAACCAGCTTACTTCTGGCTTTTAACTGGGTCTGCTCATCCCATAGAATGGCATCTTGTTGCGGGTCATAACAAGCCTTTAGCCAGGATCCCCCACTTTGCGGCAACAGGATCAGTGGCTGATTAACCCCTGTTTTATAACCTTCAATTAACTGTTCCAGGTAATGTTTTGCCTGCTCTGGCTCCATCGGCGGGAAGTGCCACTGTGAATCTTTACGCCCGTACATGTAGCTTTCGCCTTTTCCGCCAGAAGCAGACCAGACAAGGTGCTCAAGCCATAATTGTAAGCCGTGACCGACCGTTAAAATTGAAGGCCGCCAGCGCAGTAGACCTTGCGACTGAACATCTGAAAGCCAACCAGTTAAACGAACACCCGCAATGGATAAGTCCACTTCCCAGTTTTCTGTCGGCTGTCGTGCAGCGATGATTTTTTCTGCCAGAGCCTGCATTTCAGCCTGTTGCTTTTCCCAGATAATTTCGCCAAATGCCCCATAGGGCAGCTCACCCGCAGCCCGGTAACGGGTAAAAAGTTGTTGGGGATCGCCCTGCTCAATTAAGGTATTAAGGACTTTTTGATTCAGTAAGAAACTCTCAAGTGAATCAAGCGTAAAAGGCTCGCTATCGGGTAATTCTGTCTCATCAAGGCGGAAATTCACGCCTAACCGGGTCTGGAAAAATGCGCGTACCGGGTGGCGCCAGAAACGCTGTAGTTGTTCCAGCGATATTTCATCAAATGAAATGGCAGGTAAGGGTTCAACAATAAAGGGGGCGTGTGCTTCTCCTTGCTGATTCGCCGCAGCAAGCCACTCCTCGGCAAAACTTTGCGCTGTGCCCTCTGGCAGGTAATTTTCGCTGGCAAACGGAGTACGGGAATGCTGCACCGTTAAATGCTGCTTAACTCGCTCACTGCTGGCATCAATATCCAGCTGCTCATCACCGGGTAAATAGTGACTATGCACAATGTAGTCCAGTAACTCTTCCACCAATACGGAAGGATAGCGGCGGCTGTTGTCCTGAATCGAACGACCGATATAACTGATATATAAACGTTGCTCTGCGGAGCTCAAGGCTTCAAGAAACAGATAACGGTCATCATCACGCCGACTTCTGTCACCACGCTGAGAATTCTGGCTGATTAAGTCAAACCCCAGAGGAGCCAGCGTACGCGGATAAACGCCATCGTTCATTCCCAGCAGACAAACCACTTTAAACGGAATAGCGCGCATCGGCATCAAGGTACAGAAATTAACCTGCCCCGCCAGGAAGCGCTGACTCATTCTTTGCTGATCAAGGCGTTGGGATACTGCACTGCGCAGCAGAACCAGTGAAACGGGCTGGTTATAAGCAGCCTGAACGCCTTGCTCGATAATCTCCTGCCACTGGGATTCGATTAAGGCTAAGGCCTCTTCTGATTCGTCATCGGTCTGGAAAAAGCAGGCCAGCATCTCTTTGCATAACGGCAGCCACTCTTCCAGCGTCCTGGGTTCAGCCAGAATCTGTCGCCACTGGTTAAGGCGCATTAATAATTCAGCCAGTTGCCCGACCAGGCGAGCAATTAAGCCACTCGACTCATCAAAAGGAAGAACAGAGTCCCAGACACCAGCCTCACTTTCCATGGCATAACCGAGCAGCATACGCGTCAGACCAAAACGCCAGGTATGCTGCCCTGTCGCCGGTAGTTCCTGCTGACGTACGTTGTCGTCATCCAACCCCCAGCGGATGCCAGACTCACTGACCCACTGACGCAAATAACGCAGACCTTCTTCATCAATAGCAAAACGGCTGGCCAGAGAAGAAACTTCCAGCAGCGCCAGAACATCTTCAGCCAGGAAGCGGCTTTCCGGTAACGAAAGTAAACTGATAAAGGCCTGTAGCGCAGGATGCGCGTGGCTGGCACGACGATCGGACAGGGTAAAAGGTAACCAGCGTTCATCACGAGCATTACCAAAAACAGCCTGAATAAAGGGGCTATAGCTGTCGATATCTGCAACCATGACAATAATATCGCGCGGCTTTAACTCCGGATCATCCTGCAACATTGCCAGTAACTTATCGTGTAAAATCTCGACTTCACGCTGCGGGCTATGGCACTCGTGGAAGGTCACCGAGCAATCCTGCGGGTTCAGTTGCTGCTTGTTATCGCTGCGACTGAACTCTTCTTCGGTCAGCCCCAGCACGGCACTATTTTTTAGCTCCAGCAGATCGTATTGCAATCTGTGCAGCAAATTGTCTGGCTCAATATCAACAAAAACATCAATCTCTTCAAACTGTTCCAGTTCTGATAACAGATAAACATAATCCCGTCCCAGCTTACCCCATGAAGCCAGCAGTGGATTAGCCGTATCCTGTTCGCCGATAGCGTTAAAGAGTGCTGCCGCGCTGTCATTATTTTTAAATAGCGCATGCTCATTGTTCGCCAGGTGGCGACGACGGCGACGCTGAGTCAGACGAGCCAGAAATGCCGAGTCTTTAATATCCCCCCAGTAGTAACGACAGGGGTTCGTAAATAAGACATGAATATCAATATGTTTACCTAATGCCTGTAAAGCCTGAAGGTAAACGGGAGGAAGCGCCGAGATCCCGCAGAGGAAAATACGTGAAGGTAGTCCTGGTGGACAGGTATCACTCTCTTCAAGCGTTCTGATAAAGCGCTGATACAGGTTAGCACGATGCCATTGCGGGTGACCTAAATCGGCTGTATATCGGACTAAAGCCGCCCACAGCGGCGCTTGCCACTGCTGGGCTTCCCCGGCATTGTCTATCCACTCGCCCTTTTCCCAGCGACTTAACCAGCCAGGACGATAAACCAGATACTGATCGTAGAGATCGGCAATACGTGAGGCGAGCTGGAAAAGCTTACGATCATTATCATCTTCCTGGAGATAATGTTTCAGTTGCGCGAAAGGCGCTTCATCCAGCATCGCCGGGATAAGCGTCATCAACTTCCAGCTCATACTCTGTTTATTGAAAGCACTCTGTTCAGGAATACCCGGCAAGACGCAGCTAAACATCTGCCAGATAAAGCTCGCCGGTAAGGGGAAATGGATATTGGCAGCGATACCAAATTTCTGTGCCAGCGTCATTTGTAGCCATTGTGCCATGCCTGTACTTTGTACCAGCACGACCTCAGGTTCCAGAACATCAGTCAGTGGCTGGTTTGCAACAATGAACTCCATAATTTCTTCAAGCACATCAAGGCGGTTGGAATGGTAGACACGCAACATGAAATCGCTACTCCTGATTAGAATTAAGGAACGGACAAATCCGTTTTGATAACTGCCCTGAACGTCCTTGTGGGCTGGTTATCGTGACACTGACACAGAGAGAATCCCCACAGGGTATCTGTTGTTTTTGTACTCGCCACCCGTCCGGTAATGCGGGCGATTCGGGTTCTGTTTGCTCAAGTGCATAGCGCCAAAGCTGCCGGGTCTGCCATTGTGCCTCAGCCCCTTGCTGTAACACACCGTGATAATTCAAAAGCAAAAGAATCACTACAGCAAATAGCGCCAGTGCACACAGGGTTTCAGGTAAGCTAAAACCGCGTTGCCTCACCATTACGGAGCCAGATTACAGCGTGCTTTATCGCTCAAAGGGCAATAATCCAGCCATCCATGGGCGCTGGCAATAAATTTCCCTTTTTTCAGCCGTCCCCAGCGCCAAAAAACCAAATTTTCAGACAAATTGCCCCCCGTTAAGGTTCCTGCCAGTAATGCTTCATTATCCTTGGGCTGATATAAACAAGCATGTAGTCTGGAAAATGCCTCAGTCTGACATTGCCAGTGCGGTTGCGGCGACCACTGCTGCCCAGCCCCCCATGCCAGCGCTGATTGCGCGCCAGCATAGCGGACTATCGACCGGACTTCTTTCATTCCCCACTGCCGCTGTGCCGCCAGATAAGATGACAGCCCCGCCAGCATCATTAACCCCAATAACAGCAACATCAGCACCATCAATAGGGTGCTCTGTCCAGCTTCGCGGGATAGATTCATAAATTTTCTCCTCTGACGATATGCCGCACGCTGATCAATGATGAGGTCTGTTTTTGCCTGGCGGTCAGACAGATAACCAGCAACGGTGGGCCCGCTTTGCGTGGCAATCGTGTGACTGAGAAATGAGCCACTGTCATCAATTCAGGATCAGAAATTTTTTCCCATAACTCACCAGTGAATTCTTTCGTTCCTTTAAGAATTTGCAGCGTTCCCTGATGTAAACGATAGCCTGTTCGTTCGTACTCATCTCCGGTCAAACTCCGCGATGAGGGCGTCTGCCACTGAATCAGCACCCGGCTCCCCTCTTGCTCAATTTGCAGTGCTGGAGCCGTGCAAGCTCCGTGGCAGTACCCTGCACGCTGAAGATGTTTACCGATGCGATATGCCAGTTGCCACAGCGATTCGCGCGCACTGGCAGACTGATACTCATGCAGAATATTTCGTTGCAGTGCGGGGAAAAGACGTATCGTTCCCAGCAGCAGCACGCTGCTAAGTGCTAATGCCACCAGGACTTCAATTAGCGTAAAACCCTGCTGCCTGAGCTGCATCATTTTTTCTCCGACAGAGCGAGGGTACGAATGCGTCCCCAGACTGAAAGAATGATTTTTCGCTGCCCTGCCGCATTACTTAAAATGATATGGCCGGGCTTAGCGGTGTTCATCACGCCATAAAAACCCAGTTCGGAGGTCATTTCACTTATCGACACATCCTGAAATCGCGGAATAAACTGCCACTGACTCGTGGTCACACAAGGCTTGCCGGAATACTGCTGTGTAGTGAGACACCACCGGTCATGCAACTGCCAGAGAGTCAGGATGTGGTCACGATTAAATTCGTTCGCATCACTGCGTAAATGATACAGGAACTGACTAAGCTGATGTGTGGTTTGCCAGAGCCGCTGATGGTGCTGCCATTGCTGAAAACCATAAATAGCACCGGAGCTCAGAATGGAAATTAGCAGCATGACAACCATCATTTCTATCAGGCTGAAACCCTGTATTGTCTTGTTCATGGCATCAGTATGCCCGCTATCAGCGCGCTCACCAGCGGCTAACTATCAGATGCCGAACATCCTCGAAATCACTTGATATCGTTGCAGATATTTTCACTGTCGTTGTAAAGATGCTCGAAAAAAAACCCTATACGCAGCTATCTGCGTATAGGGCCTTAGAGACAGGTATTTGTTTTCAAAACATCAACGAATCAAATCGCCACCGGTGCTTTAATTGCAGGGTGCGGGTCATAACCGGTAATTTCAAAGTCCTCAAAACGATAATCAAATAACGATTCGGGTTTACGTTTGATAACCAGTTGTGGCAGAGGGCGTGGCTCACGGGTCAGTTGCAGACGCGTCTGTTCAAGATGGTTGAGATAGAGATGCGTGTCTCCCCCAGTCCAGACAAAATCACCCACTTCCAGGTCACACTGCTGCGCCATCATATGCACCAGCAGCGCATAGCTGGCGATGTTAAACGGCAGGCCGAGGAAGATATCGCACGAACGCTGATAAAGCTGACAGGACAGCTTGCCATCCGCGACGTAGAACTGGAAAAAGGCATGGCAAGGTGCCAGGGCCATCTGATCCAGTTCGCCGACATTCCAGGCGGAAACAATAATGCGTCTGGAATCTGGATCATTTTTTAGCTGCTGAAGTACGGTTGTAAGCTGGTCAATATGGCGACCATCTGGTGCCGTCCATGAACGCCATTGCTTACCGTACACCGGGCCTAAATCGCCGTTTTCATCCGCCCATTCGTCCCAAATCGTTACATTATTTTCATGCAGATAAGCGACATTGGTTTCCCCTTTTAAAAACCACAGTAGCTCATGAATAATCGAGCGCAAATGGCACTTTTTAGTGGTGACTAAAGGAAAACCTTCTTTCAGATTAAAGCGCATCTGATGACCAAAAATAGACAAGGTCCCGGTACCGGTACGGTCATCTTTCGGCGTGCCTTCTTCAAGCACCT
>Ga0302347_1004128_pt1 | contig 11886 bp, 12 predicted proteins | sample PhyWR1_FD_202178 | JGI IMG/M metagenome (GOLD analysis project Ga0302347, IMG submission 202178) | Leaf surface microbial communities from wheat plants in UC Gill Tract Community Farm, Albany, California, United States - DLSL W.R1 (v2)... | ecosystem: Host-associated > Plants > Phyllosphere >...
GCGCTCGCCCGTTTGCACCGCAACCTGGGGCGCAAGGTGCGCGTGTTCAAGTGCGGGCCGGACTTTCTCGACCCGATGATCCACGAGCGCGCCAGCGGTGCGCCGGTGTATCAATTGGACATGTGGATGGTGGGCGAGCAGGAAAGTCGCCGCCTGTTATGGGAAGCCGCCGGCGAAGCCGACCTGATCCTCATCGAAGGCGTCATGGGCCTGTTTGACGGCACTCCATCCAGCGCTGATCTGGCGCGTCACTTCGGCGTGCCGGTCCTCGGCGTGATCGACGGCACCGCCATGGCCCAGACGTTTGGCGCATTGGCCCTGGGCCTGGCGCGCTATCAGCCGGATCTGCCGTTCGCCGGCGTGCTGGCCAACCGTGTCGGCACCCTGCGCCACGCGCAACTGCTCGAAGGCAGCCTCACCGAAGGCCTGCGCTGGTACGGCGCGTTGTCCCGCGAGACCGGCATCGAATTACCGAGCCGTCACCTGGGCCTGGTGCAAGCCAGTGAACTGAATGACCTCGACGTACGCCTCGACGCCGCCGCCCAAGCCTTGGGCAGCAGTTGCGAAGTCGCCTTGCCGCCGCCGGTGACCTTCGCCGCGCCCGAAGTGATCGCCGCCGAGCCGTTGCTCGACGGTGTGCGCATCGCCGTGGCCCGTGACGAAGCCTTCGCCTTTACCTACGGCGCCAGCCTCGACCTGTTGCGGGCGATGGGCGCCGAGTTGCACTTTTTCTCGCCGATCCATGATCGTGAATTGCCTGACGCCGACAGTCTCTATCTGCCGGGCGGCTACCCGGAATTGCATCACCAGGCCTTGTCGGAAAACACCGCGATGCTTGACGCGATCCGCGCCCACCACGCCGCCGGCAAACCGTTGCTCGCCGAGTGCGGCGGGATGTTGTACCTGTTGGACTCGCTCACCGATGTCGCCGGCCAACGAGCCGAATTGCTCGGCCTGCTGCCGGGCGACGCCGTGATGCAGAAGAAGCTGGCCGCGCTGGCCCTGCAAAATGTCGAATTGCCCGAAGGCGTGCTGCGTGGGCACACCTATCACCACTCCCTGACCAGTACCGAATGCACGCCGATTGCCCGTGGCGTGAGCCCCAATGGCGGGCGTGGCGCCGAGGCGGTTTACCGACAGGGGCGGATGACGGCTTCCTACGTGCACTTTTACTTTCCGTCGAATCCGGCGGCGGTGGCGGCACTGTTTGCGCCATCCCGGGAGGGCGCCATCGCAGGCAAGCCAGCTCCCACAGTTGCCCGAGTTGAAACGCAGTCCAATGTGGGAGCGGGCTTGCCCGCGATAGGGCCATGACCGACAACGCCTTCCCTCAAGCCGACCGCGACGCCGTCTACCGCGCCATCGCCGAACGCCGCGACATGCGCCACTTCACCGGCGGCTCCGTGGCTCCCGAACTGCTCCACCGCCTGCTCCAGGCCGCCCACCAGGCGCCGAGTGTCGGTCTGATGCAACCCTGGCGCTTCATCCGCATCAGCGACCGCCAACTGCGTGGGCAAATTCAGCAACTGGTGGAAGAAGAACGCATACGCACCGCCGAAGCCTTGGGCGAACGCTCCGACGACTTCATGAAGCTCAAGGTCGAAGGCATCCACGATTGCGCCGAAGTACTGGTGGCGGCACTGATGGATGATCGCGAGCGCCACATCTTCGGCCGCCGTACCTTGCCGGAGATGGACATGGCGTCGTTGTCCTGCGCGATCCAGAACCTGTGGCTGGCCGCCCGCGTCGAAGGCCTGGGCATGGGCTGGGTCTCGCTGTTCGAACCCCAGGCCCTGGCCGACCTGCTGGGCTTGCCCCCGGGCGCCAAACCCCTGGCCGTGCTGTGCCTGGGCCCGGTGGCCGAGTTCTATCCGGCACCGATGTTGCAACTCGAAGGCTGGACCGAACCCCGGCCGCTGAGTGACATGTTGTATGAAAATGTGTGGGGAGTGAGTCAATGAGTGTGGCCTTGCTGTGTGTCGCCGCCGTTGCGCTGGATGCGCTGGTGGGTGAGCCCAAGCGCTGGCATCCGCTGGTGGCGTTCGGCAATTTCGCCGGGCGCATCGAGCAACGTTTCAACACCGGTGGCCGTGGCTGGCGCAGCCATGGCGTGACCGCGTGGTTTATCGCCGTGGTGCCGCTGACCTTGCTCGCCACTGCGTTGTCGTGGGCGCCGTATATCGGCTGGGTCCTGGAGATTCTGGCGCTGTACTGCGCCCTGGGCATGCGCAGCCTGGGTGAACACGTGATCCCGGTGGCCCAGGCCCTGCGCAGCGACGACCTGGACGAAGCGCGCCAACGCGTGAGTTACCTGGTGAGCCGCCAGACCAGCGAGCTGGACCCCACCGAAGTCGCCCGCGCCGCCACCGAATCGGTGCTGGAGAACGGCAGCGATGCAGTGTTCGCCGCGCTGTTCTGGTTTGTGGTGGCCGGCGTGCCGGGCGTGGTGCTTTATCGCCTGAGCAACACCCTCGATGCCATGTGGGGCTATCGCAACGAACGCTTCGAGCGCTTCGGCTGGGCGGCGGCCAAGATCGACGATGTGCTCAACTATATTCCTGCACGGCTGGTGGCGCTGACCTACGCGCTGCTGGGCAAAACCCACCTGGCGCTGAAATGCTGGCGCACCCAAGGCCCGACCTGGGACAGCCCCAACGCCGGCCCGGTGATGGCGGCGGGGGCGGGCGCCCTGGGTGTTGAATTGGGCGGCGCGGCGATTTATCACGGCGAAGTCCACCAGCGTCCGCAGCTTGGCGAAGGCCCGGCGGCGGATGCGGATTCCATCGACCGAGGCTGGCAGCTGGTGCAGCGCGGCGTATGGCTGTGGCTGCTGATTCTCTGCGCGGGGGCGCAATTCTATGCTTGAGCACGGTGGCCGGCTGCGCAAGGCGGCGATTCAGTACGGGATTGCCGAGGCCGACTGGCTCGACCTGTCCAGCGGCCTTGCGCCGTGGCCCTGGCCGATCCCCGAGATTCCGTTGCGTGCCTGGGCGCGCTTGCCCGAGACCGACGACGGCCTGGAACGCGCCGCGAGCGAGTACTACGGCGCCGCCCATGTGTTGCCGGTGCCTGGCTCCCAAGCGGCGATCCAGTTGCTGCCGCGCTTGCGCCGGGCGGGCAAGGTCGGTGTGCTGTCGCCGTGCTACGCCGAACACGCCGAAGCCTGGCGCCGCGCCGGTTACGTGGTGCGCGAAGTGCTGGAGCAGGAAGTCGATTTCTTCCTCGATGGCCTCGACGTGCTGGTGGTGGTCAACCCGAACAACCCCACCGGCCTGAGCCTGACCCCGGAACGCCTGCTGGATTGGCATGCGCGCCTGGCGCAACGCGGCGGCTGGCTGGTGGTGGATGAAGCGTTCATGGACATCACCCCGCACCTGAGCCTGGCCAGCCAGGCTCACCAGGTCGGGCTGATCGTGCTGCGCTCGTTCGGTAAATTCTTCGGCCTCGCCGGCGTGCGCCTGGGCTTTGTGCTGGCCGAGCGCAAGTTGCTCAAGCTGCTCGCCGAACAGGTCGGGCCGTGGGCGGTCAGTGGGCCGACCCGCGTGCTGGGTCAAGAATGCTTGCTCGACGTGGCCGGGCATACGCGCCAGCGCAAGCGCTGTGTCGACGCCGGCGAGCGTTTGTTCGACGTGCTTGAGCGCCACGGCTTTCAACCCCAGGGTGGCTGCGCCTTGTTCCAATGGCTGATCACCCCGCACGCCGAGCGCCTGCACGAATTCATGGCCCAGCGCGGCATCCTGTTGCGCCTGTTTGTGCATGACAGCAGCCTGCGCTTTGGCCTGCCCGACACCGAGGCCGACTGGCAGCGCCTCGACGCGGCACTGACCGCCTACAAGGACGCCTCATGAGTACGCTGATGGTGCAAGGCACCACCTCCGATGCCGGTAAAAGCACGCTGGTGACCGCACTCTGCCGCTGGTTGATCCGCCAGGGCGTGGCCGTGGCGCCGTTCAAGCCGCAGAACATGGCCCTCAACAGCGCCGTGACCGCCGAAGGCGGCGAAATCGGCCGTGCCCAGGCCGTGCAGGCCCAGGCCGCCAACCTGGCGCCGCACACTGACATGAACCCGGTGCTGCTCAAGCCCAACAGCGACACCGGCTCCCAAGTGATCATCCACGGCCGCGCCGTGACCAGCATGAACGCCGTGGCCTATCACGACTACAAAGCCATCGCCATGCAAGCGGTACTGGCCTCTCACGCACGCTTGAGCGCAGCCTATCCGGTGGTCATGGTGGAGGGCGCGGGCTCGCCGGCGGAGATCAACCTGCGCGCCAATGACATCGCCAACATGGGCTTCGCCGAAGCGGTGGATTGCCCGGTGCTGCTGATCGCCGATATCAACCGCGGCGGCGTGTTTGCCCATCTGGTCGGCACCCTGGAATTGCTCTCGCCGACGGAGCAGGCGCGGGTCAAAGGCTTCATCATCAACCGATTTCGTGGCGATATTGCGCTGTTGCAGCCCGGCCTGGATTGGTTGGAAGCGCGCACCGGCAAACCGGTGGTGGGCGTGTTGCCCTACGTGATGGACCTGCACCTGGAAGCCGAAGACGGCATCGACCGACGCCAGATCGACAAGGCCGCCCAGGTGCTCAAAGTGGTGGTGCCGGTGTTGCCGCGCATCAGTAACCACACGGATTTCGACCCGCTGCGCCTGCATCCCCAGGTGGATTTGCAGTTCGTCGGCCCCGGCCAGCCAATTCCGCCGGCCGACCTTATCATCCTGCCCGGCTCGAAAAGCGTGCGCAGCGACCTGGCCTATCTGCGTGCCAATGGCTGGGATGCCGCCGTGGCGCGGCACTTGCGCTATGGCGGCAAGGTGCTGGGGATTTGCGGTGGTTTGCAGATGCTCGGTGAGCAGGTGCATGACCCGCTCGGCTTGGAAGGGCCCGCAGGTTCCAGTGATGGCCTGGGGTTGTTGGCGTTCAGCACGACGTTGGAGGAGGAGAAGCAACTGCGTAATGTGCGTGGGCGGTTGCTGCTGGAAGACGCCGAGGTCAGTGGTTATGAGATCCACGCGGGCGTGACGTCTGGCAGCGCGCTGGTGAACGCCGCCGTGTTGCTGGATGACGGCCGCCGCGACGGCGCGCAGAGTGCGGACGGGCAGATTCTCGGCACTTACCTACATGGCTTGTTCGAGACGCCGGCAGCGTGCAGCGCCTTGCTGCGCTGGGCGGGGTTGCAGGATGTGCAGGAAGTGGATTACCACGCGCTGCGTGAGCGTGATATCGAGCGCTTGGCGGACTTGGTGGAGAACCATCTGGATACCGAATTGCTGCGCACACTTTGCGCGATTTAACTGTGGGAGCTGGCTTGCCTGCGATGGCATCAACCGGGATCAACTGAGACACCGCGGTGCCTGCATCGCAGGCAAGCCAGCTCCCACAGTTGACCGAGTTTGGCTTGAGTCTCCGGTCATGAATAAAGGTATGACTTTATGCTGCAACTGATCCTCGGCGGCGCCCGTTCCGGCAAGAGCCGCCTCGCCGAAAAACTCGCCAGCGACAGCGCGCTGCCGGTCATCTATATCGCCACCAGCCAACCCCTGGACGGCGAGATGAACGAGCGTGTCGCGCTGCATCGCCAGCGCCGCCCTGACCACTGGGGGCTGATCGAAGAGCCCATCGAACTGGCTCGTGTGCTGCGGGAAAACGCCGCCGCCGACGTCTGCCTGTTGGTGGACTGCCTGACGCTATGGCTGACCAACCTGCTGATGCTCGAAGACCCGCAACGCCTGGCGTTCGAGCGCGATCAATTGCTGGAAACTCTGGCCGCGCTGCCGGGTGAAATCATTTTTGTCAGCAACGAGACCGGAATGGGTGTCGTGCCGCTGGGCGAATTGACTCGCCGCTATGTGGATGAAGCCGGTTGGCTGCATCAAGCCTTGGCCGAGCGTTGTCAGCGTGTTGTCCTGACTGTTGCCGGCCTGCCCCTGACTTTGAAAGGTACTGCGTTATGACTGACACCTGGTGGCTCAACCCTTGTAAGGCTATCGACGCGAATGCGTACGAACAGGCCCTGGCACGTCAGCAGCAACTGACCAAGCCGGCCGGTTCCCTCGGCCAGTTGGAGGCGTTGGCGGTGCAGTTGGCGGGTTTGCAAGGCCAGGTCAAACCCTCGGTGGAGCAGCTGTGGATTGCGATCTTTGCCGGCGACCACGGTGTGGTGGCGGAGGGCGTGTCGGCGTTCCCCCAGGAAGTGACCGGGCAGATGCTGCATAACTTTGTCAGCGGGGGCGCGGCAATCAGCGTGTTGGCGCGGCAGTTGGACGCACAGCTGGAAGTGGTCGATCTGGGCACTGTGACGCCGACCTTGGACTTGCCTGGGGTGCGTCACCTGAATATCGGCGCGGGCACTGCCAACTTCGTCAACGGCCCGGCGATGACCGCAGCTCAAGGGCGCCTGGCCCTGCAAGCCGGTCGCGACAGTGCCTTGCGTGCGTTGCAAGGTGGGGCGCAATTGTTTATCGGCGGCGAGATGGGCATCGGCAACACCACCGCCGCCAGTGCGCTGGCGTGTGCGTTGCTCGATTGCCAGGTCAGCGACCTGACAGGTCCGGGTACCGGGCTGAATGCCGAGGGCGTCAGCCACAAGGTGGCGGTGATCGAACGCGCATTGGCGCTGCACGCCGGGCAGCGTGGTGATGCGCTGCAAACCCTGTTCAACCTGGGTGGTTTTGAAATTGCCGCGCTGGTCGGCGCCTACCTGGCCTGTGCCCAGGCAGGCATCGTGGTGTTGGTGGATGGGTTTATCTGCACCGTCGCCGCGCTCGTGGCCACGCGCCTGAACCCGGCGAGCCGCGAATGGCTGGTGTTCGGCCATCGGGGCGCCGAGCCGGGTCATCGGCATGTGTTGCAAAGCCTCGATGCGCAACCGCTTCTGGAACTTGGCCTGCGCCTGGGCGAAGGCAGCGGCGCGGCGCTGGCGGTGCCGCTGTTGCGCCTGGCCTGTGACCTGCACGGCCAGATGGCGACATTCGCCGAAGCCGCCGTGGCAGATCGCCCGGCATGACCTTGCACCTGGACCTGCTGCGCCACGGCGAGACCGAGCTGGGCGGCGGCCTGCGCGGCAGCCTGGACGACGCGCTTACCGCCAAGGGCTGGGAGCAGATGCGCGCCGCCGTGGTGGCGCAGGGGCCGTGGGATCGTGTGGTCAGCTCGCCGTTGCAGCGTTGCGCGCGGTTTGCCGAGGAGTTGGGGGCGCGGCTTGCGGTGCCGGTGAGCCTGGAGAAGGATCTGCAAGAGCTGCATTTTGGCGCTTGGGAGGGGCAGAGTGCGGCGGCACTGATGGAGACCGACGCCGAAGCGCTCGGCTTGTTCTGGGCCGACCCCTACAGCTTCACACCGCCCGAGGGCGAGCCGGTCAGCGACTTTTCCGAGCGTGTGCTCGGCGCTGTCGCACGCTTGCATCACGCTTATGCCGGGGAGCGCGTGTTGTTGGTCAGCCATGGCGGCGTGATGCGCCTGCTGTTGGCGCGCGCCCGCGGGTTGCCCCGGGAGCAGTTGCTGAACGTTGAGGTGGGCCACGGCGCGCTGTTCAGCCTGCACGTCGCGGCTGATCGCGTGTTGAAGGAAGGAGTCTGACGATGCTGCCGTTCTGGATCGCCCTGCAATTTCTCAGCAGCTTGCCGATTCGCCTGCCGGGTATGCCGCAGCCGCAGGAATTGGGGCGTTCGTTGCTGTTTTATCCGCTGGTCGGCTTGCTGTTCGGCGGGTTGCTGTGGGGTTTGAACGCGTTGTTGATGGGCGCGCCCTTGCTGCTGCATGCCGCGCTGTTGTTGACGGCTTGGGTGCTGCTCAGTGGTGGCCTGCACCTGGACGGCCTGGCCGACAGCGCCGACGCCTGGCTCGGCGGCTTCGGCGACCGCGAGCGGACCCTCACCATCATGAAAGACCCGCGCAGCGGACCGATTGCCGTGGTCACCCTGGGCTTGGTGCTGCTGCTCAAGTTCGCCGCGCTGGTGGCGTTGATCGAACAACACAACGGTGCGGCGCTGATCCTCGCGCCGTTGATTGGTCGGGCGTCGATGCTTGCGCTGTTCCTGACCACGCGCTACGTGCGCGCAGGTGGATTGGGTCAGGCGTTGTCGGATCATTTACCCCGAGTTGTCGGTCAACAGGTGCTGATCCTCAGCGGCCTCGCGTGCCTGCTCATCGGTGGTTTCAGTGGCGGGATTGCGGTGCTACTTGCGGCACTGTGCTTTGTCGGCTTGCGCCATCTGATGGTCAAGCGCCTGGGCGGCACCACGGGCGACACCGCCGGCGCCTTGTTGGAACTGCTGGAAGTCGCGGTGTTGGTCGGGTTGGCGCTGTAACACTTTCTTGCATTCTCTTAATCGCGGGTATATACACGTTCCATGCTTGCCTCTCAATGTTTATGCACCAACCTGCGTCGCGCCGCTCGTGGCGTCAGCAGGCACTACGACGGCGCTCTCGACGGCTTCGGGATCAACGTTGCCCAGTATTCTTTACTGTGCAACCTGCAACGTCTCGACCAACCGAGTATCTCCAGCCTGGCCGAAGCCATGGGCCTGGACCGCAGCACCCTCGGGCGCAACCTGCGGGTGTTGGAAGGCGAAGGCCTGGTGCAGTTGGTGGAAGGTGATGACCTGCGCAACCGCCTGGTGTTGTTGACCGAAGCAGGTGAGGAGCGCTTGGCCGCCGCGTTACCGGCCTGGGAAGCAGCACAGCAGAAATTGATCGATCAACTCGGCGCGGAAAAACGCGAAACCTTGTTGGCCTTGCTGGACGAACTCGCCTGACGGCGGGTTTGTTCGAATACAAGCGGGTATATACCCGCGAGCGGAGAATAAGAAATGACCTCGATGTGGCGAACCAGTGGTTGGATTCTTTTGGGGAGTGCGCTGATCCTGGCGTTGTCCTTGGGCGTACGGCATGGCTTCGGCCTGTTCCTGGCGCCGATGAGCGCCGAGTTCGGCTGGGGCCGTGGCACGTTTGCCCTGGCGATCGCCTTGCAGAACCTGGTGTGGGGCCTGGCCCAGCCGTTTGCCGGCGCGTTGGCCGACCGTTTTGGTGCGACCAAGGTGGTGTTTGTCGGCGGGGTGCTCTACGCCGTGGGCCTGGTGCTGATGGGCTTGTCTGATTCGGCGTGGTCGTTGTCCCTCAGTGCGGGGTTGCTGATCGGTATTGGCCTGTCCGGCACCTCGTTCTCGGTAATTCTCGGCGTGGTAGGCCGTGCCGTGGCGCCGGAGAAACGCAGCATGGCCATGGGTATCGCGAGCGCCGCCGGGTCGTTTGGCCAGTTCGCCATGGTGCCGGGCACCTTGGGGTTGATCAGTTGGTTGGGCTGGTCCGCCGCATTGCTGGCGTTGGGCCTGATGGTCGCGTTGATTCTGCCGCTGGTCGGCATGCTCAAAGACAAGCCGCTGCCGGTGATGGCCGGCCAGCAAACCCTGCGTGAAGCATTGAAAGAAGCCTGCTCCCATTCCGGCTTCTGGCTGTTGGCGTTCGGCTTTTTCGTCTGCGGTTTCCAGGTGGTGTTTATCGGCGTGCACCTGCCGGCCTACCTGGTGGATCAACACTTGCCGGCGACCACCGGCACCACCGTGCTGGCGTTGATTGGCCTGTTCAATATCATCGGCACCTACACCGCCGGCTGGCTCGGCGGGCGTATGTCCAAGCCGCGTTTGTTGACGGCGTTGTACCTGCTGCGTGCGGTGGTCATCGTGTTGTTCCTGTGGGCGCCAGTGACGCAGGTCAGTGCCTACCTGTTCGGCATGGCGATGGGCTTGTTGTGGCTGTCCACCGTGCCACTGACCAACGGCACCGTGGCGACGTTATTTGGTGTACGAAACCTGTCGATGCTCGGCGGGATTGTGTTCCTGTTCCATCAGATCGGCTCGTTCCTTGGCGGCTGGCTGGGCGGAGTGGTCTATGATCGAACCGGTAACTACGATTTGATCTGGCAGGGTGCGATTGTGTTGAGCCTGTTGGCGGCGGCCCTGAACTGGCCGGTGCGCGAGCGGCCGGTGGCACGTTTGCAGGCGCAGATGGAGGCGGCATGAGCATAGCGGTACGCGGGCTGTTGATCGCGGCGGGGTTGATCCTGATGGTGCTGGCCTGGATGGGCTGGCAGCACGGTGGCCTGGCATTGATGCAACTGGGCATGGCGATCTGTTAAGTTCGTTGCCTGACTCTATTCAAGGACACACGACATGCAGATGCGCTGGCTCGCTGTACCCGTGCTGATGGCCATTGGCAGCGCCGCAATGGCCGCCAGTTGCCCGCCGTTGCTGGAGGGCCAGTTGCCCAAGCTGCGGGCCAAGGAATCCATCGACTTGTGCCAACGCTTTGCCGGCAAGCCCCTGGTGATCGTCAATACCGCGAGCTTTTGCGGGTTCGCGCCGCAATTCAAAGGGCTTGAGGCGTTGTATCAGCGTTACAAGGATCAAGGGCTGGAAGTGATTGGCGTACCGTCCGATGACTTCAAGCAGGAAGCCAAGACCGGCGAGGAAACCGCCAAGGTCTGCTACGTGAACTACGGCGTGACCTTCACCATGACCGAATCACAGAAGGTCAAAGGGCCGGATGCGGTGCACCTGTTCAAGGTGTTGGCGCAGCAGAGCAACGCGCCGAAGTGGAATTTCTATAAATACGTCGTAGACCGCCAGGGCAAGGTGATTGCCGATTTCTCCAGCCTGACCAAACCGGACAGCCCGGATTTGATCGAGGCCGTGGAGAAAGCGTTGGCTTCCAAACCTTGACCGTCAGACACTAAAAAGCCCCGCCTCCTTTGCAGGAGAGCGGGGCTTTTTTACAGGGTTCTGAATCAGAACTTGTAGGTCATGCCCAGGCCGAAACCGTTGGCACTGTTTTCATACTTGGCGCGGTAGCTAGATGGCGCGGAAGTGTTGTTCACCTTCACGTCCTCTTCCTTCAGGTAGGAGTACGCGAGGTCGATGGTCATGTTGTCCATCACTGCGTAGCCCAGGCCAACACTGAAAATCGTCCGGTCGCCGGTAGGAATACGTGGCGAGCGGTCCTGGTTATTGGTTGGCGACTGGTCGAAGGTCAGGCCGGTACGCAGCACAACCTGCTTGGTCAGTTGGTACGAAGTGCCCACGGCGTAAGCCCAGGTGTCGTGCCAGTCTTGTTTCTCGGTGATGGTGCCGATTCGGCTCGGGCCGAGTAGGCCGCCGTTGGCTCCGGTCACACCTTCGTTGTTGACGGTGATCTCTTTCAGACGGCTCCAGCGGGTCCAGGTTGCGCCGCCGTAGAGTTTCCAGGCGTCAGTCAGGTCTTGAGTCACCGACAGGTCGTAGGATTCCGGCGTCTCGATCTTCAGCGAGGCATCGTAACGGTTGTTACGCAGGAAGCCTTGGGTCTGCGCTGGGCCGCTGACGGTGGTATGACCTTCCAGCTTGTAGTTGACCTTGGAGTGGTAAGTCAGGCCGACGCGCGTGGTGTCGGTTGCCTGGACCAACACGCCGATGTTGAAGCCCAGGGCGGTATCGTCACCCTTGATCTTGACGTTGGTGTCAGAGAATCTCGGGTCCAGGGTTTTTTCCGATTCCAGCACGCCGGAAATCCGGTTGATGGTCGGACCGAAACCGATGGACACGCGGTCGTTGAATGCATAGCTGACAGTTGGCTGGAAGGTCATGACCTTCACTTCGCTCTTGCTGCCGAAGCCACGGCCCTGGAAGCCGTTTTCATAGTCGGTCACCAGGCCGAACGGTGCGTAGACACCGAAGCCGATAGCCCACTGATCGTTGAGTTTGTTGGTGTAGAAACCGAAAGGTACGGCGGTGAATGGAACCATGTCACCTTTGTTGGTGCCGCTGGAAGCGCCACCCGTATCCTTGATATTGGTCGAGGCATCGATGGCCGCGACGCCGCCGGTGACTTGCTGGCCATTCAGGCGCGACAT
>Ga0302347_1004133_pt1 | contig 11878 bp, 6 predicted proteins | sample PhyWR1_FD_202178 | JGI IMG/M metagenome (GOLD analysis project Ga0302347, IMG submission 202178) | Leaf surface microbial communities from wheat plants in UC Gill Tract Community Farm, Albany, California, United States - DLSL W.R1 (v2)... | ecosystem: Host-associated > Plants > Phyllosphere >...
CGGGCGCGTTAATCAGGATCCCTGGTTCACCATCAATGATGATGGGTCTTTCTGGATTAAAATTAATGGCTGAAAAATCAATATCCGTTAACGTGGGAATTCCCAGAGAGCGGGCAAGAATTGCCGTATGTGATGTTTTTCCAGTTGATGACAGCACCATTCCTGCCAGACAGTTTTTGTTAATGCCGAGAAATTTGCTGGGAGTCAGGCTATCAGCAAGAATGATTGAGGGTTCCTGTAGCTCCAGAGAGTTCTGCGGCAGAACATGCGAGCCGTATATTTTTGTGAGTAACTGGGTCGTGATATCAAGCACATCCAGGGTTCTTTCCCTGATGTATTTACTTGAAGAGCGATTCAGTATTTCACAGAACCCCATCGCCGCCGTAACAATCGCTGACCAGGTATTGTGATTATCATTAATATATTCAATCACCTGCTCCTGGAACGTAATGTCGGTAATGATGGAGATATGCGCCTGAATAATGTCGTGTTCTACGCCATTTGTTTCACCTAGTGATGTCTGTTTCTCATTTTTAAGTGCGGTTAATCCATTCAAAAAAAGCGCGGTATCATTTTGGTTATCGCTCTTTTGTGCTGGATTACGGGCAAGGATCTCTTCAAATGTCAGGCTTTGAATCACCACAGGCTTGGCGATTGTCACCCCGCCACTGATGCGTGTTCCCTGGATAAAACGCAACTGAGTTTCACGTAATGAGCGCGGTAGATAGCCGCTGGCGGCATTGATATCCTCTGTTGGAGTCACTTCAAAAGAGGGGAGTTTTTCTAATAATTCAGCCAGTTGCATAGACGCATCGAACTCATCTTCCCCGTCGAGGGTAATTTCACAGCGGTCTTCAAATAAACTATCTGTCGCCACAATAGAGAGTGCGCTCTTACCCTTTCCTTCGAGACCGGTACGAGTATTTTTCCAGCAAACATCTGCTGCGAATGTATTACAAAGCCGCTCAATATGCCCTGCCGGCCTGGCATGAATACCATCCTTCAGCTCACATTTGTAAATGAGTATCTCTGGCATAACCACTCCCGAAAGATTTAATTAAGTACGACTAAATTTAACTGAACAGCGATGATGTTCCGTCTTGCATGTTTCTATCCTTCACTGTTCCCCATCAACTTAATATAGAAAAAAAGTGACCTTTTCTTGAAAAAAGTGTCCTGATTATAATTATGTGATTTGTATCAAGTTTTAAAAACAGCCTAAATAAAACATATCCATATGATTTTTATTTGTTTTATGGGTGTTTATTGGAAATGTACTGATTGAGATCGTCATCACAATTATCGAATCAAATACTATTAGGATACATTTTTTCTATAAATGGGTCTTTTTTACCATTTAATCCATAGGGGGTTTTAAGTTAAAAAATAAACAGATATCCAGAAACTCTGTAGCAGGTGGGAACAATGCACTTCAACGGGATGCTGTTTGATTTAGACGGGACCTTAGTTAACTCCCTTGATTTTGTTGAAAAATCATGGAGTCTCTGGGCTGAAAGGAAAGGGCTGAGTACTGAAAAAGTCCTGCAATATCTTCATGGTAAGCCCGCGCTGAGTACTCTCAGACACTTTATGCCTGATGCCAGTGATGCGGTGATAGCGAAAGAATTTACTATTCTTGAAGACTACGAAGTCAGGCATGTCGACACCATTACCCCAGTGGCCGGTGCGGTTTCATTTTTATCATCCCTGCAAGCGTCATCTGTTCCCTGGGGAATAGTGACTTCCGGATCGCTAAAGGTCGCCAGCGCACGAATTAATTACGCAGGACTTCCTTTTCCCCCGGTGCTTATCACCAGTGAAGATATTCAGTACGGCAAGCCTCATCCTGAACCTTTTTTACTGGGAGCATTAAAGCTCAATCTCGCTGCTCATCACTGCATTGCCTTTGAAGATTCCAGCGCCGGAATGCTATCCGCCAGAGAGGCTGGATGTGTGGTGGTCGAGGTTATCACTCCCCAGTCTGGCGCTCATGATATCGACACCTACCTTACTCTCGCTGACTACCAGCATGTTTCTGTTCAGAGCCAGGGTGGAACGGGTTTTATTCTAAAAGTCCATAATGCGGAGAGTTAACATGCAGTCAAAAAGAGTACTGGCGAATGCGATACGGATGCTCAGTATCGATGCGGTACAAAAAGCAAAATCGGGTCATCCGGGTGCACCGATGGGGATGGCAGATATGGCTGAAGTCTTGTGGCGCGATTTCCTGAACCATAATCCGGGTAACCCGTGCTGGGCTAACCGCGACAGATTTGTTCTGTCTAATGGCCATGGCTCAATGCTGATTTATAGCCTGTTACATCTCACCGGCTATGATTTGCCGCTGGACGAGCTGAAAAATTTCCGCCAGTTACACTCTAAAACGCCGGGCCATCCAGAAGTGGGTTATACGGCAGGTGTGGAAACCACCACTGGTCCGCTGGGGCAGGGGATTGCCAATGCGGTGGGCATGGCGATTGCTGAAAAAACCTTAAGCGCTCAGTTTAACCGCCCTGGCCATGACATCGTTGACCACTTCACTTACGCTTTTATGGGTGATGGCTGCATGATGGAAGGGATCTCCCATGAAGTGTGCTCCCTGGCGGGCACCCTGAAACTGGGGAAACTGATCGCTTTCTATGACGACAACGGCATCTCCATCGATGGCCATGTCGAAGGCTGGTTTACTGACGATACGGCAAAACGTTTTGAAGCTTACGGCTGGCATGTCATCCGTGATATCGACGGACATGACGCGCAGATGATTAAGAGAGCGCTAGAGCAAGCCCGTGAGGTGACCAACCAGCCTTCCTTGCTCATGTGCAAAACTATCATTGGTTTTGGTTCACCCAACAAAGCCGGAACGCATGATGTACATGGCGCTCCTCTTGGTGAGGCTGAAGTCGCCGCAACCCGCGAACAACTTGGCTGGCACTATCCTCCTTTTGAGATACCGGATGATATCTACGCTCTGTGGGATGCAAAAGAAGCTGGCCAGGCAAAAGAAGTCGCCTGGAATGCGCGTTTCAGGGCTTATCAGCAACATTTCCCTCAAGAGGCAGCGGAATTTACTCGCCGAATGAAAGGTGAATTACCGGCAGAATTTACGGCCATTGCCGATCGATTTATTGAAAAATTACAGCAACAGCCCGCGAATATTGCCAGTCGTAAGGCCTCCCAGAATACGATCGAAGCTTTTGGTCATGGGTTACCAGAATTTCTCGGCGGATCCGCCGATCTGGCCCCTTCTAACCTGACACTCTGGTCTGGATCTAAAGCGATTAATGACGATCCGGCAGGTAACTATATCCACTATGGGGTACGTGAATTCGGTATGACGGCAATCGCCAACGGGATAGCCTTGCACGGTGGTTTTCTACCCTATACCTCCACATTCCTGATGTTTGTGGAGTACGCGCGCAATGCGGTACGCATGGCAGCCCTGATGAAACAGCGTCATGTCATGGTTTACACCCATGACTCGATAGGACTCGGAGAAGATGGTCCGACGCATCAGCCTGTAGAACAACTGGCTTCTTTGCGGATGACACCGAATCTGAGCACCTGGCGCCCATGCGATCAGGTTGAATCTGCCGTGGCCTGGAGCTGTGGCGTTAAACGATCTGATGGCCCGACGGCGCTTATTTTTTCTCGTCAGAACCTCACTCAGCAAGAGCGTACTCCGCAGCAAGTTCAAGATATATCACGCGGGGCTTATGTGCTCAAAGACAGTGAAGGGCAGCCTGCATTGATCCTGATTGCTACAGGTTCAGAAGTTGAACTGGCGGTTGCGGCGTGGGAAAAACTGACGGCTGAAGGGATCTACGCTCGTGTGGTATCCATGCCCTCGACGGATACCTTTGATAAGCAGAATGCCGTATATCGGGAATCAGTTCTGCCTGCGGCGGTCAAGGCTCGGCTGGCAATCGAAGCGGGTATTGTTGACTCCTGGTACAAGTATGTGGGTCTTGATGGTGCCGTGATTGGCATGCACTCCTATGGGGAATCCGCACCTGCGGAACAGCTCTATCAGGAGTTTGGCATCACTCTGGATAATGTGCTTCAACAATCCAGAGCCCTCCTCGCATAAATGGCTGGCTCCTTTGATGAATAAATCTCAGGAGCCGTCTTTTATTTCAGACAGTTAATAGAAGGGGTGGTTATGTATCCCGTTGATCTCCATATGCATACCATTGCCAGCACACATGCCTATAGTACGGTTCATGACTATATCTCTGCGGCGGTCAAAAAAGGTCTTAAGCTGATTGCCATCACCGACCATGGTCCTGAAATGGTGGATGCCCCGCATGCTTTTCATTTTTCTAATATGCAGATCCTGCCGAGGATCGTTGATGGCGTGGGGATATTACGGGGGATTGAAGCAAATATTCGTCCCGATGGGAGTACGGACTGTACTGAGAAGATGAGGGCTTCACTCGATCTGATTATTGCGGGTTTTCATAAGCAGGTCTTCGCCCCTGCGAATATTGTCGCCCATACCGATGCGCTTCTCTCGGTGATAGCGAGCGGTCAGGTTCATATCATCAGCCACCCCGGCAACCCGGAATACCCCATTGATATTCATTCTGTGGTGGCCGCCGCCAGGCAGTATAACGTCGCACTGGAAGTGAATAATGCCTCCTTTATTCACTCGCGAAAGGGAAGCTTACCCCACTGTCTGAAAATTATTGAAGCCGTTCGGGATGAGGGAGGACTTTTATCCCTGGGAACGGATTCACACAGTGCTTTTAGCCTCGGTGACTTCACTGAATGCCAGAAACTCATAGAAAGAACTGAATTTCCACAGGAGAGGATCCTTAATGTCACCCCACGGCGAATCCTCGATTTCTTACAATCCAAGGGCATGGCTGAGATAGAAGCGTTCAGTCACCTGTAATCCTCTGGCTCAGTTTTTATCCCAGACGTGCGATCCGCGATTTAGCTTCATCCAGATGTCGACGTAATGCTTCAAGACAGGGAATGAAAGGGGCAGAGAAACGCTCGCAATCGCTGGCTCTGGTAAAGAATTCTTCTGCTAAATTCAGCGCCTCTCGCCAGGTATCCCCGCTGATAACCTCCGGCAGAAGATCCCGGTATCTCACCCGCACCTGCTGCCCGTGCCAGTAGAGGATACTGAGTTGTGCGATCGACAGGTGCAGGGGCTGGCATCTCCAGAAAATGGTTTCGTGCTTGATCGCCTATCAGCAGGTTGCCAATAGCATCATGACCCTGTGCAAGTAATGCTTTAATGACATCGATATCTGTCCATTGTTCATGCTGGCACGTGTAGACATGGTTTTGAATCGCTTTGTGAATAGCTAAATGAATAGATAATTCAGCCGTTAAATGACAAGGAGTCACTTCGTAGAAAGCGATAGGGTGGGGGAAAGCAGGTTAATGACCTGTTCAGCACATAAACCCTTACTGGTTATATGAGACTCATTGTCTTTGTCGTCGATGAAACGAAAAATATCGTAACAGTCACAGAAAAGAGTAATAACTTTTATTCTGAGGTGAATAGAACAGTTTTGAGGCCTGTTATCCTTTTTTTTATCAGGAAGGTCACTACTATGTATTAATAACTATCAAGAGAGGTATTAATATGAGTGTGAGCACTGTTATATTAATAAGCGTCTCAGCAGTATCTTTCATTGGCGCATTATATTGCTTAGTCGTTTATCTTATAGAGAGAAAGTTGAGGAGGTTTAAATCATATCGATAGCTTTATCGTCTGTCTGATTTTTAAATGACCCTCTAAATTCAGATTTCATTCAAAATACTGAATGTTTCTTGAAAAATGAAATTCATGAATAAATAAGTACTCCGAAAACGGGCTAAAAAATCGTGCTGCGAACTGACAGAAAATAATAACTGAATAAATATTTGGATATCACTCATTTTTTCATAAAATCATTATAAATCATCAGGTAGTTGGATGGTTTTTTCTGTGTGGTTAAGGTTTTTCTAAGGTGACGGGTGCTGGGATCGGTAAGTTTTTAGTTGATAATTAAAAGCACTCATGAAAAAAATCATCTACACTAATAAGATATAGAAGAAAGAAAAATTGATATCACGAGATGTCTGATAAAAATAGATAGCTGGGTATGAGTAGTTAAACAAAGAAAAAATCCAATGTTTATATATGTTGCAATAGTTCTGCTGACAGGGCCTCTGTCAGCTTTATTGAATGTTTTAACACCAGGGAAAGTAAGTGATCTCAACAGGTTTATTAGTGATTAAATATACCTGGGGTTTTCATTAATTTAATCTTTACGCTATTTGTTATGTCTTTATCGTAGTAGTAAGAATAGAGTATTGACCATATTTTCAAAGTGAGAATTTACTATTTTTTCATTTATTATAAATAATTTTAATACCCTGGTACAGCACCGTAGAGACTCTATGGGTGCTAATTATGCATAAAAAAAGCAACTATTTGCTAATATAAGGACTGTTATGGTCAACGTTCACCGCATTGTTTCAAATAAAAAAAATCATGGTTCTTTATTGTATTCATTACAGTTTCGAATTCATCCATTAGCATTTGCTTGTGCAGCAGCTATGACATTTGGATTGACAACTTTGCCCGCTCAGGCTGCTGAAGGATTATCAGGAAATGCGGGAACTGATGCCTCTGCAACAGCAGGTGCCGTGGGGAGTAATGGCCAGACAGACGGAAACCCTGGAAATCCAGGTGTAAGGGGCGGTGATGGTGGTAATGCGGCGACAGGGGGTCAGGGAAGCGCTGGTGGCACCGCTTCAATAAGCGCCACGAACACTATCGCTTCGGGTGATTCACTGATTGGCGGCGTGGGCGGTGCTGGCGGTCATGCTAATGGTGGAAACGGTGGTAATGGCGGGTCGGCAGCCTCTGGTAGCAATGCAAACGGAGGAAATGGAGGCGATGCCGGGCAGGCCGGTATTGCAGGAAGCGGTGGTGCAGGAGGCAGTGCGATTTCAGGAACAGAATTTAGCGTAAACAACAGTGGCTCACTTGTGGGGGGGGCCGGGGGCAATGGGGGGAATGCTCTTGGCGGCGCAGGAGGACAAGGTGGGCAGGGGGCAAATAATACCGGTAACTCCGGTAATGGAGGGAATGGAAGTAACGGTGGAATCGCAGGCAACGGAGGCGTGGGTGGTGCGGCAGTAACTGGGGATAATTTTCAGTTAGTTAATCAGGGGGCAATTACCGGAGGACAAGGAGGCGTTGCGGGTAGCGCAGATGGAGGAGCCGCAGGAAGCAGTAATCTTGCGGGTAGTAGCGGTAATACTGGCTCAGTCGGACTTCAGGGCGTGAATGGAACACCGGGCACTTATGGTGCTGGCGGGGTCGGTGTGGTTTCTTCTGGTTCCAGTTCTGTTACCACATCGGGTGTTATTTCTGGCGGACTGGCGGGTGACGGCACCACCAGGGCTAACGCGATTGAGCTATCCGGCGGAAATAATGTACTTACCCTTCAATCAGGTTATAGCTTCGTCGGTAATGTCATCAGCAGTGGTGGGGATACGCTAAGTTTAGGTGGAGATACTGGCGGTAGTTTTTCGGTGGGCAGCATCGCATCGACATCCCCCACCTCCTGGACGGGTAACGAGCAGTATTATGGCTTCAGTAACTATGTAAAAACGGGGAGCGGCACCTGGATTTTGACCGGGACAACCACCGTCTTTACCCCATGGACCATTAATTCTGGCACCCTGTCAGTATCGAGTGACGGTAACCTCGGCGCGGCAGGAAGTCAGCTGACTTTAAGTGGCGGGACACTGCAAAATACCAGTGAATTCAGCACCGCACGCGATATATTGCTCAGTGGTAGCGGTTCATTTCAAACGCTTGAGAACTTAACGGTTACCGGGCTGATTTCGGGATCCGGACAGCTCATCAAAACCGGCTCTTCAGCGCTTATCCTGACAAACAATAATACCTATACCGGTGGTACCACCCTGAGTGCCGGGACATTACAGCTGGGTAATGGCGGCACCACGGGCTCTGTCACCGGAAATATCCTCAATAACGGCTCGCTGGTCTTTAATCGCAGTGATGCACTCACTTACGCTGATGTGATTTCGGGTACAGGACAGCTGGTTCAGACGGGTAATGGCACGCTGACGCTGACGGGACAGAATTCCTATACTGGCGGTACGACCATCAATTCCGGTACGTTGCAGATAGGTAATGGTGGCATCACGGGCGCTATCACCGGAGATATTCTGAATAACGGCTCGCTGGTCTTTAATCGTAGCGATTCACTCACCTACGGCGGTGCTGTCTCTGGCAGCGGCAATTTTGTTAAGGCTGGTAATGGTACTCTGACGCTTCTCGGCGATAACACTTATACAGGAGGGACCACTCTGAATTCTGGTACGTTGCAGATAGGAAACGGTGGCACCGCCGGGGCGATTAGCGGCAATATTCTGAATAACGCTTCACTGGTATTTAACCGCAGCGATTCACTCACCTACGGTAGCGTTATTTCCGGCACCGGTCATTTTACTCAGTCGGGTGATGGCGTTCTGACACTTCTTGGCGATAACACCTATACCGGCGGCACCACTATAAATTCGGGTACGTTACAGCTGGGTAACGGTGGAGCTACGGGGTCTGTTACCGGAAATATTCTGAATAACGGCTCACTGGTCTTTAATCGCGGTGACGCACTCACTTACGGCAATGTTATCTCAGGTAGCGGGAGCCTTGCTAACACGGGTAATGGGACGCTGACGCTGACAGGCCAGAATACCTATACCGGTAGCACGAGCATTACCGCTGGCACCTTAAAAACCTCTGCGAATAATGTTGTCGCAAACAGCAGTGATGTAACGATAGCTAAAGGCGCCACGCTGAATCTCGACGGAACCAACCAGGTTCTGCAAAACTTAACCAATATGGGATCTATTCTACTCGCGGATATCTCTGCCGCGGTCAATCCCGCTGCGAGAGTGGCACTGGTACCTGCATCGGTGACGGTCACCGGCGATATTACCAACAGCGGCACCCTTTTTATCAATAACGGTAATGGCACCGTGGGGAATCGATATACCCAGAACGGTAACTGGTTTGGCGATACAGGCAGTACGGTCCACATGGCCTTTGTTGCTGAAAGGGATAACAGTCTGACAGACAAACTGATTATCACCGGAAATGCAACAGGCAGCACGGTGGTGAGTGTTAGCAATCTTGGGGGGCAAGGCGCTAAGACCGTCAACGGCATTGAGCTTATCGATGTCTGGGGAACATCTTCTGATAATGCGTTTACACAGTCAGGTCGTATTGTTGCGGGAGCTTATGATTACAGTCTGGTTAAAGGCGATGCTTTTGGTCAGGACAGTCAAAGCTGGTATCTGACAAGTAAACTCACTAATGAGGATAATTACCGTCCGGAAGCGGGGGCCTACACCGCTAACCTGATAGCCGCAAATACGATGTTTAATCTCTCACTCGATGATCGGGCGGGAGAAACCAGTTACATCGATGCCACTACCGGAACGCTAAAGGCCACGAGTCTGTGGATGCGTAACGTCGGTGGACATCAGCGGTTTGCCATGAACGATGGGCAGAACAAAACACAAGCTAATCGTTATGTGTTGCAAATCGGCAGCGATATCAGCGAGTGGAGCAAAACCGGTAATGACAGTTATCGCTTAGGTGTCATGGCGGGTTATGCAAAGCAGCAGGGTAATACGGTGAATAACAGCTCCGGGAATAATGCAAAAAGCCAGATTGACGGTTACAGCACCGGTGTTTATGGGACGTTCTTCCAGGACGACAAAAATAAAAATGGCCTGTATGCCGATACCTGGCTGCAGTACAACTGGTTCAATAATACCGTTTCAGGTAATGACCTGGAGAGTGAAAGCTATAAGAGTAGCGGTGTCACAGCCTCTCTGGAAGGAGGCTATGCCTTCACCGTTGGCAGTTATCACTCTGGTGATGGCATGATTAACTCTTTGCAATTACAGCCTAAAGCCCAGGTTATCTGGATGGGCGTTAAAGCGAAAAGTCATACCGAATCGAATGGTACTGTGGTTCAGAGTAATGGAAATGACAACATACAGACTCGACTGGGTCTGAAAGCGACACTCAGCGGTCAGAGTCATCTGGATAAAGGCACCGAGCGTCAGTTCAAGCCCTTTGTTGAAGGGAACTGGGTGAACAACTCTCAACAATATGGTGTCCGCATGGATGATGTCGCCTCATCAGCACAGGGAACTCGTAATATTGCTGAATTGAAAGCGGGTGTTGAAGGTAATATCTCGAAAAATATCGATCTGTGGGTCGGTGTTACTCAGCAAGTGGGTGATAAAAGCTATAGCGATACCCAGGGTTCTCTGGGGGGAAGATATAACTTCTGATCTGCGGCAGTTATGAAAGAAAAAGCTCCTGAAAAGGAGCTTTTTCTATGGTGCACCAGAAAGAGAATGTAACGTTCTAATCGATGTTATTGTTTTTCTGCTCTGATTTGCGTTTTTCCCGCGCCTTCGCTTCAGCGCGATCTTTATTGCGCATATCGTTACGGATTTGCGCATGGCTTATCAGGGCAAAAATAAAGGTTCCACCAATAATATTTCCCACCAGGGTAGGGATGGCAAAAGGCCAGATAAAGTCTTGCCACGGAATGTTGCCATTAAAGATCAGATAAAAAATCTCTACTGAGCCAATAACGATATGCGCTAAATCGCCCAGTCCAACGAGCCAGGTCATCAGGATAATGACCCAAATTTTAGCCGCACCGGCCGAAGGAAGCATCCAGACCATGGTGGCAATAATCCAGCCAGACACGATAGCGTTAGCAAACATCTCATCAGGCGGATTTTCCATGACCTTCATGCTGATGTTAACGAAGGCTGAGCGGGTGGCGTCATCAAAAATAGGGAGATGGATAAACGCCAGGGATGCTATCGCGGTACCGATCAGATTACCCAGTAATACCAGGCCCCACAGCCTCATCAACAGCAGCAGATTACCGGCGGAGGGCTTATGCATAATCGGCAGCACCGCCGTCACCGTGTTTTCAGTGAACAGCTGTTGCCGGGCCATGATGACGATAATAAAACCGAAAGTATATCCCAGGTTTTCCAGCAGAAATCCGCCAGGCACATCATGCAAATTGACCTGGAAAATGCCTTTTGCCATCAGCGAGGCACCCATGGAAATACCGGCCGCAGTGGCTGAAAGCAGCAGAGCCATTCCGTCCCGCTCCAGCTCTTTTTCCCCCTCCATGCGGATCTGCTCATGAACCGCAGCGGCGACAGAGGGCAGCTTCTCCTCGTCAACTTCTATCTCTTCTCCCCGCTCGCTCTCTTCACTTTTGACTTCTTTGTCATCGGTATTGTTTTTCATATTTATAATTCCCTCAAAAAAGTCACCATAAATAATTAAGTGTAGTGGAAAATTTTAACCGCTTGTCGTTTTAGGATTTTTACAGGAACGCTGGCGGGAAATAGGGAGGAATGTGATTTTTTATAATAATATCAAATAAATAGATAGTAGGTGACATGCTGGGGCAGCACTTCCCTAGTTTCATCACCCTGGGAGCTCAGGCAACAAAAAAGCCACTCGCGAGAGTGGCTTAATGTGCTGATTAATCAGCTAAAATTTGGTGGCCCCTACTGGACTTGAACCAGTGACCAAGCGATTATGAGAACCATTACAGGTACTGTAAAAACAATGACTTACTTAAAAAACAACAAGATAAGTTGCCAGTATCCACCAATAAAAGCCAATAATCTTAACTTGATGCGACACTTTTGCGACATTAAAGCCTTTTTAATGCAGAGTATGGAATTAATCTCCGGATTCGAGTTCTATCTAAGCCTTTGTGAAGATTTGCTTCAATCCAAAGTTCTAAACATAGCTCTTGTAGCCATAATTGTTCATGTT
>Ga0302347_1004134_pt1 | contig 11878 bp, 11 predicted proteins | sample PhyWR1_FD_202178 | JGI IMG/M metagenome (GOLD analysis project Ga0302347, IMG submission 202178) | Leaf surface microbial communities from wheat plants in UC Gill Tract Community Farm, Albany, California, United States - DLSL W.R1 (v2)... | ecosystem: Host-associated > Plants > Phyllosphere >...
AGTACAAAACAAGCATACATATAAGGAAAAGAGAGAATGGCTAAGGGGCAATCTTTACAAGACCCGTTCCTGAACGCATTACGTCGGGAACGCGTTCCGGTTTCTATTTATTTGGTGAATGGTATTAAGCTGCAAGGTCAAATTGAATCCTTCGATCAGTTCGTGATTTTGTTGAAAAACACGGTCAGCCAGATGGTGTATAAGCACGCCATCTCAACCGTTGTTCCGTCTCGTCCAGTATCCCATCATAGCAACAATGCAACCGGTGGCACTGGCAGCAACTACCATCACGGTAGTAACGCGCAGGGTTCTTCTGCGTCCCAGCAAGACAGCGACGATAACGAGTAAGTTATTCGCTGTTTTTCCAGGCAGGGGAGCTTGTAATTTCAGGTTCCCCGCTGGTCATTAATGAGGGTTTACGCTTGTTTGACCGTTATGATGCCGGTGAGCAGGCGGTACTGGTACACATCTATTTTACGCAAGACAAAGATATGGAAGATTTACAGGAGTTCGAATCCCTGGTCTCTTCCGCCGGTGTCGAAGCAATTCAGGTGATTACCGGTAGCCGTAAAGCACCGCACCCCAAGTACTATGTTGGTGAAGGTAAAGCAGTTGAAATTGCGGAAGCCGTAAAAGCGACTGGAGCGTCAGTCGTGCTGTTTGATCACGCCTTGAGTCCGGCCCAGGAACGTAATCTGGAACGCTTATGCGAGTGCCGGGTAATTGACCGTACCGGTCTTATCTTAGATATTTTTGCCCAGCGCGCCCGTACCCATGAGGGTAAGTTACAGGTCGAGCTGGCACAGCTTCGCCATATGGCAACACGCCTTGTGCGCGGCTGGACGCACCTTGAAAGGCAAAAAGGCGGGATAGGTTTGCGCGGCCCGGGTGAAACCCAGCTCGAAACCGACCGTCGTTTACTTCGCGATCGGATTGTTCAGATCCAGTCACGACTGGCGAAAGTTGAGAAGCAACGTGAGCAGGGGCGTCAATCGCGTATTAAAGCAGACATCCCGACCGTTTCATTAGTCGGTTATACCAACGCCGGGAAATCGACGTTGTTTAATCAAATAACAGAATCTCAGGTTTACGCAGCGGATCAACTCTTCGCAACGCTGGACCCTACGCTACGCCGCATCGATGTCGCCGATGTCGGGGAAACCGTACTGGCGGACACCGTTGGGTTTATCCGCCATTTACCACACGATCTGGTCGCGGCATTTAAAGCCACGCTGCTGGAAACGCGTCAGGCGACGCTGTTGCTGCACGTTGTTGATGCTGCCGATGTTCGGGTGCAGGAAAATGTAGATGCGGTGAATACGGTGCTCGAAGAGATCGACGCGCACGAAATTCCCACGCTACTGGTTATGAACAAAATCGATGCGCTGGACGATTTCGCGCCGCGTATCGATCGTGATGAAGAGAATAAACCGACCCGCGTCTGGCTTTCCGCGCAGACCGGAGCGGGCGTACCACTGCTTTTTGAGGCTTTGACTGAACGGCTTTCCGGTGAAATAGCCCAGCACACGCTACGGCTACCTCCGCAGGAAGGGCGTCTGAGAAGCCGTTTTTATCAGCTTCAGGCAATAGAAAAAGAGTGGTTAGAGGACGACGGCAGTATCAGTCTGCAAATTCGCCTGCCAATTGTTGACTGGCGTCGCCTCTGTAAACAAGAACCTGCTCTGGTTGATTATATTATTTAACCCGACTGAAGCTATTTTCCCTCTTTTGGAGGATGCCCGGGGCATTTGCAGCACAGATGTATCGGGTATATCACCGCAATAACAAATATGGAGTACAGACATGGCGTGGAACCAGCCCGGTAATAACGGACAAGACCGCGACCCCTGGGGGAGCAATAAACCTGGCGGCAACCCCGGTGGGAATGGAAATAAAGGTGGTCGTGAACAGGGACCGCCCGATCTGGACGATATCTTTCGCAAGCTAAGTAAAAAGCTTGGCGGTTTTGGCGGCGGCGGAAAAGGCAATGGCGGTGGGACACCACAAGGCCCGCGCACCCAAATGGGTGGCCGCATTGTCGGTATTATCGTCGTGGCGCTGGTTATTTTCTGGGCGGCCAGTGGTTTCTATACCATCAAAGAAGCGGAACGTGGCGTAGTGACGCGTTTCGGTAAGTTCAGTCATCTGGTTGAGCCGGGTCTGAACTGGAAACCGACATTTATTGATGACGTGACGGCTGTTAACGTCGAAGCCGTGCGTGAACTGGCCGCTTCCGGCGTGATGCTGACCTCTGATGAAAACGTGGTGCGCGTTGAAATGAACGTGCAGTATCGAATTACCGATCCGCGTCGCTATCTGTTCAGCGTGACCAGTGCGGACGACAGTCTGCGTCAGGCAACGGACAGCGCCCTGCGTGGTGTAATCGGTAAATACACCATGGATCGTATTCTGACCGAAGGTCGTACCGTCATTCGTAGCGATACTCAGCGTGAGCTGGAAGAGACGATTCGCCCGTACAATATGGGGATCACTCTGCTGGACGTTAACTTCCAGGCAGCCCGTCCGCCGGAAGCCGTTCAGGCGGCATTTGACGATGCGATCTCCGCCCGTGAAAACGAGCAGCAGTCAATTCGTGAAGCAGAAGCGTACAGCAACGAAGTACAGCCGCGTGCAAACGGTTCGGCGCAGCGTATTCTTGAAGAGGCCCGCGCTTATAAAACGCGTACCGTGTTAGAAGCACAGGGTGAAGTGGCGCGCTTTGCCAAAATGCTGCCGGAATATAAAGCCGCCCCGGAAATTACCCGCGAGCGTCTGTATATTGAAACCATGGAAAAAGTGCTGAGTCATACCCGCAAAGTGCTGGTGAATGATAAAGGCGGTAACCTGATGGTTCTGCCGCTGGACCAGATGCTGAAAGGCAACAGTGCGTCCTCAGCACAGAACGAGCGCAGCGGTGCGGATACGCTTTTGCGTCAGCCACCTGCGACATCGCGCGGCAACAGCGGTGCAAATAAAACATCGTCTGCCGATCAGAGCGATATCATGGACCAACGCCGCGCTAACGCGCAGCGTAACGACTACCAGCGTCAGGGGGAATAACGATGCGTAAGTCTGTTATTGCGATAATTATCATCGTGCTGGTAGTGCTTTACACCTCATTGTTTGTGGTGAAAGAAGGTGAGCGTGGGATTACCATGCGCTTCGGTAAAGTACTGCGTGACAACGATAACAAACCGCTGGTTTTTGAGCCGGGCCTGCACTTTAAGGTTCCGTTCATTGAATCAGTCAAAATGCTCGATGCCCGTATCCAGACCATGGATAACCAGGCAGATCGCTTTGTCACCAAAGAGAAGAAAGATCTGATTGTTGACTCCTATATCAAATGGCGGATCAGCGACTTTAGCCGTTACTTCCTGGCAACCGGCGGTGGCGACGTTTCTCAGGCAGAAGTGCTGCTGAAACGTAAATTCTCTGACCGACTGCGTTCTGAGATTGGTCGTCTGGACGTTAAAGATATCGTCACTGACTCCCGTGGTCGTCTGACCATTGAAGTTCGCGAAGCCCTGAACTCAGGTTCTTCCGGTGCAGAAGATGAAGTGGCAACGCCTGGTGCAGATAACGAAATTGCCAAGGCAGCAGAACGCGTTTCGGCGGAAACTAACGGTAAAGTGCCGGTAGTGAACCCGAACAGTATGGCGGCCCTCGGTATTGAAGTTGTCGATGTGCGAATCAAGCAGATCAATCTGCCGACCGAAGTCTCTGAGGCGATTTATAACCGTATGCGCGCCGAGCGTGAAGCGGTAGCGCGTCGTCACCGTTCACAGGGTGAAGAAGAGAAAGAGAAAATCCAGGCAGCCGCGGATTATGAAGTTACCAAAACGCTGGCAGAAGCCGAGCGTCAGGGACGTATCATGCGCGGTGAGGGCGATGCAGAGGCAGCAAAACTGTTCGCTGATGCGTTTAGCCAGGACCCGGATTTCTATGCCTTCATTCGTAGCCTGCGTGCGTATGAAAGCAGCTTCCAGAGCAACCAGGACGTGATGGTCCTCAGCCCGGACAGCGATTTCTTCCGTTATATGAAGACGCCGACTAACGCTACGCGTTAATATTGCATTAGCAACGAGCTGATTAAAACCACCGTTCCTCTTCGCGAGAACGGTGGTTTTCTTTTTCTACAGGGAAAATATGAACTCCACCATATTACTGGCACTTGCCCTGGTTTTAGTCCTTGAAGGGCTGGGACCGATGCTTTATCCGCGTGCATGGCGCAAAATGATCGCTGCAATGACTCAGCTACCCGATACTCTTTTACGGCGTTTTGGCGGTGGACTTGTGGTTGCCGGGTTTGTGATCTACTACATGTTGAGGAAAACGATTGGCTGATCAAAAAATGGGCGGGTTTGCTTTTTTTTACGGCTAAAAAGTGCTGTAACTCTGAAAAAGCGGTGGTAGAATCCATTTTTAAGCAATCGGTGATTTTAAAATGGGTAACAACGTCGTCGTTCTGGGCACCCAATGGGGTGACGAAGGTAAAGGCAAGATCGTAGATCTTCTGACTGAACGGGCTAAATATGTGGTGCGCTATCAGGGCGGTCACAATGCAGGCCATACTCTCGTAATCAACGGTGAAAAAACCGTTCTTCATCTTATTCCATCAGGTATTCTCCGCGATAACGTTACCAGCATCATCGGTAATGGCGTGGTGCTGTCGCCTGCTGCGTTAATGAAAGAGATGAAAGAGCTGGAAGACCGTGGTATCCCGGTTCGTGAGCGTCTGTTGCTCTCTGAAGCCTGCCCGCTGATCCTCGACTATCACGTCGCACTGGACGTGGCGCGTGAAAAAGCACGCGGCGCGAAAGCTATCGGTACCACCGGTCGTGGTATCGGGCCGGCTTATGAAGATAAAGTTGCTCGTCGCGGTCTGCGCGTCGGCGATCTGTTCGACAAAGCTACGTTTGCCGACAAACTGAAAGAAGTGATGGAATATCACAACTTCCAGCTGGTGAACTTCTATAAAGCAGACGCTGTTGACTACCAGAAAGTGCTGGACGATGTTATGGCCGTGGCCGACATTCTTACCGCAATGGTTGTTGATGTCTCCGACCTGCTGGACCAGGCTCGTCAGCGCGGCGATTTCGTCATGTTCGAAGGTGCGCAGGGTACGCTGCTGGATATCGACCACGGGACTTATCCGTACGTCACCTCTTCCAACACCACCGCAGGCGGCGTAGCCACCGGCTCTGGTCTGGGTCCGCGCTATGTAGATTACGTGCTCGGCATCATCAAAGCCTACTCCACGCGTGTGGGTGCAGGTCCATTCCCGACCGAACTGTTTGATGACATCGGCGAGTTCCTGTGTAAACAAGGTAACGAATACGGTGCAACCACCGGTCGTCGTCGTCGTACCGGCTGGCTGGACGTGGTGGCCATAAAACGTGCGGTGCAGATCAACTCTCTGTCCGGCTTCTGCCTGACCAAGCTGGACGTGCTGGACGGTCTGAAAGAAGTGAAAATCTGCGTCGGCTACCGTATGCCGGATGGCCGTGAAGTTACCGTTACGCCGCTGGCAGCCGACAACTGGGAAGGTATTGAGCCGATTTATGAAACGCTGCCGGGCTGGTCTGAAACCACGTTTGGTGTGAAAACCCGTGATGGTCTGCCGCAGACCGCGCTGGATTACATCAAGCGCATTGAAGAACTGACGGGCGTTCCGGTTGATATCATCTCTACCGGTCCGGATCGTACTGAAACCATGATCCTGCGCGATCCGTTCGACGCATAATCATTTAGCCACTGGCCTGCGACCCAACGTGCAGGCCAGACAAGCAAAATCCGTCCTGAATTCCTGCCTTTTGCCCCTACCCTGAACAAATAAATTAGCGGCCTGACGGTTGGCTGGTTTATCATCACTATTATAAATATCCGTATTTTCCCCCTGTTTTGAGGTTGATGTGCAGTTAACGAGTTTTACCGATTACGGACTGCGTGCGCTAATCTATATGGCATCGCTACCGACCGGGCGCATGACCAGTATTTCTGAGGTTACCGACGTGTATGGGGTATCCCGAAATCACATGGTCAAAATTATCAATCAGCTTAGTCGGGCGGGCTATGTCACCGCCGTGCGGGGAAAAAATGGCGGTATTCGGCTGGGGAAACCGGCTGAAACTATTCGTATTGGTGATGTTGTGCGTGAACTTGAGCCGCTTACGCTGGTGAACTGTAACAGCGCATTTTGTCACATTACGCCAGCCTGTCGCCTCAAACAGGCGCTTTCACAAGCCGTGCAGAGCTTCCTCAGGGAACTGGATAATCTCACGCTGGCTGATTTGGTTGAAGAAAATCAACCGCTTTATAAATTATTACTGGTGGAGTAACTATTATTGTCACCAGCGTTGACGACGGAGGAACCGCTATGTCACAAGATCCTTTCCAGAACCGCGAAGCAGAAAAATACGCGAACCCTATCCCGAGCCGGGAATTTATCCTCGAACATCTGACCAAACGTGAAAAACCGGCCAACCGTGAAGAGCTGGCGGTTGAACTTAATATCGAAGGCGAAGAACAGACGGAAGCGCTGCGTCGCCGCCTGCGCGCCATGGAGCGCGACGGCCAGCTGGTTTTCACTCGTCGTCAGTGCTATGCGCTGCCGGAACGTCTTGACCTGCTTAAGGGCGTTGTCATTGGCCATCGCGACGGCTTTGGTTTCCTGCGCGTTGAAGGACGTAAGGACGATCTCTATCTCTCCAGCGAGCAGATGAAAACCTGCATTCATGGCGATCAGGTTCTGGCTCAGCCGCTGGGTGCCGATCGTAAAGGTCGTCGCGAAGCGCGTATTGTTCGCGTGCTGGTACCGAAAACCAGTCAAATTGTTGGCCGCTACTTTACCGATGCCGGCGTGGGCTTTGTGGTTCCGGATGACAGCCGTCTGAGCTTCGACATCCTGATCCCGCCAGAAGAGGTGATGGGCGCGCGCATGGGCTTTGTGGTGGTGGTCGAACTGACCCAGCGTCCAACCCGACGTACCAAAGCCGTGGGTAAAATCGTTGAAGTGCTGGGCGATAACATGGGCACCGGCATGGCCGTTGATATGGCCCTGCGCACCCATGAAATCCCGTATATCTGGCCGCAGGCCGTTGAAGAGCAAATAGCCCACCTGAAAGAACAGGTGCCGGAAGAAGCCAAAGTTGGCCGCGTCGATCTGCGCAACCTGCCGCTGGTGACCATTGATGGCGAAGATGCCCGCGACTTTGATGATGCCGTTTATTGCGAGAAAAAACGCGGCGGCGGCTGGCGTTTGTGGGTAGCCATTGCTGACGTCAGCTATTACGTTCGTCCCCCTACGCCGCTCGATCAGGAAGCCCGTAACCGCGGCACGTCAGTTTACTTCCCCTCGCAGGTGATCCCGATGCTGCCGGAGGTACTGTCCAACGGCCTGTGTTCGCTAAACCCGCAGGTTGACCGCCTGTGTATGGTCTGTGAGATGACCATTTCGTCGAAGGGGCGTCTGACCGGCTTTAAATTCTACGAAGCGGTGATGAGCTCTCATGCGCGTCTGACCTATACCAAAGTCTGGCATATGCTGCAGGGCGATCAGGAGCTGCGCGAGCAGTATGCGCCGCTGGTTAAACACATCGAAGAACTGCATAACCTGTATAAAGTGCTGGATGTGGCGCGTGATGAGCGCGGCGGGATCTCCTTTGAAAGTGAAGAAGCTAAGTTTATTTTTAATGCTGAACGCCGCATCGAACGTATTGAGCAGACCCAGCGCAATGACGCCCATAAGCTGATTGAAGAGTGCATGATCCTGGCGAACATCTCAGCGGCACGCTTCGTTGAAAAAGCCGAAGAGCCTGCGCTATTCCGTATTCACGATAAGCCGACGACCGAGGCGATCACCTCCTATCGCTCCGTTCTGGCAGAACTGGGGCTGGAACTGCCGGGCGGTAATAAGCCAGAACCGCGCGATTATGCGGCGCTGCTGGAATCGATTGCCGATCGTCCGGATGCCGAAATGCTGCAAACCATGCTGCTGCGCTCAATGAAACAGGCGATTTACGATCCTGAAAATCGCGGGCACTTCGGTCTGGCACTGACCTCTTACGCTCACTTTACGTCGCCTATTCGCCGTTATCCTGACCTGTCGTTGCACCGGGCCATCAAATATCTGCTGGCGAAAGAGCAGGGGCATAAGGGTAATAGTACCGATACCGGCGGGTATCACTACTCCATGGAAGAGATGCTACAGCTTGGGCAGCATTGTTCCATTGCTGAACGCCGCGCTGATGAAGCGACGCGCGATGTCTCCGACTGGCTGAAGTGTGACTTTATGCTGGATCAGGTGGGCAACGTCTTCCCGGGCGTCATTGCCAGCGTCACCGGTTTTGGTTTCTTTGTCCGTCTGAGCGATCTGTTTATTGATGGTCTGGTCCACGTCTCGTCACTGGATAATGACTATTACCGTTTTGACCAGGTCGGTCAGCGTCTGATTGGTGAATCTGGCGGTCAGACATACCGTCTTGGCGACCGGGTAGAAGTGCGCGTCGAAGCGGTAAATATGGACGAACGCAAGATCGACTTCTCACTGATCTCCAGCGAGCGCGCGCCGCGTAATGAAGGTAAAACCGCGCGTGAAAAAGCGAAAAAAGGCGCACCGGCTAAAAATGCCGGCAGACGTCGCCAGACCGGCAAGAAAGTCAATTTCGAGCCGGATAGCGCATTCCGTGGTAGCAAAGGCAAAACTAAACCGAAAGCCGAAAAAGCAGATGCCAATAAAAGCGTGAAGAAGGCGAAAAAGCCGTCGGCAAAAACGCAAAAAATCGCGGCGGCCACCAAAGCCAAACGCGCAGCGAAAAAGAACGCCGCTGAATAATCCGCTTAAATAACCCTCTTCACCTGAAGAGGGTTATTCTTTTTTCATTGATGCTATACCCTTTCGTTATAGAAACGGCATTTATCTCCCCTGATTACGTCCTTATCTCAATTCCGGGAATCGATATTTTTAATAGTTTATTAGCGGCTGAAATCAGATGTGTATAGTCAATCACACGATATTTGTAGAGCCGGAAAACAGCGCTCGTTAAATAGAATGTGATTTAAAAGGAGCAATTATGCATCTGGCCCGATTTCCCCGACTATCCCTTGGCCATTTTCCCACACCATTAGAGCCGCTCGCTAATTTAACGCAATTATTAGGTGGTCCGAAAATATGGATCAAGCGCGATGACGCGACGGGTCTGGCGACCGGCGGGAATAAAACCCGTAAGCTGGAGTTTCTGCTGGCCGATGCGCTGCAAAATAATGCCGACGTTATTATTACCCAGGGCGCGACGCAATCTAATCACGTGCGCCAGACGATTGCTGGTGCCGCAAAGCTGGGTCTGAAAGCGAAGGTGCTGCTGGAAAAGCGGGTGACAGACTTTGGCGAGGATTATCAGCGCTCGGGAAACGTTCAGCTGGATCGTCTGCTTGGCGGCGACATTGTTGCCCATCTGCCGGGCGGAACCGATATGCAGAAGGCAATGGACGACTATGCCGCCGAACTGCGCGAGCAGGGACATAATCCGTATGTGATCCCCGGCGGCGGCTCCAATGCGATTGGCGCGCTTGGCTATGTTGCCTGCGCAGAAGAGTTGCTGTATCAATCCTCACAACAGCGTTTACGCATCGATCACGTGGTTCACGCCACCGGCAGCACCGGGACGCAAGCCGGGCTGGTAGCCGGATTTACGGCGACCCATAGCGCTGTTCCGGTGCTTGGGATCAGCGTACGTGCGCCAAAAGATAAGCAGGAAGAAAACGTCTGGAATCTGGCGACCCGGACTCGTGAGCTGCTCGGCGTACCGGGCGATCTCCCGCGTGAGGCGGTAGTGGCGAACAGCGATTACGTGGGTGACGGCTACGGTCTGCCGACAGACGGTATGCTGGAAGCGCTTCATCTGCTGGCGCAACATGAAGGGATCTTACTGGACCCGGTATACTCCGGTAAAGGTATGGCCGGCCTTATCGACCTGATCCGCAAAGGCCATTTCCGTAAAGACGACAATGTCGTGTTTATTCATACCGGCGGTGCAGCAGGGCTGTTCGGCTATCGTCAGGTCTTTGAATGACGACGCCGCCGTTTCTTCTGGGCGTACTGGGCGGAATGGGACCGCTGGCCACCGTTGATTTTATGTCGACCCTGCTTGCCCTGACGCCTGCCACTCGCGATCAGGAGCAAATTCCAACGGTAGTCTGGAACGTGCCGCAAATTGCCGACCGGCAGAATGCGCTGGCCGGTCGCGGACCGTCGCCACTCCCTCAGCTATTAAACGGTATTGAGAAGCTCAACCAGGCGGGCGCGAGCCATATTGTCATCCCCTGTAATACGGCCCACCACTGGTACTCTGCGTTAAGCAATGCCAGTCGCGCGCCGCTCATCCACATGGTGGACGCGACAATCGCGGCGGTAGCGGCGAACGATCCCGTCCCCCGGCGTATCGGCATTATTGCCACTAAAGGGACGCTGGAGGCCGGCTGGTATCAGCATGGATTACAACAGCATGGCATTACGGCAGTGGTACCGGATGAGGTTGAGCTTAATACCTGGTTCGTGCCGGGCTGCTATGCGGTAAAGCGTGGTGAACTCGCAGAAGGGGGGGCTGCTTTTTTACAGCAGGCAAAAGCCCTGTTTGAGCGCGGAGCGCAAAATCTGATCCTTGCCTGCACTGAGGTTCCCGTTGCCCTGCGAGCAGTAAACGCTCCTTTCTTACCGCTGACCTTTGATCCCGCAAGGGCACTGGCCGGACGATGTTCCGCATTATGGCAGGATCACCGCACCTCTTATTTAACGTAACTGAATTACGCAAAGGATAAAAAATGAAAAAAAGTTTCTGCTTATTACTCGCAGCGGGGGGCTTGTGGGCCAACGTCAGCAGTGCACAAACGCCGCCCGAAGTTCGGGTCGCCTACAGCGGCGGCTCTCAGGTATTAATGCTGGCGAAAGCGGACGGCTCGCTGGATAAAGTACTCAACAGTAAAGTTAAATGGGTGCAATTTGCCTCCGGCGCGGATGCTTTAAGTTATTTCGCCAGTGACGCTATTGATATTGCGAATTTTGGCTCCAGCCCGGCGACCGCCGGAATTGTGCGTAAATTACCGGTAGAAATTATTGGCGTCTCAGGCGTGATTGCCAGTTACGAACGTTTAATTGGTAAAGACGGTATCCGTAATATTAAGGATATCGAAGGAAAACGCGTGGCATATCCGCCAAATTCTACCGCGCAATATGCGCTGGAAGCGGCAATTAGCGTGAATAAACTCGATCGTAGCAAAATAACGCTGCTGCCGCTGCGCCCGGCGGAAATGGTGGCGGCGTGGAAACGTGGCGATATTGATGCGGGTTACGTCTGGGCACCGTTTGCTCAGGAGCTGGAATCCTCCGGCGGTCATCAGGTGTTTGCCACTAAAGATCTGCAAAAAGACGGATATCTGATTTACAACAACTACGTGGTGCGTAAAGCCTTTGCCGAGAAATACCCGCAGGCGGTCAGTGCCTTCCTGCGCGTGCATCAACAAAAAGTTGACGAGTTCAAACGCGATCCTGAACGCGCAGCGGGCATCGTCGCCAAAGAAGTTGGTGCGCCAGTGACGACGGCGGCCAATACGCTGGGCGGGCTGGAGTATCCGACCCTGAGCGAGCAGGGAACCGCCGCCTGGCTGGGCGACGGTACGCAGACCACGAACAGCGGGATCGGCAAGGCGCTGACCAAAACCTCGAATTTCCTCGCCGGCATCGGTGAAATCCGCAAGCGTGATATCCCTGCCAACTGGGATGCGGCCATCAATTCACGTTATATCCGGGAAGCCGCCGCAAAATGAAATTAGGTCAACATGTCGCGATAAGCGTGGTGTCGGTGGCGATCTTTTTTAGCCTCTG
>Ga0302347_1004135_pt1 | contig 11869 bp, 12 predicted proteins | sample PhyWR1_FD_202178 | JGI IMG/M metagenome (GOLD analysis project Ga0302347, IMG submission 202178) | Leaf surface microbial communities from wheat plants in UC Gill Tract Community Farm, Albany, California, United States - DLSL W.R1 (v2)... | ecosystem: Host-associated > Plants > Phyllosphere >...
GCTGTACGTCAGCGCTGACATTTTCAGCCACCAGCGCACGCAGCAACGGCAGTCGCTGCGCCTGTGGCTCGACGGTCCATTTCTCCAGAAGCGTGGCCTGAGCGCTGCGACTGGCGGCAACAAAATCATCGGCATCCCCGGCCTGGGCGCCGATGGGCAGCCATCCGGTCAGCAACAGTAAACAGCAAATAAGACGTATGGCGTTCATAGCACGTTCTCCAGAAACGGGCCCTCATCCGGAGGGCCGAAAATCATTGCCCGCCGGTTTTAACCGGGCTATCGGATTTTTTATCGTTTCCAGCAATGAACGGGCTCCACGGCTCGGCGCGCACCGGGGCGTCGGTTTGCCATACCACGTTGAACTGACCGTTATTTTCAATTTCGCCAATCATGACCGGCTTGTGCAGGTGATGATTGGTTTTATCCATGGTGAGCGTAAAGCCTGACGGCGCGGCAAACGACTGTCCCGCCATGGCTGCACGGACTTTATCAACATCCGTGGTGCCGGCTTTCTCCACCGCCTGCGCCCACATATGCAGACCTACGTAAGTGGCTTCCATCGGATCGTTAGTAACAACGGAGTCAGCATTCGGTAATTTGCGCGCTTTAGCCCATGCCCGGTAGTCGGCAACAAATTTCTGATTCACCGGATTATCAACGGATTCAAAATAGTTCCAGGCGGCGAGATTGCCGACCAGCGGTTTAGTATCAATACCGCGCAGTTCTTCTTCCCCTACTGAGAAGGCAACAACCGGTATATCGGTCGCCTTCAGCCCCTGGTTTGCCAGCTCTTTATAAAACGGAACGTTGGAATCACCATTAATGGTCGAAACAACCGCTGTCTTGCCACCCGCAGAGAATTTTTTGATGTTAGCCACAATGGTTTGATAATCGCTATGGCCAAACGGGGTATAAACCTCTTCGATATTATTATCCTGCACCCCTTTTGAATGCAGAAACGCGCGCAAAATTTTATTGGTGGTTCGCGGATAGACATAATCTGTGCCGAGGAGGAAGAAACGTTTCGCGCTACCACCGTCTTCACTCATCAGATATTCTACCGCCGGAATAGCCTGCTGGTTTGGTGCCGCACCGGTATAAAAGACGTTAGGCGACATCTCTTCACCCTCATATTGCACCGGGTAGAACAACAGGCCATTCAGTTCTTCAAATACCGGCAGTACCGATTTACGCGACACCGAGGTCCAGCAGCCAAACACCACGGCGACCTTATCCTGAGACAGCAACTGCCGCGCTTTCTCAGCGAACAGCGGCCAGTTAGAGGCCGGGTCGACAACCACCGGCTCAAGTTTTTTCCCCAGTACGCCGCCCTTCGCATTGATCTCATCAATGGTCATGAGCGCAACGTCTTTCAGCGGCGTTTCCGAAATCGCCATAGTGCCCGAGAGCGAATGCATAATGCCGACTTTTATGGTGTCGGCAGCATAAACATGAAAAGACATTCCCATGCTGACAACGGAGGCCGAGAGCGCAAAAGCTTTTAACAGGGTACGACGTTGCATAATTCACTCCTGAATAATCAAATGACGAAGGTCGAAAACGCGGGTCAGGAGTGATAGAGCAAGAAAAGTGCCAGGTTGGCAGGGTAGCGAGGAATGATGATATCAGGCCAGGTATTGTTACAATCGTTACAGCTAAAGCTTTATTGTGGTACAGGGCTGCATTATTACAGTGCAGCCCTGTACCGGACCGGTTACCAGACCTGAGCGGCGATATCGGTGACCAGGCGCACTTTATCCCACTGCTGCTGCTCCGTCAGGGCATTACCTTCTTCCGTTGAGGCGAAACCACACTGCGGACTTAGACAGATCTGCTTTAAATCAACATAGCGAGCCGCTTCCTGCAACCGCGCTTTGATGCCTTCCGGGTTTTCCAGCTCGCCGTTTTTAGTGGTAATTAGCCCCAGCACCACCTGCTGGTGGCCAGGGCGGACAAAACGCAGCGGCGCAAAATCACCGGAACGATCGTTGTCATATTCGAGGAAAAAGGCGTCTACATTCACCGTGCCGAACAGGATCTCTGCCACCGGCTCATAACCGCCTTCGGAGATCCACGTTGAGCGGAAATTGCCGCGACACACGTGCAGGCTGACGATCAGATCGTCAGGCTTACCTTCCAGCGCAGTATTCAGTACGCGGGCATAAATTTTTGCCAGCTCATCAGGATCGTCGCCGCGCTCGCGCACCTGACGGCGCTGCTCGTCAGAGCAAAGATAAGCCCAGACGGTATCATCGAGCTGAAGATAGCGGCAGCCAGCGGCATAAAAGGCCTGAATAGCCTCACGCCAGGTGGTGGCTAAATCGGCAAAATAGTCACTGAGGTCGGGATAGATCGTCGCATCAATGTCTTTACGTCCACCGCGAAAATGCAGCACGCTGGGGGACGGAATAGTCATCTTCGGCTCGGCATTGCCGCTGATACTTTTCAGATAGCGGAAATCTTCGAGCATAGGGTGTTCACCGAAGCCAAGTTTCCCGGTGACGCGGACGCCGTGAGCTTTGGTTTGTACCCCGTTAAACTGAATACCCCGATCAGAATCATAGCGTTCCACGCCGTCTAAGCCGTCGAAGAAATCGAAGTGCCACCACGCGCGACGAAATTCACCGTCGGTTACTACCTGCAAGCCACACTCGCATTGCTGTTGTACGACATGGCGGATGGCTTCATTTTCCACGTCACGAAGCTGGCGGGGCGTAATATCACCGCCCGCCAGTTGCAGACGGGCCTGTTTGATACTGTCAGGACGTAAAAAGCTGCCGACGATGTCTGCGCGGTACGGGCCGTGTTGATATGACATATTTTCTCCTCATGCTGCTGGCAAATTCATTGCCAGCAGTGATAATTCAGCATTCGAACCATTGGACTTCTGGATGGCTACATGTCTAAAAGATGACACGGCGACAGGTTTATCGCAAAGGAGAAAATTTCACGGCACTTGAAAATAATTCATCTTAGCGGCTATGGGTTCCTTCGAATGCGAATCCTTCATCACTCCATCCTGTCATCCCCCCGAGCATAATTTTTACTGCCCTTCCGGCCTGAGCAATTTTCAACGCCGCTTTATCTGCGCCATTGCAGTGAGGCCCGGCGCAGTAAACCACTAACAACATCTCTTCTGGCCATTGCGCCAGCGTCCCGGCATTGATTTGCCGATGAGGAAGATGGATCGCGCCGGGTACATGCCTTTCATTGAAGGCTGTGGGGTGTCCAATAACGTGCAATAGAACAAAATCCTGCTGACCGTTATTAATCGCGTCATGCACGTCAGAGCAATCCGTTTCAACGGCCAGACGACGGGAGAAATGATGAATGGCTTCTTCTGGAAGCGCGGCAGGATAGTCAGTAACGTAACTCATGGCGTGTTCTCCTTGTTTGTGTTAACAATGATTTAACCAGATAACCTCTGTTAAAACCGCCCATAAACATGTCAGAAAACAGTGAAGAAATGACAATAATTGATCTCGCTCGCGCACGACATCAGGTAGTTGTTCTCGCCTATGATGGTCTCTGTACCTTTGAATTCGGCGTCGCGGTAGAGATTTTTGGCCTGCCGCGCCCGGAATATGGCAATCGCTGGTATCAGTTTGCGGTCGCGGCGGTGGACAGTGGGGAAATGCGCGCAACGGGTGGGATTCGGATTATGGCTGATGGTGGCATGGATCTATTGTCCACGGCAGACACCATTATTGTTCCCGGCTGGCGCGGAGTTGATACTCCAGTACCGGCGGCGCTTGTTGCAGCATTATGCGATGCATATGCCCGGGGCTGCCGGTTGATCTCTATCTGTTCTGGCGTGTTTGTGCTGGCTGCTACCGGGCTTCTCAATGGCCTGAAGGCGACCACCCACTGGCGATATACGCACACCCTTCAGCAGCGCTTTACCGATATTGCGGTGGTGGATGACGTTCTTTACGTTGACCATCAGGGCATCATGACGTCAGCCGGGAGCGCAGCAGGTCTCGATCTCTGTTTACATGTGGTGCGGCAAGATTATGGCCTTGAAATAGCCAATAGTGTTGCGCGACGACTGGTGATCCAGCCGCACCGCGACGGTTCCCAGCGCCAGAAGGTGACTCACCCGGTGGCAAAGGCCCGGGAAAGTCAGTCTCTCGGGCAATTGTTTGATTATCTCCATCAGAATCTTGCCGGATCGCATACCCTCGACTCGCTGGCGCAACGCGCCGGGATGAGTCCCCGCACTCTGCTTCGCCGCTTTTCTCAGGCCACTGGCACGACTCCCGCACGCTGGATCCTACAACAGCGTTTGCGCCGCGCTCAGCAGTATCTTATCCAAAGTTCGCACAGTATTGAGGCGATTGCAGAGTTCACCGGGTTTTGTAATGCCAGCGTCCTGCGTCAACACTTTCGTCAGCATTTTGCCGTATCGCCGACCCGGTATCGTCGGGAGAATCGTGATGTGCTAATAGCGGAGCCGGGACAATCGGCGGATGTCCGTAGATTTGGCACTCAGATATGATAAGAACAGTTACTAGTTTGTTATTAATTTTGATGTAATGAAAATATTTTTGCTTTTATATTTGTGCATTTGCAGGTTTGTGACTAGTTTGAAACCGTTGATTTGAACACGCCGGCCAGAGCCGGTGTTACCCACGATCGTTAACTATGCACGGTGCAACATAAAACATGTCAATACAAGAAGTCGACCAGAGCTCCCCGATGTCGTTAGGTTATGGCCATGATGATGCCGGGCAAAAAGTCATTTCTGAGATTATGCAGGATCTTTTGTCCAGAAAAACAGCGGTTAATAATAAAGATATCATTCTTGAGCTGGTTGTCCGGCTTGAAACGGAAAAAGATATCGTAAAACTGGATATCTACCGCAGTGCACTGGAGATGGTTGTACTAAATACCCCTGACGACATTTAATCATCAGTACACAGAACAGATGAAAAAAACGGGCGAAAGCCCGTTTTTTTCATCTCAGGACGGACGGTCAAACATGTTCGGTGGCGTTTCACTTACACCGTTCTGCGCCTTGTCTTATTATCGGTATTCATCTGTAGCAAGTAACCGCTGTGATCAGGCGATAAAAAAGCCACCCGAAGGTGGCCCAGTCTACTTTTTAGCTATCAACATTAATTTTATTTACTGTACTGCTGCTAATGTTACATTTGCCTCTTTGGGCTTTAACGTATACATCCCGCCATTAAAAGGGTCCACCAACAGATAACCAATCAGCCCACCAACCAGGAGATTACCCCCAATATACCAACCGTTGGCAGAATGCTTAACAGGTAATGCCGTCGGGGTAAAACCCTCTTTAATGAAGGTAATTTGATAATCTTTGGCACCGAAATAACTGCCATCAGATTTATCCAATACAACATTTTGCGGCGTGATACCAGAGGTAATTACCCTTCCTGTTTCATCCTTGATCTCAAATTTAGCACCTTGCGGATTGCTGTTAACCTGCACTGTTTGCGTGCTGTCACCAACAATCGTTGCACATCCAGTCAGTCCAAAAATGCCCATTAAAAAGCAAATAGCGAACAAATTTTTCACAAATAACCTGCTATTAAAGATAGTAAAGTCGTAAATGCGGCGCGCAAAATCTACCTGAATTTTTAAAATGCTATTTTGCTTTTTATCAAAGAAAACACCGGAATAGAACGTGCGGGAAAATTGACTATTATGGCTACCCATCTGGAGCTATAAAAAACCGGGCCTGATGCCCGGTGTCGTTTCAGTCTGCGAACAAGCTATTCCTTCAATCCGCGATTTACCAGCATGGGTTCAATTTGCGGATCGTGCCCACGCCACTGGCGATAAAGTTCAGCTAAATCAGTACTGTTGCCCCGCGATAAAATCGCTTCACGGAATCGTTGCCCGTTCTCACGGTGTAAACCGCCCTGCTCGACAAACCACTGGTAGCCGTCGTCGGCCAGCATTTGGGTCCATAAGTAGGCGTAGTAGCCCGCTGCGTAGCCGCCGCCGAAAATATGGGCGAAGCATACTTGCCAACATGTTATTTTTATATTTAAAAACAATAAAATAAACCACAAAAACATGATCATTTCTTTACTTTTACTAGCTAGAACTGTTACTTAATATTCAATCTATTACGTATCGTATTGGGGAATAAATTGATACAAAATGCATTTCATAATGCAAATTTATGGGTGTTTTTGTACGAAAAACTCATTATTTCTGGATCCTGGCAGCTTATGTGCGATGAATAAAAAACGTCATAATCGAACGATCTTAACCTCATCAAGTGCCACACCCTAAATCATCACTCCGTCATTTGTGATGAAAGCTTGTTCAAGCAACTGTCCCTAAACCTGGATAAAGAGCGCACTACTCTGTCAGTCGTTTTTTGAATGGCTTAGTGCCAACCTTTCGCTCTTCACTCACAGCGGACCTTCAGCTCAGTTACCTAGTCCGCTTTGTGCCAGAAGCGGACGTTGCTCATGTTACAGTTTACCTGTGGTATTGGTCATTGTTGTTGTATTGTAATGAGTAATCAACCTCAGGTTGAGGAGTAATTGCTTAGAGTCGCGTGTCCATTATTAATAGGTAAGATAAGTTATTGTGGAAAAAAAAGAGAGGGGCCATCGGATCGAACCCCTCTCCCAAAAGAGCACCGGCAACTGAGCATCTGTCTGCGCCAGTCCCACAAAACTCTTGTCGTTATCTCATTGCTCAGTAGCCAGACGCCTGCTTATGACCGGTGCAGCGATTTTCTGATTTTCTTTCCGGTATGGTGATGGACATCGTTACCGGTCACTGCCTGGTTGCCTTTGAATACCTCAACAATGACCACGCCGCCCAGGGACAGCACGCCACCAACAAGCAGCGACCAGGTGAACTCTTCGTTCAGGAACAGGATCGCCATGATTGCGGTAAAAATCGGGATCAGGTTAAAGAACAGCGACACTCGTGAAGGGCCGAGACGTTTTGAGCCGACCATCCACGTCAGTGGCGCCAGAATCGACGCGCCAATCGCCGCATACAGAACCATTCCGCCAGAAACCAGGGTCAGGGTGTGTTTTTCACCTGTCAGGTAAAATGGCAGTAACACCACGGCTGCGGTTGCCGCCTGAAAATACAGGGACAAAATCAGCGGCACGTTGACATGCCAGCGTTTCAGCAGAATGTTATAAATCGCCATTGCAAAGGTCGCCACAAGCATCAGCCCGTCACCGATATTCATCCCTTGTGTGATCAGCTTTGACGGTTCTCCACCTGAGATGACCAGCACAACACCGGCCAGGGACACCAGTGCACCCACAACAGTACCTGCCCCCGGTTTATTTCTGAATACCAGGCTTGCCAGGATAATCGCCATCAGGGGCATCAGAGCCTGAATAATTCCCATGTGCATTGCGGAGGTATACGCCGCTGCGTTATATGCCATACTCTGGAAAATGACGCTACTTAATAAACCCAACATCATTAACTTAGGTATATTTGGCAGAACTTCTTTTTTATGTTTTTTCATTGGACGCCAGATAACCGGCGTCAGAATAATTACAGCAATCAGCCAGCGGAGAAAACTTATCTCACTTGGTGAAATGACGCCGGACGTCATTTTGGTAATGACTGTGTTGGTGCCCCAGAGGAAAGCAGCCAGAAGTGGGAATAAGTAGCTCATAGTAATATCCTGCGTTTTTGAATCAATGCAGACTTTAACATTCGTCCTAAATAGAATATATAGTCATTTTGCGTCATTTGATGCAGATCTTTAGACAGGTTTAACCGTAGGTATCCCGCCACCTTTTTAGTCTATAATTAATGATATTGTGAAAATACGACAACTATACGTGGAGAGATTGGGTGAGAGAATCTGGGGTTATTCCTGTTATTAATGATTTGCAAGGCGAGCTTTATTTCCGGCATGACCAGCTTGCGGCAATGGAATGGCAGACTCACTCTCATTCATGGGGACAGCTAAACTATGTCTCTTTCGGGGTCATGAATCTCGAAATTAATGGTATCCGGTATTTGTCGCCACCTCAGTATGCCATCTGGATCCCTCCAAACGTGGAGCACTTCTCCTATACGCTTCAGGAGGCTATTTACCGTTCGGTTTACATTGGACTTGAGACCTCGACAAGACTGCCCATAGCGCCATGCACAATGAGTGTCAGCCCAGTGTTAAGAGCCATTTTTGACGACTTTGCGCTAAGGGACATCCGTTCGCCAGAAACAGAACAGGATATCCGCATGGCTCAGGTCGCATTGGATCAAATCCTGAAAGTAGAAACACATGATAACTACCTGCCGTACGCTTCTTCCGAAGAGCTGAACCGGTTACTGAGACTCCTTCAGGATAATCCCGGGGATAAACGAAGTGTAAGGGAACTGGCGGCAACGATTCATACCACGTCACGTTCTCTAGAACGCAGATGTCAGCGTGAGCTGGGGATGTCCTTCGGAGAATGGCGACTGAGACTGAAATTTATGTATGCACTGGAATGTCTTGATGCGGGGCATACTGTACAAAGCATTGCCCTTGATTTAGGTTACTCAACCACGTCCGCGTTTATTGTCATGTTCAGACGATTTACCGGTACTTCCCCCGATCAGTACAGGACCACACGACGCATGAGTCAGGTGAATAAAATGTAATGGTGCACTAATTAGGCTAATGGAACAAATATGTAGATGTCCGCTCTTCGCTCACAACGGACCCTCTGCATAGTGACTTCGGCCGCTTTGTGCCACGAAGGAACATTACAGATATGGCCGCGCGGTGTCACTTGCGAGGGTTACATGACTTACCTGTAATCAAGTGCAATAGCAAACGGGCAAATATTCTTGAGGCTGCGGGAAAGTGCAGCCTCAGTGATATGACTGTGGAAAGCGGTTTATTAATTCTTTGCTGCTCTAATCAGGCCGTCAAGCCATTCCTGATGACCATTAAGCATTGGGTTCGGGCGGGTATTTGCCAGATCTTTTGCCGGGACTCCGTTCTGTGTTTCCTGCGTTAGGATACGGACCCTGTGACCGGAAAGATCCTCCAGTAGCCATGCATGATGGACATCGAGTCGTTGAGCGGTATCTTTTTCACCGGCCCATCCGTGCCATGCCAGACGAGCAGGTTTACCTTCAGCAGGTGGAATAAACTCCACAACCTGAGCTTCAACTGGGAAACCAAACGTGCTGAAGTAGAAGCGGACCCCATGTTCCAATTCTGGACCTTTGTTGTCATAAAAGCGCACATCGGCGGAATTTTTATAGTATTCCGGCCATAGCAATGGCTGACTCAGGAGCGGCCAGACATCATTGACGTTCAGACCTAAAATGATAATTTCATTAGAAACGAAGTTATCGGTAAAACCCGGAACAAAGCCTTCTGGCCAGTTAATCGCGTTCATAAATTTCTCCAATTGCTATAGTTGAGTGCACTGCGTGTATCATTACGGCAGTAACGTGATGACAGTGATTATCGGTGCAATGAAGTTATAAGGCGAATTGTCATTACTTATATTCTTAATAAGATAAATTATATCAGGCCGCGGGATGCTGGCTTACTTCTGCGCATAAAGCACGAATCCACTGATGACTTGGGTCACGATGGGTTCGCTCATGCCAGGCCATGCTCTTGATAAAGCCGGGTACTTTCAGGGGCAAAGGGAGAATGATGAGATCGTTGTTAGTCAGGACCATGCGGTGAGGTACAACTGCAATCATATCAGTCACTCGCAATATATCAGGTATCACCTGAAAACTATTAACTGACATGCCTACACGTCGTGTCAGACTGAGCTTAGCCAGTGCTTCATCTGTAACACCGGTGAAGTTACCTTCTGAAGACACCAGAATATGTTCCTGTTTGCAAAATTGTTCGAGCGTCATTTCTGAACTCACTGCCAGAGGATGATGACGTCCTGCTACGCAGACATAATCTTCTTCATAGAGCGCTCTTCCATGCAGGTCTTCGGGGGTTGTTTGCGGTGTTATCAAAGCCAGATCAACTTCACCCCGAGACAATTGCTGATACATTTGCTCATTGTCCACGGGCCGCACGGCGATTTTAATATACGGTGCACGTTGTTTTAGCTCAGCCAACAACGGAACGATAACAGCCTTAAGTGCATAGTCCGTTGCGACGATGGTATAAGTCAGTTCCACCGTCATGGGATCAAATTTATTTGGTTTCAGCAGGATAGCGATATCGGTGAGGATTTGTTTTACCGGCGTAGAAAGTTCATTGGCCCGCATTGTAGGGACCATACCGTGGCTGGTGCGAACAAAGAGTGGATCGTCAAAGTAATCACGCAAGCGAATAAGCATACCACTGACGGCAGGCTGTGTCAGGGAGAGGCGTTGTGCAGCGCGAGTTACGCTTCCCTCATCCAGCAATGCATCAAGGGCCTTAAGAAGGTTAAGGTCGAGGGTTCTGATATCATTTTTCATAATGAACTAGCCTGACAGATATTAAAATTTTAATTCAGGCTAAATGCTCGGGAAAAGGTTGTCTAGAAGGTTTGCGAGTGTTTTCCTTTTGGGGGAACTTCCATTTCTGGATGATAAGCCTTGTAAGGATAAGTCCGCTCTTCGCTCATAACGGACCTTCAACCTCGTTAGCTTTTCCGCTCTGTGCCAAAAGCGGACAGTGTTAATTTCAACGTAAAATATAAACTTTTTATAGTAAACCACATTATATAGTGCCATATTCTACTAACTTTCTAACTTTTTAAAGGTGTAAGAAATGGCATTCGTAGTAGACATTCGGGTTGAGGATAACTCTGTAGCTGCTGCTGCAACAGCACAAGTTATAGCTCAAAGGTTAGGAAGTGGTTTAAGAGAAAGATTCGAGGGTTATATTCATCAGCGAGAGTGCCATCCTGACCAGAAAGACTACAATATTAAAATGGCTAGTAGAGCTTTGGCTGCATTTACCATGTATCAATTAGGTGGGGTTGATGAAAAACATGCAGGAGAGTCGGTGTGTGATAGTAGTGACGATGGAGGAATTGACGGTATAGTAATCAATCATAATGAGAAAGTTGTTGTTGTAGTTCAATCTAAGTTTAATCAAGCTGGCAATGGCACCTGGAATAAGCCTGATTTTTTTGTTTCAAAGATGCTTGTGAAAAATTGCAAAATGAGCGATACGAATTATTCGATCAATTACTTCAAGATAAAAATGCAGACATAAGTACAGCTCTTAATTCCTTTGACTATAAATTTATCTTTGCAATGACCCATACTGGTAAAAAGGGTGCTTCAGAGGATATTTTACGCGACATGCAAGAGTGGCAACATCAGTTGAACGCAGCCTCTTTCACACCAAAAGATGGTCCGAAAGAAGAATGGGCATTTCAAGTCCATTTGATTTGTTCTGAAGACCTGGTTCATTGGTTGCAGACGGGATCTCGAGGGCAAATAGATTTATCAGGTGTTGAAGTTGAACGGTACGGATATTTAAATGAGCCACATAAAGCGTTTTATGGGACATTATCAGGCGATCAAATAGGAAAATGGTGGAAACAATATGGAACTCGTCTTTTCACCAAAAACATTCGAAACATGTTAGGCAAAACTGACGTAAATGAAGAAATAAAAAAATCTGCTATCGAAGCACCCGATATGTTCTGGTTTTATAATAATGGCATTACCGTTTTAGTAAATGAAATTGTTCCGCATCGAAGAAACACAGCAGCGGGAGCAGAGAGAGGAGTGTTTGATTTTAAGGATGTAAGTATTATCAATGGTGCTCAAACAGTGAGCAGTATAGGTTCCATTATGGATACAATTGGCGATAATATATTTAGGGTCAAGGTCCCCGCGCGCTTCATTGAAATTAATAATGATATAAATAATATTAATGCTAACGCAATAACTAGGGCTAATAACCTTCAAAATAGAGTGTTGGGAC
>Ga0302347_1004137_pt1 | contig 11868 bp, 10 predicted proteins | sample PhyWR1_FD_202178 | JGI IMG/M metagenome (GOLD analysis project Ga0302347, IMG submission 202178) | Leaf surface microbial communities from wheat plants in UC Gill Tract Community Farm, Albany, California, United States - DLSL W.R1 (v2)... | ecosystem: Host-associated > Plants > Phyllosphere >...
GCGAGGAGACGCACTGCGTGCCCCCGCGCCGGCCCGCAGCGAACGCCTGCGCGAGTTCACGGGCCTTCCTGCCCTGGTCAATGCGGAACGCTTACTCCACGATCTTGGCGTAGGCCGCCAGATCCGCGTACTTGTCCATGTCGGTGCGGATCAGCTGGGCCAGGTTCTCGTCGCCCTTGGCGGGAATGGCGCCCGAAGCTTCGAGGCGCTGGCGGATCGCCGGGTCGGCCAGGCCGGCGCGCAGCGCCGTCTGCAGCTTGGCGAGGATCTCGGGCGGCAGGTCCTTGGGCGCGGCAAATGCAAACCAGCCGGCCAGCGAATAGCCCTTGAGCGCCGGGTGCTCGCCCAGCGCCGGTACATCCTTGAAGCCCGGCAGGCGGTTGGCCGTGGTCACGCCCAGCGCCTTCATGCGCCCGTTCTGCAGAAAAGGACCGGCGGCCAGCGGCGAGATGATGGCGAAATCGACATTGCCCCCGCCCAGGTCGGTGGTCATCGTGGCCGAGCCGCGATAAGGCACATGGGTGATGTACAGGCCGGCAAGCTTCTTGATCAGCTCGGCCGAGAAATGCGGCGTCGAGCCGATTCCCGGGCTGCCGTAGCTGTACTTGCCCGGGTTCTTCTTGACCAGGGCCACGAACTCGTCGAGGTTCTTCACCGGCACATGCGCGCCCGCGACCCACATGTTGGGCGCCAGCGCGGCCAGACCTATGGGTGTCAAGTCCTTGGACGGATCGTATTTCTGCGCGGTGTTGACCGCCTTGGTGCCTGCGAGTTCATTGCTCGAGCCCGCCAGCAGCGTGTAGCCGTCGGGCTTGCTGCTGACCACGCGCTGGGCCGCGACCACGCCGGCGGCGCCGGCCTGGTTTTCCACCACCACGGTCGCATCGAGGTGCTTGGTGAGGATGTCGGCAATCACCCGCCCGACCATGTCGACCGAGCCGCCGGGCGCGTAGCCAATCACCAGGCGGATGGGCTTGTTGGGATAGGTGGGCTGGGCCCACAGCGGAGTGACGGACACCGCGGCAGCCGCGGCCAGAAGCGCGCGCCGGGAAAAAGAGGATGCAAGCATGGTGAACAGTAATAAGTGACGGCAATGCCGATTGCAAGAACCGGGCCAAGGAGGTCGATGTTAGTGGCAATCCAGGCCGTCATGCACTGCAATCACTAGGTACTTGTACTAGGATTCAATTGTCATTGTTGAACAATCAATGCACCATGCGAGTGCTTCAGGGTTGGAAAAGCAGCATTCCAAAGACCCCGAAAAGCATCAGATGCATCCAGCCCTGCACCGGCGAGGTGCGCTGGCCATTGAAGCTCAGCAGCGCCAGCACCAGCGTCACGGCGAACAGCAGCGTTTCAGTCGCCGAAACCCCCATCACCACGGGCTTGCCGGTGAGCAGGCCAATGGCCAGCACCGCCGGCACGGTCAGGCCCACGGTGGAGACAAAGGCGCCCAGGCACAGGTTGATGGCGCGCTGCATTTCATTGTTCATCGCGGCGCGTACCGCGGTGATCGACTCCGGCGTGAACACGATGATGGCAATCAGCACCCCGCCTATCGCGGGCGGCGCGCCGGCTGCAGCAATGCCGTAATCGGTGACGATGGCCAGATAATGCGCGAGCAGCACGATGGGCAGCACCATGGCCAGCAGCAGGGCCGAGCGCAGCAGCAGCGTCTTGCGCCCCGCAGGCGCGTGCGTGGCCACGGCGGGCATGGGCGCGGCAGCATCCGCTGGGCTTGCCATTTCACCTGCGGGCGGCTGGATGAAAAAGCGCTTGCAGCTGCGCATCTGCAGCCACAGGAAGACGCCATACAGCAGCGCCGTCAGCACCGCCATGCCCGCGGCCTGCACGCGCGTGAACTCGCCCGCGCCACTGGTGTAGTTGGGCAGCACCAGCGCCGTGCCGGTCAGCAGCGCAATCATGGAAAGATAGGACGCCGCGCCCTGGGCGTTGTACTCCTGGTCGCCATGCCTGGCCCAGCCCGTGAGCAGGCACATTCCCATCACCAGGTTCATGATGATCATCATCACCGCAAAGATCGAGTCCCGGCCTATGGTCGGGAAGTCGCCGGGGCCCAGCAGCACCGAAGCGATCAGTATCACTTCGATGGCAACGATGGACAGCGTGAGGATCAAGGTGCCGTAGGGCTCGCCCAGCTGGTGGGCCAGGTGGTCGGCCTGCCTGACCACGCCAAACGAGGCCGCAAGTATGGTGGCAAACAGCAGCGCGAACACGCCTGCGGCCATCGAGGGGCGCAGGGGCGCGGCCAGCCACTGCGCGCCCCAAGCCATGAACAGCCCGACCACCAGCCAGGCACAGGCCAGCAAGGCCCAGGTTGCGCGAGGAATCAGGCGCGTGGATGTCGACTCGGTGCTCATGCGGCGGCTCCCCACCGAGCGCCGACCCCGGCGGGCCGGTCAGAAAAACAGGAACACGACGGCGCTGTTGCGCAAGAGACAGGCAGGTAGACGGCCATGGCAAACTTCCTTGGAAGCACAGGGCCGTCCCCTTGTGTGATCAGCACCAAGGTCGTCCTTGGCCAGGCCTGCGCAGCTCACGCAGGCCTGAAAATAATAGCATGCAAGCCGGCTGCGTCAGTCTGCGGCCGGCGCCACGCCCGCACCCTGGATGCCATGGCGCTGCAGCGCCTGGGCCACAAAGCCGCTGGCCTTCATTTCCTCGACAAAGCCGCCCAGCACCCGGGCCGCGTCTTCGCCGCGCGACTTGGGGCAGCCCATCGCCTGCTGTATCACCATGAAGCGCCCGGGCAGCAGGCGCAGGCCGGCGCTGTCGCGAATATCCGCTTCCAGCTGCTGCTTGACACCCGCGGCGACATCGGCGTTTTCCGCGAGAAAAGTCTGCACCACGGTGGGCGAGGTCGGCGCGCGCAGGATCTGCGCGTTCTTCAGTTCGCGCGAAAGATAGAGGTCGTAGGCGCTACCCTTGCCGACCACCACGCGCAGCCCGCTGGCGTCGACTTCGTCGTTGCGCTGCAGCGGCGAGTCGGCGCGCACCAGATAGCTGCCTTCGATCAGCACATAGGGCGCGGTGAATGCGATATGCGCGCCGCGCAGCGGATCGATGGCGAAGAAACCGATGTCGGCCTGCTCGTTGCCCACCGCGTCCACCGATTTGCCGGCGGCGTCAAACACCACCAGCTGCAGCTCGACACCCAGGCGCCGGGCAAACGCCTGCGCCAGATCGACCGAGACGCCGCCGGGTGCGCCGCTCACGGGATCGGCATGGGCCAGTATGGGATTGCCCAGGTTGATGGCAGCGCGCAGAACGCCCGTGGGCGTGAAGGCCTGGATGACGGCGGAAGCGATGGTCATGGGGAAGGTGTCTCCGGTTGCGGTGTGCAGACCACCCCAGGTTGCCGGGGCGCATGCCGCCATCATAGAAGGCTGGCGGCGCCAGGCCCGATCTTGCGGACCAGTTCCTGGCAACGTGGCGCCATGAAGTCATGCAGGCAGCGCACCAGCGGCGTCAGCTGGCGCCGGCCGGGCACCACGAGAAACAGCGGCACGGCTTCGGTCGCCCAATCGACGCACAGCGCCTGGAGCCGGCCTGCGGCCATGTCGTCGGCAACATCCAGGCCCGACTTGTAGGCAATGCCCTTGCCCAGCAGCGCCCAGCGCCGCACGGCATCGCCGTCGTTGGCGACATTGGCGCTGCGCACGCGCACGCTGAGCGGCGCGGTGCCGGCACGCGTGAAGCGCCAGCGGTCGTTGACTTCATCGCCCAGCATGAAGCACAGGCAGGCATGGTCGGCCAGGTCCTGCGGTGCGGCCGGTGCGCCATGCCGCGCGAGATACGCCGGCGCTGCGCACAGCACGCGCCGGTTGTCCAGTGCCAGCGGCAAGGCGACAAGGCTGGAGTCGGGCGGCTTGCCATAGCGAAACGCCGCGTCCACGGGATCGCTGTAGACATTGGCCATGCGGTCCGACAGCTGCAGGCGGATATCCACCCCGGGGTACTGTGCCTGAAACGCATCGAGCCAGGGCAGCAGCACATTGCGCCCCAGGTCCGAAGGCGCCGACAGCTTGAGCAGGCCTTTCAAGGCCTGCCCGCCCGCGGCGAGCTGCGCGCCCGCCTGCTGCAATGCCTCCAGCGCGGGCCGGCATTGCGCAAGAAAGCGCTCGCCCTGAGGCGTGAGCCGCAGGCTGCGCGTGGAGCGCAGGAACAGTTGCACGCCCAGCTCGGCCTCGAGGCGCTTGAGCGCAGCGCTGGCCGCCGCGGGCGTCAGATCGAGCGCGCGCGCCGTCGCCGACAGGCTGCCGTTGTCGGAAGTGCGCACGAAGATATCGAGATCGCCCAGCGCTTTCATGGATTCATTTCAAAAAAATCTTGATGCCTGAAAGTAAATCAGCATCTGGTACAGCTTTTGATTTTCAACTATTTTTTGAAAGTGGCTTCAAGGCCAGGACGGTTTTTCCACACCCGCAAACGCCGCAAGATAGCGTTTGCACTGCATTTCATCAAGAAAGAACCACCATGAAAGCCATTGGCTACCGCACGCCCCAGGCCATCACCGCGCCCGACGCGCTGCTCGACATCACGCTGCCCGATCCCGTGGCCACGGGCCGCGACCTGCTGGTCGAAGTGAAAGCCGTGTCGGTCAACCCGGTCGACACCAAGGTGCGCAACAGCGCCGCGCCGGAGCAAGGCCAGGAATACAAGGTACTGGGCTGGGACGCGAGCGGCATCGTGCGCGCCGTGGGTCCGCAAGTCACGCTGTTCCAGCCCGGCGACCGCGTCTGGTACGCGGGCTCGATTGCGCGGCCCGGCAGCAACAGCGAACTCCACCTGGTCGACGAACGCATCGTGGGCCATGCGCCCAAGTCGCTTGATTTCGCGCAGGCCGCGGCCCTGCCGCTGACGACCATCACCGCCTGGGAAATGCTGTTTGATCGGCTGGGCGTCGCGCCCGGCAAGCAGCCCGGCGGCAAGACGCTGCTGGTCATCGGCGCGGCAGGCGGCGTGGGCTCTATCCTCACGCAGCTCGCGGCGCGGCTGACCAACCTCACGGTCATAGGCACGGCCTCACGCCCCGAGACCCAGGCCTGGGTCAAGGAACTCGGTGCCCACCATGTCATAGACCACAGCCGGCCCATCGCCGAGGAACTGCGGCGCGCCGGCTTTGCCAGCGTGGACTACATCGTGAGTCTCACGCAGACCGAAGCCCACTTCGCGCAGATCGTCGAAGCCATTGCGCCCCAGGGCAAGTTCGGCCTGATCGATGACCCGAGATCCCTGGACATCACCGCGTTCAAGCGCAAGTCGGTATCGGTGCACTGGGAGCTGATGTTCACGCGCGCGCTGTTCGGCACCGCCGACATGATTGGCCAGCACCGGCTGCTGGAAGAAGTCGCGGCGCTGGTCGATTCCGGGCTGATACGCAGCACCTTGGCCGAGCGCTTCGGCAGCATCAACGCCCACAATCTGCAGCGCGCCCATGCGCTGCTCGAGTCGGGCCAGGCGCGCGGCAAGGTGGTGCTGGAAAACTGGGACTGAACTTCACCATTTCCCGACCGCGAAAAACGCGGCATCATCAGGGCTTCACTCCTGATAGAGCACTCCATGTCCTCCTGGCCAGACACCCGCCTTCTCGATCTGTTCGGTATTGCGCTGCCCATTTTGCAGGCACCCATGGCCGGGCCCGGCCTGCACGAAATGGCGATTGCCGTGGGCCAGGCCGGCGGCCTCGCGGCCCTGCCCTGCGCCATGCTCGGCGCCGCGCAGGTGCGCAGCGAAGTCGCGTTGATACGCGCGCACAGCGCCGCGCCGCTGAACCTGAACTTCTTTTGCCATACGCCGGCCGCGCCCGACGAGGCGCGCGAGGCCGCGTGGCGCGCGCGCCTGCGGTCCTACTACCTCGAAATGGGGCTGGACCCCGAGATGCCGGTGCCGGTCTCCAGCCGCAATCCGTTCGATGCCGCGATGTGCGAACTGGTCGAGGAACTGCGCCCGGCTGTGGTGAGCTTTCATTTCGGCCTGCCGGTGCCCGAGTTGCTGGCGCGCGTGCGGGCCACGGGCGCGAAAGTGCTGTCGTCGGCAACCACGGTCGAGGAGGCGCGCTGGCTCGAGGCCCATGGCGTCGACGCCATCATTGCCCAGGGAGCGGAAGCCGGCGGCCACCGCGGCGTGTTCCTGCAGGACGAGGTCTACAGCCAGCTGGGCACGTTCGCCCTCGTTCCCCAGGTCGTCGATGCGGTGAAGCTGCCGGTGATTGCCGCCGGCGGCATCATGGACGCGCGCGGCATCGCGGCGGCATTCATGCTCGGCGCCTCTGCCGTGCAGCTGGGCACGGCCTATCTGTTCACGCCCGAGGCCAAGATTGCGCCGGCCCACCATGCGGCCTTGCGCAGCCCGGCGGCCGAGACCACGGCGCTGACCAACCTGTTCACGGGCCGGCCCGCGCGCGGCATCGTCAACCGGCTGATGCGCGAAGTCGGGCCGCTGGCCGAGATCGCGCCGGCGTTTCCGCTGGCCGGCGGCGCGCTCACGCCGCTGCGCGCCGCAGCCGAAAGCCGGGGCTCGGGCGATTTCATGTCGCTGTGGGCTGGCCAGGGTGCGCCGCTGGGGCGCGAGCGCGGCGCGGGCGCGCTGACGCGCGAACTGGCCGAGCAGGCCCTGGCGCTGCTGGGGCGGTGAATCGTCAGGTCGCGGCGCTGACGCTGACCATGGTGGCCTGCATCATTGCCACCACCTTGTAGCCGGCTTCGCCGGCGCGATAGGCACGCACTTCGCCGCTGCAGACCGACAGCAGCCGGCCCGCGCTTTCCACCCGGCCAACCGCGACAAAGCGCTCGCCCAGCGCCGGGCGCAGGAAGTTGATCTTGAACTCGGCCGTGACGATTTCCTGCCCGGGCGCGGCGCGCGTCAGCGCCGCGTAGCCGCAGGCGCTGTCGACTATGCTGGTGACCGCGCCCGCATGCACATAACCATGCTGCTGGGAAAGATGGGCGGAAAAAGGCAGCGCGATATGCACCTCGCCGTCTTCGACCAAGGTCAGCGTGGCGCCCAATGTCTGCATCAGGCCCTGGGCGCCAAAGCTGGCGGCGATTCGTTCGTGGAGTGCGTTCATCGCACTACTGTAGCGGCTGGCTGCGTCCGCCAGCGGCGCCGCGCCGCATCGCTGTCACCTGCATGTCAGCTCAGAACGACTCCCACGAGCCGTCCGACGCCGTCTTGGCCATCAGCGCTGGCGCAGGCCTGCGCATCGGGCGTGCTGCGACCTGGCGGGCCGGCGTGGCGCGTGGCGCCACCGGGCGCGATTCGACGGACTGCGCGGCCGACACGCCATCGGCATGGCGCGGCGCCGATGCCGATGCCGAGAGCTTGAAAATGCTCACCGCGCGCACCAGTTCCTGGGCCTGTGACTTGAGGCTGCTGGCAGCCGCCGACATCTGCTCGACCAGCGCTGCGTTCTGCTGCGTGGCATGATCGATATTGGTCACGGCTTCGCCGACCTGGCCCACGCCCGCGCTCTGCTCGGAGCTGGCGGCGCTGATCTCGCCGACGATGTCGGTCACGCGGCGAATGCTGCTGACTACATTGTGCATGGTGCTGCCCGCGCGGTCGGCCAGCTGCGAGCCCGCGGACACGCGCTGCACGCTTTCCTCTATCAGCTGCTTGATTTCCTTGGCGGCCTCGGCGCTGCGCCCTGCGAGCGAGCGCACTTCGCTGGCCACCACGGCAAAACCGCGGCCCTGTTCGCCCGCGCGCGCGGCCTCGACCGCGGCATTCAGGGCCAGGATATTGGTCTGGAACGCAATGCCGTCGATGACGGTGATGATCTCGGCGATGCGCTTGCTCGAATCGCTGATGCCGCGCATGGTCTCCACCACCTGCTCCACCACCTGACCGCCCTGCTGGGCCACGCCGCTGGCGCTCTGGGCGAGCTGGTTGGCCTGGCTGGCGTTGTCGGCGTTCTGGCGCACCGTCGTGCCCAGCTCCTCCATCGACGAAGCGGTCTGCTCGAGCGCGCTGGCCTGGCTTTCGGTGCGCGCCGACAGGTCCATGTTGCCCTGGGCAATCTCGGCGCTGGCCGTGGACACCCCCTCTGCGCCCTGGCGTACCGAAGACACCAGCGACACCAGGCTTTGCTGCATGCCCGACAGCGCGAGCAGCAGGCGGCCGAATTCGTCCTTGGTCTCGACCCGGATCTCGCGGCTGATGTCGCCCTGGGCGATTTCACCTATCAGTTCGACGGCCTGGTTCAAGGGCCGCACGATGGCGCGCACGATCAGCAGCGCGGCCCAGCAGGCCAGGGCCGTGACCAGCACGCCGCCGACAATCAGCACCAGTTGCCGCTGCTGGGTCGCAGCCTCGGCTTCCTTGACCATTTCCAGCGAACGCCCAGCGGTGAACGTGCTGTATTCTGAGGTGGCGCGCATCAGCGCGGCCAGCAGCGGGCGGCATTCTGCATTCATCTTGGTCACTGCGGCTTCGCGCTGATTGTCCAGCACCATGCCGAGAATGGCCATCGCCACCGGTTCGTATTGGCTTTCTATGCGGGCGATATTGTCGACCATGGCACGCACTTCGGCGTTCACGCCGGGTTTTCCCGCCAATTCCTGGAGTTCGGCAAGATATTTGCGCACATCCCCTGCAGCGCGCTCGACTGCGGCTTTTTCCTGGGCCATGTCCTGGGGCGAAGTCACCAGCGTCAGATTGCGCGCGGCGATCGCGCGTTCGTCGACAGCAAGCCGCACCTTGTTGGCCGCATCGGCACGGGCTTGAATGCCCTGGATGTAATTGCCGAATGCCGCGCTGTCATCCTTCATCATCTGGATGGCATACACGGTAATTCCTATGATCAGGGCAATCAATAATCCAAAGGTGCCAACGAGCTTGGCTCGGACCGACAGGTTTCTCCAGGACTGCATGGCTTCTTCCCCTGCCATTGGTATGGCGTTGTGAGTGAAAGGATCAAATACGCCACTGAAGAGTCTCAGGTCGAATCGTCCGCCCTGGACTCCAAGAAAAACCATGCACAGTCGAAACCATCAATGGACTGCATGCATTCGTGCGCGCTTTGTCTGTGCCCGCTCGAAGGGATACGTTCCGAAAAATCCTCTGTGCCAGAAAATCACAAAATCAGTAATCTTTTGTGCATTTTGTATCAAAAACCCGTGCGCATGGTTTCTTCGACAGCCATAGACACATAGATTTTTTCTTTATTGAATTCGCGAAAGATAGATATCGCCTGATTTCCAGCGAGCCAAAGCCGCACCCTCATTCACAGGGAAATAACTTAACAAGCAATCACCCTTGGTCTATTGCGCACAAAGTGCGATGAATGTCAAACGCATCGCAGGCCGCAGCGGCTCAGCGCAAAGCCGCCGCGGCGGACATCAAAGCGTCACTTTGGCGTCGCGAATCACCCGGCCCCATTTCTTGGTTTCGACGGCGATGAAGCGATCGCACTCCTCGGGCGTGGAGCCTTCGGCCACGGTGCCCATGGCTTCGAGGCGCGCCTGGCCCTCGGCGCTGTAGAGGATCTTGCGCACTTCGGCCGACATGCGCTGCAGGATTTCGCGCGGCACGCCAGCGGGCGCGACCATCGCCGCCCATGTGCTGCCCACCAGGCCGTCAACGCCCTGCTCGATGAAGGTCGGCACATCGGGCAGCGACGGAATGCGCTTTTCGCTGGCCACGCCGATCAGCCGGATGCGGCCGGCCTTGGCGGGCTGGATCAGATTGGGCGGCGGATCGAGAAACAGCGGCACCTGTCCGCCCATCAGATCGACCAGCGCCGGCGAGGCGCCCTTGTAGGGCACATGCACCATGTCGGTCTTGGTCAGCAGCTTGAGCAGCTCGGTCGTGAGGTGGGCGCTGGAGCCGCTGCCCGAGGACGCGAAACTCACCTTGCCGGGATTGGCGCGCGCATAGGCAACCAACTCCTGGGCGTTCTTGAACGGCGCATTCAGCGACACCGCCGCGACCAGCGGCGACACGCCCATCAGCGAGACGCCGACGATGTCCTTGGTGGGGTGGTAAGGCAGCTTGTCGTACAGCGTGGTGTTGCCGGCAAACGCCGCAATCACCACGCCAAAGGTCAGGCCGTCGGGCGCGGACTTGGCAAGCTGGTCTACGCCAATGATGCTGTTGGCGCCGGGCTTGTTCTCGATGACGATGGGCTGGCCCAGCGCTTTTTGCAGGCCGACCTGCAGCATGCGCGCCATCTGGTCGGTGAAGCCGCCGGCGGTGTACGGCACGATGATGCGTATCGGCTTGTTCGGCCAGGCGGACTGGGACCAGGCGGGCGCGGCGGCGGCGGCCGTGCCCGCGGCCACGGTGTGAAGGAAGGAACGGCGTGAAGTCGATGGCGACATGATTATTCTCTTTCTGCTCGATTGCCGTGAAAAGCGCGCCTGTGTTGTCTCCGGCTGGCCGGCACAGGCGCGTGGGAGCGCCAGGCGCTCAGAGTGCCGCGGCCAGTTCGGGCACGGCCGTGAACAGATCGGCTTCGAGGCCGTAGTCGGCCACCGAGAAGATGGGCGCTTCGGGGTCCTTGTTGATCGCCACGATCACCTTGGAGTCCTTCATGCCGGCCAGATGCTGGATCGCACCCGAAATTCCTGCGGCAACATAGAGTTGCGGTGCCACGATTTTTCCGGTCTGGCCGACCTGCAGATCGTTGGCCGCGTAGCCCGCATCGACCGCGGCGCGCGAAGCACCGATGGCCGCGCCCAGCTTGTCGGCCAGGGGCGTGATCACTTCGTTGAACTTCTCTGCCGAGCCCAGCGCGCGGCCGCCCGAGACAATGATCTTCGCGGCCGTGAGTTCGGGGCGGTCGTTCTTGGCGATCTCGCTGCCCACGAAGCTGCTCTTGCCCGCATCGGCGGCAGCGGCAATGGTTTCCACGGCGGCCGAACCACCGCTGGCGGCAGCGGCGTCAAAGCCCGTGGTGCGCACGGTGATCACCTTGGTCGCGTCGCCCGACTGCACGGTCGCAATCGCGTTGCCCGCGTAGATGGGGCGCTCGAACGTGTCGGGCGAGACCACCTTGGTGATGTCGCTGATCTGCGCGACATCGAGCGTGGCGGCAACGCGCGGCGCGACGTTCTTGCCGCCGGCCGTGGCCGGGAACAGGATATGGCTGTAGCTGGGAGCCAGCGCCAGCACCTGGGCGGCAACGTTCTCGGCCAGGCCATGGGCCAGGCTTGCGCCATCGGCGTGTATCACCTTGGAAACGCCGGCGATCTGGGCCGCGGCGGCGGCAGCGGCGGCAGCGCCTTCGCCGGCCACCAGCACATGCACGTCACCACCGCAGGCCACAGCGGCCGTGACGGTGTTGAGGGTGGCGGGCTTGATCGAGGCGTTGTCGTGTTCTGCAATAACGAGATTGGTCATGAAATTCTTTCGGGTATGGATACCTACGCTTCGACAAGCTCAGCGCGAACGGAAATGGGGCACAGCGCTCACCCCCCGTTCGTCCTGAGCCTGTCGAAGGATGAACGGCCTCGCCTAAAAAAGATGGCGGGCGGCTCAGATCACCTTGGCTTCGTTACGGAGCTTGTCCACCAGCGCCGCCACATCGGCGACCTTGACGCCGGCGCCGCGCTTGGCGGGCTCGGAGACCTTGAGGGTCTTGAGGCGCGGCGTCACGTCCACGCCCAGGTCTTCAGGCGTCACCGAGTCCAGCTGCTTCTTCTTGGCCTTCATGATGTTGGGCAGCGTCACGTAGCGCGGCTCGTTCAGGCGCAGATCGGTGGTGATCACGGCCGGCGTAGCCAGCGACAGGGTTTCCAGGCCGCCATCGATTTCGCGCGTGACGTTGACTTTGTCACCCGAGACTTCGACCTTGGAAGCAAACGTCGCCTGGGGCAGGTTTGCCAGCGCAGCCAGCATCTGGCC
>Ga0302347_1004143_pt1 | contig 11848 bp, 5 predicted proteins | sample PhyWR1_FD_202178 | JGI IMG/M metagenome (GOLD analysis project Ga0302347, IMG submission 202178) | Leaf surface microbial communities from wheat plants in UC Gill Tract Community Farm, Albany, California, United States - DLSL W.R1 (v2)... | ecosystem: Host-associated > Plants > Phyllosphere >...
CGCATTTGGTGCCGGTGTCGGTGATGGCTTTGGTCAGCGAGGTCACGCTTTTCCAGGCCCAGGCCTTAGGGAACACCGGGTTGGTGTACGACCCCATGGTGTCGCCGATGATCAGCACGACCACGTCGGGCTTGTCCTTGGCGATCAACTCCTGGATCGGCGTGGTGCTCATGGCGTTCTTGCCATAGATCACGGCTTTGCCGGTAGGCGTGCGTTCGCCGCCACACTCGACTTTTTTCGGCACAACCCAATCCGCCGCACCCGCACCGCAAGCACCGATGGAGTGAACCACCGCGCCTTGCTTGGTGAGGTTGTCTTGCAGCGGGTTGAGCAACGAATCGGGAAAGCTCATATGACTTTCGCCCAGCACCAGCATGGTTAGGCCGGCAATCGCAGAAACAGGCATGAATGACTCCGATTTAATCAGTTGGAATAAGGGGAACGGTACGGGCTGACCGGCAATGGCATCGGCCCGCTCAGGTCTTCGAACAAGTAGCGCAAGTAGGCATTACCGGCGTACTGGCGATAATCCTGGGCGTTATCGAGACCGATTTCGCCACCCAGGTAGAACCGCGAGCTGAGACGGTATTCGGCGGCCGCGTTGAAGCTGTAGCCGACGCCGGTTTTGCTGGTGCTTTCATACTTGGGATTGTTTTTGGCGGCTTGAAGCGTGCTGTCGCCAGGGAAAAAATCCGCGCTATCTTGGCCGATATACTGCAAGCCCACCGAACTTTTTACCTGGTAGCTGAAGCGATCAAAGCTCTGCGCCCAACGAATCGGCACGCCCAGCGAGAAGAACCGCTGCGGGCTGAAATAGCCGCCGTTGCCATAGGTGTAGAAGTCCTGGTTTTCCTTGAAGCTCAGCGCGGAAGCACTGACGCCCAGGGTCAGGGTGTCGCGCTGGTTATTGCGCAGGTACCAATAGATACCGCTGCCCAGTTCCATACGGGTGTTGTCGTCAACGTGGTTACCCACCAGCTGGTGCACAGAGCCGTAGCCGTAAACACCCAGCTTCTGGTTGTCATAGCTCAATTCGCCACGACCGCCATTGGCCGTCACGCCGCCCCACTTGTTGCCATCTCCGTCTTCAGAGCCAGCAAAGGATGTGACGCTGTCAGTGACCGGACGCCGCGAGACGTTCGCGCCGTAACGGAAGTTCGGGTTTTCCTCAAACGGGCGCGACACGCTCACGCCACCCACGATGGTGTTGTAGAGGAAGCCCAGTGGGCTCACGCCAACGTCGGCCTTGAGGCCTTCATCCGGGTTTTCAAACGCCACGGCCAGGCCTACCCCGGTGTCACTTTGGGAGCCCGCCGGTGTGGTGCTGCCTTTACCAAAGCGCGATAACGCGTCGGTTTTGACACTACCCGCACTCACATGCACCGGCGTCACCCGCAACGCCACAGTGTTATCCCCCACCGGCATCCGCGCTTCAAACGGCGCTTCCACATCGGTGAGCTTGCTCAAGCCTTTCTCGCCGTTGTTGCTGCGCACGCTCAAGCCCTGCACCACATAACCGGTACGGTCACGCAGGATGGTATCCAGCGCTCGCCGCGCCGGGCTCAGCTCGGGGCTGTCGACGGAAGCAATGTTCGACGGCGGTACAAACGGGTCGCTCAAATCGTTGGACGTCGCGCTGGCAAACGCGCTGGACGTCACCGACTTGCTAGGCGCGTCGATCGGCGGCGGCACGGCGCCGGCGATGGTCAGGTCGGTGACCTGGCGACGCTGGCCCGGCAAGCCCACGAACGGGTTGTACGAGGTACTTTTGGCGCCGGCCTGGGCCACTTGGGTCTTGGCCTTCATCGCGGTTTCAATCACCAAGGCCTTGCGCAGCAGTTCAGCGGCTTCGCTGTTCTTGCCCAGGCCCTGGTAGATGCGCGCGGCCGAGGTGAGGATCTCGGGGTTACCCGGCTCCAGCGCCAGGGCCTTGTCGCTGGCCGATTGCGCCAAGTTGCGGTCATTGCCCTTGAGGGCGATATCCGCCAGGCCCAATTGCAGGCGGGCGTTGTCCGGGTTCTGCTGGATCAACGGCGCGTACAGCTCCATGGCCTTCTTGCCGTTGCCGCTGGCGGCGTACATGCGCGCCAGTGCGCCGACGCCCAGGGCGTCGTTCGGGCGTTGGGCCAAGGCCGGCGACAGCATGTCATAGGCGGCCACCAGGTCGTTCTTCTCACGCAAGGCGTCGGCCTGCTTGACCCGGTACAGGTAGATCAAATCGTCGTAACGCTGGCGGCCGATTTCGGTCAGCGGCTGGCCCTGTACTTCGCGCAGGATCTCGCCAGCCTCGCTGTACTTGTTGGCCTTGAGCAGCACGTTGGCGTACAGCAGTTTCTGGTCGATGGTCGGGTTGGGGTTGTTCTCCACCACCTTCTGCATCATGTCCAGGCCGTACTGCGGCGCGCCCACTTCAACATAGGCAGCGGCCAACACGGCCACGCGCTCAGGCTTCTTGCCGGCCAGGGATTCCGTGCGTCCCAGCAGCGCCAGGGCTTCCGGACGCTGGCCACGGCGCGCGGTTTCGATGGCGACGTCGGTCTGCTGGTGCAGCGCGATATCGGTCGCCAGCTCGTTCATGTCTGCCGAGCGTTGCGCCGTAGGGATGCGGCCCAAAGTAGTCTCGGCCTGTTTCCACTCGCTCAACTGCGCCGACAGCAAGGTACTGGTGTACAGCGCGTCCGGCTGGTTGGGCTGGGTCTTGAGCAAGCCGTCGATGAGGGCACGGGCGTTGCGGATCTGGCCGTCGCGCAGGTACATGCGCGCCAGGGCAAAGCGGGTCCAGGGGTTTTCCGGGTCGGCGTCGAGGGCCTGGCGGTAGGCGGCTTGCGCGCCCTTCCAGTCACCGCGTTGCTCGGCCAGCTTGCCCACCTGGGTGGCGCGCAATGCGTTAATTTTCACGCTCGGCGCAAACTTGGCGCGCTCGGCCGGCGACACCGAGTCGATCAGCTTCAAGGCTTCTTCCGGCTGGCCCGACTGGGACAGCACGTTGATCAAACCGCTCAGCGCATCCGGGTCGCCTGGGTGACGGGCGAGCACCTTGCGGTAGCCGGCTTCGGCGGCGTCGAACTGGTTGTCCTGGGCCTGGAAGCCGGACAAGGCGATGGCCGCGCCAGGCTGGCCGGGGTTCAGGCGCTCGGCCTGGGCCACCAGGTCACGGGCCTGGGCCGTGCGGCCGGCACGCTGGGCGTCACGGCTCTGGCTGATCAGGTTCCAGTAACGCACGTCATTCAAGGCCGACTGCCACGCAGCACCACCGGGCAAGCGCGTGGCTTGTACCAGGTAGTTTTCCGCGTCGGCGTAGCGCTCTTGCTGTTGACGCAACACGCCCATGCCACCGAGGGCATCGACGTCATTGGATTTTTGCGCCAGGCGCGCGGCCAGCAACGGCTCGGCGGTTTTCAGGTCGCCGTCATCCAGGGCCTTGAACGCCTTGGTCATCTGCGGGTCACGCTGCCAGGCGCCGCCGCCTTTGCCTTGGGCGATGCCTTTTTGCATGAGCGCGCGGATCTCGGCGTCATCCGGGTGCGCCGTGAGGAATTGCTGGAACAGCGAGACCTGGTCGGGCTTCGGCGGGCCGAGCCAGATCAGCGCAAAACGCCAGGTCTCATCGGCGTTGCCGCCCACGTCGTTGTTGGTCGACAGCTTGGCCAGGGCACGGATGCCGTCGGGCCGGGTCGCCGGGTTGCGCGCCAGGTGCTTGGCCAGGAACAGTGCAACGATCGGATCGTTCGGCCGCTCGCGGGTCAGGCGCTGCAGGCCGGCGATGGCCTCGTTGGTGCCTTTGGCGGTGAAGCCCAGGGTGTTGTAGTACTCACGGGCGATCAGGCCTTGCGGCTGGCGGCCCTGGAAAATCTGGCGATACAAGGCCACGGCCTGCTCGCGTTCGGCGTCGGGCTCACCGAGTTCACGCGCTTGCTCCAGCAACTTGGCGTTGTCGGGCACGTTGACGGTGATGTCCTGCTCCAGCTGCAACGCCTGGCGCGGCACCGGGCTCAGCGCTTGCAGGCGGGCCAGGTACTTTTGCGCCTCGGCCGGGTGGTTCTGCTGCATCTGGATCAAGCCGATGCCGTACAAGGCATCCGGCTGTTCGGGGCTCAGGCTCAGCAGTTTCTGCCAGGTCTCAAGGGCCCGCTCGGGGTTTTTCTTGGCCTGCCAGTAGTAGCCCTGCTCGATCAGCAGGGACTGCGGGTCACCGGTTTCAGCGAAGCTGGCGGTAGAGGCCAGGGCGGCGAGAATCGCAATGGCTAGCGTGTGACGGCGCATGCTGCCTCCCAGGAAAGTTTGACCGTACCGTCTTGTTCAAACCGGTACTTCTGATCGGAAAAGCCTTGGCTGAACAGGCTGAGCATGTAGTCGTAGTAGATCGGCTGCGCGCTGTCCGGGGCCGATGGCGCCAGGGCTTTGTTGAGCGCGTCGTCGACCTTGGCCTTTTGCAGCTGGGCCAGGGCGGTTTCGCCACGGGCCTGGAAGAAGGCGATGGTCGAGGCCGAGAAACCTGTCGGCGAGTAGCCGTTGTTCTTCTCGACTTCACCGGTGGTGACGTGAATCTTTTCTGGCGGGAAGCCGGTAACCGACGCGGCGGTGGCGCGGGAAATACCGCCAAGCGACTTGAGCATGGCGGCCGCCAGCGGGTCGCCCTTGGCGGTCATGCCGGCCCACATGTAGGTGCGGATCGCGTCGTAGCTGCCCAGGTCATCGGAAAACGGATCGACCACAAACACCCCGGTGTTCGCGCTGGTGGCGCGGTAGCCAACCCAGTTGGCCGCCAGGCCGTGGGGGTTGCTGGCCGGATCGGCGAGCATGCGCGCGTTGCTTTCGGCGACTTCGTTCCAGCCGGCGTTCGGGCGTTCTTTCTGGAAGCGACGCAGTTGTGCGAGCACCTGGTAGCTAGGATTGAAACGCCACAAGCCGCCGGCATGCACATAGCCCACAGGCCCTGGCAAGAGCATCTTGCCCAGGCCCGGCACGCGCACGATCAGGTTGCGTTCAACGTTGGCGAGCAACAGCTGCGCGTCGGCGCGGTACTGCGGCGCATTCCACACGCGGGCCGCTTCGAGCAGGGCGTAGGCCATCCACAGGTCGGCGTCGCTGGCGGAGTTCGGGTCGATCACGCCCCAGCTGTTATCCGGCTTTTTGCCCCACAACCAACCGGGCAGGTTCTGGCCGATATCGGCGCCCGACATGTTGGCTTTGGTCCAGGTCCACAGCTTGTCGAAGTTCGCGCGGTCGTTGCCGACCAGGGCGAAAAACATCGCGTAGGACTGGCCTTCCGAACTGCTCTCGGTGGGCTTCATGGACGAGTTCAATACGCGGCCGTCGTCCTGCACAAAACGCTTGGCATAGTTCTGCCACAGCGGCCAGTCGCAGGTCTGCGCTTGCGCCGCACCGGTGAACATCAGCGAACCCAATGCAGCCAGGGCCAGGCTACGCAGCGGGCTCATGCCAACCGCCGTTTTGCACGGGCACGCAGCGACAGGTAAATCAGGCTGGTGACCACCGCCAGGCCGAGGAAGGTGATCAACAGCATCCACCCCAGGTTCTGCGACAGTTGCCATTGCATGAATTTGAAGTAGCTCAGCTTGCCGACGTAGTACTGCTCGTCACCCACCAGCGAGCTGATTTGCGTGCCTTGCACCACCGCCAGGCTGCCCTGGATCGAGTCCTTGTAGTCGTCACCGCCGATCAAGGCCGAGGTGGCTTCCAGCAGGCCCTGCGGCTGGTTGCTGGCGATCAGCACCACGCTGCGACCGCTCTTGAGTGGCGATTGGAAACCGGCCAGCCAAGTGCTGTTGCTCAAGCCTTTAAAGGTGATGCCGGTGTTGGCCGGGTGCTGGTTGGCCGCCGGGTCCGGGCTGATCCAGCTGCGCACGTAACGCGGCAGGTCCGACAGCAGGAACTGGTGCTGCTCGCCATCGCTGGTCGCCGGCAGGTATCGCTGCCACTGCTTGAGCAGCGGCTGGTTACCGGCGGCGGCGAGCACCAGCAGGTCTTTGTCGGCAACGCTTTGCACGTCTTTGGCCAACACCACTTTGACGGCGGTGGCCGGGTAGCCGGTGGCTTCGCCGAAGCGGCCGAGCACGGTCAGGTAGGCGGTCATCTCGTCGGTGCCGTAGTTGTCCGGCATGACCACGGCGGATTCCGACAGGTCGGCCATACGGGTGAACGGGAAACCGGAATCGTTGAACACGCCCAGGTTAGGCATGGCGATGTAGTGCTGGTAGCCGGTCACATCGAGGGTGGAATCCGGGTCGACCGAGCCGCGCATGTTGTCGACGATGATGTCGCGGCATTCGCCTTCCTTGATGTAGTCGTACATGAAGCGCAGTTGCAGCTTGGACTTGGGCGACGCCGAGCTGATTGGCAGCAGCGTGCTCACTTCACGCGGCAGGCTTTCGTCTTTCTTCAACTGGTCAAGCAGGGTTTGGCCGCCGCCCAGGTTGGTCACCGACGGCAACGCCACCGACTTCATGAACTGGTCATTCAGGCCGATCAGCAGCGACGAGTTGGTCGACACCTGCTGCGGGGTGTAGCGGTATTTGAGCTTGAGCGGCACGCCCTCTTCACGCCAGTTGAACAGGTCGGGCGGCAGGCGCATGTCGACGCTGATCGCGCCCGGGTTGTAGCCCGAGACGCTGAGTTTTTGCGATTCGATCAGCTCGCCCAGGCGCACCGGGCGGTTGCTTGGCAGCCAGTTCGGTGCGTCGTACGGGCGGCGCGGGGCAAGGGTGTCGAGCTTGGTGATGACCACGCTGTTGCCGGCCAATACCGGGTTGCCGAGCACGGCCGCGTTGGCGGCGCGCTTGAGTTCTGCACCGTCACGGCCGGTGACGATCAGCAGCTTGCCGTTGGCGTCGTTGGGGTTGGCGATAAGGGTCAGGGTCGGGCCGGTCGGCTTGGCGATGGCCACGCCGTGCACGTCCAGCGCCTCGGCGGTTTGCACCAGCACGATGGCATTGCCCTTGGCCGGCAGCTCGCCGAGGGTGGTCGGGAAGGTGGCGCCACGGTAGCTGGCGAGGCCGCCGATCCATGACGACAGGGCGCCGGCGGCTTCCAGCGCGGCGCTGTCGGGGGCGGTGGCGAATACGAACGGCAGGCTCACCTGGCGTGCGTCACGCTTGTCGAAGAACGGCAGCGGCAGCACGGCCAGGTCGTCTTTCAACACGATCGGCTCGACCTGGACTTTCAGCTCGCTGCTGTTGCTGATCTTGGCCCACAGGCTGCTGTGCAAAGGGTCTTCGCACGACATGGTGTAGTGGCCGATGAACTGCAGGCTCAGGCGGTTGAACTCGGTGATCAACTTGGGCGGGATCTGCACCAGTTGTTCTTGCTGAATGCCGGCGCCTTCTTTCGGCAGCGCCAGGCTGGCGGCGACTTCGCCGTTGACCAGCACGTTGATCTGCGACAGGTCCGCCAGCAGCGCCGGCGAGTAGCTGTACTTGAGCAGCAGTTGCGCGCCCTTCACCACTTCATCGGCACGGATGTCGAAGTTGACGCTGTCGGACGACTCCACGCCCTGCAGGTTCATGGTGTCGCGACGGCCCAATTGCTTGAGGGTCAGGCTGTAGCCGGTGTCGGTGCTTTGCACCGGCACGGTGGCGGCCGCTTGCTCGGTAGCTTGCGCCAGGGTGTTGAGGCCCATCAGCGAGGCGATCATCAGCGCGAGTGCACGGCGCGGATGAGGGCGAGCGAAAATCTTCGAGGTCATGGCTTGTCCATCAGCGTATCAAGCGGTTGTTTTGGGGTGCGGCTCAAGGCCAGACGCAGTTCGTGTAGGGTGGCGCGGCCGAGGGTGAACAGGCCGCCGATGCCGATCGAGCCGACTTCGCGCAGGGCCGCCAGCGGCGTATCCGGCTGGCCGGCGCCCCAACTCGCGGCCCAGGTATCGGCGCGGGAGAAGGTCAGGCGGACCAGTTCGCTTTGCTGGCGCAGGCTCAAAGCTTCGAACTGGGCGCCGATTTGCGCGCCCTTGCTGAACACCACGCGCGCATCGAACAGGCTGTCCTGACCGTTGCGCGACAGCACCAGTTGCACGCGCTCACCCTGGGTGATCGAGTGGCCGTCGCTGAGCATCAGGCCGAAGCCGTTTTGCGAGAAATCCTGGGTCACGCCGTCGAGCACGCGGCCGTCGGCGCAAATGATGCTCACCGGCAGCTTGGCGCTTACACGCGGTTCGGAACGCACTTGGCGCGCTTCCGACGCCACGGCTACGGCAGCGCTGGTGATGATCAGGTTGTAGAGGGTCCAGGTCAGGTTGATCGCCACCGTCACGGCCGTGGACTCATCGCCCCAGACCAACTGATGGATACCGCAACCCAGGCCGACCAGATTCACCGCCAACAGCACCAGATAAGGGCGGGCGAGTTTCCAGTCGAAGAACTGTTTGTCGATGATGCCGCCCTTGTCGGTGACGTTGAAGCCACCGGCCTTGGGGTTGACCAGCGCGACCAGCACCGGCGGCAGGATGTACCAGGCCAGCACGGTCTCGTAGACCTCGTTCCAGAACGAGTGCCGGAAGCGCCCCTGGATCCGCGAGTTGGTGAGGCTGGAGTGCACCAAGTGAGGCAGCACGTAGGCGACGATCATCAGCGCCGAAGCGTGGAAAATCTCCGCGCCAAACACCAGGTAGGCCAACGGCGCGGTGAGAAACACCAGGCGCGGCAAGCCATAGAAGAAGTGCAACATGGCGTTGGCGTAGCAGATGCGCTGGCCCCACTTGAGGCCTTTGCCCAGCAGCGGGTTGTCGGTGCGGAAAATCTGCGCCATACCGCGTGCCCAGCGAATCCGCTGGTTGATGTGCCGAGACAGGCTTTCGGTGGCCAGGCCCGCGGCTTGCGGGATGGCCAGGTAAGCGGTGTTGTAGCCCAGGCGGTTGAGCTTGAGCGCGGTGTGGGCGTCTTCGGTGACGGTTTCGACAGCCACGCCGCCGATTTCCAGCAGCGGCTTACGGCGAATCACCGCACACGAGCCGCAGAAGAAGGTGGCGTTCCACAGGTCGTTGCCGTCCTGCACCAGGCCGTAGAACAGCTCGCCCTCATTAGGCACGGCGCGGAAGGTGTCGAGGTTCTTTTCGAACGGGTCCGGCGAGAAGAAGAAGTGCGGCGTTTGCAGCATCGCCAGCTTCGGATCTTTCAGGAACCAGCCCAGGCTCACCTGCAGGAAGGAGCGCGTGGGCACGTGGTCGGCGTCGAACAGCGCGACGTATTCGCCGTCGGTGATCTTCAACGCTTCGTTGAGGTTACCGGCCTTGGCATGGAAGTTATTGTCGCGACGGATGTAGTTCACCCCGACCTTGCGGCAGAAGTCGCGGAAGTCGTCGCGGCGGCCGTCGTCGAGCACGTGGACGCGCAGCTTGTCCTTGGGCCAGTCCATCGCCTGGGCGGCGAAGATGGTCAGCTTGACGATGCTCAGGGCTTCGTTATAGGTGGGGATGAACACGTCCACCGTCGGCCATTCTTCCGGCTCGGTCTTGAGCCACACCGGCGTGCGGCGCAGCGGCCAGGCGGTTTGCACGTAGCCGAAGATCAGCACGATCAGGGCGTAGAACTCGGCGGCGACCAGGCCGTAGCCGAAGAACATGTCGACCCAGGTTTCAAAACCGAGGGTGGAGGTGAGGCGCCAGAACATGTAGCGCAGCGACGCCACCAGCGACAACACCACCAGCGCGAGGATTGCCAGGCGCCCCGGAATCTTGCGCAACACCAGCACCGCCATAAAGCATACGGCGGCAAACAGGCATTGGCTGTAGAGGTCCAGCGGCGCGCTGATAATGCCCACAAGCAGCAAGGCACCGAGCACGCAACTGGTGAAAACCAGCACCGTACGCAGCGCCGTCGGCCAGCGATTGAAGCGCGCAATCGCGCCATTTAGGCGCTGTTCAGCGCGCCCTTCGACGAAGGGCGTGGAGGACGTAGTGTCGGTCATGGAAGGTCCGAGTCGATTCGTTCGAGCAAGGCGCGGCACAGGGCGTGGACGTCCTGGCAGCCGATACTGTTGACGGTTGGGTCGAGGGGATCACGCCCGTAGGCCTGGGCTTCGCTGAACGCCGGGTCGCGATGGACCGTACCCAGCAGGGCAGCACCGAGGCGCGTCTTGAACACCTCGGCCATGTCCAGGCTGAAACGGTGCGCGGCGTCCAACTGGTTGATCACGTAGAAGCGTTGTGGCGGTGTTTCGCGTTGCAGGCAGGGCGCGAGCAGGCTGTCCATCTGGTCCAGGGTGCTGAACGATGCAACATCCGCCTGCACCACCACCAGCACCGCATCGGCGACCGACAGGGCTTGGCCGAGGTACACGGTGTTGCCGGCGGGGACGTCGATGATCACCGTGTCCTGGCCATTCAATTTCAGCTCATCCAAGCGTTTGCTCAGCCACTCGGCATCCTCGCTCAGCCAGCGATTCAGGCTCTGCTGCTGCTCATGGTCGGTGCTACCGAAGGCGACCAGCCGGCAACCGGCGAAACCGCGCTCCGGCAGCGTTTCCCAACTGTCGTTCTGCAGGCTGGTGGCGCCGACACCCGGCATATTGAGGCCCAGGCACAGGTGATGACGCAGGGCGTTTTGCGGGTCCAGGTCGAGGGCCAGCGCCGGGCGACCCTGGCGCTGCAAGCCACTGGCAAGCGCGGCGGCCAAAGTACTGCGGCCGACGCCGCCCTTGACCGACACCACCACCACGATTTTGGGCGTGGACTGCGCCGAATACACTTCGCCTTCGGGGCCCTCCACCACTTCGGGCGGCTGCAGGTGGTCGGCTTCGCCGTGGTTCAGCTCTTCCAGCAGACGCAGCAATGGCGCCGACGGAGCTTCCACCACAGGCAGGGCAGCAACGACCTCCGGGCTCTCCAGAACCTCTACATCGTCCTCGATGAACTCGTGGACAAAGTCGATTTCGCGGTAGCCATTCGGGTTGGCACCCAGCTTGTTGAATAGTTTTGAAATGTCATCTGCTCGACTCACTCACTGCCCCTCCCCACCTGGTTTGCGCTTTAAAGGCGATAAAAAGGCCAGCAATAAGCTGACCTTGTATTTTTCTAGTTATGTGGTGTGGGCGCATTCTGTGATATCAGATTGATGGTGTCAGTATTTTGATGCTTTTGGCCTGTTCTTATCCGACGAACGGCATGGCGCCATTTTTATGACTATTTTGCAGAGAAAAACGCATTCTCTGTAAGAACATGGACTTGCACCAATTTATACGGAAATTTATTGGCCGACTGGTCAACAACGGCACAAACTTGACATACCCATCAACAAATTTTCCCTTGCCCCAAACTGTCTCGAAAATTTGCCTACACGATTTGGCGATAAAACCTACCGTCTATATCGCGCGACAGAATACGCAAACCCGCGCTGGATTCAAGGCAAAACCGACCCGACGGTCAGTCGCAAAGCCACGGCCGGTGTATCGCTGTGTACGCAGGCGCGGCGTCCATACACAACGAAGCAAAACCCGCGCCGCGTGACGAACACCCGCAGGGCATTCAGGCGCTTCCAAGCACGAGCCGCCCTTGTGGCGAGGGAGCTTGCTCCCGCTGGAGTGCGAAGCGCTCCCAAAACGCCCACGCCGCTGCAACTGAACCACCTCTTGCTCGCCTCTAGAGCAATCGCAGATCAGTGAACCCGTAATGGGGAAAATCCCGCCTCTGCGAGTAGGAAAACCGTGCACACGGATAAAAACCTTGGCTTCTGCAAAAATAGTCAGAATTCAGGGGTTTACAGAACCTTTCCAATCGCTATAATCGTCGCCCTAACACGCCGGTATAGCTCAGTTGGTAGAGCAACTGACTTGTAATCAGTAGGTCCCGGGTTCGACTCCTGGTGCCGGCACCATACAAGGTTCCAGAGAAGGCTTT
>Ga0302347_1004144_pt1 | contig 11847 bp, 10 predicted proteins | sample PhyWR1_FD_202178 | JGI IMG/M metagenome (GOLD analysis project Ga0302347, IMG submission 202178) | Leaf surface microbial communities from wheat plants in UC Gill Tract Community Farm, Albany, California, United States - DLSL W.R1 (v2)... | ecosystem: Host-associated > Plants > Phyllosphere >...
CCTGCGTCGCGAGCGCGACAAGCTGGAAGCCTCGCTGGGCGGCATCAAGGACATGAACCGTCTGCCGGACGCGATCTTCGTCATCGATATCGGCCACGAAGACATCGCCATCAAGGAAGCCAAGAAGCTCGGCATCCCGGTGATCGCCGTGGTGGATACCAACTACAATCCGGAACTGGTCGACTACGCGATCCCGGGCAACGACGACGCCATCCGTGCCGTGCAGCTGTACGCCCGTGCCGCCGCCGACGCCGTGCTGGAAGGCAAGGCTGCCGCGCCGCACGCCGCCACCGTCCGTGAAGAAGAGTTCAGCGAAGCCGCTGCTGGCGAAGAAGCCAAGCCGGCCCGCCGCGCTCCGGCCAAGAAGGCTGCCGCTCCCGCCGCCGACGCTCCGGCTGCTGGCGAAGCCCAGGCCTGATCCAGGCCCACGGTGGGCGTTACGCGCCCACCGTTCCTGTCCGCTGCCGATGGCGCGACGACAGGACACTGTCACACGGGCCGGCCACCATGCCGGCCCAACCCCTTTCTTTCGTGAGGAAATCCCGTGGAAATCACTGCTTCCCTGGTCAAGGAACTGCGCGAGCGCACTGGCGCCGGCATGATGGAGTGCAAGAAGGCACTCGTCGAAAACGGCGGCAACATCGACGCCTCGGCCGAATGGCTGCGCAAGTCCGGCCTGGCCAAGGCCGACAAGAAGGCTGACCGCGTGGCTGCCGAAGGCATCATCGTGGCTGCACAGGACGGCAACAAGGCCGTGCTGGTGGAAGTCAACTCGGAAACCGACTTCGTCGCCAAGGACAGCAACTTCCTGGACTTCACCAAGGCTGTCGGCGCCACCGCGCTCAGCTCGGGTGCTGCCGACATCGACGCGCTGAAGGCGGCCAAGCTGCCGACCGGCGAGACGATCGAAGAAGCCCGCGCCGCGGTGATTGCCAAGGTTGGCGAGAAGGTCGACGTGCGTCGCATCGTGCGTCTGGAATCGACCAACAACGTCGCTGCCTACGTGCACGGCGGCCGCATCGGCGTGCTGGTTGAACTGGCCGGCGGCGACGCCGAGCTGGCCCGTGGTCTGGCCATGCACGTGGCTGCGATGAACCCGCCGCACAACAAGGCGGCCGATGTGCCGGCCGAGTTCGTTGCGAAGGAGAAGGAAATCGAGCTGGCCAAGATGACCGACAAGGACAAGTCCAAGCCGGCCGACATCCTGGAAAAGATCATCAGCGGCAAGATCGCCAAGATCGTGAACGAAGTGACGCTGTACGGCCAGCCGTACGTGCTGGACACCAACCAGTCGGTCGAGCAGGTGCTGAAGGCTGCCGGCGCGGACGTGGTGGGCTTCAAGCGCCTGGCCGTTGGCGAAGGCATCGAGAAGGTGGTGGAAGACTACGCCGCCGAAGTGATGAAGCAGGCCGGTCTGGCCTGATCCAACACGCTGTCGCTTCGGTGATGGCGGATTGATCTGCTTCTACGAAAAAACCCGGCTTCGGTCGGGTTTTTTTGTGGGTGGTGGTTTTTTTCGAAGCGTAAAGCGCAGGGCAAAAGCGCAGAGCCAAAGCGCAGAGCCAAAGCGCAGAGCCAAAGCGCAGAGCTGGTTTCCTTGCTGTTTGCGCTTCCGTGCGGGCTGGCAGGCTTACCCCCTGCCGGGACACGCCGTGAACCCCGCTCCGCGGTCCGGCCCAGCCGCTGGCGGCTGGGCGTTCAGTCGCATGCGAGGCAGTGCCTCGCGAGCAATGCGCCTTCACCCCTGGGGGCTCGTGGGCGCCATCCATGGCGCCCAACGGTCCCGGCAGGGGGTAAGCCTGCCAGCCCCGGCGTTGTTTCGCTAACGGATGGATGGGGAACAGCGGGGCTGTGTTTTTGCTGTTTATTGGGGCGTGACGGGTGCGGTTGGTTGGTTTGTTTGGATGGGTTGGATGGTTTTTTATTTGGGGTGGGTATTGGGTGGTTTGGAGCAGCCGACCAACGGTCGGCTCTACCCCCCAATCTCCCAATGAATTCACCACCCAATCTTCCTACCTATCTATCCACCCACCATCTACCTACCCGCCGGCCGGCCAACTGCCGGCCACTAACCAGCCACCAACCATCAGCAAACCGACACCCCACTGGCCGCCGGCTGCTGCCCTCCCAACGCACCCGCACACTGTCGGGGGTTGGTGCGGGTGGGTTGGCGGGACCGTTGGGCGCCATGGATGGCGCCCACGAGCCTCCAGGGATGGATTCACGGCGTGTCCCGCCAACCCACCCGCACCGACCCAGCCCACAGCACCGCGGCGCCGCAGTTGACGTTGCAGTTGCAGTTGCAGTTGACCTTGACGTCGCCGTAAAAAAGCCGCGCGCCAGCGCACAACCATCAACCCACCCTCACCCCTTGGACTGGAACGACACTTCCTCGTACGGCTGCACCACCACCCAGCCCTCGCCGGCAAAGCGCATCTGCAGACTCTCGCCCGAGCCCCGGCCCACCAGCGTGCCCAGCGAAACGTCCGCCACAATCTCCGGCACCAGCGACCCCGACCAGGCCACCGTCGCGTTCGGATCGGTGAAGACCGGACCCGTCTGCGCGTTCACCGGCAGCGTCATCGGCTCGTAGTGCGACGTCATCGCCACGATCCCGTGCCCGCTCAACTGAATGTTGAACAGACCGCCCGACAGCATCCCCGCCACCTTCTTCATCATCGTGATCTTCGAAGCGATCCCCGTCTCGAACGCCAGCACATCGTTGCCGTTCACGAAAATCGACTCCCCCGCCAGCCGCAGCAACGTCACCTGCTTGCCCGCGTCCGCCAGGTACACCCGCCCCTGACCCTCCACCTTCATCAACTGCAGCCCCTCGCCGCTCACCATCTTCTTCAGCAGCGTGCCCAGCCCCTGCTCCAGCAGCCCCTGCCGGGTGAACTTCACCCCGCCCTTGCGCGCCACCATCGAACCGGCCTTCGCCCAGACCATCCCGTCCACCCGGACTTCCAGCATGTGCGGACTTTCCAGCTCGAATGCATCCGCGCTGACATCCTTCTCCTGGGTGGTGGACAAAAACTCCTGCAACGTCTTTACGGCCATGTCGTGCGTCATCCATGCAAGGGAAGCGCGCATGGTAGCGCCCCTCCCCCTGCGCCGGGGAATGTGTTACCAAGGGCGCGATGACCCCGCCCGCCGCGATCTGCCCGTTGGTCCTGCAGCACGTGGCGCATCGGCAAACGCAGTGCCGACGCCCAATCGATCCGCCAACGCAAGTATCAACGCCCAAATCTGTGACGCACTCCATGTATTCTTGCCTCAACACACCAATAGCCATGCCATGCCTCCCGAGCTGACAGCCGCCCTGGCGCTCTGCCGCAACCTGCCCTCGCCGCCCGGTATTGCCCTGCGCATCATCGAGCTGGCCCAGGATCCGGAAGCGGACATCACCACCGCCGCCGACATCATCGCCATCGATATGGCGCTCAGCGCGCGCATGCTGCGCATCGCCAACTCGCCGCTGTATGCCAGCCGCCGCCGCATCGAAAACCTCGGCCAGGCGCTGACCATGCTGGGCTTGAATGCCACCGTCAGCCTCGCGCTCGGCTTCACCGTCACCCAGGGCCTCACCGCACCCGGCGACGGCCAGCACCTGCGCGAACGTGCGTGGCGGCGCAGCATTCTCAGCGCCCTGGCGGCCAGCCTGCTGGGCCAGGCCCGCGGCCTGCGCAAGGCCGAAGAACTGATGCTGGCCGGCCTGCTGCAGGACCTGGGCATCCTGGTGCTGGCCCAGGCCCAGCCGGACACCTACCTGCCCCTGCTGCGCCAGGCTGCCGACAACGACGCGCTGGTCGCGCTTGAGCGCGAACACCTGCAGTGCACCCATGCCGACGTCGGCGCCTTGATGGCCGAGCAGTGGGACCTGCCGCGCTACCTGGTGGACAGCATCGCCCGCAGCGAATCGCCCGCCACGGCCGAAGACAATTTCCAGACCTGCGTGGCCCTGTCCGGTGCCGTGGCCGATATCTGGCTCAGCGCCGACGCCGACGCCGCGCGCGAGCACGCCCTGCACCTGGTCCACGAAAGACTGCAGCTGGACAGCGCCCAGTTCGACCAGGTGCTGGCCCGCATCAGTGACGCCCTGCCCGACATCAGCGCCCTGTTCGAGACGCCGCTGCTGTCGCCGTCACGCGTGCAGCAGCTGATCGACCACGCCCAGGAGCTGGCGACCCTGCGCAACCTGCGCGAAATGCAGGACGCCGCCCAGGCCCGGCAGCGCGCCGACGAGTTCGAAGCACGCGCCAACCGGCTGGCCGAACAGGCCCACCGCGACGCACTGACCGGCGTGCTCAACCGGCGCCAGCTGGAGGCCGTGCTGGAACAGGAATTCCTGCGCGCCACCCGCCACGGCTGGCCGCTGTCGGTGGCATTCATCGACCTGGATGACTTCAAGAAGATCAACGACGCCCACGGCCACCTGATGGGTGACCAGGTGCTGCGCGTGTTCGCCGGCAAGCTGCAGGAGCAGCTGCGCAACAGCGATACCGTGGCCCGCTTCGGCGGGGAGGAGTTCATCGCGTTGCTGCCCAACACCACCGAGCCGGTTGCCCTGGAGGTGGTGCGCCGGGTCCTGGCCAACATCGTCAATACGCCGATGGCCGAGGTGCCCGACGGCCCCCTGTTCGTGACCTTCTCGGCCGGGGTCGCCACGCAGGGCGGCTACGAGCGTTTCGCCGATGTTCAGGACCTGCTGAAGGCGGCCGACGACGTGCTTTACCGCTCCAAGAACCTGGGCCGCAACCGCGTCATCGCACGCTCTCCCGGGACGGCCCCGGCGTGAACCGGATGCCCCTTCCCAGCGGGGAAGGGCCCGGGGACTGCGCCGCAGCGCAGCAAAATAAACGCACGGGCAGACCCGGCTTCCAGTAGAATTCCCGCGTTTTCCACGCATCCAGAGGTCACCATGTCCAGTCTCGCCTATCGCCGCATCCTGCTGAAAGTTTCCGGGGAGGCGCTGATGGGAGACGAGGACTACGGCATCGACCCCAAGGTCATCAACCGCCTGGCCCGTGAAGTCATCGAAGCCCAGCAGGCCGGCGCGGAAGTGGCCCTGGTCATCGGCGGCGGCAACATCTTCCGCGGCGCCGGCCTGGCGGCTGGCGGCATGGACCGCGTCACCGGCGACCAGATGGGCATGCTGGCCACCGTGATCAACGCGCTGGCCATGCAGGACGCGCTGGAAAAGCTCGGCGCCAAGGCGCGCGTGATGAGCGCCATCAAGATCAACGACGTGTGCGAGGATTACATCCGCCGCCGCGCCATCCGTCATCTGGAGAAGGGCCGGCTGGTGATCTTCGCGGCCGGCGTCGGCAGCCCGTTCTTCACCACCGATTCGGGCGCTGCCCTGCGCGCCATCGAGATCGGCGCGGACCTGCTGCTGAAGGCCACTAAGGTCGACGGCGTGTACGACAAGGACCCCAACAAGTACAGCGACGCGGTCCGCTTCGACAGCCTGACCTACGACGAAGTGATCCGCCGCGGCCTGGAAGTGATGGACACCGCCGCCTTCGCCCTGGCACGCGACAGCGACCTGCCGCTGCGCGTGTTCGACATGGGCCAGCCGGGCGAACTGCTGAAGATCCTGCACGGCGACAACATCGGCACCCTGGTACGCGGTCGCGACCAGGCTGCCTGAACGACGCAGTCATCCCGGCTGTCGGCCTGCGGCCGACCCCGCCGGGCACGCTGAGCTGCGGGTGCCGGCCAACGGCCGGCCCCGATAAGGCGGGCCACCCCCATATTCGCCTATAATCGTCCGATTACCAGTTACATCCAGGATTCGGGCGATGCTCAACGATATCAAGCAGGACGCGCAGACGCGCATGGCCAAGAGCATCGATGCTCTGAAGCACACCCTGACCTCCATCCGCACCGGCCGCGCCTCGCCGGCGCTGCTGGACCGCATCACGGTCAAGGCTTACGGCACCGACACCCCCCTCAACCAGGCCGCCTCGATCAGCGTGTCCGAAGGCCATTCCCTGGTCATCACCCTGTTCGACAAGGCCATGATCAAGGACGTCGAGAAGGCCATCTACGCCTCCGACCTCGGCCTGACCCCTAACGTGGCCGGCACCGTGATCCGCCTCAACCTGCCGCCGCCGACCGAAGAACGTCGCCGCGAGCTGGGCAAGCAGGTGCAGAAGGAAGGCGAAGGCGCCAAGATCGCCATCCGCAACATCCGACAGGACGCCAACAAGGCCATCGCCAGCCTGATCAAGGACAAGGCGATCAGCGAAGACGACAAGAAGCGCGGCGAAGACGACATCCAGAAGCTGACCGACAAGTCGATCAAGGACGTCGATAGTGTCGTGGCCGAAAAAGAAAAGGAACTGATGGCGGTCTGAGCCCCATGTCCCAGGCCCCGACCTCCAGCACCCCTGCGGCCATCCCGCGCCACGTTGCCATCATCATGGATGGCAACGGGCGGTGGGCCCAGAAGCGGCGCCGCCCGCGCCTGATCGGCCATCGGGCCGGCGCGCGCGCGGTCAACCGCACCATCGATTTCTGCCTGGAACGCGGCATCGCCGCGTTGACCCTGTTTGCCTTCTCCAGTGAGAACTGGGGCCGGCCAACCGACGAGGTCGACGCGCTGATGAAGCTGTTCCTCAATGCGCTCGACCGTGAAGTGGACGAGCTGCATCGGCGTGGCGTGCGCGTGCGCTTCATCGGCGAACGCGAACGCTTCGGCGCCGGGCTGGTCAGCCGCATGCAGCTGGCCGAACAGCGCACCGCCGACAACCGCGCCATGACCCTGAACATCGCCGCCAGCTATGGTGGTCGCCAGGACATCGCCCGCGCCGCGCGCGAGCTGGCCGCAGAGGTGGCCGCCGGGCGCCTGCTGCCCGAACAGATCGACGAAGCAATGCTGTCCAGCCGGGTCGCCCTGGCCGACCTGCCACCGCCGGACCTGTTCATCCGTACCGGCGGCGACACCCGCATCAGCAATTTCCTGCTGTGGCAGCTGGCGTATACCGAATTGTGGTTCACCGACGTGCTGTGGCCCGAGTTCGACGCCGCTGTCCTGCAGCAGGCGCTCGACGCCTATGCCGCCCGTGAACGTCGCTTCGGCCTGACCAGCGCCCAGATCGCCGCCCTGGCCACCGAGACGTCCACCCCATGACCAAGACCCGAGTCATCGCCGCGCTGATCATGGCGCCGGTCGCCATCGCGGCGATCCTGCTGCTGCCCACCCAGTGGCTGGCCGCCGCCGCCGCCGCCGTGTTCCTGATCGGCCTGTGGGAATGGCTGAAGCTGGCCGACGTGGACGACACCCTCGCCCGCACCGTGCTGCTGGTGCTGAACCTGCTGCTGATGGTGCTGATGGTGTGGGCCGGCGACGGCTCGCTGGTGCTGTACCAGATCGCCGCACTGGTCGGCATCGGCTGGTGGCTGATGGCGCTGCTGTGGCTGCGCTTCTTCACCTTCGGGGCCAGCCCGAGCAGCCCCGCGCGTGCGCTGAAGCTGCTGGCCGGCACCCTGGCCATCGTGCCGGCGTGGGCCTCGCTGGTGCTGATCCATGCCAGCGGCGACAACGGCCACCTGTGGCTGCTGACGGCACTGGCCGTGGTCTGGGCGGCCGATTCGGGCGCCTACTTCGCCGGCCGCACCTTCGGCCGCACCAAGCTGGCCCCGCGGATCAGCCCCAACAAGACCTGGGAAGGCCTGGGTGGCGGCATGGTGGCCGGCCTGGCGGTCGCGCTGGGCTTTGGCTATATGGCCGGCATCGACACTGCCCACGTGCTGGGCCTGGTCATCACCGCCGTGGTGACCGTGTTCGCCTCGGTACTGGGCGACCTGTACGAGAGCCTGATCAAGCGCCACGCCGGCGCCAAGGACTCGGGCCACATCATTCCCGGCCACGGTGGCGTGCTGGATCGCATCGACGGCGTGCTCGCCGCCCTGCCCGTGTTCGCACTGGGCAAGGAAATCTTCGGATTCTGAACATGGTCAGCGTTACCGCTCCCCGCCGGGTCGCCGTGTTCGGCGCCACCGGCTCGATCGGCGCATCGGCGCTGGACGTGATTGCACGTCACCCCGACCGCTATCGCGCCAGCGTCCTGGCGGCCGGGCGCCAGGTGGAGGCGCTGGTGGCACTGTGCGTGCAGCATCGGCCCGATCATGCCGTGATCGCCGACGACACCCTGTTCGCCGCGCTGCGTGACGGTCTGCGCGATGCCGGGCTGCCTACCCAGGCGCACGCCGGCGCCGCTGCGCTGGACCAGCTCGCCGCCAGTGCCGAATGCGACACCCTGGTCGCTGCCATCGTGGGCGCCGCAGGGCTGTCCTCGACCCTGGCCGCCGCTGCGGCGGGCAAGCGCATCCTGCTAGCCAACAAGGAATCGCTGGTGCTGGCCGGCGAGCTGCTGATGCGCCAGGCCGCCGCCGCCGGGGCCGAGATCATTCCGATCGACAGCGAACACAGCGCGATCTTCCAGTGCCTGCGCTCGCGCGATGCCAGCCTGGAAGGCGCCGGCGTCCGCCGGATCCTGCTGACCGCCTCGGGCGGCCCGTTCCGTGGGCGCAGCCGCGCCGAGCTGGGCCAGGTCACCCCGGCGCAGGCCGTGGCGCACCCGAAATGGTCGATGGGACCGAAGATCTCGGTCGATTCGGCGACGTTGATGAACAAGGGCCTGGAAGTCATCGAGGCCCACCACCTGTTCGGCATCCCGGGCGAGCGCATCGAGGTGCTGGTGCATCCGCAGAGCCTGGTGCATTCGCTGGTCGAATTCGTCGACGGCTCCACTCTGGCCCAGATGGGCCTGCCGGACATGCGCACCACCCTGGCGGTGGGCCTGGGCTGGCCGCAGCGGATCGAATCCGGGGTCGGCGGGCTGGACCTGCTGACCCAGGGACGTCTGGATTTCGAGGCGCCCGACAACGACGCCTTCCCCTGCCTGGGCCTGGCCTGGCAGGCCATGGCGGCCGGCGGTACCGCGCCGGCCATCCTCAATGCCGCCAATGAAGTGGCTGTTTCAGCATTTCTCCAGGGAAAAGTCGCTTTCCCTGCCATTCCGGCGCTGGTGGCTAACGCTCTGTCAACATTGTCGGTCGAGTCCGCCGATACACTGGCGGTCCTGCTGGCTGCCGACCAGCGCGCCCGCCTGATCACCCAAGCCGCCATCGACCACGCCTGAATGCCCTTCCCGCCTCTCTCCAGTGCTGTCCACCATGGGTGAATTCATCGGATCTGTCTGGTGGATGATCGTCAGCCTCGGCGTGCTGGTGACGTTCCATGAATTCGGCCACTACTGGGTGGCGCGCCGCTGTGGGGTGAAGGTGCTGCGGTTCTCGGTCGGCTTCGGCCGCCCGCTGTGGATGCGGCGCAACCGCGCCGGTACCGAGTTCGCCATCGCGGCCATCCCGCTCGGCGGCTACGTGAAGATGCTCGACGAGCGCGAAGTCGAGGTGCACCCGCACGAGCGTGACCAGGCCTTCAACCACAAGAGCGTGTGGCAGCGCATCGCGATCGTCGCCGCCGGCCCGGCCGCCAACCTGCTGCTCTGCATCGCCCTGTTGTGGGCGATGTTCGTACTCGGCAAGCAGGATTACTCCCCCACCATCGGCCGCACCAGCGGCATGGCCCAGGCCGCCGGGCTGCAGTCGGGCGACCGGCTGATCAGCGTGGACGCCCGCAGCGTGGTCACCGCCGGGCAGGCCAGCATGGCGCTGACCACCGCCGCCATGGACCGCCACGACGCCCGCCTGGAAGTGCTCGACGCGCAGGACCGGGTACAGACCCGGGTGCTGCCGTTGTCGCAGCTGCCGCAAGGCTTCGACGAGCGCCGCGTGCCGGTGCTGGCCGGGCTGACCTGGCAGTTCTGGCTGCAGCCGGCGCTGGTGGAAAAAGTCGTGCCCGACTCGGCTGCCCAGGGCGTACTGCTGCCGGGCGACCTGATCGTGGCCGTGGACGGCCAGCGCATCGACGCCATCGACCAGGTGTTCACCGAAATCCACACCCTGGGCAAGCGCGGCGGCCCGGGCATGATCGAAGTGCTGCGCGGCGGCGAGCGCCTGGCCCTGGAAATCACCCCGCGCCAAGGCAAGGACGGCCGTGGCCAGCCCACCTGGCAGATCGGGATCGGTTTTGCCCAGTCCAGCGCGCCGGCCTATGACGCCGAGCTCAAGTACGGGCCGCTTGCGGCCCTGCCGGTGGCCCTGCGTGAAACCGCCCGCATGGCCGGTGATTCGCTGGGCATGATGCGCCGGATCGTCACCGGCAACGCCGCGCTGCAGAACATTTCCGGCCCGGTCACCATTGCCCGCGTGGCCAATGTGTCGGCCCAGCGGGGGCTGGACTGGTTCCTGTTCTTCCTGGCCCTGCTGTCGCTGAGCCTGTGCATCATCAACCTGTTGCCCATCCCCATCTTGGACGGCGGGCACCTGCTGTATTACCTTATTGAGTTGGTCAAGGGCAGCCCGCTGAGCGAGCGCGCCATGGCTGCCGGCCAGTACGTCGGGCTGGCGCTGCTGGCCGGGCTGATGGGGTTGGCGTTCTACAACGACATCCTCGGCCTGGCCGCGCGATGAACTTTTTCCCTTTTGTCGTCGTCTTATGCGCCGGCATCCCGCAACATTGCATTCGACTCCAACCGGACGTGACATGACGCGACTCCCCAATCGCCGCCTGCTTGCCCTTGCACTCGCCGCCGGTTTCGGCGCGCCCGCCCTGGCCCAGGCAGCCGAGCCCTTCACCGTCAGCGACATCCGTGTCGATGGTCTGCAGCGCATCACCTCCGGTACCGTGTTCACCTACCTGCCGGTGGAACGTGGCGAAACCCTGACCGACAACAAGGTCGGCGAGAGCATTCGTGCGCTGTACAAGACCGGCTTCTTCGAAGACGTGCAGCTGGATCGCCAGGGCGACATCCTGGTGGTCACGGTCAAGGAGCGCCCGGCGATCAACAAGTTGACCGTCACCGGCAACAAGGACATCAAGAGCGACCAGCTGCTCAAGGGCCTGAGCGACATCGGCCTGACCGAGGGCGGCACCTTCGATCGCCTGAGCCTGGACCGCGTGACCCAGGAACTTCGCCGCCAGTACAACGACCGCGGCAAATACAACGTGGACATCACCCCCACGGTGAGCCCGCTGGACCGCAACCGCGTGGACATCACCATCGCGATCAAGGAAGGCAAAGCCGCCAAGATCCAGCACGTCAACCTGGTGGGCACCGAGAAGTTCGCGTCCGAGGACATCCTGGAAACCTGGGAGTCCAAGGAGCACAACTGGGCCTCGTGGTACCGCCGCGATGACCAGTACTCCAAGGAAAAGCTGTCCGGCGACCTGGAAAAACTCAATTCCTGGTACCTGGACCGCGGCTACGTGGACTTCAGCATCGATTCCACCCAGGTCTCGATCAGCCCCGACAAGCGCGACATGTTCATCACCGCCGGCGTGACCGAAGGTGAGCAGTACAAGATCTCCGAGATCAAGGTCACCGGCGACACCATCCTGCCGCAGGAAGATGTCGAGCGCATGGTGATCCAGAAGTCCGGCGACACGTTCTCGCGTGCGCTGCTGGAATTCAGCTCGGAAGCGATCACCAACTCGCTGTCCAACATCGGTTACGCCTTCGCCAAGGTGAACCCGATCCCGACCAGCAACCGCGCCGACCGTACCGTGGCGATCAACATGCAGGTCGTGCCGGGCCCGCGCGTGCAGGTGCGTCGCATCACCTTCAAGGGCAACACCCGCACCTCCGACGAAGTGCTGCGTCGTGAAATGCGCCAGTTCGAGAACAGCTGGTACTCGCAGGCCGCGATCGATCGCTCCAAGATCCGCCTGCAGCGCCTGGGCTACTTCGAATCGGTCGACGTCGAGACCCCGCC
>Ga0302347_1004146_pt1 | contig 11845 bp, 13 predicted proteins | sample PhyWR1_FD_202178 | JGI IMG/M metagenome (GOLD analysis project Ga0302347, IMG submission 202178) | Leaf surface microbial communities from wheat plants in UC Gill Tract Community Farm, Albany, California, United States - DLSL W.R1 (v2)... | ecosystem: Host-associated > Plants > Phyllosphere >...
ACCAGTTCGGCCGCGGCCGTGGGCGTGGGCGCGCGCAGATCGGCGCAGAAATCGGCGATGGTGAAATCGGTCTCGTGGCCCACGCCGCTGACCAGCGGCACCGGGCTTTGCACGATCAGCCGGGCGAGCTGCTCATCGTTGAATGCCCAGAGGTCTTCCATGGAGCCGCCGCCGCGCACCAGCAGGATCACGTCGATACGCGGTGCCGACGGTTGCGCGTCAGCCTCGGCCATGCGGTAGAGCTGGGTCAGCGCGTCGCGCAGCGACTGCGGCGCGGCCGCGCCCTGCACCAGCGCCGGCACCAGCACCACGGGAATGTGCGGCACGCGCCGGCGCAGCGTCGTGACCACGTCGTGCAGCGCGGCCGCGCCCAGCGAGGTCACCAGGCCTATGCCGCGCGGCATCGCGGGCAGGCGGCGCTTGCGCTCGGCGTCGAACAGGCCTTCGGCCTGCAGCTGGGCTTTGAGGCGCAGGAACTGCTCGAACCATGCACCCTGGCCCGCGCGCTGCAGGCTGTCGACGATCAGCTGCAGATCGCCGCGCTGCTCGTAGACGCCCAGCTTGCCGCGCAGCTCGACGAGCTCGCCGTCGCGTGGCGAAAAATCGAGCTGCATGGCCGCGCGGCGGAACATCGCGCAGCGGATCTGGCCTTGCGCATCCTTGATGCTGAAATAGCAGTGGCCGCTGGCGGCACGCGAAAAGCCGGTGATTTCACCGCGCACCGTGACCGGGTTGAAACGCGCCTGCAGCGCATCGGCGACCGCCCGGCACAGCGCGCCCACTTCCCAGACCGTGGCCCGGGGCGGCTCGGAAAAATCATACATACGGAAAAACGCTTTCTAAAAATGCCCGCGGTGCAGGCCCGCTCTCCAGCGCCGCGCAGCATTCGTTGGAACTTTGCATCCGTGGGGCTCGGCGCCTGGGCCATAATCCCGAGCTGCACCCCTTCGCCTGGAGAGAGTAATTGCTGTCGATCATACAAGCCGCAGGTTGGCCCATTTGGCCATTGATTGCCTGCTCCATCCTGGCGCTGGCGCTGGTTTTCGAACGTTTCATGGCGCTCAAGACCGCCCGCGTCGCGCCCCCCCAGCTGCTTGACGAAGCCCTTGCGGTCTCGTCCAGGGGCGTGCCCGCACCCGATGTGGTGCAGCAGCTCGCGCAGAACTCCACGCTGGGCGAAGTGCTGGCCAGCGGCCTGCGCACGCTGCATGTGCACCCCGCGGCTTCCGAGGAGGAGCTGCGTGCAGCCGTCGAAGGCGCGGGCCGCGCCGCGGCGCACAAGCTGGAAAAATACCTGAGCGCGCTGGCCACCATCGCTTCGGCTGCGCCCCTGCTGGGCCTGCTGGGCACGGTGATCGGCATGATAGAGATCTTCGGCTCGCAAGGCAGCAGCGCCGCGGCGGGCAGCGGCGACCCGGCGCAGCTCGCGCGCGGCATCTCGATCGCACTCTACAACACCGCCTTCGGCCTGATCGTGGCGATTCCCGCGCTGATCTTCTGGCGCTATTTCCGTGCGCGTGTCGACGAATACCTGCTGACGCTGGAGCTTTCGGCCGAGCAGTTCGTGCGCCACCTGTCCCGGCTGCGCAAGTAAGCCAAACCGAGGCCTGCCCGATGAATTTCCGTCCCCGCCACCGCGACGAGCCCGAGATCAACCTGATCCCGTTCATTGACGTGCTGCTGGTGGTCCTGATCTTTCTGATGCTGTCGACCACCTACAGCAAATTCACCGAACTGCAGCTCACGCTGCCGGTCGCCAACGTCGAGCAGCAGCGCAACCGCCCGCAGGAAATCATCGTTTCCGTGGCCGCGGATGGCCGCTATGCGATCAACAAGACCGCGCTGGCCGACACCAGCGTCGCCGCCCTGACCCAGGGCCTGGCCGGGCTGGCGCAGGCCGGCCCCGAAAGCGTGCTGATCATCAGCGCGGACGCCACCGCCCCCCACCAGGCGGTGATTTCCGTGATGGAAGCCGCACGCCGTGCGGGCCTGTCGCAGATCACGTTCGCGACCCAGTCGTCCAAGCCCGAGCGGCGCTGAGCGCGCCTTTCGCCGGCTGGCCGCTCTTTCCCTGATGGCCTCTTCCTCCCAGCTGCCGCACACCGCCTGGCGCCGACGCGGGCCGCTGGCCTGGGCGCTGTGGCCGCTGTCGCTGCTCTACGGCGCGCTGGTGCGCCTGCGCCGCGCGCTGTATGCGGCCGGGCTGCTGCGCCGCCAGCATGCAGGCATTCCCGTGATCGTGGTCGGCAATGTGATTGCCGGCGGCGCGGGCAAGACGCCGGTCACGCTGGCCGTGGTGCGCCATCTGCAGCAATGTGGCCTGGCCGTGGGAATCGTCTCGCGCGGCTACGGCCGCAGCACCCAGGACTGCCGCGAGGCCAGACCCGACAGCCCGGCCGACAGCGTGGGCGATGAACCCGCGCTGCTGGCGCGCACCAGCGGCGCGCCGGTGTTCGTCGCGCGCGCGCGCATCGACGCTGTTCGCGCGCTGCGCGCGCAGTATCCGGCCACGCAGGTCATCGTCTGCGACGACGGTCTGCAGCATCTGGCGCTGGCGCGCGATGTCGAGCTGTGCGTGTTCAACGACGAAGGCACGGGCAACGGCTTTCTGCTGCCCGCGGGCCCGCTGCGCGAGCCCTGGCCGCGCAAGGTGGACATCGTGCTGCACGCGGGCGCACGGCCCACGGGCAGCGCCCCCGCATTCGCGCTGCAGCGCCGGCTTGCAACCCATGCGCACAATGGGCGCGGCGAACGCATTGCATTGACCGCGCTGCGCGACCAGCCGCTGCACGCGCTCGCGGCCGTCGCCCGGCCCGCGGACTTTTTTGCCATGCTGCAAGCCCAGGGCCTGACGCTGGCCGTGACCGAGGCTTTGCCCGATCACTATAATTTTGAGAGCTGGAGCGGCATGAACAGCAAAGCCCAAGCGCTGATCTGCACCGAAAAGGACGCAGTCAAGCTGTGGGCGCTGCGCCCCGAAGCCTGGGCGGTGCCGCTGGAAATATCCATTGCCGAGGGATTCTTCCCTGCCCTGGAGCAGGCTCTCTCACTATCATCGAAACACTGATCTTCTTTTCCTACCGCCATGGACGCCAAATTCCTCGAACTGCTCGTCTGCCCTGTGACCAAGGGCCCTCTGACCTATGACCGCGAGCGCCAGGAACTGGTCTCGCGCAGCGCGCGCCTGGCCTATCCCGTGCGCGACGGCATGCCCATCCTGCTGGAAAACGAAGCGCGCACACTGAGCGACGAGGAACTCGAAGCGTGACCACCGGCACGCATCCCCACCCCGCTCCCGCGCTGTTCACCAGCAGCGGCTTCACGGTGCTGATTCCCGCGCGCATGGCATCGAGCCGCCTGCCCGACAAGCCGCTCGCGGACATCGCGGGCCTGCCCATGGTGGTGCGCGTCGCCCAGCGCGCGCTGCTGAGCCAGGCGACGAAAGTCGTGGTCGCGGCGGACGATGAACGCATCATCGAAGCCTGCGAAGCCCATGGCGTGCAGGCCATTCTCACGCGCGCCGACCATGCGAGCGGCAGCGACCGCCTGGCCGAAGCCTGCGAACAGCTGGACCTCGACGGCAGCGATTGCGTGGTCAACGTCCAGGGCGACGAACCGCTGATCAACCCGCAGCTGATCGACGCCGTGGCGCGCCTGCTGGCCGACCGCCCCGAAGCCAGCATGGGCACGGCCGCCCACGCGATCGACACGCTCGAAGACTGGCGCAATCCAAACGTGGTCAAGGTGGTCTGCGACGCCCAAGGCCTGGCCCACTATTTCAGCCGCGCGCCGATACCGTTCGCGCGCGACCACGCCAACGAGGCCTGGTGGAGCAATCCCGCGGCGCTTGGCGGCCATGCGGGTTTCGCACCGCTGCGCCATGTGGGCATCTACAGCTACCGCGCAGGCTTTCTGCGCAGCTTCCCCCAGCTGGCGCCCGCGCCCACCGAAGCGCTCGAAGCGCTCGAACAGCTGCGTGCGCTGTGGCATGGCCACAAAATCGCCGTGCATGTGACGCAGGAGGCGCCGGGCGCCGGTGTCGACACGCCTGCCGACCTCGAGCGCGTGCGCGCGCTGCTGGGCTGAGCGCCATGAGAGGGCAACATGCAACGATTTGCCCTCGCGGGTTGCATAAATCTCTATGATTTCAACCACTACTTTCTGAAATAACAGAAAATCAAAACAACTCGCAAATTCAGGGAGCGCACGAACAGCGCAGGCGGCAACGCCTGACTGGCCACTTTGCCCGGCAGCGCCGGTGTCACGAATCCATCCGCTGCGCGCAGTCCACAAGGCTGCACGCGTGCTATCCTTGCCGCGAAAAAACGCGACATGGCCTGCGCCGGCGCAGCTGCCGGCAGGGCCCATCGTCGCCCAAAAATATTTCAACACTTCGAGGATTTCCATGAAACTGATTTTGTTGGGCGCTCCCGGCGCCGGCAAAGGCACACAGGCTGCTTTCATCTGCCAGAAGTACGGCATCCCGCAAATCTCGACCGGCGACATGCTGCGGGCTGCCGTCAAGGCCGGAACGCCTCTGGGCCAGCAGGCCAAGGCCGTGATGGACGCGGGCCAGCTGGTCAGCGACGAGATCATCATCGGTCTGGTCAAGGAACGCATACAGCAGGAAGACTGTGCCAACGGCTTCCTGTTCGACGGCTTTCCGCGCACCATTCCCCAGGCCGATGCCATGAAGGCCGCGGGCGTGAAGCTCGATTACGTGCTGGAAATCGATGTGCCGTTCGACGCCATCATCGAACGCATGAGCGGCCGCCGCTCGCACCCCGCTTCGGGCCGCACCTACCACGTCAAGTTCAACCCGCCCAAGGTGGCCGGCAAGGACGACGTGACCGGCGAAGATCTGGTGCAGCGTGAGGACGACAAGGAAGAAACCGTGAAGAAGCGCCTGCAGGTCTACAGCGACCAGACGCGTCCGCTGGTCGACTACTACCGTCAATGGGCCGAAAAGGACGCCGCACAGGCGCCCCAGTACCGCGCCATCAGCGGCATGGGCACGGTCGAAGAGATCACCGCGCGCGCGCTGGCCGCCCTGGCCAGCTGATTGACACTGCCGCCGCAAGAGGCCGCACCTACGGGCAGCGGCCTTTTTTGCGTCCTGTTCTAGCCGCGCTGCGCCAACAATTCCAGCTGCAGGCTGATGCGCGCCTTGAACGGCGGCAGATCCACAGGCCTGGGCTGCGATGCGTGCTGCGCGGCCATGCCCTGCGCCGCCACCAGTTGCCCTTCGCCGCAGCGCGTGCTGATCCACACCGGCACGCGCTTGTGCAGCGCGCGCTGCAGCGCCGGTTCGAGCGCGCGGTGCAGCGAGCCATTGCCCGTGGCCGCAACCACCAGGCCTTGCACGCCCTGTGCCAGCAGTGCATCGACCGCGCGGCCGTCGCAGCCCGCATGGCTGCTCAGGACTTCGACCCAGGGCCAGTCGCTGTCCGGCAGGTTCGCCACATCGCCTGGCCAGGCCGCGCCACCGGCGGCGGCGCCGACTGGCCGCTGCTGCCAGCGCACCTGCCCTTCTTCCACCCAGCCAAGCACGCCCTGCTCGGCCGAAGAAAACGCATCGACACGGTAAGGGTGGAGCTTGCGCACCGCGCGCGCGCCGTGCACCTGGCCGGCGGCGACCACCAGCACGCCCGCGGCATGCGCATCGACGGCGCAGGCGACGGCGTCGCGCAGGTTCTGCGGACCATCGGTCAGCAGCGCGGTCGCGGGGCGCATCGCGCAGGTCAGCACCACGGGCTTGCTGCCCGATGGCAGCACCTGCTGCAGGAACCACGCGGTCTCTTCGAGCGTGTCCGTGCCATGGGTAATGACCAAGGCCCGCACATCGTCGCGCGCCAGCCAATGCGCGCAGCGGCGCGCGAGCGCGACCCAGGTCGCGGCATCCATGTCCTTGCTGTCGAGCTGTGCCACCTGCTCGGTCAGCAGCCCGCCGCCTGCGACCTCGCCGAGGTCGGGAACAGCCGCGAGCAGTTGCTCCACGCCCAACTGGGCTGCGGTATAGCCCACGGCCTGCGATGCATGGGCCGCGGTGCCCGCAATCGTGCCGCCTGTGGCCAATATGACCACATTATTTGAATTGACCACTTGCGGCCCCTTGAAAACTGGTGAAAAATACAGTCACTGTATAAAAGAACAGATTGCTTTAGCCAGCACCCATCTGCACAAGGACTGCCATGCTCGATCATCCCAAGCTCACACCGCGACAGCAGCAAATCCTGGACCTGATCCAGTCTGCCATCGAGCGCACCGGCGCGCCTCCGACACGCGCCGAAATTGCCGGCACTCTGGGCTTTCGTTCCGCCAACGCCGCCGAAGAACATCTGAAGGCCCTGGCGCGCAAAGGCGTGATCGAACTGGTCAGCGGTACATCGCGCGGCATACGCCTGCGCCATGACACCGTGCGCAACATCAACGCCGCGCGCGGCGCGATCTTCACCTCGCCGCTGGCGGCCATGGCTTCGCTGGTGCTGCCTCTGGTCGGTCGCGTGGCCGCTGGTTCGCCCATCCTGGCGCAGGAACATATCGATCAGACCTATGCGGTCGAGCCCAGCCTGTTCCAGGCCAAGCCCGATTACCTGCTCAAGGTGCGCGGCATGTCGATGCGCGACGCCGGCATCATGGACGGCGACCTGTTGGCTGTACAGGCCAGCAAGGATGCACGCGACGGCCAGATTGTAGTCGCGCGCCTGGGTGACGAAGTGACAGTCAAGCGCCTGCGCCGCACGCGCACCGGCATCGAGCTGCTGCCCGAAAATCCCGATTTTCCCGTCATCCACGTCAAGCCCGACGAGCCTTTCGCGATCGAAGGCCTGGCCGTCGGGCTGATACGCAACAGCATGTTCATGTAACAGGCTTTCCACCGCAGGGCCTTGCGGCCCCTGCATTGCACCTCTCGACCAAGGCCACGGCCCGGTCGAAGCACGGCTGCGGCCGTCCTAGTACCTTTGCTGGAGATATCACATGCAATTTGCTTTGCAGGCCTTGCCTTTCTCGCGCCACGCCCAGAACGACACGCTTTTTGACCTTTTGAGCGCCAAGCCAGACGCTCTTGCCGGCTGCGTCGCGCGACCTGCCCCGCGCTGCGCGCCGGTCGCCCGCCTGCCGCTTTGCCCGCCCAGCGCGCGCGGCGGCGTGCGCATACTGCGCAACGAAGGCCCAAGCCACGGTGGTCAGGGCGGGCGGCTGCTGATTTCCGGGCGCATGGCCGATGTCTGCGCCGCGCTCAATCGCCTGGCCTTCAACGAGTACGCCTGCGGCTGAATCGGGCTGGGTCCGTACAGGCTGTGAAATCCTGCCGCTACACTGTCGGCTAGCGGATTTCGCCCCCTTTGGGTGGCCGCAGCGCCCATGCCCCCCTCTTTTCGACTTCTTGCCTCGACAGGACTGCACCGCGGTGACCGTGAGTACCAGCAGGACCAGGTCCTGCTGCTGACGCACGCACGCGTGCATGGCTGCGTGCTGGGCGTGATCGCCGACGGTATGGGCGGGCGCAGCGGCGGGCGCAAGGCTTCGGACCAGGTCATGCTCACCTGCAGCCAGCTGTTCGAGCGCTACGACCCGGCGAGCGACGACGCGATGGAGCTGCTGCAAACCATGGTGCATGAAGCGCATACCGTGATCCGGCTCACGGCGCTGTCGGCCGAGCAGGAGCCGCACAGCACCATGGCCGCGTTCATCGTCCAGCCCAGCGGCGCCTGCCATTGGGTGCACTCGGGTGATTCACGCATCTACCATTTCCACGACGACCACCTGCTGCACCGCACGCGCGATCATTCTTACGTGCAGACGCTGGTCGACCGCGGCGAGCTGACCGAAATGCAGGCGCACAACCACCCGCAATCGAACATTCTGGTCGGTTGCCTGGGCGCGGCTTCGGTGCCACCCGCGACCCCGCACCATATCGCCCAATTGCAGCCCGGCCACACGCTGCTGGCCTGCAGCGACGGCGTCTGGCACTACTTCACTGCCGACGAACTGGCCTTGGTGCTGCAGGCGCTGCCGCCGCGCGCTGCGGCCGAATCGCTGATACGCCAGGCGCGTGCGCGCGCTGGCGGCGGTGGCGACAATCTGAGCCTGGCGATCGTCAAAATCGAAGCGCTGTAGTAACAGGCTTCGACAAACCCGAACGCCCCCCGAGAGCGCCGATTACGGCGCGGCGCGCGGCAGCGGCGCGGCCTTGGGCTTGTCGGACTCCAGGGCCTTGGCGCGTTGGCGCTCGCGGTTCTGCTGGGCTTCGCGCTGCTTTTCTTCATAGCGCTGGCGCGAGGCCGCGCGGCGCTCGGCTTCGGAGGCCTGCTTGCGCGCCTGCTCGGCCGTATGGGACTGCTCATGCTGGCTTTGGGCCTGGGCGCGCTCGCGCGCCTGCTGCGCGCGCAGCGCCTGCGCTTCGACCAGGTCCTTGGCCGTGGGTGCGGCTGGCGGCGCCGATGCAGGCACGGTCGGCGACTTCGGCGCGCGCACCTTGCCTTCAACGCCTGGCTTGGGGCCGGTCTGCTGGTTCTTCTCTTCGACTTTCTGCTCGATCGACAGCAGGCGTGCGGCCGACTTCTCGCGCCGCTCGACCGCGTTGATCGCGCTTTCCTGATCGCGCAAGGCATTGTCCGCGAGGCGCGCACGCGTGCGCGTCGCGCTCAGGCAATCCTCGACCGCAAAGCGCTTGTAGCAGGCGGCTTCCTCCTGGCTGCGGCGCTGCTGTATGGCCTTGCGCTCGGCGGTGATGCGCGCGCGCTCGGCATCGCGCTGCTGCTTGACGGCGGCGCGCTGGGCCTTGGTGGCGCCGCTGTCCAACACGGGCGCCTTTTCCGCGACCGTATCGGCGGCCTGCGCCAGGGCCGCGCCCCAAGGCAGGGCAAGCATCAGGGCGGCAGTGAGCAGCGAGGCGCGAGTACGGAACAACAGGCGGTGCATGGGCATAGGCGTCAGGTCAGGCTGGTATCCACAAGGCGGTGCTCGAGCGCCAGGAACTCCTGGGACTGCATCTCGTTGAGGCGCGACACAGTGCGCGGAAACTCGTGCGCGAGCGGTCCTTCAGTGTAGAGCTGCTCGGGAGCCACTGCCGCCGACAGGATGATTTTGACGCGGCGATCATAAAGCACATCGATCAGCCAGGTGAAACGCCGTGCGGGCGAAGCCATGTTGACCGGCATGAACGGCACGTCCGACAGCAGCACGGTATGGAACTGCGTGGCGATCTCGAGGTAGTCGTTCTGCGAGCGCGGGCCGCCGCACAATGTCCTGAAGTCGAACCAGACCACGCCGCCCGCGCGCCGGCGCGCACGGATCTCGCGCGCCTCGATGTGCAGCACCGGATCTTCGTCATGGACTTCGGCCAACTGGTTGAACGCCTCTTCCATCGCGGCATCGGCCTCGGCGCCCAGCGGCGTATGGTAGAGCTTGACCATTTCGAGCGTACGCCGGCGATAGTCAGTGCCGTTGTCGACATTGACGATTTCCATGCGCTCGTTGAGCAAGGCGATCGCCGGCAGGATGCGGTCGCGGTGCAGACCGTTGGGATAGAGGCCGTCGGGCACGAAGTTGGAGGTGGTCACAAAGCCCACGCCGTTGTCGAACAGCGCGACCAGCAGCCGGTACAGAATCATCGCGTCTGTGATGTCCGCGACATGGAATTCGTCGAAGCAGATGAGCTTGTAGCGCTTGGCGATGTTGGCCGCGAGCACGTCGAGCGGGTCCTGCACGCCTTGCAGGCCCGCGAGCTCGCGGTGCACTTCGCGCATGAATTCGTGGAAATGCAGGCGCGCCTTGCGCTTGATGGGCACGGCATCGAAGAAGCATTCCATCAGAAAGCTCTTGCCGCGGCCGACACCGCCATACATGTAGACGCCGCGCGGAATCTCGGGACGGTTGATCAGCTTCTTGAATGCATTCGATCGCTTGCCCTTGTAGGCAGCCCATTCATCCGCGCAGCGCTGCAAGGCCTCGACGGCGCGCAACTGGGCAGGATCGCTTTTGAAACCTTTGGCAAGCAACTCGGCCTCATAGGCCTCACGAACAGACTGGGACATGCGAGCGGGGGTGTGAAATGACAAAAGCCGAAAGCACCTGGAAGCCAGGCCCTTTCGGCGGATGCGGCACCCTGAAACCGGTTCAGGGGCCGCTGCGAACGCACTGGAATCAGAAGTTCAGCGTGCGCTTGTCGACGGCCAGGGCCGCTTCCTTGGTCGATTCCGACAGCGAAGGATGGGCGTGGCAGATGCGGGCGATGTCTTCGCTCGATGCCTTGAACTCCATGGCCACGACGGCTTCGGCAATCAGCTCGGACACCATGGGGCCGACCATGTGCACGCCCAGGATCTCGTCGGTCTCGGCGTCGGCCAGGAACTTGACCATGCCGGTCGTGTCGCCCAGTGCGCGCGCGCGGCCGTTGGCCAGGAACGGGAAGGTGCCGGCCTTGTACTTGACGCCGTCGGCCTTGAGCTGCTGCTCGGTGCGGCCCACCCATGCGATTTCGGGGCTGGTGTAAATGACCCAGGGCAGCGTCGCGAAGTTCACATGGCCGTGCTGGCCGGCAATGCGCTCGGCCACGGCCACGCCTTCTTCTTCGGCCTTGTGCGCAAGCATGGGGCCACGCACCACGTCGCCCACGGCCCAGACGCCAGGCAGGTTGGTCTTGCAGTCGTCGTCAACGACGATGGCGCCGCGCTCGTCGAGCGCCAGACCCACGGCTTCGGCGTTCAGGCCTATGGTGTTGGCGGTGCGGCCGATGGACACGATCAGCTTGTCGACAGCCAGCGTCACGGCTTCGCCCTTGGCGTTGGTGTAGGCCACGGTCACGCCCTTGTCGCTGACCTGGATGTCACCGACCTTGACGCCGGTTTCGATCTTCAGGCCTTGCTTGTCGAAAGCCTTCTTGGCTTCCTTGGCGATCTGCTCGTCGACCACGGGCAGGAACTTGTCCTGGCCTTCCAGCACGGTCACGTCCGTGCCCAGGCGGCGCCAGACCGAGCCCATTTCCAGGCCGATCACGCCGGCGCCGATCAGGCCCAGCGAAGCGGGCGTCGCGCCCAGGCGCAGCGCGCCGTCGTTCGACAGCACGTTGACTTCGTCGAACGGCACGCCGGGCAGCGCGCGGGCGTTGGAGCCCGTGGCGATCACGATCTGCTTGGCGGTCAGCGTTTCTTCTTCCTTGCCGGCGACGCGGATTTCGTAGCCGCCGTCAGCGGCCTTGACGAACGAGCCACGGCCGTGGAAGAACGTGACCTTGTTCTTCTTGAACAGGTACAGGATGCCGTCGTTGTTCTGCTTCACGATCGCGTCCTTGCGGCCGATCATCTTGGCGACATCCATGCCGACTTCGCCGGTCGAGATGCCGTGGTCGGCAAAGTGCAGACGCGCGTGCTCGAAATGCTCGGACGACTGCAGCAGCGCCTTGGAGGGGATGCAGCCGACGTTGGTGCAGGTGCCGCCGGGTGCGGGGCCGCCCTTTTCGTTCTTCCATTCGTCGATACAGGCGACGTTGAAGCCCAGCTGGGCTGCGCGGATGGCGGCGATGTAGCCGCCGGGGCCGGCGCCGATCACGATGACGTCAAATTGCTTGCTCATGTCTCAATACTCTCTCAATGCATTTGGGAAAAAACCCACCGCCGGGCATTGCGCCGCTAGGGGCGGGCCGGGGTGGGTTTTGATGGGGCTAGTGGACCTGACCAGCGCGGTGATTTACAGGTCGAACAGCAGGCGTGCGGGATCTTCCAGCGCGTCCTTCATGGCCACCAGGCCCAGCACGGCTTCGCGGCCGTCGATGATGCGGTGGTCATAGGACATGGCGAAGTAGTTCATCGGACGCACCACGACCTGGCCGTTTTCGACCACG
>Ga0302347_1004147_pt1 | contig 11844 bp, 25 predicted proteins | sample PhyWR1_FD_202178 | JGI IMG/M metagenome (GOLD analysis project Ga0302347, IMG submission 202178) | Leaf surface microbial communities from wheat plants in UC Gill Tract Community Farm, Albany, California, United States - DLSL W.R1 (v2)... | ecosystem: Host-associated > Plants > Phyllosphere >...
AAGAACAGTTATCCAGCGGGAGAACAAGCCGAAAGGCCCGCGGCTGGAAGAACATTTGATTCAAGCCGGTGACCGACGCCAGTAGCGGGTCACGGCGGAAAGCATCACTGAAGCCCGTTCAACGAGCGGGCTTTGGGATGACAACCGGGAGTAAGTGAAATGCCGAAGTACATGCTCGACTACATCCGGCTTTGCCGGGAATGCAGCCTGGATCTGCGCACGATCGGCAACATGATCAGCATAGTGATTCCAGCTCTGCAGCGTGAGGCAGCCGGGCTGCGCAGCGCGGTTAGCGAATTTGCCGGGCAATTCCCTGAGCTTGAGCAAGACGCCGAACTGCTGGAATCATCCATACGGGCTGGAGTCCAGCGCTGCACGCCTCAGCTTCACCAGCAAGAGCTGTTCGCAGCATGACGGACCTTTTCACTGATGCCCATCCAGAGCGGTGGGCAGCGGGAAAACCACCGGAGCAGGACCGTGAACAAAGTCATTCACATCACCCAGCGCGGCGAACTGCAGGTATTTGCCGATGACAGCCTGGCCGCCTGCCTCTATGAGGCAAACAGGCTCAACGCTGAGCATGGATACACCAGCGGCGTTAGCGTCGCTGAATGCGAAGACGGTCATCGAATGACGGCGGCCGACTGCAAGGCGGCCGCCCGATCCTCTCTAAGAGAGCGCGTCGAGCTATCAAGGAGCGAGTTCAGATAGTGCGTTTGTTTTCATGGACGTCTCGAAGTGCATGCCACGCCAAGTAGAAGACACCCGTACGTCCGCAGAACAAGCCGACCGTAAACCCTGATGCGGCACCAGCAAGGACGAGCATTTCCACAGTGGCCGAGAATTCTGGATGTACGGCAGCTTGATAACCGATGAAGTATTTAACGGCAAAAAAGAGAAGCGAGATACCAAGAACTTTCCATGTCCCAGGAACGATCAGGTGCTTGCCCTCCTCGTCCAAAGTCAGTCCGCGTCGAGGAAATAGTGCAAATGCGACTAAGCCACCTAAAAACATTCCCGTGACCCAACTGCCCACGGTCAACTCAACGCGGTCCGCGTAGCTGAGAGATAGGAGTGACCAGACCACTAAAACAACCGGTGTGATGATCAGCGACCGCTGACTTTCACGACTGGTTTTCCTGGCACTCAAACCATAGTAGCAGACCAAGAGAAATGCGCCGTAAACCCACAGTGGCGTGCCTTCCAGAGCATCGAGCATTGTTCAGCCTCCTTGCCAAAGTTTATTGCCGGATGCTGGCACAGCCTCAGATACGTTGCCACTTATTTGAAACAAGACGAGCCCCCTCAAGAAGCGATATTCCGGCCCCTTCCCCACCTCTATTACGTCAGCACTCCTCCCCCGCGCCCATCGGCAACCAGCGGAAGGCATGAGTGTTGACGAATACAGGTGAACAACCCGCCACTTTGGAGGCGACCATGTCAGCACTACGCAAACCTCAGTTTGAGCACGACGAACAACTGCCGCCTCCGGTGTGCGAAACCTCTCAGCAATTGGCTCGCAGCGAATGGCTGTACAACGCAGCCGAAGAGCTGGCCAGAGGTGGCAGCGTGATGTTCAAGCGCCACTTGCACCCCCAGCAAGGCGTCACGGCCTACCAGTTCGCACTGGCTGTCGATGAGTACGCCAACAACCTACTTGCCGACTGCGGCGTCGACACTCCAGCCCTGGGCTACTTACTGATCGCAGGGATGGCGGGTTCGAGGGTGAAATCGGAAGCACTGGAGCTACTCGGACGGAGCGACCACCCACTTGGGAAGCTCGGCGAGATTGCCGAACGACTACTTCAGCCTCTGGCTGATGATGCTCTGATCGCCCAGGCCGAGGACAACGAACTGTGAGCCCGTACGTTGAGATCGATAAAGCGTTGTTTGCGCTTGAAGATCCAGATAAGCCCGCTCTCGACGAGATCTTGGCTGAGGGTTTGATCGTCCGCCACTTTACTTCGGGCGCCATCAACGCAGAAGAATTCCACTGGTATAGCGCCCGTCTACTGGATGTCAGCCGGCGGCGTAAGGAGATTCAATGAGTACTGCACCGGTTAAATCGCTTATCGACGAGCAGCTCGAGGACATCAGCGCTCACAACCTGCGCGAGGCCTACAGCCTGGCCGAACGCCGTGGTTTCTTTGGTGCACCGGTAGAGCAATACGCAGAACCTGGCTACGGCGGTCGAGTGCTCCAGGTCCTGCGCTACCGGGTTCAGCAGCAGGATCAGCAAGCAAGCTGATCAGCCTTTACCCTTGTTTTTGTTTTTCGCACTGCCCTGCCGCGCTTTGAATTTTGGATTGGATTTACAGATCACGTAGATCCGGCCGCGGCGCATAACGATCTGGCAGTCACGGTGACGGTTTTTCGCTTCTTTGAGTGAGGACAGCACTTTCATAGGTGAGGCTCCTTGCGTCGAGTTGAAATGTTATTACGTATCTTAAATACGAATAAGAACGTTTATCAACTCTTATTTCCCCTACCCCTTTTATCGCTGCGAGCATCGCGGCAAGGAATCCCCATGTCGACGAACATGCAGATCTGGGAAAAGGTCAGCACGACCGATACCCGCTACACCAAAGCTGCCGAGGTTGGCGGTCAGAAGATCACCAGCCTGAACGGTACGGCGATGATCATGAAGGCCACCGAAGTGTTCGGCCCGGTCGGAATTGGGTTTGGTTGGACGGTCATGGAGGAGCGCTTCGACGAAGGCTCAGAAATGGCCAGCGGCGAAGGCGACAAACGCCTGGTGCTGGGTCGTGAACTCAACCACACCATCAAAATTCGCTTCTGGTTCGAGCTGGACGGAAAACGCGGCGAGATTGAGCAGTACGGATGCACTCGCTACCTCTACAAATCGAAGTTCGGTACGACAACCGATGGCGAGGCGCCGAAGAAGTCGCTGACCGATGCCATCAAGAAATCGCTATCGATGCTCGGCTTCAGCGCCGACGTGTTCCTGGGAATGTTTGACGACGCGGAGTACGTCAATCAACTGAAGGATGAAGAGCTGATTGAACACGCCGAAGACAAGGAGGCCGAGAAGGCTCGCCAGCAGCAGGAGCGCCTGGACTACATCAAATCGGTTATCGACACGATGGCCGGAGCCCAGTCCCCCCAAGAGCTGAAAAAGATCCATGACGTTGCGGTACGCAAACTCACTCTGCGCAAGGACACCAAGGGCGCCGAGCGTATCTCGCTGGAATGGAAACGAATCACTGATGCCGAGAAGGAGAACGCAGCATGACCCAGTTATACACATTGGCCGGCAAGCTCGCCGAGCTCCAGTCCATGGCCGACACGGATGATGAGGGCCTGAAAGAGGCCTTGCAGCATGCCATGGACGAGATACAGGGCGAGTTCAGCGATAAGGCAGAAAGTGTCGTAATGCTGAGTCGGAATATCCAGGGCGATATCGATGCAATAGACAAAGAGGTCGACCGGCTGAATGAGCTCAAGCGCATCCGAAAGAATACCGTTGGCAAGCTCGATGAATACCTGCGCAACAACATGGAGGCCGCCGACATCAAGACGATCAGACGGCCCTTGTTCACGATCACTCTGGCTCTGGCGCCCGAAAAAGTCATTGTCGATAAAGAAGATGACATCCCGGACGACTTCATCGATACCAAAACCGTGTTCTCACCTGACAAGCGCGCTATCGCCACCAAGCTCAAAGCAATCCGCGACCACAATGCTGAAGTGCGCAAGCGCATGGCCGCCGGCGAGGACGTCGAACACGAACTTCTCGAAGAGCCGAAATGGGCTCACCTCGAGCGCGGCGACAGCTCAATCCGCATCAAGTGAGGCCGACATGATCAGCAACCACCTCAGCCTGGTCGAGCAGCACCGCCAGGACGCTTACTCAATATCGGAACGCACGGCGGAGTTCTTGGCCGCTGGCGGGACAGTCGCGCAGTTGCCAAGCCCGCCACGGAAACCGCTGCCACCTCCCCGCTCCACCAAGATCGATCCCGAAACCATCCTCAAGCGCCGCAAGCCGCCCATCACCCGGACCGAGCGTGAAGCGCTGCGCAAACTTGTGGAGGCACTATGAAAAAGCGCAAGCCTCATAACCTGCAGGCACGCATCGCCAGGTCGTGCCGCTCGCTGCTGGCCTCCAACCACGTAGCGGTGGTGAACATCGACCCGAGCGGCCGCCAGGGCATGATCAATTACAAGTCGCTGAAGAACATCGCGCCGGGAAAGATCGGCCAGGCCGTTTGCGGCATCCCCCACAGGTGGACGATCTACCTCAGCGCTCTCTGCATCGACGCCCGCGGCGACCGCTACAGCAAGTCGATGGAGGTGGCGCCCGATGGCGTCTACCTCTCCGACCACCTGGAAGACGTGATCGAGCATTGCTACAAGAAGCTGCGCGACGAGGCCAATCAAAGCCAGATGGTGGCTTCGGGCTGGATTGCCATCCCGGAAGCGATATCTCTGGACGAGGCGCACGCAGCGCGGATATTCGAAGCCGTCGGCGCCTGGCACCAGGTGAAGGTCGATTCATGCGCCGCATAGCCCGCACCCAGCAACGCAAACGTCAAACCTGGCTCGCACTGCCGGCCAGCGGAATAGAAGAGGTAGGCCATGGCAGCCGAACAGAAGGAACGCACATCCAAGCTTGCCGAGAAACGGCAGGAGCTGGGCGAGCAGGAATTGCGGCACACGGTACCGCACGGCACACGGCAGATGCTCGACGAGTTGATGTGCTGGCATGAAATCGAGGAAGTCAGCGAGGCGGTGCAACTGCTGGTGCTGAATGGTCGAGCCGAGGTTCTTCCGCCGGCGCCGCCGAAAGTAAAAGGACCGTCCGACATCATCCGTCACTACTTCCGCCGAGGAATGCGCGACCGGTTGGAAGCGCTTACCGCGGAATTTGGCGAGACGAAAGACCGGGCGACCATCTGGCGACTGATCGCACATGCTCACTCGCTGGGCGCCTTTAATTCCGCCGATCACTTCGCAATTCCGCGCCACGGTTTCGAGATATGTGAAAACGTGGCGCGCAAACTACGGCACGCGGGCTACGCCGAATCGCGCCAGATGAATGACGATAATGAATAATCACTTCGCCCGGGGTTGCACCTCAAACTGAGGAAGGTCGCTTTCACCAGAGATATCAACACGCCTGATATCAAAATAGGCTGCCTTGGTATTGTGATCCGCGTCCTTGTAGGCAATTGCGATAGTTTCCTCAATTGCCGGATCATCTAGGTCAAATTTTATAGAAAATTGTTGAAACTTCCCTTTTGGCCATTCAGGGATAAAAATATTCAATCCACTTAGATCACCACCAAAATCAATCGCCACCTTAAATATCGTGGCTCCATCATTCCCAATGTTGAGTTCTAAAAAGCACTGCTGCCCCATGCGAACTGTACCATCTACTCTTGCAAACAGCTCAGGCATAATATCCTTTTCTCTAAGCTCCTGTATTGACCTCAACCTGTTCATCTCCGACTCAACTTGTAGCCTCGTTATATCAACAAGTTCTTTCTGCTGTTCGACTGAGTTTTTTAATTCTTGTGCTTGAAGCTGTAAGGCCTCAGAACTGAGCTTAAGCTCCCGACCTTGTTGTAAATAGCCCAGCACCAACCACAAAAAGGCCACCGGACCAAAAACTCCTGCGAGAAAATCCCCTATCTCATTGAGCTTTAGATCTGGAATAGTTGTGTGCCTCCAATAAACGAGGGTGGCTACACCCACCAGGTAGGCTGCGGTAACCACCCCACCTAAAACTTCTGATCTGACCTTCATAGCTCGCTCCATCGAATGAGCGCGAGATAATAGATGCTACTGAAGTCACTTGGAAGCACCGTGCCATCTCCCTGCTCGCTGCAACCGGTTACCGGAGATACACGATTATTTGTGAGCGGCTTCAATCATTTTGATTGCATCGTCGCGCAAATCAGATATCGCTTGATCGCGGTCCTTCCATATTTTATCTGCGTACTTTCGCTCGGGCAGCCCGTCAATTTCAAGAATTGCCGTGAATCCGTTCTCGTATGATTTGAAGCGGATGATGAATACGACCCCCTTATGAGCATCTCTGAATTTTGAATGCGGTAGCGCACTTGGTTGAAGCATTGATCTCTCCTTGATCCGGCTCCATGCCGGTCACCCGTAATACCCCAAGACAGACCAAATTGCCACCACTGGTAGCGGAGGATGGCGCCTACCCAATATTGCGATCAACCCAATGCTTTGCGAGCCAGGCTGGGATCAATAACGTTCGTGCTGCATTCAACTTTGACCTGACATCTGGCGAGCGATCGATCTCAGTGCCAAAGTAAGCGATCCAGCTTCCGTCAGGCTGCAACACAAGCTCCGTCAAGTACGTGCCGACTTCAGCTATGGTCAGGCCGCTTTGCTCTGCAAGTAGCTTGTTTGAAGGCTTTTCGTCCACGCTTTCCTCCTAGATCCGGCTCCATGCCGGTCACCCGTAATAGCCCACACTAACGAACCAGCCGATTCACATTAAATACTATCAACTCACTTTATAAACGTAGATATTGATGAAAGAAAACCGTAATTGAAGCTCTCCGGATCACGCAAAAACCGGATGAAGTGACCAAGCTCTGTAAAGGTACTTATTGCGATATGTACGATGCAAGAAACAATAAAACCCTTTACACCAAAATCAAACACCCATATCAACAACGCGATAGTGTACATATTTAGTGAGTTTCCAAACCCCGCTCTCACATACCACTCACGCGGCCCGCCCCACTTATGAGCAAAATCAGGAGAATCGTCCTGAAGGTTAAAATAAATACAAAGTGCAATCATCAGATGAAAAGCGAATGTGGGAATCGTTATAGATGTAGCAAGCACGAACAACTTCCAAACATCTAAAGCCAAAAACAAAGAAGGGTTTAACAAGTAAAAAATTAGAAAACCAGGCGCAACAAATCCTAAAAAAAATACTGAGACATTTAGAGCAACACCAAAATTTAGATCCTTAACATCTATCACTTTGCACATCCGTATTTAAATAGATCACCAAGATAGCTACGTAATATTTCCGTCTACTTGTACGCTTTTCGACAGCATTGGCGGCGCAAGCAAATCAACATATCGCAATATACCGGCAAAGAGCCATCATGACCATCACTTACGGAAGCGTGTGCAGCGGCATCGAGGCTGCGACGCAAACGTGGCACCCGCTGGGCATGCGCGCCGCCTGGTTCGCCGAGACTGAGCCAGCATTTCGCTATTGCGTCATCCGCCTGGGCGAGCGAGCATTGACTATCTGATGAATGCTGCTGCCCACAAGGACGTTTCTTTGAAAATCCCCGCTGTAAAAAAAGCAAAGCTGGACCAAGCTCTAAAACAGTTCGATGAAAAATTTCGCCACGCCCCCGAATGGAAGGGCTGGACTGAAAACCAAGCGCATCGCTACGCAATCAGCGCGAACAGCACTTTATACCCTGCAAAAAAAATAGTTTCTTTGGCCACTGGAACGCCGGTAGGACTGTTCTCAGGTGGTCAGCCCACAAACGGATATTTGAAGCGGCACGGATACACAATCGTTGAACTGCAACGGTCAACTGATCCAGAACTGCGCTTTGTGGCGGGTCAGGTTTATGACCGGCAAACTGATATTCACGATTTGTTCGGAGGCAGTCACCAGAGTGGAATTGCCCCCTCAGCTCAAGCCCCAGCGGTATTCATTTTCACCGGCGACTCAGGTGGTCAGTACGGATACACCGACTCTCATAGCGAGGAGCAGGTTTTCAGCTACACAGGCGAAGGCCAGCTCGGTGATATGACCCTGACTAAAGGAAACCTGGCAATTCTCGAGCACTCGAAGCAGGGGAAAGCACTGCACGTTTTCGAGATACTCGGCAAAAGTTTAGGCCAGAAGTACCTCGGCGAATTCGCCTGTGCGAGCCATGAATGGCGCCGCGGCCCTGACAAGCTTGGTAACGACAGGGCAATAGTTGTGTTCAACCTAGTCCCTGTAGGACTCGAGCTCGACTCCCCTGCGTTCTCAGGAGAAGACGAAGCCCCAGATCCAACTATGTCACTTGCCGAGGCGAGAAAGCGCGCTCTTGCGGCTGCGGAAGCAGGATCTGCTGGAGAGAGCGGATCGGCACGCAGAACCGTATATCGTCGCAGCAGAACTATCTCCAATTACGTTTTAAAGAGGGCAGCCGGGAACTGTGAGAGCTGTAATAAAGCGGCTCCTTTCATGAAGGCAAACGGCTCGCCATACCTAGAGCCGCACCACGTAAATCGATTATCAGATGGCGGCCTAGACCATCCACGTTACATAGGTGCGATCTGCCCCGCCTGCCATCGCGAAATCCACCACGGGTTGCACGGTAAGGTGAAGAACGAAGCGTTGAAAACTTACGTGGCCAGTATTGAGCCGAGGTCGTAAGTATTTCGTATCTGCGGTGCGGTGCGCAGCCTCACCGGCCGCGCATAACTCACGCGATCAACTGGTGAGAGGTTGCTGTGATCCGGTCGATCGCCGCAACACTACCTGATTTTGAATGGACCGCAATAAAGTGCCGCGCACGCTCAACATTGAACCGTTGCTTCGACTGGTCCAGCTCTCGAAGCAGCGTACGATTGACTGAGTAAAACCCACAGTCCGGGCATTTGAAGTCAACAAAGTGTCCAACCTGATAGCCCTCCTCAGCTCGGCCCCTACATATAACGCAGATAGTAACGCTCATACCAAACTCCTTTAGCGAATCGCTGAACTGTAGCTGATCACTTACCAATCTCCACCGCCGGGGCATAGCCTGACCGCGCCGGCCAGTGGTCTACTGCTGCTCCCTCACGCAAACCATACTTCCCACGGCAACACGCTGAGCCAGCCAATCGCGTAGTGAATGTTTTTCATCATTTGCTCTACCAGCATCTGGAGAAGTAAGTCTTCAAAGATTCGAATAATCACCATAGAGATCCTCATTAAGCGAACCGGTAAACCCACCGGTACCTGTAAGCCTAACTCTGATCTCAAAAACGCAAGGCGCGATGCGCAATTAGTTGGTTCGACCTTCCGTTGCCCTATCACTCCACCGCCGGGCATGGCCCGGCAAGGACTCCCCGTGCCTACAGAAAGCAAACAAGCCGAGCCGCTGAAGGTTGAGCGCTCAACAGTCACGAAGCTGGTGATCACCGGAGCGCCTCGGCTCGATGCGATAACCGTGTTCCTCGAGGACTTCGGCCGGCGCGACTGCCCGATTGAGTCGAACCCGAACTACCAGACCGCCCAGGGCAAGATCACCATCAACTGCTGGGACAACAGTTGGAATGCGTACTGGGGTGGTATGGGCCCGCGCACCGTCGCCGAGTTCGTCACGAACTGCGGTTGGGACTATGTGCTGAATTGCCTGGATCGGGGAATCAGCCCCACAGTGTTCAGCGGAGACGCACTGCACACACTGGCCAAGAAGTGCATCGTGCAGCGTCGCCGGCAACGGACCGGGCGTCACGAATGGGAACTGGGCGAACTGAGCAAGGATGAGGCGCGCGATCTTTGGCACGACATCGACTCATTGCGCAGTATCGAGAGCCCGAACGAATGCTGGCACCAGAGCAGACTGTTGACGGAGCTGTTCGGCGAGGAATGGCACTACCCGCTCGACGGCAAGGCTGTCGAAGAAAACCACAAGTTCACGTACCTGCGGCGGGTCGTCGAGGCGGTACAGCAGGCGCTGCGCCAGGAACAGCAGCAGGAAGCCGCATGAAGCGCATCTATCTAAGCGGCCCCATGACCGGTCTGCCTGACCTCAACTTCCCGGCCTTTGCCGCAATGACCACCAGCCTGCGCGAAGGCGGCCACACCGTCACCAACCCCGCCGAACTAAACCCCTACGGCGGCACATGGAACGACTGCATGCGCCGCGACATTGCCGCCCTGATGAACTGCGACACCGTGGCCACCCTGTCCGGCTGGGAGCATTCAAAGGGTGCCCGCCTGGAAGTCCTAATCGCCGAACGCCTCGGCATGACGGTTGTGAATGCCCATGATCTCGTAACGAGGGAGAATGCCGCAGTACCAACATTTTTCAAGCTGATGTAAAAAGTACAGCTGCCATTTCAGAAATTCACTGGATTCCGCCCAACACATGCAGATCATTCGTACTGGAACAGTTTTGACAGGCGAATACGCCGGTTGGACGATAGAAATTCAGGATGACCGCGCTGGTGAAACCGGAGGTTATTACCTGTTCCTGGTCAAGAACGAATCAAATGGTTTCGATTCTTGGTTTGAAATCATAGAGCAGCTGCAGCAACAAATTTCAGAACTCGACGTTCGCTGGAATTAGCGCCTCACTCTTTCGTTCCCCCCCTCCCCCTCCCATTTCAAAGTCAGCCGCTATAGCGGCAAGGACGAAGTCATGCCTGAAGAAATTGCAATCCACCTCAATCGCGCGGCGCGAGACGTGGTCGTCGAACGTCAGCGCCAAGTTTCAGCCGAAGGCTATTCGCTGTACCGCGACGATCTTTACGTGAATGGCGAACTTGCCGAAGCCGGCGCGACCTACGCAAGTCTTGCGGGAAAGCCGACCACGCGCAGTACGGCATGGCCCTGGAAGCAGGAGACGTGCAAACCAAGCGCTGATCGGCGTCGTGACATGGTCAAGGCAGCGGCCCTACTCTTGGCAGAGATTGAGCGCTTGGATCGAATCGGCCTGATAAATCACCGACTGGTGCGGCGGGACGAAAACGGAATGTTCCAGCACCCCGACATGCCTAACTTTGAAGAGGGTGACGACGACAAGTGCAAAGCATGGATCACTGAGCAGGGCCTGAAAGTTCAGATGGTGAGCCTTGAATATGCAGACGAAGCGATTGCCGACCGCTACTTCGAATCCAACGACCCTGATTGCAGCTACTGGGAGCCCGAGCGCCCGGATGGTGAAGGCTGGTTCTGCCTGGCCATTCATGACACCGACGACGGTCCGGTCTGTTGGTGGGCGCGCCGCGAGGTAACGCCATGATCGCCACCCTCTGGTTCGCCTACGTCTTCATCTACAAGGGGCCGAGGCCATGAGTGAGTACCAGATCTACCTCGGCGACTGCTTGGAGGTCATGAAGCAGTCACCAGACGCCAGCGTCGACATGGTGCGCAATCGCCTTAGGGCTATTCTCCGCGATATTGATGGGTAACCAGATCTTTTGGGCACATACCCTGTGCGAGGCAATACACAAAGGGGGCAACTACATGAACACCACCATTCTTAAGGATTGAAGGTGGAGGCGCGGGCGCAGGGGATGCAGCCGAAATCAATTCCTTTGCCTCCGGAACAAAAAATTCTGACCCTGAGTAGCTGATGACTTTCTGGTGCGACAGGTTGCCTCGAGCATCGACGATGAACTCGACTGCAACTGTGCCCTCCAGCCCATTGAGGCGAGCTTGTTCTGGGTAGTGCTTGAACCTAGAGATATGGATAAGCAACTGATATTCCCATAAACGTTGCTCTGCAAGTTGTTGAGGGCTTGGGCCGCTAACGCAGGCACAAAGCAGTAAAGCAATCACAATCCAGCTGTACTTCATGAACGCATTTCCTTTGGCGTTTCCATCCGAGAATCAAGGCTTAAGAAAGGGACATCGCGAGTCCAGCATTACGATTGAGGTTGCTCGAAAACATCCGCGTTAACGAGGCAGTCCCCCACGAACTATCCTTCTCGCTCTCCTTTAAGAATCCTTCTCATTAAACCATAGATCCCTGCCGGTGAGCGGCGGGCGAGGTATTCGTATGTCCGACTTTCAAACGGAAACCATGCCCGTAGCGCGCAAGCAGCACCAATGCTGCGAATGCTACGGCCCGATCCAACCTGGCCAGCAGTACCAGCTCATCAGCGGAT
>Ga0302347_1004151_pt1 | contig 11838 bp, 19 predicted proteins | sample PhyWR1_FD_202178 | JGI IMG/M metagenome (GOLD analysis project Ga0302347, IMG submission 202178) | Leaf surface microbial communities from wheat plants in UC Gill Tract Community Farm, Albany, California, United States - DLSL W.R1 (v2)... | ecosystem: Host-associated > Plants > Phyllosphere >...
CGGATTGGATTCCGTCATCCTCCAAACGAAGTCGGAGACGTTTTTCGGTCTTGCCCTGACCAATCAGCAAAAAACCATTGTTCAAGTCGGTTGCTGCAACCTTGAGCACATCGGCGGGACGTTGGCCGGTCAGGTAGGCCAGATCCATCGCGTCCTTGAGCTCCTGCACCGCTTCCGCATATACCGCGTTCCAAACAGTTTCACCGGCATAATAGTCCCGTGGTTTTTCCTTGTTGCGCCGAACGCCAAAGCAAGGGTTTGCTTTGTCAGTAAGCCCCCATTCGCGTGCAATGGTAAATGCATGGGAGAGCAGGGCGATCTCACGGTTGGCCCTCACCTTGGCTGTCCTGGCGTCACGGTACTGCGCTACTACTTGAGGCGTGATCGACTCAATGGGGGCGCTCTCAAATGCTTTTCTGAGTTGCTTGAGTTCTTTGCGGTTGTCGGACTGGGTGCGAATCGACTTGCCCGGGATGATTTCCTTTTCGTAACGATCAAATACATAGCTCATCAGGTGATTGGGCTTCAGTGGAGTCTTGCGCTCCAGTCTGGCCCACTCCACTTTGGCCTGATCGAGGTCTGTACCAAGTGGGATTTCCTTCCGCTTCCCGTCGGCAGTCCTTCCGTCGTAGTAATACGATGTCCAGGTCTTTCCATTCTTACCCTTACGAATGCGTCGTATCATCCGTGGCGGCAGATCTCGATTGGCTGTACTTTTTTGACGCATTAGTCAGCTCACATTTGCGAGGTTGAGCGACCAGGTTTCAGTCACGACATTGGCAGCGGAAGGTTTGACACCTGACAGTTTCAATCGGGCGTAAGCCCTACCTACTATCGGGCGGCGAGCGCCAGTCAGAACAAACACCCAGTGATTTTCGGTCAACCATTGGATTTGCTTAGACGGGATTTGGTACCCGGTGATGGTCGCCAGTTCTTCGTCGGTCAGAGTTTCGCTTTGGAATTCCATCATGCGGCTCTCCCGATAAGACCTGTGGGCCCATCACATCGGGCTGTTTTCTTCTCTTGAGGTACCTCGATAGTGGCAAAAGCATGCGTATACCCCAAGGCAGGCTGCGCGAGCGGGCGTTGCGAAGTGGTTAGCGTTGCATCACTGAGCGCTGCCCCGCGCAGCTTTTCGTGGGATATAAGTGCCTCGGCAGTGGCGCTGGAAGAGGCAATACTGCCTGCTGCTGCGCAACAGAGACTGTTTGTTTCTAGCGTGTCGACACTCGCGGGAGTGCGGAGCAAAGCGGGCAGGGCGCTGGTGTTGTTCTGGTGGTTCTTCATGCCGCTTTCCTCCGGTGTTCGATAGCGAGTAGGTCCATCAGGCGCTGGTGGTAGGTGTTGCGTGCTTCTACAGCTGACCATGGGCGAATGGTTTCAGCCATGGGCTCTATGCCGACCAAGCAATCCCAGATAGCCGGATCGGTTGGCATGAGGTCGCGGCGCTCGGTAGCCAGCGCAATCAGGTCAGCCTGGTGTATGCATGCGGGTAAATCGAAGGCCAGGTCGAAGCGCTCACAGATGCGCCCCCAAACGACGTCCTCAAATCCTCGGTAGTCGGGCATCCACTGTTTAAGTGGCCGGGTCATATCGCCCAGGTACGCCTCGGTCGCATCGTGGAGCAGGGCCGCCAACTTGTGTTCTTCCGGCACCAGCTCGGCGATGATGCAGCTGTGTTGTGCCACGCTGTAAAACTCGCGAGTGTGGCCGTTGTACCGACACAGGTGGGCCAACGAGTGCGATATGTCTCGTGGGTCGATCATGTCGGCGTCTGGCTCGTACAGGTTGAAGTGCTTACCGGTGAACGTGAGGATGAAGTTCATGCTGCATCCTCCAGAGTGAATGGATCCAGCAGGGCAGCCATGCCCAGAGCTTTGTCACGTAAGGCAAGTGCTTGCGTTGCCTGGCTCTCGGATCTCACTGCTCGGAAGGTGTCAGCCGCAAGCTTCAGTTTTTCGGCGATGGCTAACAGGGTGAGTCGATCTTGTGGTTGAAGATCCAAGATAAGTTGCAGGCGCCGGCATCGTTCGGTGACTTGCTCAAGTTCGGTAGCGCTTGCTGACTCGCCCTGGTCCATCCCTTCCATAAAGCCCTGAGCGTGGCCATCGTCATAGCCCTCAGCTCGACCATCCGTTAAGCCGCCCTTGTAGCCGACCCAGTAGAGGATCCCAAGCGCGATAACGATGCTGATCAGTGCGTATATTTGAATTGCAGTCATGTGGTGTGCTCCTGGTGTTGTTGGCTGGTGGTGGCAGCCGTTGGGGGTTATTGGCCTTGCTCGGTTGAGTCGGTTTCTGGACGCGGCATGTCTTCATCTGCTCGGTAAGCGCGGATGTCGATCAGGGCGGCTACGTGTTTGATGTGGGCGTACCTCAATGCCTTGGCGCTGTGGTCCAGAGTGGTCACCGGCAGTTGGATGCGACCGGCGTTGATCGCCTCGATGAATGTCTTTTCATTGAGATTCTTGAAGTAGTGAACGCGCAGCTTTTCCAGTGGGATAAGCACGTCGCCGAAGAGTTGATGCAGCATCTCGACGGTCGCGCTATCAGGCGCGGGTTGCAGCCGCAGCGGTGTTTGACTGGTATTGCTCATGGGCCTCGGCCTCCTTGCGTTTGAGTCGTGATGGATGGTTCCAAGCATTCAGGCAATGACGCTTGGTCAGCTCCCGCAGATGCTCCGGCACTTCGAGGAGCGCGGCGTTGCGCTCCTCGCGTGTGCGCATGGCGACGATCTGCCGGGCGTACTCCCTAGGCCACGTCACGGTTGTCTGCCGGGATGGCTGGCAGTTCGAGCCCCAGTTGCTCGGCGAGCCAGGGCATGCCGGCTTGCCGGACCTTGGTCGATTGGCTGTACTGCATGCCGGCAGTCTCGTGGTACCAGTTGCCGTTCTTGATCCGCAGGTACTCACGGTCACGGACGGGGAAGGCCGGCAAGTTGCGGTCGTTGAGCAAGCCCTTTTCACGCATGAGCGCGATTAGCTTGGGGCGGGTGATGCCGAAGTACTTGGCGGCTTTTTCCAGGCTACGTTCCATCACGGCCTCCTACGCTGCGTGCGCGGCAGGTGTAGCTGCTGCGGCCAAGTGGTTGATGGATTCGACGACCATGCAGTACAGCTCGACGTCAGTCCCGTATACCGTGAAGCACTTGGTGCGCGGCGACTTCACGCCGATGCCCATGATGGTGGTGATGCCGGAGCGGGACTTGTTGCGGTGAATCGCCAGATATATGGGCTGCTCGAAGCCAAGATCGAGGCTGATAGCGCCGCCGGTACGTACCAGCTCAAACACTCGTTGCTTGTGTTCAACGTCAAACGCGCCGTAGTGACGGTTTGCATGGAGAGCCGGCGGTGATTCTGGCGTTGTGCTGGGATCGACCGGGCCGTTGGCAATTTCTTCGATGAAGTCGGCCAGTTTGAGGTGCATTTTTTTGCTGTTGGTCAGGGTCAGCGTGTGGCGTTCGGTGCCCAGTTCAACGGTGAAGTGCGTGTCGGCTTTGCTGCGTTCGACTTGCAGGCGGAAAGCCAGCACATCGCGCCGTGGTGTGGTGCGCAGCGTGTGGTTGAAAGTCTCGCTGAGATTGACCTGGGCATGCAGCAGGGCAAGGGTACGGTTGTCGAGTTTGAACTTGCTCATGCTGCGTGCCCTCCGCCGTTCGGATCGAACTGTGCGGGCGCGGTGCGCTCTTTCAGCTTGGGCTTGGATGCGATGAAGGTGCACCCGCAATCTTGCGCTAGGCGGCGAATTTCGAAGATGCGGAAGGGGTTAGCAGCGGCTGGGTGGACGTGCAGGGTGGCTGTGGTGTGCATGGTGTTGCCTCGCTCTGTGGTGGAGAGTGAGACAAATATAACCCTAAAGGTTAATAAATCAAGAAAAAAACCTTCAGGGTTATTTGTGGGCCATCTGCGTGTGCCACTGCTATCAGTAAAATTTGCCCGTATCGCTTTGTAGGTCAGATGAAGTTGTAATGTGAACGACTATATCGAAGCTGTACTCACTGGTGATACGTTTCATGAGATCCCGGATTTCCCAAGGAGCTATATCTAACTTATCAACTACAACTACAAGGTGCAAAGTGATACTGTTGTTTGAGTGGAAAGTGCGATTGAGGTTGTGCGCATTGTCGAGTGCCTTTAGGAATCGTTTGGGATCAAAACGATTTCTGAATAATTTAACCTCAACTAACTGTATTCCGTCTCTACTTGAGTAGTCAGCGGCATCAAAAACATAATTAACTGACGAGTTACTAGGGCGGAAACTAACGTCCTCTTTGAAGCTTAAATTGAGGGCTTTGGATAGCTTGCTAATAGCTAGTTTCTCTGTAAGAGCCACACTCGCCATCAACCTTCTGTGTTCAACTTCATAGAGTTCCGATGAGTCTATAATTTTAGGGTCGTATTTTGATGGGTTTAGTGATCTAGGATAATGGTGATTGGCGTCTAAGGAGTCCGTTTGAGTCTTTTTGATGTTTTTGGGGTCTTTATCCGGTATATCTAAATTCGATACGCTTTCGGGGGAGGAGGCTGCATTATTAGAGGCTGAATCATTCTTGGAATGAGCATTTGCCGCGGGGGCGTCAGGCCCAACAGAGGGCTGTTGGTCTGCATTAACTGCCTCATTTACAGGTATGCCATTTGATTCATCTTTAGCTGATTCGTTAGATCTATCTTGATCATTATGCGTATCTTCCTGAACTTCTGTTGTTTCTTCTGATAATTTTCTCGCCAGTTCTTCAGGCGTTGCTTTGCTAAACTGACTTACAAAATTCTTTTCGTCTTTGTAGTCGGAAGGAGCATAAAGAGTTCTGTGGTTGAAGTTCAAAGTCGCAAAAAAAAGTGTAACTGTGTAGATTGGAAAAAATATGAGAAAGTTTATATACAGCGCCTGATTGGTGTCGGAGATGAAAGGAAGTACCGCGGCGCCGCCTAGTTCCGCTGCTCCAGCAAAAATAGAAATTAATGTTAGAGGGTTTTTGATGTGCTTTAAGTTTTCTAACATTGATTTCTTTGCGCTCCATTGCCTTTAGAATTTTAGTTGTGCTTGTTCATAAATCTGAAATTTTCCAGCGTGCGCGACCGCAGATGCTCCATTCCTCAGTCATTTTTATTATGCGTTCTGGCCAATCCGGGTTTAGGGCATACAAATATTGTTCCCCACCTTCTTGTCTTAATTGTTTGAGAGTTGCTGATTGATCACTCGCGCGCCTTGCTGCAACGAAGTGTCCAGGTAGCGCCTCCAATGATGGATCTATTACGATTTTGTCTCCTTCAACAAATTTGGGCTCCATACTCATCCCTTCAACCCGAAGGATGAATGCTCTCGGACCCACTGGTCCTGGAGCATCAATCCATTCTTCAGCGTCGCGTGGATCAAAGTTGCCTTCCATCTCACACCACGCTCCGGCTGCGATCGATCCCATTACTGGCAATTTACGTCCTGTATGGCTTATGAGCGTGGCGTTGTTAAATTCCCCAAGACCATAAGGCATATCAAGATACCCAGCATGGAGAGCCAAAGCTTTCTCTATCTCTCTTGCGATTTGGTCTCCTATGCCTTTGGTCGGGTTTTTCCCCCCAAAGGCGCTTACCTGGGCAGGAGCTTTTCCTAAAAGATCGGCCACATCGGTGAGACGCAGCTTTCTATCTACCAGAAGTCTTCTGAAATTTTGAAGGCGGGTGTCTGAAATTTTCATTTATGGATTTTGACGGGATTAACCTTGGAGGTGAATGTCCTTTGTGGTATTGTTCAAAACAACCTTAAAGGTTATCTTCTTGCTGGAGGGTTTCAGATGATGCTTCGTGATTACATTGATTTATTAGATACGGCGGGCCTAGCCACATACGCGCGAAGGTGCAGAATTGCGATCAGCTACCTCCGTATACACGTCAAATATGCAAGCAAAGATCCCAGCGTTTCTTTGATCAAGTCGTTAGCGAGCGAGAGTGACGGTGCTGTTTCAATTCACGAAGTGCTCGAGCATTTCGGCATCACTGAAAAAAAGCAATGTACATAGAAAAAAGGCGACCCAAGGGCCGCCCAGTTCCTCCCGGCACACACCACCACAGTGCTGTCGGGTCGCGATAAAGAGTTGCGGGCACACCACATGCTAACCACCTCTCTTTACTGCGCTACCAAGACACGGATGTCTTGGGTTGCTGCCTTTTCCACCACAGATTAGGCAGCTGTTGCGCCAGAGGCGAGCAATGGATTGTTCGCCTCGGCACGGTGCCGGTTCGATCCCTAGATCTAGCCGGCGTTTTGGGCCCTTTCAAGCCACGCGGCAAATGTACCACCACTGCATGTCGCGGGGCACTGGCAACCTTGTAGGAATAATGCCATGAGCCGAATAGCTTTAAGCTGTGTTGATCGAGCGCAAAGGGAAGTCCTGACGCTCGAATTAGCCCTGTACCACGCCGCACGGGACTATCCCGGCGGTGCCGCCGCAATCGCCGCCACCACAGGCCGTAATGCCACCACGCTGCAGCACAAGCTGTCTCCCACCCATCCGTCTCACACCGTGAACATTCAGGAGTTCGGCGAGATCCTCGAATTGACTAAGGATCGCCGCATTCTTGATGCGGTGCATGCCCTGGTCGGCGATACCACATGGCAGGAGCTGGCCGAAACCTATACCAGTGACATGCCCGAGACCCTCACCACAGGTATTGCCTCGTACTTCCGGCAGGTGGCTGATTTGGCGGATACGTGGGCCAAGAGCATTGGCGACGGTGTCGTCAGCGATCAGGAGCTGGCCGAGATTCGCCTGCAGGTGTTTCGCGGTATTCAGGGGCTGTTGGGGATGCTCAACCGGGCCACATACGTTAACCAGACCACGCGGGGTACTGACCGTGGCTGACGTTATCGATTTTGCCAACGACCTGGTGCAAGAGCGGATGGATCAGGCGCTTGCAGCACGCAGTGCAAATAAAACGGCTACCGCTGCACATTCGTTCATGTTCTGCGAAAGCTGCGACACGCCGATCCCGCTAGCACGCCGTGTTGCAATCCCTGGTTGCACCCAGTGTGTGACATGCCAGTCCATCGACGAAGCCAGGAAGGCCCGCCATGCTCGATGAGGTACTCAATCAATTCTCTGATTACGGCTTGGAGCCTGATCAACCCTTGGTGTTCGGCAAGCTAACCCGTTGCAAAACCTCCCGGGATAAGGGCAAGGAAAAAAACGGCTGGTACGTGGTCCACGAGCATCTCACCGAGAAGAACGGAACGTTGATCTTCGGCAGCTTCGGTGATTGGCGGTCCGGTGAGTCTCAGAAGATCAAGGTCAAGGCTGGACGTATGAGCCCTGAGGAGCGCGAAGTCATGCGCGCTCGCCAGGAAGAGGCCAAGCGCAAGGCTGCCGAGATCGCGGCGAATGCCTCACGTCGAGCGGCCAGCCGTGCAGCGGCTCTGTTCAAGCGCATGCCCGAGAAGGGTAAGAGCGCCTACCTTGGTCGAAAGCAGATCGTCGGCTTCAAGGTTCGCTAATGGCTGACGAGCCTTTTAGCATGGACCAGCTTTACAACGCGGTCGAGCAACACTTGGTGATCCGTCTGCCAGGTGTTCAGACGGTCAGTGCGTGGCCGAACATCCAAGACCGTATTGCGTTGCCGGCGGTGTTTCTGGAATTGGCCGAGATCGAGCCGGGGACCGATATTGGCACGGGCGAAACCTCGTTGGTGTGCAAGTTCGAGGCGCGCATCATTGTTGACCCGATTCATCCCCTTCATCAGCAACAGGCCGTGCATTTGGCTACTCAGCTTGCTGTTGTGTTACGGGCTCAGACCTGGGGGCTGGAGGTCGAGCCTGCTGAGTTCGTTCAGGCCCTACAGGATTGGACCCAACCGGCTTTGGATGGGTACACCGTTTGGATGGTGGAATGGACGCAGCAGGTATACGTCGGCCCTGAAGAATGGCCATGGCCTGATCAGCCGCCGGGGACGCTGGTGTTTGGGTTCAACAATGATGTCAAAAAGGACTTTGTTCCTGCGGAGGAAGTGTGAGCGGCTACGTCGCTGCCCAGCACGACCGCATGCTGGCGGGGGTGGTGAAGGGTTGCTATGTGGTAGCGGTCGATCTGGCTGCATCTCCTCCGGTGTGCCGGGTTTCGGATGGCGAATGGACGAGCGCCTGGGTGCGCTGGCACAGCATCGCCGCCGGTAAGGCTAGGCACTGGCGGGCGCCTTCCATGGGCGAGCAGGGGACGTTGATCAGTGCCAGTGGCGACGTGTCACAGGGCACGTTCATTCCGGGTTTATATGGCAACTCCGGTCCGCCGCCGGATAACCGCGATCACGTTGAAGTGTGGCGGTTTGATGATGGCGGCTCGCTGATCTACGACTGGCAGGCCAAGAGCTACAGCATCACGCTGCCGAGCGGCACGGTGACCATCAAGGTCGCCAGTACTGAAGTGGTGGTAATGGACAGCGCTGTGAATGTGACCACCGGTAACATCAACCTGAAAGCAGCGGTGACCATCGATGGCGCGTTACATGTCACGAAGGGCATCACCAGTGCTGGCGCGATCATCGATGCCGGTGGCAACAGCAATCATCACACGCATTAATTTCAACCTACGACAGCCCGCCGAGTGCGGGCTTTTTCATATCTGGAGTTTGCCTTATGAGTAAGTCTAGAACTGATGGCGATTCGGCCGAGGTATCCGAAGCCGTTGCTGTTCCGGGATTGAAACCGGCGCCGCTGGGTCCTTCTGCTACTGCTAGCGCCGTTGAGTCCCTCGGACCACCACGCATTTTTCGCGACAAGGTTTTCACCTCGCGGACCCTAATCCTGCCCGGCGGCGTGACGCTTTCCGTTGTTGCTGGTCGAGTTACCGCATGTGGTGATGATCAATATGCCTTCTTGAAAGCGCATCCAGATCTGGAGCAATTGCAGGAGTAATCCAATGATCGGAATGGATCGCCACACCGGCCAACCCATCTCCGGTATCGCGCATTTGCGGCAGTCCGTTCCAGATATTTTGGGGACGCCCTTGGGCAGCCGGCGGCATCGGATGGATTACGGCAGCAAGGTGCGGCGGTTTGTTGACTTGCCCGTTAACGAGGGTTGGAAAAGCGCCGTACAGGCGGAAGTCGCTCGCGCCCTGGGGCGATGGGAGCCGCGTTTGAAACTGCATCAGGTGCGCGTCATTTCCGTTATTGGCGGGCAAATCAACCTGAAGATCGTCGGCGAGTACTTGGGCGATGGCGTCACGTTGGAGGTAGCCGTATGAGTATCGTGGATCTGTCGTCATTGCCGGCTCCGACCGTTTTGGAACCGTTGGACTTCGAAGAGGTTTATCAGGAGGGACTGTCGGTATTTCGCGGGTACATGGGCGGTAACTGGACTGCTGCTCTTGAAAGCGATCCGGTGGTGAAAGTGTTGGAAGTCGGCGCTTACATCAAGGTCGGCAACCGCGCACGGGTCAATGACGCCGGCAAAGCGGTATTGCTGGCGCACGCCGTAGCGGGCGACCTCGATCACTTGGGGGCCAACGTCAATCTAAAGCGCTTAGTCATTCAGGCCGAGGATCTGTTGGCGGTGCCGCCGGTACCGGAGGTCAAGGAAGATGACGATCCGTTTCGTGAGCGTATCCAGTTGGCTTATGAAGGACTGACGACTGCGGGCCCGCGCAACAGCTATATCTTGCACGCTCGCAACGCTTCGGGCTTGGTGCTGGACGCCACGGCAGAAAGTCCGTCGCCAGCGAGCGTTACGGTTACGGTTCTGAGCGCTTTGGGAGATGGCACGGCATCGCCTGAGTTGCTGGCGGCTGTGGGTACTGCTCTCGATGACGATGACGTGCGGCCTGTTGGGGATCGCGTAACTGTGCAGGGTGCAGAGGTTTTGCACTACCGCATTGATGCGATTTTGCACATGAATAGCGCCGGTCCAGAAGGTGACGCGAGTCTTGCCGAGGCTATAAACCGTTTGGCAAGTTGGATCAATCCTCGCAAGCGATTAGGTGTTGTGGTTGCGCGCTCGGCCGTAGACGCCCAGCTCCATGTGGCAGGCGTTTCACGGGTCGATCTTCCCGGATGGGTCGACTTAGAGCCAACGAAAGCGCAAGCGGCGTATTGCACCGGCTTCAGCGTGAAATTGGCGGACTGACATGAAAAGCCTATTGCCGTCGAATAGCACGCAATTGGAGCGCGCCTTGGAAGCCGCGTTCTTTGAGAAAACTATTGTCCCGCTACGCACCCTCTATAACGCCGATACCTGCCCAGCACACCTGTTGCTGCACCTGGCCTGGGCTTGGTCGGTCGACCGCTGGGATTATCGTTGGTCGGAGGAGACCAAGCGAGCCGCGATCAAGGCGTCCTACTACATCCATAAACACAAGGGCACCATCGGTTCTCTGCGCCGTGTAGTTGAGCCTCTGGGGTACTTGATCGAGATTGTTGAGTGGTTCAACACGGTGCCGATGGGTGAGCCAGGTACTTTCGCCCTGAAGGTTGGAGTGCTGGATACCGGCATTACCGAGGAAATGTATCAAGAGCTTGAGCGACTTATTGATGATGCCAAGCCAGTCAGTAGACACCTCACGGGCCTGGCTATCAGCCTGGAGGCTCGGGGCCCTTTCAATATTGGTGTCGCCGTTTACGAAGGCGATGAAATAGACGTCTATCCCCCTGTGCAGCGTGACATTGAAGTCACCGGCTATATGGGAACGGTTGGGCGTGAACACACCATAGATACTCTGGACGTGTACCCATGATTGACCAGAATTCACAGTTTTTTGCCATTCTTACCAAGGTTGGCGAGGCCAAGCAGGCTAACGCAAACGCATTGGGCGTGGCTTGGAAAATTACCCAAATGGGGGTGGGGGACGCCAATGACACCTCGCCCATGCCCAGCGCTACGCAAACCAAGCTGATCAATGAGCGTCGGCGTGCGCCGCTCAATCAACTTAAGGTTGATCCAGCGAACCCTTCTGTTCTGATTGCCGAGCAGGTAATACCCGCAGACGTTGGTGGGTTTTGGGTTCGTGAGATTGCTCTTTATGACGCTGATGGCGATATGGTCGCCGTGGCTAACTGTGCGCCAAGTTACAAGCCGCTAATGTCCCAGGGGTCGGGGCGTACGCAGATTGTGCGGATGAATTTCATCGTTTCCAGCGCAAACAACGTTGAACTGAAGATAGACCCGTCAGTTGTGCTTGCGACGCGTCAGTATGTCGACCTGTCGATTGATACTGTTTTGCCGCCGAACAAAAAGCCCGGTACTTATTTTCAGGTGACGACAGACAAGCGGGGGGTGGTGCAGTCGGGCTTTAACCCCACCACGCTTGGCGGCTTCGGCATCACTGACGGCCTGTTCATCGGCCAACACGGGTTGGGTGGACGGAGTGCACCGCAGGTGCCGATCGACACCATCGGTTTGCCCGGCGGGTTTTATTGCTACCTCAACGGCACCACTGGTTTCAGCAACAACGTTGGGCTGGTCAACATCCCATACGGCACTGAAAACTACGCCGGCCAGATCGGTTTCGAGCAAGGCAATACAGAGCCCAGGCTGCTGGTACGTGGCTGCAAGGCGCCGAATGTCTGGACGGCCACCCGCGAACTCTGGCACACCGGCAACTTCAACCCATCAACGAAGTCCGACAAGGCCACTACGCTGGCTGGGTACGGCATCACCAATGCCTACACCAGTACCCAGGTCGACAGTGCGTTGAGCCTGAAAGCCTCTCTGGCGAGTCCTATCCTGACAGGCCAGCCAGAAGCGCCGACAGCGCCGGCCGGGTCCAACAATAAACTGATCGCCAACGCGGCCTTCGTTCAGAAGACTGTGCAAGATGCGATCACGGCGGTGATGGATGGCGCGCCGGGGGCGCTCGACA
>Ga0302347_1004154_pt1 | contig 11823 bp, 11 predicted proteins | sample PhyWR1_FD_202178 | JGI IMG/M metagenome (GOLD analysis project Ga0302347, IMG submission 202178) | Leaf surface microbial communities from wheat plants in UC Gill Tract Community Farm, Albany, California, United States - DLSL W.R1 (v2)... | ecosystem: Host-associated > Plants > Phyllosphere >...
CTTCCTGAATGTATACGAAGTTTTCAGTTACACACAAGTTATCCGGATTGATGATTCCTGTTCCCGGAGTACTATCTCCTTCAACGACCAATTCAAGAGTTCCTTTTAACGGATCGTTTGCATCCATTTTTAATCTGTAAACTCTTCCCCACATTGTATAACCTTCAACAGGAGCGTTTGAAGTAGCTTGCCCTGTTGCAGTAAAATAAACCTCTCTATTATTGCTTGCACTTCCTTTTCTGTAATCTACGTCTTCAACTCTTGAAAAACGAATAGCTCCCAAAGAATTTACAGTTGTATTGATTACAGCTCCGGTTAGATTTTTAGCATTCGGAATTTCGACAAACTGAACTGGGTAGGAGTTGTTTAATGTCATAGACATTTCAACCTGATTTCCGTCAGTTCTTTTTAATGCGTATAGTTTTCCGTTTGCCAAATCACCAACTACAGAGCCCATATACATAATTAATTGTCCCGCACTTACGTGTGAAGTAGCGTAAGACTGATCTTCTCCAATTAAAATAATTGTTTTTCCAGGATAAGCTTCTTTTGGAAGCGGAACAGCATTTTCCATACTAGCTTTTCCTAAAGCAGGTAAAACTCTGTCGGTTCTGCTTTTGTCAGATGATGATCCTAACGGATTAATTGCGTGAACCATACTTTCCTGACCACTTTCTCCGGCAGTTAAGAAGAAAGGACCAAATCCGTGAATTTCCGGAGTTGCAAGAGTCGCTGAACATAAACGAGTCAATCCTCCAATTCCGTCTACCAAATAATCTCCTTTTACTGGTTTGAAAGTTTTATCTAAATACACTCTTGAAACCGATTGTAAAATTTCGTGATTCGTAATCATAATGTAACCTTCTCCATTTGGGTTTTTCATTATTCCGGCACCATCTGGCTGTGCACCGTAAACAAATGAAGGAGATTCTGGCAGTACATCTGCGCTTGAGATTAAAGTACTGATTTTTAAATTTTCGAAACCATTCATTGCATAAACAAAAGCCGGAACTTTTGAATGTGAAGTGAAATCGATGTTTCCGTTTACGCCCGAATCTTTGCTGTCATCGCTTTGGCAACTCATTACAGAGAAACCGGCAAGACCAAGCATTGTAATTGATTTTAAAAAGTTAGCTTTCATAATTGGTTTGTTTTTTTTGATTAGTGCAAATCTATCTTTCAAAAACAAAGTGCAGGTTATGGCTACTTTTTCTTTCTGCTAATATTTATAAGTCTAGTATTACTAAATAGTAAATTATTCTTTTGGAATGTAAATTTTAGATTGATAAAAAAATCTTAAAGCGATTTGAAAAGCTGATTTAAATTGACTGCTTTTTTCTCTTTTAATTTTCTGACGATTTTAAGAAACGCAATCGCTGTTATGTAGGCATCGCCCAAAGCAGTATGACGGTCTTTTTTTGAAATATCAAATTTATCTGCCAGATCATCTAAAGTATAATGATCTTTTCGCTCGAATAAATGAGATTGAATTAAAGTCTTTTTGTACAAATAAGCCGTATCTAAAGTTTTATTTGTTAAATGCGGAAGTCCATTTCTTTCCAGAGCTTTATTAATCATTGTAACATCAAAAATAGTATGATGTGCGATAATAATAGAATCGCCTAAAAAAGCTAAAAATTGCCCTAAAGCCTCCAATTCGCTTGGGCGCTGAATTACAAAAGCTTTCAAAATTCCATGAATCTGTGCGGTCGATTTATCATAATGATCCTGTTCAATATAGACTTCAAAACTTTCCTGAACCGAAATTTTTCCACCTTGAAGAACCAAAGCACCAATACATAACATTCTGTCATTTTCATAATCAAAACCAGTGGTTTCGGTGTCTAAAACAACAAAACGAGTTTCTTCGATTGTGATATTATCTTCAAATAAATTTTCTTCTTTTTTCCAAAAATTGAACAAACTCATCATTATATCAGATTTGAAATATTAAAGCGTACAGAAATAAGTTCCTGAAGCTCTTTAATGGTTTTAAAAGTTCTTTTTAGCTTGATTTTTTCCATTTTTGATAATGATTCTAAAGCAATAAATTGTCCCGAATCATTATGTAAAAGACCTTGTTTGGTTCTGAATTTTAGTAAAGCTTTAAAAGAATAAGAACAAGACAAATACAATTCTCGATTATTAGGTTCCAGTTCGGCTAATTTTTCAAAACGTTCTGCTGTATTGCTGATTGATTTTACCGAATGGGATAAAATTAAAACACGTGCAGCATCTGTCAACGGCATTAAAGCTCTTCGCTTAATATCAAAATTATCTTTGTTGGCACCATCCTGTTCAACCAAAAACTGTCTAAAGAAACCTGTAGGAGATGGGCTTTGCAAAGCTCCGCTCACTAAATGCATATAGAAAATAGGATTAGCTTTTACGTTTTCAAAAATAGAATCAGATAATTGGTCGACTATTTCGGCATCGCCATAAGTTTTACTATAATCAAAGAAAATAAAAGAAAGCAGTACTTCATTTTTTCCCGGATTTGTAATCCAGTGATGAACCTGACTTTTCCAGTCATCCAGACTCATGCACCATTTTGGGTTCGAAGCCATCATTTCGGCAGGACAATAATCGTAACCAATTTCAAAAAGACCTTTGTTTACAAGTCCGGCAAATTTCTGGAAATAGACTTTGGTCTCATCCCTGAATACTTCATTTACATTTTCGTATACAATTGCATTATCCTGATCTGTATGCAACATTTGTTCGCCTCTTCCTTGACTTCCCAATGCCAGCCAGGCGAATTTTGCAGGTGGCGCACTGCTCATTTTTTCTAAACAAATCTCAATAACACGAGTCGTACAAGCCTGATTAAGCTCAGTAATAATTTTTGTGATCAAAGTCATCGGAATATTTTGATCCAGATAACCATGAAGCAATTGCATAATGTTATTGCGAATAGGTTTTATTTCCTTAATTTTTTTGGTTCGTTTTAAAGCTTTTATAAGAACAGCGGGATTGTTTCCGAGTTCAACCATAACATCATGTTTAGATAAAATACCAACTGCTTTTGTATTTACAGTTCCGTCTTTTGTTAAACATAAATGGCTAATATTACTTTTCATCATCGCCATTTGCGCCTCGGTAACCGTCATTTTTTTCGGGTATGTAATAACCGGTTTGGTCATTATAGTTTCGGCGGTAGTTGTAATAGGAAAATCTCCGGTCACAATTTTATTACGAAGATCTTTATCTGTCAAAATACCAATTGGGAGCATTTCATCAACAATCAAAATTGCACCTACTTTTTTCTTATTCATGATCTTCGCAATGTCTTTTACAGTCGTTGACGGACTGCAAGTCACGATTTTCTTGGAATATTTTATAGGCTGTAAATCAAATGAATCAGTATTTGAATGTAGATTATTATCTAATAAATTGTCGCCATATAATTTATCTTTATGAATATCTGAATACGGATTTCGAGTGTTCGAAGCATAACTTTCGATCAGGAAATTACCAACATTTCTATTTTCGAGCGCATAAGGTTTAAAAACGGCAATAGGAATAGCATATAAAATACTTTCTTCATGAGCTACGGCTTCCATAATATAATTTTCCTGCGCCAAAAGCGGACGTAATCCAAAAATATCACCTTCGTCACACATATCCAAAACCGTATTTTTAGTACTTTTTTTCAAAGCAACTGCACCTTTATGGACCACATAAAAAGAATCATGTGTTTCGTCATTTTCGGCAAAAATAACAGCATCCTTATCTTTGTAGATTATAGAAATTTGTTCAGATAGTTTTTCTAAATCCTTCTGATGTAAAAAATTAAATGGCGGATAATTCTTTAGAAAGTCGGCAACTCTTTGCGAAATGGTATTTTTCATTTGATTCAATTAAAGTCTTAAAAATACTATTTATAATAGAAATGTAAAAGAAACACGTTTGTTTTTTAAGTTACAAAGTAACAAAGGTTCAATGATGCAAAGTTTATTAATTAAATAAACAGTCTTTAATAAAAACTTTGCGTCAGTGGCATATCAAAAAAAAGTCCCTAAAAAGGAACTTTCATTTTATTAATCAACTTTAAAAACTTTGCCTCGTTGTTTTTCTTCAGAACCAACTAAGCCAAATTCAAAAGTATACGAATCTTTTTCAGTTGTTAAAATCTTCATGCTGATTGCTTTTTCTTCAGCCATATTTTTAGGATGTTTTTTTTGCAAAACATATTCGCAATCACTTACCCAGCGTATTGTCGAAGTATCTGTTTTCCCTTCAAAAGTTTCTATTTCGATGCTGTCCTTTCGTTCAAAAAAAGTTGTTTTTTTTACGCCATTTACTTCAAACTCAAACTTGAATTTTCCGTTTTTAAAATCTTTACAATTGTGTTCGGCGTTATAACAAGAAACTAAAGCCAGTATTGGTAATAAGAATATGATTTTTTTCATTATAAATAATTTGTTTTTTTAGGAGCTGTTTCCTGCTGTCCGCTATATCTTTTGTAGCGAACCCCGCTACAAAAGGATGCCGCTTCCATCAGGGCTAGGGCTTTGGTTTTCAAAAGTTTCTTTTTTAATTAAAGAACAAATAGAAAATTACGAGAGTTATAAAAGTTAAAAAAAGTAAATTCCTTTTTTTGTTTTTATAACTCTGTTCTTCGGTTAAATTTGTTTTACAGAATTTAATTAAGATCCACCAACATGTCCCGCCAAAATTTGCATAATATTCGATCATTTCAATCTCTTTAATTCATCATCGGTAAAGTTCTTGATTTCTTTTTCTCTGGCAAACTTTTCGGCATTATAATTTCCCGATTTATTCTTCGGAATAGATAAACTTTCCCAGGAACTCTTTTTAAGTTGTTTGGCATAAAAAACAATCTGCCCAATATGATACGGATAATGTGCCAATTGCCTGTTTATGGCTTCAATAACCGTATGACCTTCATTTCTAATATAAATAATAGTTGAAAGCTGCTCTGGTTTCAAATTTTCTAAAGCATTTTCGAGACAATTCCAGCCTTTGTTCCAAACTTCTAAAACGGCTTGTTTAGATAGCAAATCATTTTCAAACTCGGCATCACGATTTCGCCATTCTTTTTCACCGTCAGAAGTTAAAAAGTCTGTCCAGCGCGAAAGCATGTTTCCAGAAATGTGTTTTACAATTGCTGCAATACTATTTGTATCTTCATTCGTTTCGGCAAAAAGCTGTTCAGGTTCTAATTGGTTTATTGCTTTTTCGCCCAGCATTTTATAATATAAAAATTGCTTTTTAACGCTTTCCAAATAAGATTCACCAGTTTCCATAAGCTTGAATTACACAATTTTTATATCATATTTGTCTAATAATCCAACAATTCCCTCATTAGAAAATTGTGCTTTTCGCATTGGATTAAATTCCGGATCGATTTTATAATTGTATGCCGTTTTAAAATTTACTCCGGCCAATTGGGTTTCATTAAATATTGCGCCATCAAGATCACAATTATCAAAAAGTGAACTAGTTAAATTAGTTCCAATAAAAGTTACTTCACGAACAGAAGAATTGATAAATTTAGTTTTAGGTATTTTTTTATTAGAAAAAATAGCATAATCTAAAGTGCATTCTTCAAAATGAACCTGAAATAAAAAATCATCACATTCGTGAAAACCAATTCCAAGAAGTTTACAGTTCCTAAAAGTTACATTTTTTAGACTTGTTCCGGCCAAACTTGTCATGGAAAGATTGCAATCTATAAATTCACAATCTAAAAAAGTGTTGTAGCCAAAATTGCTATTAGAAAAATCACAGTTTTTAAAAACACAATCTTCAAACTCCCGATTGTTTATTTTTTTATCGATATAAATAACTTTCTCGAACGTTTTTTGAATGTGAATTATTTCTTCCATGAATGTTTTTTGGGTTTTTGTGCATTGTGACGCACTCGAAGTATATAAATAGTATTTTCTTTTATTTGGTAAGAAACAGCGTAATCATAAACAGAATAAACCCGGAAACTACCATCATTGTTGGTTTTTTGTTTGTCGAGTTTATAAACTTCTGATTGTGTTTTTAATATCTCAGTACTGTCAAAAATTGTATTAACTACTTTATCAGCAATTTTAATTGATTTACTTTCAAAGAAAATGTAAAAATGAATATCTTCTAATTGATTCAAAGCATTGCTTGACCAAATTATTTTCTTCCCCATTTTTTAGCAATTTCTTTTGCTTGATCTTCAGTATAAAAATTACCTTTTTTTATATTGTCTAAGGCATTTTCAATATCTAAATTATATGCAGCATCTGAGTCAACTGTAGAGTTGTTTATAGATTGTAAAAGATGTTTAAGTTTTTCTACAAAAGAAGGATCTTTTACTTTATCAATTTCTTGATGAATCCAATTAATTTCTGCCTGTATATCCATGATAAATAATTTTAGTAAAGATACAAATTAGTCATTAAACAAACCTTTCATAATGATTTTCAAGCCTAAAAAAATCAAAACCATAGAACTCAAACAAGCTACAATTCCAATTCCGAGAACCAAATAATGCCAATTTGTATGCTGATTCATAAAAGCGTTATAAATCAAAGAAGGCCCAATAAACATTAGTGGTAATGCACCAGTTAAATATTTAATTCCTTTTCCTAATAGTTGTTTATTTGTACTCATTTTGAAATTTTGTTTCAGGTTTTCTTTGTGTCAAGTTATAGTGACGTATATTTAACCGCAAAGCTCGCTAAGATTTACGCAAAGTTCGCAAGGTTTTTTGATCTAAGCTTTGCGAACTTTGCTTTAAGATTCTACAGCAATTAAGCTTTATAATTATCAACAGCATTCCTAACGCTGCCGTATTTTTTCAATAATTCAGAAGCTTCTTCATACGAAACAGGAATTTCTCCCATAATCATTTTTATGCCTCGATCAACTAGCTTTTCATTACTCAATTGCATATCGACCATTTTGTTTCCTTTTACTTTTCCAAGCTGAATCATGGCTGCAGTCGAAATCATATTTAAAACCAATTTCTGTGCAGTTCCGGCTTTCATTCTAGAACTTCCGGTAACAAATTCAGGACCAACAACAACTTCAACAGGAAATTTTGCTGTCAATGCCAGCGGACTTCCTGCGTTGCAGGTAATACAGCCTGTAACAATATTATTTTCGTTACAAGTTTGCAAACCACCAATAACATAAGGAGTCGTTCCAGAAGCCGCAATTCCAATTACAATATCATTCTCATTAATATTATGAGTCTGCAAATCAATCCAGGCTTGTGTTGCATTGTCTTCTGCATTTTCTACAGCACGACGAATGGCAGTGTCACCTCCGGCAATAATTCCGTTTACTAAATCAAACGGGACTCCAAAAGTAGGAGGACATTCTGAAGCATCAACTACGCCTAAACGGCCAGATGTTCCGGCACCAATATAAAAAATACGTCCGCCTAGTTTTAAATTGGCTACAGTTTGCGTTACCAAAGCTTCGATTTGCGGTAAAGCTTTTTCAACAGCGTGAGGAACAGTTTTGTCTTCGTTATTAATATTAGTCAGCAATTCCTGAACTGACATTTTTTCTAAATGTTCGTATTTTGAAGGTTGCTCAGTTGTTTTTGTAAAGCTCATTTTTTGTCGAAATAGTTATCCTCCAAAATTAAACTTTTTTATGGCAAATCAGGAAAATTAAACGGTAAAGTCAGTAAGAATTTTAAACTTTTTTGTTGTTTTTCTTTCGTGAGAAAACTTTTTCAAAACCATTCTAAATGAACTAAAATATTATATTTGTTAAATATTAAAAGACTAAATGGATAAATTAGATTTACTAGAGGGGATTGGCAAAATCTCCGTTTTTGTTTCTTTATTACTTGCATTTTTTTTATTAACGGTTAAAACCGAAAATAAATTAGCGAACCGTTTATTTGCTTTGTTTTTTATTTTTTCTGCTGTCGATCTTAGCGGATTTTTTATTCAGGCAGCCACTCTCAGAGAACTAAAATTTGAGATTTTCAGATCTACAACTTGTTTATTCGAAATGCCTTTGTTTTACCTTTTTGTACTCGCTGTCTGTTATTCAGATTTTAGGTTAAAAAGGAAACATTTACTTCATTTACTACCTTTTATAATTGTCAATTTGGTTTTTATACCGAGAATTTATTTAAGCGCAGATGTAGATAAAGATACTTTCGCTTCGGGTCTTAATTTAATGCCAGAAATTTACTTTATCCAGATTTTAGTTGAATTTCAATATGCATTTTACATTGTAGCTGTGTTTTTGATTGTGAAAAAGTACAGAGAAATTTATTTAGAAAATTATGCAAATGCAAGTACAGCGACTTACAAATGGCTTTTTCAGATTACATGCGTATTTTTAACGGCACATATTATTGTCGCCTTAAAAAACTTATTGCGTTACACCGGTTTTAGTGAAATATTTTTGTGGGCAAATGTTCTTGTGGGAACCATAGCACTATTTATCACTTGTTGGTTTATAATGAAGGCTTTAAATCATCCTGAACTTTTTAGAGGAGTTAATTCTAAATTGAAGCTAACCAAAGATATTTTGCCGAAAATAGAGGAAAAACCAGAATTTGAAAATGCTCAAAACGATTTGATCAATACTCAAATAAAAACTTTGAAACAATATATGACAGAGAAAGAACCTTTTCTGGATCCGTCGCTTACGATTCAAGAATTGGCCAACCAAATTGATATTCCCGTTCGGGATTTATCAATTTTAATTAATCATAAAATGGATCAGCATTTTTTTGATTTTGTAAACGAATATCGCATTCAAAAAGCCATGCAAATTTTAAAAGATCAGTCTAAAAGTCAGCTTACGGTTCTGGAAATTTTATACGAAGTTGGTTTTAACTCAAAATCTTCGTTTAATACTTCTTTCAAAAAATATACAAATTTAACGCCTACAGCCTTCCGAAACGCTTCATAATTAAGGTTTTGTAAAAAGTCGTACTTCATACCTAATAAAGTCGAACCAATTTCTATTGAGAAAATTGGTTCGACTTTTTTTTGTCGGTCGAATCTGGAAAATTTCTAAGGCAACTTTGCTTCAAATTAATCGAAGCAAGTTTAAAAATTAGAAATCATGAAAAAAGTAAACCTTCTTATCTTTTTAGTATTACCATTATTTTGTTTAGCACAATCTACATTCAAATTGAAAGGGAAAATCGCCAGCGAAAAATTACCATTAGAATGGGCCGATATTTCAATCTTAAATTCAGATGGAAAAATTGTTGATGGAACAACGAGTAAACAAGATGGGAGTTTTGAAATTAGTCTTAAAAAAGGAACTTATAAAATAGGAATTAGCCTTTTGGGATTTACAGATTTTGAAAAAGAAGTTTTTGTAGAAAAGGATACTGATTTGGGAATTATAATTCTAAAAGAAACTGCGACCAATTTGGGTGAAGTAGTTATTCAGTCTAAAAAGAAAACGGTTGAACAGAAAACTGATCGTTTGGTTTATAACCTCGAAAATAATGTAACTACAGTTGGAAGCGATGCTTTGAGTGCCATAAATACTGCGCCGGGAGTTGTGGTTCAGAATAATGCCATTACTATATTAGGAAAAGGAACTTCTCGTGTTATGATTGATGGGAGAATGATTGAATTGGCTGGAGAGGAACTGAATAATTTCCTGAAATCAATATCGGCAAGTGATATTAAAAACATTGAAGTGATCAGTAATCCGCCGGCAAAATACGATGCTGAAGGAACTGGCGGATTGATTAATATAATTATGAAAAAAGGTGTTAGAGATTCCTGGAAAAATACAACGACACTTTCTTATGATCAAAATAAGTTTGGAATTTTTACTTTGAGAGATAACTTTTTTTATAATAAAAACAAGTTCAGATTTTCGGCAAGCGTTAACGGAAAAACAGGTTATTTGAAAGCGACAGATGATTTGAAAATGTATTTTCCTGACGGACTTTCGCATATGTATAGTAGTACAAAAGTAAAAAGTGAAAACCTTTCCGGAAAATTGGCTTTAGATTATGATCTTTCTGAGCGTACAACAATAGGTTTTCAATATTTAAATGACAGAAACAATCCTGATTTTAAATCAGATATTAGAATTGATAATTATAATACACAAAATCAATTGGATAATGTTACACTGAATAATAGTTTCACAGACAAAGGATCAAAAAACCAAACTTATAATGCGCATTTGATTACTAAACTTGATTCTTTAAAACGAAAATTATCTGTTGATGTGGATTATTTTAATTACAGTTCTAAATTCGACCGAAATTTCATTGCTAACAATTATACGCCAGATATGATTTTTGTAGATGTCAATCAGTCGGGACAAAATATCTCGAATCAGGATATTGACAACTGGAGTTTTAAGGCTGATATGGAACATCCGTTTCAGATGCTCAATTTATCTTATGGGGCAAAAATGAGTTTTACCAATAGTATAAGCGATGTGGTTTATTATAATACAATTTCGGGAACTCCGGAATTAGATCCAAGCCAATCTAACCGATTTAAATATACCGAAAATAATCAGGCATTTTATATTAATGGAGATAAAAAAATCAATGAGAAATGGAATCTTCAACTGGGTTTAAGACTGGAAAATACGCAAACAAATGGTTTTTCTGAAACTTTAAATCAGGAAACGGTTAATGATTATTTGAAATTATTTCCAACCGTTTATGCTTCTTACAAGAAAAATGAAAACAATACTTTTAGCCTGAATTACGGGAAAAGAATCAACAGACCTCGTTTTGATTTATTGAATCCGTTTAAGGTTTATATTAATAGCAATAGTTATTCTGAAGGAAATCCGTTTTTAAGACCTTCATTTAGTGATAATTTTGAATTTGCATATTCTTATAAAGAAACTTTGAGAACTAGTGTTTTTGTTAATTCAGTTACAAACTGTTACGGTGTTTTATTTACCTCAAATCCTGAAACGAATACACAAATTGTAACACGTGAGAATTATTTTAAAAATTTGAATTACGGAATTGGAGAAAGTTATTCGGTAACTTTTGCAGATTGGTGGTCAAGTGAAAATTCATTGTATTTTTTGGGAGCAAAAACTGAATTTATAAAAGATATAAATGCAACTCCGTCAAATAGTTTACAGGTTGATTTTTCGACAAATAATACTTTCATTTTAAGAAAAACTACTAAACTTCAAATTGATTTTAGTTACAGTACGCCTTTTAAAAGTGGTTTATATGAAATGGGATATATGTCGAGTTTTGATATTGGTTTTAAACAGGATTTGTTTAATAAAACGATGCAAATTGCATTTCTGGCAAATGATATTTTTAATACTTCTTATTTAAAAGATTTTACTTCGGTTGTAAATGGTGTTAAGCAAGTTTATAATGAAAACCAGAGTAACAGATTTATACGTTTGTCTGTGGTTTATAATTTTGGAAACAAAAAGATTAATATAAAAGAACGCGCTTTTGGAAATCAGGATGAGAAGAAGAGAACGGGGAATTAGTTATTAATTATGAATTGTTAATTGTTAATGTTGTAAAACTTGAAACTTTAAACCTGATTTTTTTTTTGCGTGAGGGATAGGAGCAGACTACCGAAGTAGTGCGGATAGCCCGACCGGATTTGCGAAAGGCGCACATAAGCGGTTAGTTAAATAGCGCCTTTTGTAAATTTGGTCACGCCCTAAAAATCCTTCCGATAAATATGATTTTTTCTAGATGGTAAAGTAATACCTAACAGTTTTTGGAAACCTTTTAGGATAAAAGATTTTGTTTTTTTATAAAAAGAAAGCCAGCAGAATTCCAAGAACGATCATCGAAACTTTGGCAACATTGAATTTATGTCCTTCGCTGCTTTCAAAAATAATTGTCGATGAAATGTGGAATAAAAT
>Ga0302347_1004157_pt1 | contig 11822 bp, 14 predicted proteins | sample PhyWR1_FD_202178 | JGI IMG/M metagenome (GOLD analysis project Ga0302347, IMG submission 202178) | Leaf surface microbial communities from wheat plants in UC Gill Tract Community Farm, Albany, California, United States - DLSL W.R1 (v2)... | ecosystem: Host-associated > Plants > Phyllosphere >...
GACGAACCAGTGCCGCTCGGCCTGCGTGGCCAGGCGCTGTGGCGTATCGAGCAGAGCGTGCGCGCGGCTTGCCCGCAGCATGTGCTGCTGCGCTTTGGCTGGCTGCTCGACGAAAGCATCGACGGTGTCCTCGGCCGCTTCCTGACCCGCGCCGAGCAGCCGCAAGAGCTGCTGCTGGCCGATGACCGGCGTGGCAACCCGACACCGGTCGACGATGCCGCGCGGGTGATCCTGTCGGTGCTCAAGCAGCTCGACTGTAGCGCGCCGCTGTGGGGCACCTACCATTACGCCGGCAACGAGGCGACCACGCCGCTGGCGCTGGGCCAGGCGATACTTACCGAGGCCGGGCATTACCGCCAGCTGGCTGTGCAGGCACCGACGCCGCAGGCGCATGCGGCGCGCCCGGATGCCAGCGAAGAGCCACAGCACGCAGTACTGGCTTGCAAGAAAATTCTTCATACCTTCGGTATCAAGCCGCGCGCCTGGCGTGCCGGCCTGCCGCCCTTACTGGACCGGTTCTATCGCCATGGCTGACGCCCCCATCCTGATCACCGGCGGTGCCGGCTTCATTGGTTCCCACCTGTGCGATGCGTTGTTGGACAAAGGCTACGCCGTACGCATTCTCGACGACCTGTCCACCGGCCGGCGGGCCAACCTGCAGCTCGACCACCCCCGGCTGCAACTGATCGAAGGTGATGTCGCCGATGCAGCGCTGGTCACCCAGGCCGCGGCTGGCTGCCGTGCCGTGGTGCACCTGGCAGCAGTGGCCTCGGTGCAGGCCTCGGTCGAGGACCCGGTACGCACCCACCAAAGCAACTTCATCGGCACCCTCAACGTGTGCGAAGCCATGCGCGTGCATGGGCTGCGCCGGGTACTGTTCGCCTCCAGCGCGGCGGTGTACGGCAACAATGGCGAGGGCGAGTCGATTGCCGAAGACACGCCCAAGGCGCCGTTGACCCCGTATGCCGTGGACAAGCTGGCCAGTGAGCAGTACCTGGACTTCTACCGCCGTCAGCATGGCCTGGAGCCGGTGGTGTTTCGCTTCTTCAACATCTTCGGGCCGCGTCAGGATCCGTCCTCGCCGTATTCCGGGGTTATCAGCATTTTCGCCGAGCGCGCAGTGCAGGGTTCGCCGATCACCGTGTTTGGCGATGGCGAGCAGACCCGCGATTTCCTCTACGTGGGCGACCTGGTGCAGGTGATGGTGCAGGCGCTGGAGCAGCCTCAGGTGCAGGAGGGGGCGGTGAATATCGGCCTCAACCAGGCCACTTCGCTGAACCAGTTGCTGGCCGCGCTGGAGAAGGTGGTTGGCAGTTTGCCTGCGGTCAGCTACGCCGCAGCGCGTTCGGGTGACATTCGCCATTCGCGGGCGGACAACCAGCGTTTGCTGGCGCGGTTCGATTTTCCGCAGGCGACGCCGATGGTCGAGGGTTTGGCGCGGCTTTTGGGTAAAAGCTGATATCCATTGCGGGCGCTCTGCGCCCCAACCGCCGGCAAGCCAGCTCCCACAAGATCCAGTAATCGCAAGATCAACGCGGTACCTGTGGGAGCTGGCTTGCCGGCGATGGGCTGCAAAGCAGCCCCATGATCACCCATGCCGCACAACTCTGCGCAGGCAATCCTCGGCATTCAAAACCCGCCCGTCCTGGCCGCGCACCTGCAACGTCTCAAGCCCGTGGCCGCTAGCCGCTTCCACCAACTCCGATCGCACCTCGCCCGCCTCGAACAGAAACTTCTCCCCCCACTGCCGCAAGCTAACCACCACCGGAAACACCGAGCGGCCTTTCCCGGTCAGCACATATTCCTTGTAAGCGCTGCCATCCGAAGCCGGCTGCATCTCCAGCAACCCACTCTCCACCAACAGCTTGAGCCGCGTGGCGAGGATGTTCTTCGCCAACCCCAGGTTCTTCTGAAACTCACTGAAGCGCCGCAGGCCATCGAAGGCATCGCGCAGGATCATCAGCGCCCAGCGGTCACCCAGTACCTCCAGGGCCCGGGCCACGGGGCATTGCGCATTGTTTTCGTCGAGCATGGAGTCGGCCTGCCGTGGTTATCTGGTTGCAGATTAAAACTACATTTGCTAAATAGCCAGCATGTGGTTTCAATTCGAAACCAGTTTTCGAGGCCAGCCGATGACCCCTTCGCAGACACGCTGGATAACCCTCCTGCTGGCCATCACCAGCGCCATGGCCGTGGCGACGGTGTATTTCGCCCAGCCGTTACTCGAATCGATGGCCGCCGAGCTGGGGGTGGCGCAGCAGCAGATCGGCTGGGTGGTCGGCGCGACCCAGGCGGGCTACGCCTTTGGGCTGTTGCTGATAGTGCCGCTGGGCGACCTCATCGACCGCAAGCGCCTGATCCTTGGCCAGTTGCTGTTCTCTGCGGTGGCTCTGGTCGGGGTGGGTATGGCGCCGAACTGGTCCGTGTTGCTGTTGGCCCTGGCTACTACCGGGCTGATGGCAGTGATGGTGCAGGTGATGGTGGCGCATGCCGCGAGCATGGCCGCACCCGGCCAGCAAGGGCGGGCGGTTGGGACCGTGACCAGTGGCGTGGTGCTGGGGATTCTGTTAGCGCGCCTGGTCTCGGGCGGGCTGGCTGATGTGGCCGGCTGGCGCAGCGTATACCTGGTTGCAGCTGGGCTGCTGATGCTTATGGCCCTGGTGTTGTGGCGCACCTTGCCGAGCGGGCAGCGCATGGTGCACGGGCCGGGCTACCGGGCCTTGATCGCTGCCCAGTTCAGCTTGTACCGGCACGACCGGCTGCTGCGTCAGCGCGGGTTGTTCGGTGTGTTGATCTTCGCGGCGTTCAGCGTGCTGTGGAGTGCCATGGTCATGCCCTTGAGTGCTGCGCCGTTGGCACTGAGCCATACCGAGATCGGCCTGTTCGGCCTGGCAGGTGTTGCAGGCACATTGGCGGCGGCGCGCGCCGGTCGCCTGGCCGACCAGGGGCTGGGCGAGCGCAGCACCGGGCTGGCGCTGGCGCTGCTGGTACTGTCCTGGCTGCCCACGGCATTCGTCGAGTATTCACTGATTGCCTTCGTGCTGGGGGTGCTGATGCTGGACTTCGCCGTGCAGGCGGTGCACGTGACCAACCAGAGCATATTGCTGGCCGGGCGTGGCGTGATGGCCAGCCGCTTGATTGGCGCCTACATGTGCTGCTATTCGCTGGGCAGTGGCTTGGGGGCGGTGCTGGCGGGCTGGGTGTACGCCCATTGGGGTTGGGCTGCGGTATGCGGGCTTGGCATGGCGATCAGTGCGTTCGCACTGGGGTATTGGCTATGGCTGCAACGGGCGAGGGCGGCCGAGGCCGCCCTGCAGTGCTCAGGTCAGAACTTGTAGCCCAGGCCGACCATGTAGACCCACGGGTCGACTTCCACGTCGACCTTGGTCTTGCTGTAGCCCAAGGCGGTCGGGCCGTTGACGCTGGCCTTGGTATCGATATCGACGTACCAGACCGAGGCGTTCACCAGCAGGTTGTCAGTGATCATGTAGTCCATGCCCAGCTGACCGGCGATACCGACCGAGTCCTGCAGCTTCAGGTTGCTGAAACCCTGTTGCTTGCGGCTGCTGCTGAGGTCTTCATCGAAGAACAGGGTGTAGTTGATGCCGACGCCGGCATACGGCTGGAACCGGGAGTTCGGCTCCATCGGGTAGTACTGCAACGACAAGGTCGGTGGCAGCTGCTTGATGTTCGCCAGCTTGCCATCCAGGCCGCCGCCCAGGCCCTTGACGCCGACGGTGTGCTTGAACGGCGTGGCGGCGAGCAGTTCCAGGCCGATGTGGTCGGTGAGCATGTAGGCGAAAGTCAGCCCCAGCTGGGTGTCGCTGTCCAGGGTAGCCTTGGTGCCCGATACCTTGTTGCCGTCGAATTTCAGGTCGCCGCTGCTCTCGTTGGGGGCAGTGGTGATGGCGCCGGCGCGGACGATGACATCGCCCGCCTGGTGGGCGTGGGCAACAGGGGCAGCGAGCGCCAGGGCCGCGAGGGCGGCGCCGAGCAAGGACTTGTTCATGGAAGCTCCCAAAGGACGTGAGTAATCGAGTAGTCCAATGGTACGGAGCCGTCTAAACCGATTGTTTGACCCAGCTCAAAAGAAGCGTCCGCAAGAGTTCGAAGTGGTTCTCATTTCAGCTCATAAGCGTATATTTTCTCGGCTTCCATCTGGTAACCGGCGTCTGCCAGTTCGCTGCTGGAGGCTCTGACCTGCATCTTTCCCTCGATCCAGTAGGGCTGGTAGAGGTCTTCGACGCGCACACCCATTTCGCTGAAGATATGCACGATCTGGTTCGACGGTGGCGGTGGTACGTGGATGCACGCGCCGTAGTAGGGCACCAGCAGGAACTCGGTGGTGCGGCCCTCTTCGCTGACTTCAAGCGGCACAATGTAGCCGGGCAGTTTGATCTGCTGGCCGTCGAGGCTTTTCACCACTGGCGCGTCGGGGGCTTGCTGGCGCGCTGCGGGGGCGGACTTGGCAGACAGGGCGCTGCTGATTTGCGACAGGTCGTGCAGTGGGGCCAGTTGTGGCGGGATGACCGGGGCGCCTTCGGGGATGAGGGCGGGCCAGTCCAGCTCCTTGGGTTCGGCGGCCCAGGCAGGTATTGCCAGCGAGAGCAGCATGATCAACAGGATTTTTGCTGTCTGCGCTGGCCTCTTCGCGGGTGAACCCGCTCCCACAAGGTACTGCACAGGGTTCAAGGGCTGTGCAGTACCTGTGGGAGCGGGTTTACCCGCGAAGAAGCGCATGAGGTACTGGATCATTACTGGCTCTCAGAGGTGTATGGACAAACCATCGGCCAGCGACTGCCGATAGGCACGCCACGCCGGCACGCTACCCATCAGCAGCGCAGCCCCGAGGATGATAGCCAGCAAGGTCCATTCATGAGCGCTTGGCAGCGCCAGCGGCAGGTACAAACCATAGTTGGCCTGCACATACCCCTGGGCCAGGGCTATACCGGCATACAGCAAGCCTAGCCCGGCGAGGATGCCGACCGCTGCCAGCGATAGCGCCTCCAGTACCAGCAAACCGGCGATATGCCACGGCCGTGCGCCCACGGAGCGCAATATCGCCATCTCCCGGCGGCGCTCGTTGAGGCTGGTGAGAATCGCCGTAAGCATGCCGATCAACCCGGTCAGCACCACGAACAGCGAAACCACGAACAGCGCCTGTTCCGCGGTGCCCATCAGGCTCCACAGCTCTTGCAGTGCCACCCCGGGCAAAATGGCCAGCAACGGCTCGTTGCGGTACTCGTTGATTTCGCGCTGCAGGCTGAAGGTTGCGATCTTGTTGTTCAGCCCAAGCATGAACGCGGTGATGGCGGCAGGCTGCAGGTCCATCGTGCGCGCCTGCTCGGCACTGATCCGCCCGGCACCACGGGCCGGCACACCGTTATGCCAGTCGATATGGATGGCCTCCATGCCACCCAGGCCGATGTGCAGGGTACGATCGACCGGGGTGCCGGTGCGTTTGAGCACACCGACCACGGTGAACGGCTTGTCGTCATGCTTGACCAGGCTGATCGCCGCAACGCCGTGGGCCAGCACCAGCTTGTCGCCCAGCTTGTAGTGCAAGGCGTCGGCCACTTCGGCACCCAGCACCACTTCGAACGGGTCGTTGGCAAAGGCGCGGCCCTGGCTCAATTCCAGGTGTTGGCGGCGGCCGTACTGGTAATGGCCGAAGTAGTCGCCAGTGGTGCCCATCACCCGGTAACCGCGGTGCGAGTCGCCCAGCGAAATGGGGATTGCCCACTTTACCCGCGGGTCCCTGGCATAGTGCTGATAGCTGTCCCAGCGAATGTTGTTGGTGGCGTTGCCGATGCGAAATACCGAATACAGCAGCAGGTTCACCGAACCCGAACGGGCGCCGACGATCAGGTCGGTGCCGCTGATGGTGCTGGCAAAGCTGGCACGCGCCTCGGTGCGCACGCGCTCGACTGCCAGCAGCAGGCACACCGACAAGGCGATGGCAAAGGCGGTGAGAAATGCAGTGAAGCGGCGGTTGGCCAGGCTGGCCAGGGCAAGGCGGAGCAGGTACATCATGCCTCCCGGGGCGTGGCGGCGCGGTTCAGTTGGGCCAGCGACAGGTGGCGGTCGAACAGCGGCGCCAGGCTCTGGTCATGGCTGACGAACAGCAGGCTGGCGCCAGCGGCGCGGCATTCGTCGAACAGCAGGCCAATGAACGCTTCGCGGGTGTCGGCATCCAGTGCCGAGGTCGGCTCGTCGGCAATCACCAGCTCGGGCTGGCCGATCAGTGCACGGGCAGCGGCGACCCGCTGCTGCTGGCCGATCGACAAGCTGTCGGCACGGCGCGTGAGCAGGGCAGGGTCACCCAGGCCCAGGTGCGCCAGCAGCGTGCTGGCTGCCTGGTCGACACTGCCGTGGCGCTGCACGGCGCGGGCCTTGCGGGTGTGCGAGAAGCGGCAGGGTAGCTCGACGTTTTCGCGTACCGACAGGAACGGCAGCAGGTTGAACTGCTGGAAGATGTAGCCCGTGTGATCGACCCGAAAGCGGTCGCGGGCACCTTGGCCCAGGCTGCCAAGGTCCTGGCCGAGCAGTTGTATACGGCCCTGCCCCGGCACATTCACCCCGCCCAGCAGGCCCAGCAATGTGGTTTTGCCACTGCCGCTGGGGCCCTTGAGGAACAGTGCTTCACCGGCGTCCAGGTGAAACGCCGGAATATCCAGCAGCGGCGGCTGGCCTGGCCAGGCGAACATCAGGTCATGCAGTTCGATCAACGGCTGGCTCATTCAGAAGACGACCGCAGCCTTGGCCGGCGTCGCTTCCAGGCCTTTCTGGCCATTGGGGCCGATCAGTTGCACGTTGATCTTCTGCGTGGCCGGGAAGGCTTTGAACAGCGGCGCGAGGTCCACCTGGGTGAGTTTTTCGGGGTTGGCGCAGGTCAGCTGGTAGTGGGCGCCGATGTCGCTGTGCTGGTGGCCGTGCTCATGCGCGTCGCCATCGTCGTCGGCTTTCGCGGTGTCGCCGAACAGCGGGCTTTCCAGCGCTTGTTGGTCTTCTTTGCAGCCGGCAGTGGCAGGCAGGCCGAACAGCTGCAGGGGTTTTTCCAGCTGCTGGCGTACGGCGGCGACCTTGGCCTTGTCGGCATCGCTGCTGGCGGCATGTTCGAAACCGACCAGGTTCATGGCCGGGCTGTCCAGCTCCAGCTCCAGGGTGTTGCCATCAAGCACGGCGTTGAGCTTGGCAACGCCATGCTCGTGGGCGCCGAGGGTGCCATGCGCATGGTCATGATCATGCTCGTCGTGGGCATGGGCTACGACCAGTGGCAGCAAGGCGAAGGGCAGGGCGAGCAGCAGGCGACGCATGGATGGCTCCGGAGCGGGCTGAAAGATGTAGTTATGTTATAACAAGATTTATTCGCGCCGCCAGTCTGTGTGGTGCAGGTTTCATGTTGGGGTAGCATGGCTGCATTGACCTTGCTCAAGGAACGCATCGTGAGAATTCGTGGACAGATTGGTGAATGGCCGGTGGACCTGACCATCGAGCTGGCGCCTGAAGAGTGGGCGCAACTTGGGCGGCAGGTCGGGGTGCCGGCGGTGGCGCAGGCCGCAGCCCCGGCAGCTGTTGCGGCGGCGCGTTCGGACGACGGGCAGTGGACCGCGGCGCGTGATGTGCTGCGTTTGGCAGGGCAGATGAGCGGGCCGGAATTGCTGGACCGTCTGGAAAGGCTGGCGGGGAGTACGGCGGCAGGCAAGCGGCTGCTGGTGCGCTTGCGGCATAGCAGTGAGGTGAAGGTGGAAAGTGGCGTGGATTCGCCGGTTTATCACTGGGTGGGGTGATGGTTTCAGAATCATGGGGCCGCAAGGCGGCCCCATGATTATCAGAACATCAGCGCCGACAGCTTGCGCCGATAAACCCCAACTAGCGGGTGATCCCCACCCAGCAACTCGAACACCTGCAGCATCGCCTTCTGCGGCAGCCCGTTCTCATAGCCACGATTACGCTGGAACAGCTTCAGCAGCCCATCCAGCGCCGCTTCGTACTGCTGCCGCGCCAGCTGCTGGATGCTCAACTGGTAAGCCGCTTCGTCATCCTGCGGGTTCTGCGCCAGGCGGCTCTTCAGGTCTGCCACTTCCGGCAGGCTCGCGGCCTGGCGCAGGAAGGTCAGCTGCGCCTTGGCACCGGCCAGTGCTGCCTTGTGCTCATCGGTCTTGACCGCGTCCAGCACCACTTGCGCTTCACCCAGCTCACCACGCTCGGCCAGGCAACGGGCGTACAGGATCAACGCCTCGGCATTGCTGTTGTCTTCACCCAGCAGCACCTGCAACAGCGCTTCGGCCTCGGCAAAACGGCTTTCGGCAAACAACGCCTTGGCCTGTTCCAGCGGCGATGCAGTGGGGGCGGGGGGCAGTTGCACGTGGGGTTCGAGCATGGCGCGAATGGCGGATTCCGGCTGCGCACCGGCAAAACCGTCCACCGGCTGGCCGTCCTTGAACAGCACCACGGTCGGCAGGCTGCGGATGCCGAACTGGGCAACTACCTGTTGCTCCACATCGCAATTGATCTTGGCCAGCAGCAGCTCGCCCTGGTAACCCTCGGCGATCTTCGCCAGCAAGGGCATCAGCGCCTTGCACGGTGCGCACCACTCGGCCCAGAAGTCCACCAGCACCGGCTTGTGGAAGGAGTTCTCGATCACCAGTTGCTGGAAGTTGGCATCGGTGGCGTCGAAAATGTACGGCGTGTCTTGGGTCATCGCGACTCTCGCAAACTCGTGGATGGCACCACTATAAGGTGTCGCGGCTGGCGTGGTACAGGCTGACCCGGCGGAATTCGTGTGGCTCGGCCAGGTCGGGCAGGGTCAGTGCTTCGAGCACGCCCAGTTGCTGGTACTGGGGGTGGCTGAAGTCACGCACCCGCGAGTCGGCCACCAGCGCCTGGCGGCCGCGACCGAGAAAGGCATCGAGCAGCGGCAGGTTGGCGCGGTCGTACAGCACATCGGCTACCAGGATCAGGTCGAAGCGGTCGGCCTCGGCAAAAAAATCGCTGCTGTAAGCCAGTTCCACACCGTTGAGCGCGGCATTCGCACGGCAGGCATCCAGGGCCAGCGGGTCGAGGTCGCAGGCGACCACTTCCAGCGCACCGGCGCGGGCCGCGGCAATGCCAGCGATGCCGGAGCCGGCGCCAAAGTCCAGCACCCGCTTGCCGGCCACCCACTCCGGGCGCTCGGCCAGGTAACGGGCCATGGCCAGCCCACTGGCCCAGCAGAAGCTCCAGTAGGGCGGCTCTTCAAGAATGCGCCGGGTTTCTTCGCTGCTGAAGGCGCGGTCCATGTTCTGGTCATCGATCAGCCACAGCTTCAGGTCACAGCCGGGCAGCTCGCTGACCACCAGCCGCGCTTCGCCGATCAGGCCGCTGAGGGCCTGTTGCAGGGCCAGCGGTGCCACTATGGCGCCTTCTCGAAACGCAGCGGGCCGGTGGCCTGGGTCTGGGCCTGGGTTATGCGCACCGGTGGCAGGTGCATGATCAGCTGGCCGGAGCTGCTGGCGCGGCCACGCAGCTCGACCCGGGCCCCGGCCGGAAAGGCCTCAGGGTTGAAGCGCAGGTGGTAGGGCAGGGCCTGGCCGGTGCCCGTCAGGTTGCTGCTGGCCAGCAGGCGTTGCGGGCGGTCACGTTCGTCGATGACCAGCAAGGCCAGCTCCACGTTGGCGCCGGCCGGGATTTCCAGCAGGGTACCGCTGAGTTCGCGCTGGTAGGCCGGCAACGGGCCCAATACTTCGGCCTGCTTGGCCGACCGGGCGGGGGTGGGTGCTGCGGGGGTATCGGTCTTCGGCCTGTCGCTGCCGCAGGCGGCAAGCAGGGCGGCGCAGCACAGCACGACGAGCGCTCGGTAGTGCATGGGGTAGTCCTTCACGGGCAGATTTCCCTTGGATGTTAACCCCTTTGGCTTGTCTTGCCAGTGGGATGCGCTACCATGGCCCTCCCTTTTTTTGTTGCCTGCCACCATGCACTGTCCCTTTTGCGGTGCCAACGACACCAAGGTCATCGACTCTCGTCTCGTCGCCGAGGGCGAGCAGGTGCGCCGCCGCCGCGAATGCGTGGCCTGTGGCGAGCGCTTCACCACCTTCGAAACTGCCGAGCTGGTGCTACCGCGGCTGATCAAGCAGGACGGCACCCGCCAGCCCTTCGACGAAGACAAACTGCGCGCCGGCATGCAACGGGCACTGGAAAAACGCCCGGTCAGCGTCGAGCGCCTGGAAGCGGCACTGGCGCACATCAAGAGCCGCCTGCGGGCCACCGGCGAGCGCGAAGTCAAATCGCTGGTGGTGGGTGAAATGGTCATGGCCGAGCTGCGCAAGCTCGACGAAGTGGCCTACATCCGCTTTGCCTCCGTCTACCGGCGCTTCCAGGACCTTGACGAGTTCCGCGAAGAAATCGACCGCCTGGCTCGCGAGCCGGCCAAAGAGTGAACATGCCCAGCCAAGCTGCCATCCTCGACGCCCACTACATGGCCCGCGCGCTGGAGCTGGCGCGCAGAGGCCTGTATACCACCCACCCGAATCCGCGCGTAGGCTGCGTGATCGTGCGCGATGGCCAGGTGGTGGGCGAAGGCTGGCACCTGCGCGCCGGCGAGCCGCATGCCGAAGTGCATGCCCTGCGCCAGGCCGGTGAACTTGCCCGCGGCGCCTGCGCCTACGTCACCTTGGAGCCGTGCAGTCATCATGGCCGCACACCGCCGTGCGCCGAGGCGCTGGTCAAGGCCGGCGTGGCGCGGGTCGTTGCAGCCATGCAGGACCCCAACCCGCAGGTGGCGGGGCAGGGCCTGCGGCGCCTGGCCGAGGTTGGCATCGAAGTCGCCAGCGGCGTGCTCGAAGCCGAGGCCCGGGCACTCAATCCGGGCTTCCTCAAGCGCATGGAGCACGGCCTGCCGTTCGTGCGGGCCAAGCTGGCCATGAGCCTGGACGGTCGCACCGCCATGGCCAGTGGTGAAAGCCAGTGGATCACCGGCCCGGCCGCCCGCTCGGCGGTGCAGCGCCTGCGCGCCCGGTCCAGCGTGGTGCTGACCAGCGCCGCCAGCGTGCTGGCCGACAACGCGCGCATGACCGTGCGTGGCACGGAGCTTGGGCTGGACGCCGAAACCACCCGCCTGGCACTTAGCCGCACACCGCTGCGCGTGCTGGTCGATGGCCGCTTGCGCCTGCCACTGGATGCGCCGTTCTTCCAGGCCGGCCCGGCTCTGGTGGTGTGCGCTGTCGCGGATGACCCGCGCTATGCCGCTGCCGGCCACGAACTGCTCAGCCTGCCGGGTGACAATGGCCAGGTTGACTTGCCGGCGCTGCTGCAGGCCCTGGCGAGGCGCGGGGTCAATGAAATCCTGCTGGAAGCCGGTGCCGGCCTGGTCGGTGCCTTTGCCAGGCTGGGCCTGATAGATGAGTACCAGCTGTTCGTCGCCGGCACCTTCCTCGGTTCCCACGCCCGCCCGCTGCTGGACTGGCCGCTGGAGAAGATGAGCGAAGCCCCGCGGCTGAAAATTACCGAAATGCGCGCAGTGGGCGATGACTGGCGGGTCACGGCCATGCCCCTGCCTGCGTCCGGCGTATAATGCCGGGCTTGCCCCGCGCAAACCGTTTTTGAGGAAGACCCCATGTTCACCGGCATCATCGAATCCATCGGCACCATTCGCAGCCTCACCCCCAAGGGCGGTGACGTGCGCGTGCATGTCGCAACCGGCAAGCTCGACCTGGCTGACGTCAAGCTTGGCGACAGCATTGCCGTCAATGGCGTGTGCCTGACTGCGGTCGAACTGCCGGGCGACGGCTTCTGGGCCGACGTCAGCGTCGAAACCCTCAAGCGCACCGCCTTCATCGACCTCA
>Ga0302347_1004158_pt1 | contig 11818 bp, 10 predicted proteins | sample PhyWR1_FD_202178 | JGI IMG/M metagenome (GOLD analysis project Ga0302347, IMG submission 202178) | Leaf surface microbial communities from wheat plants in UC Gill Tract Community Farm, Albany, California, United States - DLSL W.R1 (v2)... | ecosystem: Host-associated > Plants > Phyllosphere >...
TAACGATGTTTTGGAAGCGGGATTGTTTCGCTTAGCAAGCTCAGAAAATTAACTGACTGTTGCACTTGCTCCTTGAGACCGCCCATCCTTCAGTTCCAGCGAAGGCATTTGATAGTTATTCAGCATGCCAGCTGTCGGCAGGAATGGTGGAATGGCAAAGGGGTCACCTTCGAGCACTCCGTCCAGAAATATCTTGACCACATCGGCTTTTATCAGTGGGTTGCCATTAAACTCCTCGCGTACTGCACGTGCCTTCGCCAAACGTAGCGGAATATCGACCTCACCCGCGTAATCTTGAGAAGCGAAACAGGTAGCAGCAGTAACATACATATTCAGCAAATTCCGCTTCTGCATAGTGACGTACTGGTCCCGGATAAAATCAGTCACACAAGCATCCTGAATGCTGGTGATGCCATTCATGGCCATCAGCTGTGAGATAGCGGGCAAAATATCGCCATACATCTGATTACCAAGACGATGCCCCTTGGGCAAGGACATGAAATCGTAGCTGGCTGCCTGAATTCGATCCCTTGCACGATCGCGCACTACCCCAGTATCCAAACTGACGTACGCAGCCAGCTCTGCGAACACGCCTCCTTCAGACAATGACTGCGTATTGAAACCTACGATCGCGCCTTGTTCATCTTGGGCAGCAGCCAGGGCAATAGAGTTATAGGCACTGGCATGACCGTCCGAGCCAAACAGCATGACCGGGCGGTCCGCTGACGCAGCATCCAATGCCTGGCGAATTGTTTTGTAGGTTGGAGTGAGCTCATTGCCCGCATATGGCATCCATTGGTCGACGATCAGCCATGTGCCCGGATCTGCGGGGTAACGGGCCCTACACTCCCTCACCACTTGTGCCAACTTATCGAGATCGACCCCCTTGCCTTGCAGGTCACATGCATCAATGGCGACTGTCCCCAGGGTATGCACGTGATTGTCATGAAAACCTGGCAATACCATTTTTCCTTCCAGGTCGATCATTTGATACCCCTGCTGAATGAAATTCTGTGCACCGCCCCGCTCTCCGGCATACACGATTTTTTCACCCAATACAGCCATGACATCAACTTCGCGACGCTGATCATCCAGCGTATAAATACGACCGTTAACATATACAGTGCCTGCACTGCCAGTCATTGATGTAGCTGGCGCATCGCTGCAACCACTGATTCCGAGCAACATGAAACAAAACAAAATGAATTTTATTCTTTTACAAAAGTAAGACATGCAAAACCCCTACTAGACATTTAGTAATTTCCTGCCGCGCGACTTTCTACCCGCGCGCTCAAACGCTGTCAATAGCACCATGTATTGCACATTAATTCGCAGTAGCCATTGAAGCAAATCCACATAAAAAATATTAAAAATAACAACAAACACTATTAAAACAGCGCAAGCACTACAAAGTGCTAACACACCAAAACCTGCAACATTTTATTATAACTATCCCATTTAACAAAACTCACGACCTCATTAAACTTCCCCTCCGTGACAACTCGATCAATTATCGCCAACCATTTAAATTACAGTACTTAAACGCAGGGCGCGCACCAGCAACAATGCCAACGAATAGACTAAACGACCCTTGGGGATTCTATGCTGCGACAACTGACAGATTACGAACTTCTAGGTATAAAAGGTCATTACAACCTTTCTGACGGACATGCCTACCATGACATCAACGAAATATTCCCAGGCTTCCCCGCTCAGTTGCCAGAGATATGGAGAGACAGTGAGTTAACCAAAGTCAATATTGCTGAGCAACGTTTCAAAAATGCATTTGCCAAACTGATAAATTCAGAAACACTGAAACACAGCCATTGCTACAAAATCTCGCCAACATCATCAAACTCTATCGACCTGGTAGCAGCGTATCTCGCGGTCGAAGCGCCGCGTGTGCTGCTGGTGGAACCGACATTCGACAACTTGGCCCTACTTTTACGACGCCGTGGCTGCGTCCTGCAGTCCATAGACGAAGCCCGCTTTCGGTATTCGTACAATGCTCTTGACCTGGTTTCACTGCTTGATGCATTTCACTTCGATACATTATTCCTGGTCAATCCGAACAACCCAACGGGAACGACTATCGGACCTGAGCATTTAACGCTCATCGCAGAATATTGCGCACAGCGAAAAAAAACATTGGTACTGGATACCACATTCAGAATGTATACCCACTATCAGCATGATGAGCGTGCACACTTGGAGTCCAGTGGCTGTCGGTATTTCATTATCGAGGACACGGGTAAGACTTGGCCAACTCACGACCTAAAAGCCAGCCTGATAAGTTATTCTCCTGACTGCTCACCTCTATTCGAAACCATTTACGACGAAGTGTATCTATGCCACTCTCGATTCGCGATGCTGATGTTCGAAGCCTTGTTCGAGCACACTCGATATGCGGGGATAGCTGCCAGCATCCAAGCTCCCACAAATGAACGCCATGCCTATCTGATCAATACGTTATCGAACTCTATCGTAAAGCCCAAAACTCAAAGATCACACAGTACTCTGCCTATGGAATGGTTCGAGCTGACAACCCCAAACCAGGTTTCGGATATAGAGTTTGTCAACTACCTTACAGAGAAAGATGTTCATGTGCTGCCGGGGAGTTTCTTCTACTGGAGTAAAAAAAGCCCACCTTATACGGCATTCCGTGTATCACTCTCTCGCCAACATTCAATGTTCCGAGCCAGTGTAGACAAATTAAACACCGCCATTAGTAATTTCGAATACGAACACGTTAGACAGGTACCCCATGTATTCGCCTAAATTGTTTCCAGCTTTGACCTGTCCCTCCACGGGCTTTGAACATGCAGGCATTATAGTAGAACCGCTTTCCATAAACCATTTGATCATCGACTTTGAGGCCGTCTATGTCAGCCGCCATAAACTTCACGAACAGTACAATACACCGAACCAGTGGCCTCTTAGTATTACTTTGAATGACAATTTAGTCGACTTGGGCTGGCATGAGAAGGAATTTCGCGATGGCACTTCCTTTGCTTATACCGTGACTAACCAGAGCAGGAGCAAATGCTATGGAGGTATCTATATTATCCCGATAAATCAGCATCCTACACTTTCTTTCTGGCTACGTACTGATGGTGAATCACCTTTGGACGAAGCATCATTCGAAGTACTCATACGCGATTGGCTTGCCAATGCCTGGCAAGGCCACGAAATACGAATTGTGTAAAGTAGCAAGGAGAGACAAATGTGCGGACTGTTTGCCACCTATTTGAAAGATGCCGATAAGCAAGTCACTGACCGCCTTAACCACCACGGTTTAGACAGCCTCAAGCATCGAGGTCCGGATCGGCAAGGCTACTTTTCGACCCCAGACGGAAAAGTCTTTCTCGGCCACAATTTGCTGTCGATATCGACCTCCCATATTGATGAGGGCCGACAACCCGTTAGAACGGATAAATCGGTCATGGTGTACAACGGTGAGCTCTATAACCACCGATACCTACGGGCTAAACTCACGGCTCTCGGCATCATGTTCGAAGGGCACTCAGACACCGAAATTTTATTACGAGGTATCGATCATCTTGGTTGGGAATTCCTGGACACTGTGGAAGGCTGCTGGGCCCTCGCAGTCTACGATCTGGCTTCCGGGAAGCTGTACTTCTCGCGCGATCCGCTCGGGGAGAAGCAACTGATATTTACAGTCAACCGAGACGGTTTGACGCTTGCATCTGAAGCCAAGGCGATTCAAGCAGTACGTGGGCCACTCGAACTCAATAGCGAGCGTATATTTTCGGATCTTGTCTTCGACTTTTTTTCGAGTCGCGAATCAACTTATTTTAAAGACCTGAATAATTGCCTCCCTGGGAAAGTGTATCAATACGATCAACACTCGCAGGCGCCGCAAATAATTCATACCCTAGGTTTGGGGGCAACCCATCCGGGTTACCCTTTGAGGCGAAAACTGGCCCATGCCGTCAGCTCAATGGTCCCCGAACATCACCCCCATGCCTTGATTCTATCAGGGGGGCTGGACAGCAGCATTATTGCAAGCCTGCTGAAAACTGAAATACAGGACAAACCTTTCATTGCCATTACCGCCGCCTATCTCGACAGCGACAATGAAGACCTGCGGTGTGCACAGCAACTTGTCAGTCATTTAGGCCGCATCGATCATCATGTACTGCGTATTGGCGGGAAAGAGATAGAACAACACTTCGAGTCGGTGCAGTACGCCCTTGAAGAGCCATTACACGATCAGGTTTATGTCACGCAATACTTGATCTACAAATATCTATCGACTCTGGGTCTCAGGGTTGCGTTTAACGGTCAAGGCGCTGATGAATTTTGGGGAGGCTACTATCATCACTACAATCTCCAAAAGCTATACCGGGAGGCTGATCACGAGCAAGTCATTAAACATTTTCAACTTATCGCTGAACAAAGGGGTATTCAGCACCTCCTTACCCGTGCCGAGATCGTAACGCTTATCGAACACAACCTTGAGTCTCGCTGGAGCCAGGCTCCAACTTTGCAAAGCATGCTGATGGAGGGGCATTTGCAAGCGATGCTCAGCCATGAAGACAAACTGTCAATGGCATCAGGGGTAGAAGTGCGCCTGCCATTTTTGAACCAGGATCTGGCCTGGCATGCACTCAACCTGTCTACTGAAGAGAAAGTTCACCAAGGTATCGAAAAAACACCGCTTCGGACTGCCATGAAAGGCATTCTGTTCGACAAAATTCGACTACGCCGCAAGCAGGCATTCCCTGACGCTCCGAAAGACGCTTATCTGAAATTACTCTCTCTACAACAGTTAGCGTCGGCCAACGGTTTCTTTTCAAAAAGTGATATCAACCATATTGCACAGGCCACTCCTGCCATGGAGTGGCGGATGAACGCGGTCAACGCCTTTTCAGGCGCCTTCACCAGGGAAATGTGAGCGTGGACGTCAAAGCAAGCGAAATCCTAAGAAGAGCGATCCCCCTCGGTCTTGCCAATATGTCCGTAGTACTCATGCCCCTGCTCGATTCAGTGATGTTGGGGCAGCACGATATATACAGCATGGCAGCCGGAGGGCTAGCAATGCAGATCTACCTGGTCCTGTTCATGCTCGGTGAAGGTATCGTGTTCGGCTTCGGACCTATCTATGGTCGCTATCTCGATGCTGGCGACAACCGTAAGATGGCCAGTAGCAAACTGGCTGTTTATCTTCTGCTGACTGCCTTTGCATTCATTGCATTCATCATTCTGCTCTGGGGACCGCAGATACTTCTGAGCCTGCAACAATCACCCAGACTGGCGGACGAATCGCGGGGTTACCTGGTTTTACTGGGCCTGTCGATACTGCCAAACCTGTTGTTCATACATTACTGGGAAATACTTGCCTTCCACGACAAAGGCAAATGGGTGATTGCTGGCGCAGTGATCCAATTGATCAGCAATGTCTTGCTCAACTACCTGTTGATCTACGGCAAATGGGGAGCGCCGCAGTTGGGGTTGTTGGGGGCGGGTATAGGTACCTTGATAGCTTCATTGATTTCTGCCGGAGTGCTCTACCTGCTCATGGACCGGTATACAACCAGTCCACAAAGCCACTTCACAAGCGATTTTTTGAATTTTCGGACATCGTTGCTACCGCCTATATTCGAGGTGCTGAAAACTGGCATACCGATCGGTTTAAGCATCATTAGTACAGTGGCCTTCTTATCCGTATCCGTCTTTCTGATGGGATGGTTCAGTGAGCAATCACTGGCAGCACATCTCGCAATACTTCAGGTCAATGAACTGATCGTTGTATTCATTTTAGGGTTCAACGAATACTGTGCCATACATGTTTCATCCCATATCAGCACTGCATCGGGACGCGCGCTGCGGGCATTCCTGCTCAAGGTCACAGTGACCGCATTCAGTTTTATCATCATGCTGTTAACCCTGATGTATCTCGTGCGCTTCACTCTATTCTCCCTGTTTCTTGGCCCTCGAACTGAGATCACTCAGCCGTTCTATAACGACATGAATGAATTTCTCTCATTTTCGTTCCCTTTTCTGTTGATCGACGCCTTCATCCTGTTGCTCACAGGCATTCTCAGAGGTTGCGAGATTACCCGCTGGCCGCTGGTATTGAACCTGGCGGGTTTCTGGTGTTTTGGTTTGCTCTCTCAATTATTGCTAATCAACTATCACCCCTCAAGCCCGGTGGTGGTCTGGATTGGCATGCAAATAGGGTTTATCGCTACAGCCATAGCCTTGACAATTTTTTTCTTGAAATACAGCTCCACAGCCCGCGACAAGTGGCGCGTGGCGTAACTTAAAAACAGGAAAGCACTATGAGGATTGATACTGCGAATATAGTTATCATCGGCATGGGGTCCGTTGGTAAAGTTCTGGCGTGTGCCTTCGCCAAAAAATGTAAAGCGAATACCTATAACCTTCACTTGATTGGTCGAACGGAACAATCGACGCATGAAATCGCTGAACGCATTGAGTGCTTATATGGGCTGAGCCCACAGCGCCACTTTTGCGACGCGAGGCAAACCGATGCGCTGATTGAAACGTTCCGCAAAATCGGTCCCACTATCGTCGTCAATGTCGCTACACCCGACACACATATCAGCATCATGCGCGCCTGCCTGGCAGTGGAGGCACACTACATAGATACAGCCGTATTCGAGATGCCTAGCGACTTCAATGTACCTGCACCTTGGTACTCCCACGAACTTGCGCTAAGTGAAGAGTTCCGGCAGAAAGGTTTGACCGCAATTCTTTCCATTGGCTTCGATCCAGGTGTGGTAAATGTTTTCTGTGCCAAGGTGCGCAAAGACCACCTTGATTCCATAGACTCCATCGATATTCTCTGCGCGAATGCAGGCACTCATAATCAGTTCTTTGCCACCAACTTCAATGCTGCGGTCAATCTCAAAGAGTTGTGTGAGGACACGGGTTACTGGCAACATGGCATGTGGCACTCATCCCCCCCCTTCTCCCGAAGTATGGAGTTCAACTTCCCAGCCATAGGCGTACAAAAATTGTACTCGGTAGGCCATGACGAAGTTCATTCATTGTCCCTGAACATGCCCGAAGCAAGGATTGAGTTCTGGATGCGTGTCGGCGATGAATTCCGGGCAACGTTCGATGTACTGAGGAAAGTCGGATTGTTATCGCTGGCCCCCATCGAACTGGAATCGGAACGTATTTCACCGCTGGATTACCTAGCGAAGGTTTTGCCTTCACCGCAAACATTTGCCAACGAGTACAGGGGAACAGTATGCGTCGGGGCGCTGATTAGTGGCACCAAAGCTGGAAAATCTGAAACGATCTTCATACACAGTGTATGCAAGCACGAAGATTGTTACAGCGACCTCGAAACCCAAGTGACTGCATATACCACCGCTCTGCCCGCCATGGCAGCGACCCTGTTGGTTCTTGGTGGCGAATGGAACGTCGGTACTATGGTCCACCCGGAACAACTGCCTCCCGATCCATTTCTTAACGCGATTCGCGAATTGGGCCTTGAGTGGCATGTCACTTATCTATCGCATTGACCAGAGCAGTTACTGTATCTACAACCCGTTGAACACTGTCCCCCCCTCATAGTCGTAGACAAAAGGACATCTCATTGAAAAAGCTAAACACTCAATCCTTCACCTTTGGCCTCGCATCAATCCATAAAAACTCACGTTTGCCCCTGCAGGAAGACTGCTACGACACGCCGGATATCCAACAGCATATACGTCGTCTTTGGCATAAAGAAGGCGAGACAATGATCGCCAGAAATTACTGGACCGACGCACAGAAAATGAAGTATGTGCTGCAACATCTGTCTGCAGTAGTCGATTATGCCTTTAAACAGATTCCCTTTTATCACGAGTATTATAAAGCCAGTGGATATGAAGCCGGAGCGGTCAGATCGCTGACGGATTTCGAGTCGCTCCCCATTTTGAACAAACATATTTTGAGAAGCGTGCAGACCAAAGATTTTATGCCTCGTCACCTGGCCGAGGATGCAGCCGGAATGTTCTGGTCGAGTACTTCCGGCTCCAGCGGCGTGGCCTTGCCTATTCTCAGCGATTTAGATTCGGTGTCCTTTAATTCCCTGACCTACTATCGGATGTTCCAGCGCCTGGGCGGCACTGCGTTTCGCGCCAATCGATGGATCTATAATGTCCACCATATCAGGAGCTGGGTATCTTCCCTGTCTGGCGATTACCCCACATTCACTTTGAATGATATTGCCGACGTCGAAGAGTTTGTCCTGCACATGGAACATCTTCGCCCCATTATCCTGAATATTCTACCAAGTTACTTGCCTCTACTTGAACCCTACGCTCGCAGAATTACCCGCCTGCAGTTAACTGCCATCATTACCAATTCCGAGGCGAGTTCCCGACACGAGCGTGAGCATTACTCATCTCTTTATAAGACACCGGTGCTGGATGAATATTCATCAGAGGAAGTCGGGATCATTGCATTGGAGTGCCCTTACCGGCATTACCACCCGGAATTCGACTATACCCACGTCGAACTCAATGACCTTTCGACCATTGACTCGTCAGCACTGGCGACTGTCTGCTGCACTGATTTCATGTGCCGAACCATGCCATTTATCCGCTATGACCATGGAGATATCGTTTCGGTGGCTGGAAATGACTCAAGCCTTTGCAAGTGCGGCCAACACGGGCGAACAATTGAAAGGGTGGAGGGGCGAAAGGATGATTGCCTAAAGACGCTCAGCGGCCATTACATCCCCACCGCTGTCGTTACCAATACCCTGGACAGTTTTTTCAATGCTGACCCCAACGTCTCTTCATTTCGATTAATTCAATGCACCACTCTCACCCACTTCATCTTCATGTACACGGGAGCCGCTACCGAGCAGGTTTCCCCGTCCCTGTCTGCCTTCCAGGAACAACTGCAGGCTTTGCTGAAGATGAGTATCCAGTTGAAAATCGAGAGGGTTGATACGTTACCGGATACCCCGAGCTACAAACGAAAAAAGATCATTTCCCTGGCCCAAACGACAGGCTGATGGCTGCCTGTGCTTGAGGCCAGGCCACAGGCTAATAGCCGATATAATGAGAATCAAAAAGCGCCGACAATACAACTGGCGCCATTCCTACGCTACCATGTGCCTCATGGCAGGCATGAACCCTGCGTTTATCGCCAATCAGCTAGGTCACAGCGTACACATGTTGCTTTCAACGTATGCTAAATGGCTAAATTCCAGCACAGACTGGAGCGAGCTCGGGAAACTCGAAAACAGCATGATTGGTACAAAATTGGTACGACCCGACGAGGTGCCACTCTGAAACCCGCATGGAATATAGTCCTGTGACACTGGAACAAAACTACACCGCGATTCTCGGTCAACTCGGCGAAGACGTTTCCCGTGAAGGCCTGCTGGATACGCCAAAGCGTGCAGCCAAAGCCATGCAGTACCTCTGCCGTGGCTATGAACAAACCCTGGAAGAAGTCACCAACGGTGCCTTGTTCAGCTCTGACAACAGCGAAATGGTGCTGGTCAAGGACATCGAGTTGTACTCGCTGTGCGAACACCACCTGCTGCCGTTTATCGGCAAGGCGCATGTCGCTTATATTCCGAGCGGCAAAGTGCTGGGCCTGTCGAAAGTGGCACGCATCGTCGACATGTATGCCCGACGCCTGCAGATCCAGGAAAACCTCAGCCGCCAGATTGCCGACGCGGTCATGGAAGTCACCGGCGCCTTGGGCGTTGCCGTGGTGATCGAAGCGAAGCACATGTGCATGATGATGCGCGGTGTCGAGAAGCAGAACTCGTCGATGATCACTTCGGTGATGCTGGGTGAGTTCCGCGAAAACGCCGCCACGCGCAGCGAGTTTCTCAGCCTGATCAAGTAAGTGCTGCACCGAAAAAACCGGCGTTTATCGCCGGTTTTTTTTCGCCTGCCGGTTTTCAGGTAAGCTGCGCACCTTCTAACTTGCCCATGAGGCTTTTACCGTGTTTATCAAAGCGCTTCGCGTAGGCCTGGGTCAGCTCATCATCGCTGGCGATTTCGTCACCCGTCCAAGCAAAAAGCAGCGCCCTGCCGCCGCTCAGACGCAGGTCGATGAGGCTGCCAAGAGTTTGACCCTGTATCAGTTCCACGCCTGCCCGTTTTGTGTCAAAACTCGCCGCACCCTGCGCCGCCTGAACGTGCCGGTAGCCCTGTGTGACGCCAAGAACAATGAACAGGACCGTCAGACCCTGCTGGAGCAAGGTGGCAAGATCAAGGTGCCATGCCTGCGTATTGAAGAAGATGGCAAGACCACCTGGATGTATGAGTCCAAGGTGATCATTGATTATCTGAACCAGCGGTTTGCGACTATCTAAGCAAGTAAAAGCCCATCACCATGCCTCTCCCTTCGAGAGAGGGTTGGTGAGGGCGCTTTTGGCTCAGCCCAGCATCCCGACATGCCGCGGATGGCTGGCCACCCGCGCAAGCCAGGCCTGAATACCCGGATAACCGCTCAGGTCAAAACCGCCCTGATCGGCCACATGGGTGTAGGCATACAGCGTCACATCGGCAATCGAGTACTGCTCACCCACCAGATATGGCGTGCGGTTGAGCTGCTGCTCCATCACGTCCAGGGCCTTGTAGCCACGCTTTTGCAGCTTGCGATACTCCTCAAGACGCTCAGGCGGCAGGCCCAGGTAAAACTGGATAAAACGCGCCACCGCGATATAAGGCTCATGGCTGTACTGCTCGAAAAACTGCCATTGCAGCACTTGCGTGCGCAAACGCGGCTCGCCGGGCAAGAACTCGCTACCGTCGGCCAGATAGTTGAGAATCGCGTTGGACTCCCACAGGCAGGTATCGTCTTCAAGCTCCAGTACCGGCACTTTGCCGTTGGGGTTCTTCGCCAGGAATTCCGGGGTTTCGGTTTCACCCTTGAGAAGGTCCACGGTAAACCACTGATACTCAAGACCGAGCAGATGCAGCATCAGCTTGATCTTGTAGCAGTTGCCCGAGTTGTAATCGCCATAAACCTTGAGCATCGCGCCTCCCTCAGGCCGCCTGGGCAGCCTGTGCCTGACGAATCACGTTAGCCAGACGCTTGAGACCTTCATGCAGACGCGCAGGGTCGATATGGCTGAAGTTCAGCCGCAGGCTGCCCACGTTCTGATCCGGGTTGGCAAAGAACGGCTCGCCCGGCATAAAGGCCACGTTCTGGTCCAGCGCAGGCTTGAGCAGCGTGCGGGTATCAAACGGCTGCTTGAGGGTCAGCCAGAAGAACAGCCCGCCCTGTGGAACATGCCAGTCAGCCAGATCCGAAAAATGCTCTTCAAGGGCCAGCTGGAAACCGTCACGGCGCACACGGTAGAAATCACGCAGCTCGGCCAGGTGGTTGCTCATTTTCTCGGTGCCGATCCACTGCAGGGCCTGCCATTGACCCACACGGTTGGTGTGCAGGTCGGCCGATTGCTTGAGGCGCAGCAAGTGCGGGAACAAGTCCGGGCTGGCAATCAGGAAGCCAACGCGCAGGCCCGGCAACAGGGTTTTGGACACGGTGCCGGTGTAGATCCAGCTGGCTTTTTTCAGGCGGCTGACAATCGGCGTGGCACTGCCACCGTCGAAATTCAGTTCGCGGTACGGTTCGTCTTCAATCAGGGTCACGCCGAACTCGTCCAGCAGGGCCGCTACGGCATCACGCTTGGTTTCGCTGTAACGCACGGCAGACGGGTTCTGGAATGTCGGGATCAGGTAGATGAATGCAGGCTTGTGGGCTTCGAGCTGCACACGCAACGCGGCCAGGTCTGGGCCATCGGCTTGCAGCGGGAAGGTCAGGCATTCGGCGCCGAACAGCTGGAAGATTTGCAGTGCGA
>Ga0302347_1004163_pt1 | contig 11807 bp, 5 predicted proteins | sample PhyWR1_FD_202178 | JGI IMG/M metagenome (GOLD analysis project Ga0302347, IMG submission 202178) | Leaf surface microbial communities from wheat plants in UC Gill Tract Community Farm, Albany, California, United States - DLSL W.R1 (v2)... | ecosystem: Host-associated > Plants > Phyllosphere >...
GCAGGCAAGCCAGCTCCCACAGTTGATTGGGTTTCAAATTGAAAGGGGGGACTGACTCAGTCCGCAATCACTACGATCGACACCCGCCGATTCTCCGTACGCCCCGCCACCGTGGTGTTCGGCGCCACCGGTTCGCTGCTGCCCAGGCCACGCAGCTGGATGTTTTCTTCTTTCATCCCCACGCCCGTCAGCACCTTGGCCACGCTCTTGGCACGGCGCAGGGACAGTTGCTGGTTGTAGGCCTCTTTGCCCGAGGCATCGGTGTGGCCGTCCACGCGTACGCGTTCGATGCCGACACCCAGCAGGGCCTTGCCGATGCGTTCGACGATATCGGTACTGGGTTTGTTCAGCGCTTCGACATCGCTGCCAAACAGCACTTTGCCCGACAAACCAAACGCCCAGCCTTCGTCGGTGAGTTCAAAACCCTGTTGCTTGAGCACGGCAACTTGCGCCGGGGTCAGGCCTTTGGGTGGGGCCGTCTGGCAGCCGCCGAGGGCGAGCAGTGCCACCAGCAGGGTGATAAACATAAAACGCGCGGTCGAGAACAAGGGATCAACTCCTGTGTTGAACATTGACGACGGGGCTCTCCGGCTCCGCCGTTTGCTGGCCGCCCAGCGACAGGCGCTTGGCCTGGTACATCGCTGCGTCGGCGGCGTTGAGCAAGGTGCCAGGGGTGGCGCCATGATCGGGGTAGATGGCGATGCCGATACTGAGGGAGGTCAACACCTGGGTGTTGCCCGGCACCGAGATCGGCTGGTCCATGCTGGCGATGATTTTGTCGGCGATGCGCTGGGCATCTTCAAGCTTGTGCAGGGGCGCCAGGAGGATGGCGAACTCATCGCCACCGAGGCGCGCGACCAGGTCGTCTTCACGCAACTGCGCACGCACGCGCTCGGCCACGGCGACCAGGACGGCATCGCCGGCGGCATGGCCGAAGTTGTCGTTGATGTCCTTGAAGCGGTCGCTGTCGAGGAACAACACGGCGACCCGCTCGTTGAGTTTGGCGGCGCTGCGCAGGGCACGGATCAGGCGGCCTTCGAAAAAGGCGCGGTTGGGCAAGCCGGTGAGGCTGTCGTGGTTGGCCTGGTGCGCGAGGGTTTCGTTTTCGCTTTGCAGGTGGCTTTGCCAGGCTTCCATCTCGCCGAGCAAGGCGTTGAAGTCGCTGCCCAGGCTGTCGAGTTCGGCGATCTGCGCCGGTGGCACGCGCCGGTCGAAATCACGCTCGCTACGGGCAGCGTGAGCCACGGCGGCGAGGCTTTGCAGCGGGCCGGTGATACCGCGCAGCAGGCGCTGCGCCAGGTGCAGGGCAACCCAGGCGCTGAGGGCGGTGCAAATCAGGATGCCGGCCAGGCCGCTGAGCAAAAAGCGCAGCAGGCTGGCGCCGTGACCGCTCAGGTGGATGCTGCCCACGGTGCGCCCTTGATGCAGGATCGGCTGGCTGATGGGCTGTTCGAGCAGGGTATGCGCCAGTTCCAGTTCAACCCGCGAGAGCATGCCGGTGTCCGGGCGCACCCACTGCGCCAGCAGCTTGCCGTTGGCGTCGAAGACTTCGGCCCGGGCCACTTCTTCGGTGGAGGCGATCAGGCTCAGGGCTTCGGTGGCAGCGGCGCTGTCGTTGAACACCACCGCCGCTTCCACGGTGTAGTTGATGGAGCGCGCGATCAGGTGCAGGTTGTGCTCGGCGTAGACCCGCAGCGCCAGCACGCCGAGCAGGGTCAGGGAGACGCTGGCCAGGCTCACCGCCACCAGCGCCAGGATCATATGCCCACGGCCGATCACCGAGCGCAGGGTCGGGCGCACGTTCAGCGCGCTCATGGCTCAGGCGCTCGGCGGCGCGACAGTTGCAGCACGCTGGGGTGAATGCGCACGCCGCTGCGCGCCACGGAGTCGAGATTGACCTCGAACGATACTTGCTCATCCCCCACCCGCAGGCAGAACAGGCTGCCCACCGTGCATTGGTCGCCGCCTTCACTGATGCTCAGCACCGGATGCCCGATCAGCGAGGCAAACAGCTGGCTGCGTTCATCGCCGCTGAGCTTGCCGATATACACGGCGTTGCAGGCATTGACGATATCGGGATGGTCCGCCAGCAAGCGCTGCACCAGCACCGGGCGACCGGTGGCCTGGGTAGTGCCCTTGATCAGGTCGTCGGTGTACTGGGTCGGCCCGACGATGCACAGGCGCAATTGCGCCGGCTCTACCGGCCAACGGGCATAGCTGAGGATACCGAGGACCACTTGGGTTACCGCCTGGGCGCGATGATCTGCCGGGCTCGGCGCCTGGGCAAATACGCGGGGCGCGAGGATGCCAAGAACCGCCACCAGTAACATGCGTCTCCAGCTCAAACTACGCTCTGTGGACGAGCCAGCCACCTTCATGCAGCGATTCTCTCAGGTCTTTTCAAGATGATGCCGCAACGATAGCACAGCGACGGAAACCCCCGCGATATGGCGCCAAAAATGACCTATCAGTCAGATTTTTCCGCGTCATGCTCCAACTCCAGCATCAGCCCACTCAAGCGCTTGACCTTGCGCCCCACGGCCTCTTCAAACACCCCGCCACGGGGCTCGATCAGGCTGAACCATTGCTTGGCCCGGGTGATGCCGGTGTAGATCAGTTCTTTGGTCAGCACCGGGTTCAGCGCGTCCGGCAGGATCAACGCGGTGTGGGTAAATTCCGAGCCCTGGGATTTGTGCACGGTCATGGCGTACACGGTTTCCACATCATTCAGACGGCTAGGCAGTACAAAGCGCACGCCGCCCTGGCCATCGTTACGTGGGAAGGCTACGCGCAGCACTTGGGGCCCGCCGTCGCTTTCCGGCAGTTTGAGGGCGATGCCGATATCGCCGTTCATCAAGCCCAAGCCGTAGTCGTTGCGGGTCATCAGCACCGGGCGGCCTTCGTACCATTGTTCATCGCCGTCGATCAGCCGCACTTTGCGCAAGGCGGCGGTGATGCGCAGGTTCAGCCCTTCCACGCCCCACAGGCCTTTGCGCACGGCGCAGAGCAGTTGGAAGGCGTCGAAGGCTTGCAGTAGTCGCTGCGCCCAGTGGGTCCAGGCCGCGTCTTCGCGCGGCGTGTCTAGGGCGGGGCGCGCGCTGCGCAGCAGGTCGAGGTAGTAGCGATAACCCTGGGCACCGTCGCTGCCCTGCCCGTCCAGCACCAGGCGTTCCAGCGCGTGATCGTGTTCGCCTTTGAGCCTGACGCAGGCCAGGTCTTTGTGACTCCCGGCATTCAGCAGTTGCCGGGCTTGCTCGGCGTTTTGCTGGTTGACCAGGCGCGCCAGCTGGCCGATGCCGCTGCCTTCACCAAAGCGCCGCGAGTAGCGCAGCATCACCACTTGCTGGGCCAGCGGGTGGCTGCCATCGCGGTCTTCTTGCAAGCCGCTGGCGCCGAGGTCTTCGCCGCTGACGGCTTGCAGCCATTGCCGGGTTTCGGCGCTGTACCAGCCGTCTTCGGCGTCGCGGCACAAATCGCCGAGTACGGCGCCGGCCTCGACCGAGGCGAGTTGGTCCTTGTCGCCCAGCAGCACCAAGCGCGCGTGCGGCGGCAAGGCGTCCAGCAGGTTGGCCATCATTTCCAGATCGATCATCGAGGCTTCGTCCACCACCAGCACATCCAGGGGCAAGGGGTTGCCCACGTGGTGACGAAAATGACGCGTGCCCGGGCGACTGCCCAGCAGACGGTGAACCGTGGTGACCTGGGTCGGGATTTTTTCGCGCACGTTGCCGGGCACTGTCAGCGACTGCACTTGCTGGCTGATGGACTCGGTGAGGCGCGCCGCGGCTTTGCCGGTCGGCGCGGCCAGGCGGATGCGCAGCGGGCTGCCGGCTTCCACTGCCGGTGCCTGCAACAGTGCGAGCAAGCGCACCACAGTAGTGGTCTTGCCCGTGCCGGGGCCACCCGTGACGATGCTGAACGCACCGCGAGTGGCCAGGGCGCAGGCGAGTTTTTGCCAGTCGATCACGCCATCGGGTGGCGGCTGGTCGAACAGGCCGTTGAGACGCTGGGGCAAGTCGGTGGCAACGCTTTCCTGGGTGGCGAGGCGTCGGCGCAAGGCGCTGTCGATGCGTCGCTCGTAGGTCCAGTAGCGGCGCAGGTACAGACGCGTGCCGGACAGCACCAGCGGACGGCTTTGCGCCGACTCGCTGCCATCGCCGCCCAGCGCAACCAGGCGACTGGCGGCCAGGGCCTGGCACCAGTGATTGCCATCGAGGCCGCTGAGCAGTTGCGATGGCAGCAACATGGCACCGGTTTGCAGATCGCCTTCGGGCGGCAAGGACAGGGCGAAGTCCGGCGCCTTGAGGGTTTCGACCAGGTCCAGGCACACGTGACCGTGGCCCAGTTGGTGGCTGGTCAATGCGGCGGCCAGCAGCACCACGGGGTCGGCCTCAGGGTCGAGTTCGTGCAGGAAGCCGACGAAGGCCTTGTCCAGGGCGCGCAGCCAGCCGCGGTCAACCCAGCGCTCAAGCAATTGCACGAGGTCGGCGGCACGGCTGAGGGGTTCCAGCGCCTCAAGCGGCAGGGGCGACAGGCTCATAACAGGACTCCTTGTTCCCAGGCGGGCTCAACCTTGGGCGGGATAGGCTTGCCCTGGAACAACAGGTCCAGGCTTTCGATCAGTTCACGGGGCGGGCGTGTGAAGTACGCACCCCGGCTGGCGGATTGCACGCCGCGCAGGAACACATACAGCGCGCCGCCGACGTGACGGTCGTAGTCATAATCCGGCAGGCGCGCCTTCAGTTGGCGGTGCAGGGCCAGTAGGTAAAGGACGTATTGCAGGTCGTACCGATGGTCGAGGATCGACTGTTCCATGGCTTCCAGTGTGTAAGCCGAATCATCGGGGCCGAGCCAGTTGGATTTGTAGTCGGCCACGTAATAGCGGCCGTCGTGTTCAAAGGTCAGGTCGATAAAGCCCTTGAACATACCGTTGAGCAACACCGGTTCGGCGGCGACCCGGGACACGCCGTTGTGGGTGTGCTGGCACACCAGTTTGTCGAGGGCGAGTACGTCGACTTTGTGGCTGGCGAACCAGAACTCCATTTCGATCTGGTACTGCTGCAAGCTGCTGAGGACGACCTGATCGTTGTCCACCGGCAGCGGCGTTTGCAGCAACTGGCCCAGCCAACCGCTGAGGGTGGTGATCCAGCCTTCCCAGTTGCGACGGTTGCAGCGCGCGCCAACGGCTTGTTCGATGGCCTGCGGCGTAACGTTGAAGCCGTCTTCGCCGGCCCACTCCAGCAGGCCGTGGAGGAAGGTCCCTGGATTCGGGCCGCGTGGGAAACGGTGAATATCACCGCCGGACGCCGCCACTTCGCGCGGTGCGTCGGGATCGAGGCGCTCGTCATCGAAAAGCTTTTGCGCTTGCGGGCTTTCCGGCGCTTCCGGCGTGGCCACGCTCATGCTGTCGCCAATGCGCAGGGCGCTGTAGGAGGCGATCCACCAGTTCTCCGCAGCCTTGCGTTTGGGCAGCAGCGGCGCGAGCAGCGTGGCTTCGTTGCGCGGAGGGTGGAAGAGGATGTCTTGCGCCTCGGGCACTTGCCCGTAGTGCATGGCGGGGCAGCCTTCCTGCAAGTCCAGCAACCAGCGCGCCAGGGCGGCGGACTCGCCCAACGACGCGCCGGCGCCGAGCAGGTAGCCCAGCGCAGACAAGTGCAGCACGGAGCTGCTGCTATTGCCGCGCTTGAGGTCGGCGATGCCCAGCCAGCAGGCGTGCTTGGCGCGGGTCAAGGCGACGTAGAACAGGCGCAGGTCTTCGGCCAGGCGCTCGTCGTCGGCCTGGGCGACCAGCTCGACGGTCGGGCGCAGGCTGACTTGGGGTTTACCCTGTTCGTCGTGGTAATGCAGCGGCAAACGGCTGCCGTCCACCGGTTTGGCTGAGCAGATGAACGGCAGGAAGACCAGGTCGTATTCCAGGCCCTTGGACTTGTGGATCGTCACGACCTTGACCAGTTGCTCATCACTTTCCAGGCGCAGGATCTGTTCTTCACCGGCCTGCCCTGACAGTGCCAGGTGTTCGGCCAGGTGACGGATCAGCGCTTGCTCGCCATCCAGTTCCGAGGCGGCCTGTTGCAGCAACTCACTGAGGTGCAACAGGTTGGTCAACACGCGCTCGCCATCGCTACGGGCGATCAGGGTTTGCGGCAGTTTGAAGTCATGGAGCAGGCGGCGCAGCATCGGCAGCACGCCTTGGCTACGCCAGATCGCGCGGTAGCCACGGAACTGCATCACGCGGGTTTCCCACGCCAGTTCGTCCTGGTTCAGACGTTCCAGTTCCAGCAGCGACAGGTTCAGCGTCACGCAGGCCAAGGCGGCGCGCAGTGGGCGTTCGACGTCCGGCTCGGCACAGGCCTTGAGCCAGGCCAGCAGGTCGTGGGCTTCCTGGGCGGCGAAGACCGAGTCTTTGTCCGACAGGTACACGCTGCGCACACCACGGGCGGCCAGTTCGGCCCTCACGGCCTGGGCTTCCTTGCCGTCGCGTACGAGGATGGCGATGTCTGACGGCAGCACGCCGCTGAAGCTGTCATCCGCTTGCAGGAAACCGGCAGTGCCCTGCTGCCCGCCGTTGAGCAACTCGACAATCTGCGTGGCACAAGCGGCGGCCAATTGTTGGCGGTACACCACGTTGGAAATCGGCTGGTCGGTGGGCAGGTGCCACAGGTTCATCGCCGGCAGCGTTTGGCCATCGACTTGCAATTGCTCTTTGCGGCCTTGGGACAATACCGGCTGGAACGGCACCGGGTTTTCACCGTCCGGCTTGCGGAACAGGAACGCGCCACGCCCGGTTTCGGCACGTTGGAACACATGGTTGACCGCCTCGACCATCGCATGGCTGGAGCGGAAGTTGGTGCCCAGGGTGTGATGGCGGCCGGTGGTGGCCGCGCGTGCGCGCAGGTAGGTGTAGATGTCGGCGCCACGGAAGGCGTAGATCGCTTGCTTGGGGTCGCCGATCAGGAACAGGCCGCTGTCCCGGTGGTTTTCTTCGATGCGGTAGATGCTGTCGAAGATGCTGTATTGCACCGGGTCGGTGTCTTGGAACTCGTCGATCAGCGCGACGGGGAATTGTTCACGGATCACACTCGCCAGGCGCTCGCCGCCTTCGGCCTGCAGGGCGCTATTGAGGCGGGTGAGCATGTCGTCGAAACCCATTTCGGCGCGACGACGCTTTTCTTCTTCGAAACGTTTGCCGACCCAACCGGCGGCATGTTGCAGCGCGGCGGCGTCGGGGGTTGGCAGGGCGTCGAGGGCGGCCTTGAGGCTGGCCATCGCGTCGATACCGGGGTGATGCGGTGGCTCGCCCTTCCAGGCTTCGGCCATGCCATCGGGGGTCAGGCGGGTGAAGCCGGTGCCGATGTCGAGTTGTTCGAGGGTTTCGTCAGCCGCCCAGGCGCTGATCTTTTCGAACCAGGGCTCGAAGTAACGCGCCTGCATCTTACGGCCGTCGACGGCTTTGGCGGCGACTGCCTGTAGGCAAATGTCACGTAGCTCAATGGCCCATTGCTGCCAGGGCGCCTTGAGTTCCTTCAGCGCTTCGCGGCGCTCTTGCAGACAGGCGTTGATCAGTTCGGCAGGGTCGCGGGTTTCACCGGTGGGGCGTTCACTGCCGAACAGGGCACGTACCCGTGGCATCAACGCGGCGGGGCCGCCCCAGTTGTTGCGCACCCAGGTGAGCGCGTCGTCGTGCATCGGGTAGCAGAACAGCCGCCAGTAATCGCGCAGGACTTCGCCGAGCAAGTCGCTGTGGTCGGTTTCCAGGGTCTGGGTGAACAGGCTGCCGCTGTCGAACGCGTGTTCGCGCAGCATGCGCTGGCACCAACTGTGGATGGTCGAGACGGCGGCTTCGTCCATCCACTGTGCGGCGATGTCCAGGCGGTTGGCGCAGGCGGGCCATTGCTCTGGGGGGTATTGGTCGCGCAGGTCGGTGATCAGCGGGTCGAGTTTGTCGATTTCACTGCGGAAGAAACGTGCCGCTTCGGCCAGCCGGATGCGAATGCGCTCACGCAATTCCTTGGTCGCGGCGTCGGTGAACGTCACCACGAGGATTTGTGGCGGCAGCAGTTCGCGGCCAAAACCGGATTCATCGCCACCGTTACCCAGTACCAGGCGCAAGTAGAGGGCCGAGATGGTGAACGTTTTGCCAGTGCCAGCGCTGGCTTCAATCAGCTGGCTGCCTTTTAGCGGGAAGGCCAGGGCCAAGGGTTTGCTGCTCATGCGCTGGCCTCCTCGCTGGTGAGTGATCGCCACGGAGCGTTGATCAGCGGGCGATACAAGGTTTCGCACCAGCCGTCGAACTCTTCGCTGGCGATCAGCGTGGCGTAGTCGGGGAATTGGCGGGTGAGCGCCGGGGTTTCGCGACGCTCGCCGTCGGTGTTTACGCCGTCGCCTTCGTAGGTTTTTTGGGCGGCGGCTTCAGCCTTCGTGGGGTCTGATTGACCGAGCCAAGCGAAGGCGGTTTTGACCGCGACCGGGAGCGGCTTTTTCATTCCAGCGTGCCAGGCCAGCAGCAGGTTGCCGAGGATTTCCTGGGCGGTACTTGTTTCCAGTGGCGGCAATAGAAGGGTGTCATCACTGGCCACCAAGCCGGTGCTCAACGAAAGGCCGCAGGCACACGCGACAACGTGATTCACCCAAGGCCGGATCAGGCGATGCCATTTGCGGGTCTTGATCGAACCGATGCTGTTGGGGATGGTGGTCACGCTTAGCAAACCGCCATCACTGCGCCGATGCAGGCCGCTGATCCAGCCTTCCAGCTGAATGCCTTGATGCTCAAAACTGACCGGTTCGGCGCCGGTGTGTGGCGTCGGCCAGAGGGCCAATAACTGTTGGTAGCGTTGCAGCAGGTCGGGCAAGGGTTCGATCAATTCGTTGCGCAGACATTCGCCGAAACCAACCATCGGCAGCAGGCCGCTGCCTTGCAGGCGCAGGGCCTGGGCATTGAGGGCCTGGTCGAGATGTTCGGGTTGGGCCAGCGCCGCGTTCAACAGGCTGTCGCTGAGGCTGTAGCGTTGCAGCGCGTCGAGGACGAAGGGCTCTTCGTCGGCAAGGGGCACTTCGGCCGCTTCAAAGAATACTTTCAGACGTTGACTGAAGAAGTGTTTGACCGGGTTGCGTAGGAAATCTTGCAGCTGGCCGAGGCTCAGGGGCTCTTCCTGTTGGTGCTCTGGCAGCTCGTCTGCCGTGGGTTCGGCAGCGGATGCTTCGTGCAGCAACTGCCATTCGCGGGCGTAACTGAACAGCGGGTCGCCTTCGTGGAAGTAGCGGGCACTGAAGGGTTGCAGTGGATGCTCTTGGGTCATTGCTTCGAGGAGTGGCACCTCGCTTTGGGCGTGGTGCCAGCCACTGGCGAGATGATCGCGTAATTGGCCGATCAGTACCGAGGCCGGGCGCTCGCTGTTGTCGCGGATGCTGCGGCCGACCCAGCTGATATAGAGCTGGTCGCGGGCCGAGAGCAAGGCTTCGAGCAGCAGGTAGCGGTCGTCTTCGCGACGTGAACGGTCGCCGGGGCGGTAGTCGCTGCCCATCAGGTCGAAGTCCAACGGCGGCTGGGCGCGTGGGTAGTCGCCGTCGTTCATGCCGAGCAGGCAGACGAGCTTGAACGGGATCGCGCGCATGGGCATCAAAGTGCAAAAATTGACAGCTCCGGCGAGGAAGCGCTGGGACAGGCGGCCTTGGTCCAGACCGGCGAGCCAGGCTTCGCGGACGACGGTGAGCGGTAATTCGTCTTGCAGGCCGACGGACTCACAGGTTTCCAGCCAGGTTTCGCGCAGTTGTTCGAGTTGGCCGAGCAGGTAGTCGTCGTGTTCGCTGCTGGGCAGGAAGAACAGTTGCATCAGGCGTTGCAGGCGTTCGCCCCACGCTTGGGGAGCGGCCGGCTGGGACAGGGTTTTATGCGCGTCATTGAGCGCATCGAGCAAGGCGACCAGCGGGCCGATCAGCGCCGCGTCGAGGCCGCCGATTTCGTCGTAGGGTTCGATGCCGTCGCAGGCAGCACCGGTGCCCACGGCGTAACCGAGCAACATCCGACGCAGGCCGAATCGCCAGCTATTTTGTTCCAACTCACTTGGCAAACCGAGACCGGCGCGTTGTTCGGCATCGAGGCCCCAACGTATGCCAGCGCCTTCGATCCAGCGGTGCAGCGTGGGCAGGTCGCGCTCTTTTATGGCGAACCGTTCGCGCAGGGCCGGGACGTCGAGCAGGTCGAGGATGTCACTGACCGGGAAGCGGCTGTCGGGGAGTTTCAGCAGGTGTTCGACGGCGATCAGCAAGGGGTCGCGGCCGCGCTGGCCCTGGTCGGTCAGGGTGAAGGGGATGAAGCGCGGGTCGTTGCGCTCAAGCTGGCCGAACACGGCGCGAATGTGCGGCGCGTAGCTGTCGACGTCGGGGACCATGACGATGATGTCGCGGGGGCGCAGCGTGGGGTCGGCGCTGAAGCGTTGGAGCAACTGGTCGTGGAGGATCTCTACTTCGCGTTGGGCGCTGTGGGCGATATGGAAGCGGACGGACGTATCGCGCTGAAGATCGACAGCCGGCCAAAGCTCGCGGGTTTCATTGAGTGGGCGTAGTTCGAGGATGTCGTCCTGGAGTTGGTTGAGCAGCGTGGTGGGTTCGCTGTCGCTGAACAGGTCGATGCGACCATCGCGGAACGCGGCGCGGTAGCTGTTGGGATCGTCGTAGCTGTCCAGCAGGCTGATGTAGTCACGGCCTTGTTTGCCCCAGGCGGCCAGCAGCGGGTGGGCGTGCTGGTGCAGGGTTTGCGGGTCGATGGTGACCGGCATGCCGGTCTTGCGCGCCTGGCGTTTGTATTCGTTACGCAGCAGGTCTTTGTCGGCAGCGATGTCGGACCAGTGGTGACGACAAGGGTTGTGTACGCACAGCAGGACTTGGCTGAAACGTGCCAGGCCGGCGAGGGCTTCCAGCGCTTGGGCGGGCAGCGATGAAATGCCGAAGACGATCACTCGGGAAGGTAGGCCGGGAGGGGCTTTTTCCAGGGTATTGATACGTTCGATGAAGCGCTGATGAACGCCGGCGCGGCTTTCGGCCATGCCTTCTGCGCCTACATCCAGCAACAACGCTCGCCATAATTCGGCTTGCCAGCAGTTGGCCGGGTCGAGGGGTTTTGACTCGCCTCGACCGTTACGCAACTGGTGGCTGCCGGCGGCCCAGTCTTCCAGCCAATCAGCGCGGTAGACCTGGTATTGGTCGAACAGGTCAGCCAGGCGTTCGGCAAGTTGGTAGCGCTTGCGCAGGTCGGTGTCGTGAGTGAGGAAGCGTTGCAGCGGCTCGAAGTGAGGTTGATCGATGAGTTCCGGGAGCAGGCGCATCAGGCGCCAGGTCAGGGGAGCTTTGTCGAGCAGGGACTTGAGCGGGATTTCGTCACGGCCAAGGACCATGCGGTAGAGCTGCCACATGAAGCTGCCGGGGAGTTGCACATCGATTGCGGCGGCGATGCCACAGCCGCCCATGTCGTCATCTTCCGGGTCTTCGGCCAGGGCCAGTTTGAGCCATTGGGCGATGCCGTTGCTTTGTACCAGGGCGATTTCGTTTTCCAGAGGAGCCAGGGGATAGCGGCGCATCCAACTGACGACCAGGCTGCGCAGTTCGTCCAGGCGGTTGCCATGAACCACCATGAATCCAGCGCTGAGAGACGTCGCATCCGGCATAACGGCTTCCTTGGGAAAACAAAATCGAGGCGTGGACTTTAGCATTGAAGGTCACTGCAATGGCCCTTCGCGTACTTTTCGACCGCCCAAAACAAAACCCCATCTGCTTTCGCAAATGGGGTTTCGGAATTTAATCTTGACGATGAC
>Ga0302347_1004164_pt1 | contig 11801 bp, 8 predicted proteins | sample PhyWR1_FD_202178 | JGI IMG/M metagenome (GOLD analysis project Ga0302347, IMG submission 202178) | Leaf surface microbial communities from wheat plants in UC Gill Tract Community Farm, Albany, California, United States - DLSL W.R1 (v2)... | ecosystem: Host-associated > Plants > Phyllosphere >...
ATTCACGCGATTAAGCTTGCCCACAGCGGCAGCCATCAGAACTTCCTGGGTGGCCTGCTCGCGAGTGAATTCACCGCCGAGATGCCCTTCATGCATAACAATAATACGATCGCTCATGCCTAAGACTTCTGGCATCTCGGAAGAGACCAGAATGATGCTCAGGCCATCAGCCTTGAACTGGTTGATTAACTGATAAATCTCTTTCTTCGCCCCGACGTCCACCCCACGGGTAGGTTCATCGAGGATCAGCACTTTCGGACGCGTCATTAAGCCGCGGGCAATCGCCACTTTTTGCTGATTACCGCCGGACAGCAAGCCGATTGCCTGCTCCATCGACGGTGTTTTCACATTGAAAAGACGGATAAAATCGCTGACCGCCTGCTGCTCATCTTTATGCCGCAGGCTGCCGACGTTGTGGCTAAAGTAGCGCAGCGCGGTAAGTGACATATTCTCTTTTACCGACATGCCCAGCACTAAGCCGTCACGTTTACGGTCTTCAGAGATATAAACGATACCGTTCGCCAGGCCATCCTGCGGAGAACGAGTCACCACCTCATGGCCGTCGAGGGTGACATAACCGCTGCTGCGAGGCAGTGCGCCATAGAGCACTTTCATCAGCTCGGTACGCCCCGCGCCCATGAGCCCAGCCACCCCCAGGATTTCCCCCTGGCGCAGCGTAAAAGACACGTTATCCACGCCCGGCCCGCACAGATTATCCACCTTCAGACGCAAGCCACCGGGCGCTTTATCCAGGCGCGGATACTGATCTTCAAGCTTACGTCCCACCATCATTTCGATAAGTGAGTCTTCACTGAGCGTCGCCACTTCGCGTTCAGCAATAAACTGCCCGTCGCGGAAGACCGTCACGTCATCGCAAATTTCGAAGATCTCTTTCATACGGTGGGAGATGTAGACGATGCCGCGGCCTTGCGATTTGAGTTCGCGAATAACGCGGAATAAGGAGTCGGTTTCGGTGTCGGTCAATGCATCTGTCGGCTCGTCCATGACGATGACTTTTGACTCAAAGCTCAGCACCTTGGCGATTTCGACCATTTGCTGATCGCCAATGGAGAGATCGCCTACCAGACGGTCGCTTTTAAAGCGCAGGTTCAGCTTCGCCAGCAGCTTGTCCGCTTCGGCGTACATCGTTTTCCAGTCGATCTTGCCAAAGCGGCCGACGAATTCACGGCCAAGGAAGATGTTTTCCGCAATGCTGAGCTGCGGGATCAGGTTCAGTTCCTGGTGAATGATACCGATGCCCGCTTCCTGGGAGGATTTAGGTCCGTTAAAGGTTGTCTCTTTTCCCAGCCACAGCAGTGAACCTGCATCGCGTTGATAGATGCCGGTCAGCACCTTCATCATGGTGGATTTGCCGGCACCGTTTTCACCCACCAGCGCCATGACGCGGCCAGGATAGACGTTAAGTGCCGCGCCGGAGAGGGCTTTTACGCCCGGGAACGACTTATCGATCCCTTTAAGTTGCAGTAATGCGTCCATGACGGCCTCAGAAAGTGACGCCAGCACAGAGAATGATATTCGCATACGGGGAACACTCCCCGCTGCGAATCACCGCCTGACTGTCTGCGGTTTGTTGTTTGAATTGCTCGTGCGTTGTGTAACGAATTTCTATGGTGTTTCCCTGGTGTTGTTGCAGTTGCTCTATGTGGCTGAGCAACGTTTCATGGAGTTGCGGATTATGTTGTTTGATTTCCGCGGCGAGAATGGCGGTCTCAACCTGCATCTCCGCGGTGACCACGCTCAGTACCTGCATAAACGAAGGAACGCCCTGCGTTAATGCCATATCGATACGAGTGGTGCTGCGCGGAACCGGTAAGCCTGCATCGCAAACCACCAGCGTATCGGTATGCCCAAGACGGGAAATAACCGATGAGATTTCTGAGTTGAGTACCGTGCCTTTCTTCATTTTCTTGCTCCACTAGCGAAACGTTTCGCTGACATGAGTTTAATCCTAACGGTGTTCAGAAAACCATCATGACGTAACAGATTTGTGATCGGCGTCGAAACGTTTCGCTAAGTGAAATGCAGAGGAGATAAATGTAAAACGGCAACCCTGCGGTTACCGTTTTTTTATGTTTGCGCCCTCTCCCGCGGGAGAGGGTAATGGAGAGGGCATCAGGTTACAAAAACCTTAAATCTCGACCTGCGTACCCAGTTCAATGACGCGGTTAGGCGGGATCTCAAACTGATCGGGTGCACGCAGCGCGTTACGTTGCAGGAGAAGATAGAGCTTGCCGCGCAGGCGTAAATACCAGGGACGCTTGCCGATAATCAGCGACTCGTGCGACATAAAGAACGAGGTCTCCATCATACGGCAGCTCAACCCTTCCAGACCGCAACGGTGGAACACCTCCTCCACGTTCGGCGTTTCACGCCAGCCGTAGCTTGCCACTACGCGCCAGAAGGTTGGCGACAGCTGCTCGATCTGAACACGACGCACGTTGTGGACATAAGGCGCGTCTTCCGTGCGCAGCGTCAGCAGGATCACGCGTTCGTGCAGCACTTTGTTGTGCTTAAGGTTATGCATCAGCGCAAACGGAATCACGTTCAGCGCGCGCGACATATAAACAGCGGTACCTGGCACACGAACCGGGGGGGATTTTTCCAGGGAGGCAATCATCGCTTCCAGAGAATTACCGTGCTCGTGCATACGGCGCAGCAGACGGAATCGCTCGCTTTTCCAGGTGGTCATCACAATGAACATCACCAGGCCCAGCGTCAGCGGCAGCCAGCCGCCAGAGACAATCTTGTCGAGGTTTGCCGAGAACAGCGGAATATCGATACACAGGAAACCAACCAGAATCATCCCCACAAGGAATTTATTCCAGTGCCAGTTTCGGTACGCCACCGTGGTGGAAAGAAGGGAGGTCAGCACCATGGTGCCGGTGACCGCGATACCGTACGCCGCCGCCAGGTTGCTGGAGTGTTCGAAGCTGACAATCACTATCACCACGGCCACGTAGAGCAGCCAGTTAATGAATGGTATGTAGATCTGCCCGGACTCCATTTCCGAGGTATGAATGATACGCATCGGAGAGAGATACCCCAGACGTACCGCCTGACGCGTCAAGGAGAACACGCCAGAAATCACCGCCTGAGACGCGATCACGGTCGCCAGAGTGGCGAGGATCAGCATCGGCACCAGCGCCCAGTCCGGTGCCAGCAGGAAGAACGGGTTTTTGATGGCTTCAGGATGAGCGAGCAACAGCGCGCCCTGACCAAAGTAGTTCAGCACCAGTGCCGGCAGGACCACGCTAAACCAGGCTAAACGTATAGGCAGTTTGCCAAAGTGCCCCATATCCGCATACAACGCTTCAACCCCGGTGATGGAGAGCACGACCGCGCCCAGCGCGACGAATGAGACGACTTTATATTCAAGGAAGAAATGCGCAGCCCAGTAAGGATTCAGTGCCTGCAGCACTTCCGGGTTGGCAATAATGCCGCGCAAACCCAGTGCCGCGAGGATCAGGAACCACACCAGCATTATCGGCGCAAACAGTTTCCCCACCAGCCCCGTACCGTGCTTCTGAATCACAAACAGTAGCGTCAGAACCATAATAGCCAGCGGGACAACCCAGGTTTCAAGCTGCGGCGCGATAATCTCAAGCCCTTCGATTGCCGAAAGCACCGAGATAGCGGGCGTGATGACGACCTCACCATAGAAGAAGCTGCCGCCAATCAGGCCAATAATGACCAGGACCGACGTCATTCTTGCCGACGTATTTCGCCCGGCCAGGGACATAAGCGTCAGGATCCCCCCTTCACCGGCGTTATCCGCCCGCATGACGAAAGAGAGATACTTTAAGGAAACCACCAGGATCAGCAGCCAGAAGATGAGAGACAGGAAGCCAAAGACGGCATCACGTTCAACACCAAAACCAAACTGGCCAGACAGACATTCGCGAAGCGTATAAAGCGGGCTGGTGCCGATATCACCGTACACAACCCCAATAGCCGCAAGCGTTACTGCGCTTAATGATTGCTTATTATCAGTGCTCATAGACTAGTCTTTTCGTTATATAACAAATGTGTGCTTAGTCCCTTGGCCCACAAAAAGGCGCACAGTATGCACGATTATTCGCAAGATCGTATCCCTAAATTCAACCGCATTAATGTAGCGCAAAGAAAATAACGCCGCACTTCAGTCTATTACCAGCCCATGCCGAAACGTCTATACTCGCTTCAATTAGCTGTATCGACAGCGAAAGGATGCAAAACTATTATGGCTCACTCCCACTTATTAGCAGAAAGAATTTCCCGCCTCAGCAGCGCGCTGGAAAAAGGCCTTTTCGAGCGTAGCCACGCTGTTCGCTTGTGTTTGCTGGCCGCGCTGAGCGGCGAAAGCGTTTTCTTACTCGGCCCACCGGGTATTGCCAAAAGTCTGATCGCCCGCAGGCTGAAATTCGCGTTCCAGAACGCCCGCGCCTTCGAATACCTGATGACCCGCTTCTCCACGCCGGAGGAGGTATTCGGTCCGCTGTCTATCCAGGCGCTTAAAGATGAAGGGCGCTATCAGCGTTTAACGGCAGGCTATCTTCCTGAAGCCGAAATCGTCTTTCTGGATGAAATCTGGAAAGCAGGCCCGGCCATTCTGAACACCCTGCTGACGGCCATTAACGAACGGCGTTTCCGTAACGGCGCCAGTGAAGAGAAGATCCCCATGCGTTTGCTGGTGGCCGCGTCGAATGAGCTTCCGGAAGCGGACAGCAGCCTGGAAGCGCTGTACGATCGCATGTTGATTCGTCTGTGGCTTGATAAAGTGCAGGATAAATCGAATTTCCGCTCGTTGCTGGTAAGCCAGCAGGATGAAAATGAAAACCCGGTCCCTCCTGCGCTTCAGGTCACGGATGACGAATACCAGCAGTGGCAGCAGGATATCGGCAAAATTAACCTGCCTGATGCGGTCTTTGAACTGATCTATATGCTGCGCCAGCAGCTGGATTTGCTGCCGTCCGCCCCGTACGTCTCTGACCGCCGCTGGAAAAAAGCCATACGCCTGTTGCAGGCCTGCGCGTTTTTCAGCGGACGTGAAGCCGTTGCCCCCATCGATCTTATTTTGTTGAAGGATTGTTTGTGGCATGACGCCGAAGGCATGAATCTTATGCAGCAACAGCTTGACATATTGATGACCGGACACGCCTGGGGTCAGCAGGCGATGTTAAATAAACTGGGCGCAATCACCCAGAGACGCCTCCAGTTGCAGCAGCAACAAAGCGACAAAACGGCGCTAAAAGTGAGTCGCTTAGGGGGGATGTTTGCCCGTAAGCCGCATTATGAATTGCCCGCCGATGTGACTGAATCCTCTCTGACATTACTGCTCCAGCAACCGCTGAAGCTGCATGATATGCAGGTCGTGCATATTACCGTCGAACGCGACGCCCTGGCGCAATGGCTGGATAAAAGCGGCGAAATCCGGGGCAAGCTTAACGGCATCGGTTTTGCTCAGATATTGAATTTGGAAGTAGACACCAGTATGCATCTGGTTATCCGCGACGTAAGCCTGCAGGGTTCACGTCTTGCGCTACCGGGCAATGCCACGGACAGCGTACCGGAGGAGATCAAGCAGCAGCTGGACGCGCTGGATACCGAATGGCATCAACAGCACACGCGGTTCAGCGAGCAGCAGAAATGTCTCTTTATCCATAGCGACTGGTTAGGTCGTATCGAAGCCAGCCTGCAGGACGTGAGCGCGCAGATCAAACAGGCCCGTCAATGCTAACGCTGGATACCCTCAATATAATGCTGGCCGTGAGCGAAGAGGGGCTGATTGAAGAAGTGATGATTACGCTTCTCGCTACACCTCAACTGGCTGCCTTCTTTGAGAAATTCCCGCGGATCAAAAAAGCGGTTACCGACGATCTCCCGCGCTGGCGCGACAGCCTGCGAAGACGACTCAGAGAGACGGAAGTCCCGCCAGAGTTAACCGAAGAGGTCACCTGTTATCAGGAAAGCCAGCGGCTCTCTACCCCACAGTTTAACACCCAGCTGCCGCAAATCCTGACGCTGCTCGATAAGGTGCACTCCCCTTATGCAAGCCAGGCTCTCAGCCGAGAACGCCACGTTTACTCCCGCGCTGCACACCCTCTTTTTACAGCGATGGCGATTAAGTCTGGTGGTACAGACGACGTCGCTTAATCAACAGCTTCTGGAAGAAGAGCGCGAGCAATTGCTCAGTGAAGTTCAGGAACGGATGACGCTAAGCGGTCAGCTTGAAGAGGTGCTGGTCGAAAACGAGAACGCTGCGGGACGTTTGTGGGATATGAGCGCCGGGAAGCTCAGGCGCGGTGATTATCAGCTGATTGTGAAATACGGCGATTTTCTGACCCGGCAGCCGGAGCTGATGCAACTGGCCGAACAGCTGGGCCGCTCGCGCGAAGCGAAATCGGTGCCCAAAAAAGATGCGCCGATGGAAACATTTCGCACGCTGGTACGCGAACCGGCCACGGTGCCGGAACAGGTAGATGGGCTTCAGCAAAGTGACGATATTCTGCGTTTATTGCCCACAGAACTGGCGACGCTTGGCATTACTGAACTGGAATATGAGTTTTATCGTCGGCTGGTGGAGAAACAGCTTTTGACCTACAGGCTGCACGGAGAGTCCTGGCGGGAGAAGATAAGCCAGCGTCCGGTGATTCATCAGGATTTTGATGAGCAACCGCGCGGGCCGTTTATTGTCTGTGTGGATACTTCCGGCTCAATGGGTGGCTTCAATGAACAGTGCGCCAAAGCCTTTTGCCTGGCCCTGATGCGCGTTGCGCTCGCGGATCGCCGCCGCTGTTACATTATGCTTTTTTCCAGTGAGGTCGTGGCCTATGAACTGACGGGGCAAGAGGGCATAGAGCAGGCAATCCGTTTTTTAAGCCAGCGCTTTCGGGGCGGTACCGACCTGGCCCGCTGCTTTCGCGCCATCATTGAGCGAATGCAGGGCGGTGAGTGGCATGATGCCGATGCGGTGGTGATTTCCGATTTTATTGCCCAGCGTCTTCCCGATGATGTGGTCAATAACGTGAAAACATTACAACGCGTTCATCAGCATCGTTTTCATGCGGTGGCAATGTCTGCACATGGAAAACCCGGGATCATGCGCATCTTCGATCATATCTGGCGCTTTGATACCGGGCTGCGTAGTCGTTTGATCAGGCGGTGGAAACGCTAATTAAAGCAGCGCGTCGACGCTCGCACGGACCTGCTGCGGCCATACGCCGCACTGGACCTGTCCAATATGAGACAGTTGCAGCAGAAGCATAGTCAGACGGGACTGGCCAATACCGCCGCCAATGGTCTGAGGCATTTCGCCGCGCAGTAACGCCTGATGCCACTCCAGCTTGAGGCGATCTTCATCCCCCGTCACCGCCAGTTGACGTTTTAACGCTGCAGCATCAACGCGGATCCCCATAGACGAAAGCTCAAAAGCATCTTCCAGAATCGGGTTCCATACCAGAATATCGCCGTTCAGCCCGGCATAGTTCCCCTCGCTCTCTGTGCTCCAGTCGTCGTAATCAGGTGCGCGAACATCGTGACGTTTCCCGTCAGACAACGCACCGCCAATCCCCATCAGAAATACCGCGCCCAGCTCTTTAGCGATCGCTCGCTCACGGCCTTTGGCGTCAAGATCAGGGAAACGGCTCAGCAGATCCTGGCTGTGAACAAAGTGGATCGTCTCTGGCAGGAACGGTGCCAGTCCATACGCTTCGCTCACGGCCTTTTCGGTCGCTTTGATCCCGGCGTAGAGTGCTTCTACGGTCGTTTTCAGCGTCCCCATATGGCGCTCACCGTCACCCATTACGCGTTCCCAGTCCCACTGGTCAACGTAGACAGAGTGAATGGCAGTGAGACGATCTTCATCGGGACGAAGGGCTTTCATGTGCGTGTAGAGCCCTTCGCCCGCGCTGAAGTCGTGTTGTCCCAGCGTCTGTCGCTTCCACTTTGCCAGTGAATGTACGACTTCGAACTGGGCGTCCGGCAAGGTTTTCACTTTGACCTGTACCGCTTTTTCGCATCCAGACAGGTTGTCCTGCGTCCCGTCGCCCACGCGGCTAAGAATGGGAGCCTGGACTTCGATAAGACCGAGCTTCTCTTCAAGCTGACGTGAAAAATAGGATTTAACGAAACTGATCTGGCGTTGTTTTGCGATGTAAGCGGTTTTCATTTTTATACTCCTGCGTCCTGTTGGTAATGATTAAGCAACAGAAGTGGCGTCAAATACAATAATCAAACAACAAAAAGGCCTTCTTACTTTTGATTCGTTAAAAAATCACGCTAGAATAGTTTTAATCATTAATCTTCATAAGAAAAAACGATGGAAAATTATCAGATCGATAATCTGGATCGCGGCATCCTTGAGGCCTTAATGGCAAATGCGCGTACCGCCTATGCCGAACTAGCCAAACAATTTGGCGTCAGCCCGGGCACAATTCACGTACGTGTCGAGAAAATGAAGCAAGCGGGCATTATCACCGGGGCGCGCATCGACGTAAGTCCAAAGCATCTGGGTTACGACGTGTGCTGCTTCATTGGCATTATTCTTAAAAGCGCAAAGGATTACCCTTCGGCGCTGGCGAAACTCAACGCGCTGGATGAAGTAACGGAAGCCTATTACACCACCGGGCATTACAGCATCTTTATTAAGGTCATGTGCCGATCCATCGATGCCCTGCAACAGGTACTTATCAACAAGATCCAAACAATTGATGAAATTCAGTCCACCGAGACGCTGATCTCCCTGCAAAACCCGATTATGCGTACCATCCGCCCGTGATCGGGCAATTTCATTCCCACATTTTCCACAGGTAGATCCCAGCTCGCTCACAGCGTACAATGATCCCCTCTTTATATGAGCGAGCGATCAATGGCGGACATTACTCTCATCAGTGGCAGTACCCTTGGCGGAGCGGAATACGTTGCGGAACATCTGGCCGAAAAGCTGGAAGACGCGGGTTTCTCCACTGAAACGCTGCACGGACCACTGCTGGACGACCTTAATAAAGAAGGGATCTGGCTACTGATCACCTCAACGCATGGCGCAGGTGATATCCCGGACAACCTTCAGCCGCTCTATGATGAACTGCAGGAACAGCAGCCTGAGCTTTCCGCCGTGCGTTTCGGCGCAATTGGTATTGGCAGCCGCGAATACGACACCTTTTGCGGTGCAATAGAGAAAGTAGAGGCGGCGTTAACGTCGTGTGGGGCCAAACAGATCGGTGAAACGCTCAAGATCAACGTCCTCGATCACGATATTCCGGAGGATCCAGCAGAAGAATGGCTGGGTGAATGGAAAAATTTACTCAAAAACGCTTAAAGATCGTGCGATCAGATGTGGATAACTCTGGTTAAAACCTTGGATTAAGCAGTAGTTATCCCAATAACAACCCTAGCTCAGTTTTTAGGCTGTGGATAAAGAGCTGTTTTGATCCCAGCTTATACGGCTCAGGATCACCGATCATTCACAGCAAACGATCCTTTCTAAGGTCATGATCTTTATTGAGAGATCGGGCTTATCCACACGATCGGTCGATCCTAATAAGAGATCATAATAAAACAGATCTCTAAATACATAGATCTTCTTTTTAATAGTCCAGGATCCCAATGCTTTCTCGAAAGACTAAAGTTGAGTAGAATCCACGGCCCGGACTTCAATCCATTTTCATACCGCTTTACGCGAGGCAGACCACCATGTTTTATCAGGATCCTTTTGACGTCATCATCATTGGCGGGGGTCATGCAGGCACTGAGGCCGCAATGGCCGCAGCGCGTATGGGTCAGCAGACCCTGCTTTTGACACACAATATCGACACGCTGGGACAAATGTCCTGCAATCCGGCGATTGGCGGCATTGGGAAAGGACACCTGGTAAAAGAAGTGGATGCACTTGGCGGCCTGATGGCGAAAGCCGTCGATCAAGCAGGCATTCAGTTTAGGATACTAAACGCGAGCAAAGGCCCCGCCGTGCGGGCCACCCGTGCTCAGGCGGATCGCGTGCTCTATCGCCAGGCGGTGCGTACTGCGCTGGAAAACCAGCCGAACCTGATGATCTTCCAGCAGGCGGTTGAAGATCTGATCGTCGAGAACGATCGTGTGGTAGGCGCGGTGACCCAAATGGGGCTCAAGTTCCGTGCAAAAGCCGTTGTGCTGACCGTCGGAACCTTCCTTGACGGAAAAATTCACATCGGACTGGATAATTACAGCGGCGGCCGTGCTGGCGATCCGCCGTCTATCCCGCTCGCCCGACGTCTGCGTGAATTGCCGCTGCGCGTAAACCGACTGAAAACCGGTACGCCTCCGCGTATCGACGCACGGACTATCGATTTCAGCGTACTGGCACAGCAGCATGGTGATAACCCCATGCCGGTCTTCTCGTTCATGGGCAATGCGTCCCAGCACCCTCAGCAGGTGCCGTGCTATATCACGCATACCAACGAGAAAACGCATGACGTGATCCGCAGCAACCTCGATCGCAGCCCGATGTATGCCGGGGTGATCGAAGGGATCGGCCCGCGTTATTGCCCATCGATCGAAGACAAGGTGATGCGCTTTGCCGATCGAAACCAGCACCAGATCTTCCTGGAGCCGGAAGGACTCACGTCTAACGAAATTTATCCGAACGGGATCTCCACCAGCCTGCCGTTCGACGTGCAGATTCAAATTGTTCGCTCCATGCAGGGCATGGAAAATGCCAAAATCGTTCGCCCTGGCTATGCTATCGAGTACGATTTCTTCGACCCACGTGATTTAAAACCAACCCTGGAAAGCAAGTTTATCGAGGGGCTGTTCTTCGCGGGTCAAATCAACGGCACCACGGGCTATGAAGAAGCTGCCGCCCAGGGGCTGTTGGCTGGTCTGAACGCTGCGCGGCTCTCTGCGGACAAAGAAGGCTGGGCGCCACGACGCGATCAGGCCTATCTCGGCGTGCTGGTGGACGACCTCAGCACAATGGGCACCAAAGAACCGTACCGCATGTTTACCTCTCGTGCGGAATACCGTCTGATGCTGCGTGAAGATAACGCGGACTTGCGTCTGACCGAAAAAGGCCGTGAATTAGGTCTGGTCGATGACGAACGCTGGGCGCGTTTCAACGAGAAGCTGGAACGCATCGAAACGGAACGTCAGCGTCTGAAATCCACCTGGGTCAATCCATTGGCCGAGTCTGCTGCAGAAGTGAACGCTCACTTAACTGCGCCGCTCTCACGTGAAGCCAGTGGTGAAGATCTGCTGCGCCGTCCTGAAATGACCTATGAGCAGCTGGTCCAGATGACGCCGTTTACGCCGGGTCTGGAAGATGCCGAAGCGGCAGAGCAGGTCGAAATTCAGGTGAAATACGAAGGTTACATTGCGCGCCAGCAAGATGAGATCGACAAACAGCAGCGTAACGAGAACACGATCCTGCCTGCGACCCTGGATTACCGTCAGGTGTCAGGTTTGTCTAACGAAGTGATCGCTAAACTTAACGATCATAAACCGGCCTCTATTGGTCAGGCATCGCGTATCTCAGGCGTGACGCCAGCAGCGATTTCAATCCTGCTGGTCTGGTTGAAAAAACAAGGTATGCTGCGCCGCAGCGCATAAGACGTTACACATCGCCCGGTTTGCTAAGCGCGCCGGGCGACCGAACTTCGTAAGGCGGGTTAGCGTTGCGCCACCCGCCACTCAGTATCTCAACAGGTATTCACCGTGCTCAACAAACTCTCTCGTCTGCTGGAACAGGCAGGTATTTCGCTCACCGATCACCAGAAAAATCAGCTGGTGGCGTATGTCGATATGCTGAATAAATGGAACAAGGCGTACAA
>Ga0302347_1004166_pt1 | contig 11796 bp, 10 predicted proteins | sample PhyWR1_FD_202178 | JGI IMG/M metagenome (GOLD analysis project Ga0302347, IMG submission 202178) | Leaf surface microbial communities from wheat plants in UC Gill Tract Community Farm, Albany, California, United States - DLSL W.R1 (v2)... | ecosystem: Host-associated > Plants > Phyllosphere >...
ATTTTGAAGATACAGACAGACTGTTGACTGAAATCTTTGCCTTCTATACAAAACCTTTTGGGGTGAAATTACCGCCTTATTTTGATATCATGCACTTTGATAAAATCGCCGCTGTCCTCAATCAATTTGACCTCAAATTTGTCAACTGTATCAATTCTATAGGTAACGGTTTGTATATTGATGAAGTCACTGACACAGTTGTCATTAAGCCTAAGGGTGGTTTTGGCGGTATCGGTGGTGAATATGTCAAACCTACTGCCCTTGCCAATGTCCGTGCTTTAAAACAACGCTTGAATCCAAGTATCGAAATCATTGGTACTGGAGGGATCTTAACTGGGCGTGATGCCTACGAACATTTGCTTTGTGGGGCTTCTATGCTTCAAGTTGGAACGCAGCTTGAAAAGGAAGGACTTGGGGTCTTTGAGCGTTTAACTGCTGAGTTACTAGAGATTTTAGAATCGAAAGGCTATGCGTCGATTGCTGAGTTTAAGGGTAAACTTGGGACTTTGGATTAAAAATAATGCATACAAAAAAATAAGTTCCTCCCATCTGATTAGCAAAAGGCTAATAGATGGGAGGAACTTATTTTTTGTCCGAGCTTTAAATTTCAGAGCTATTTTCTGCTATAGATTAAATATGAATCGGCACACCATCAGCAAGTTCACTGGTATCCATGATTGCTTCACCAAGTGTTGGGTGAGGATGGACTGTCATTGAGATGTCTTCTGTTGTTAGACCATTTTCAATGGCAAGGGCGAATTCACTGATCAAGTCACTAGCACCAGGACCAGCGATTTGAGCGCCGATAACAATATGCGTTGCTTTATCACTCAAAATTCGGATAAAGCCTTTCGTCGCATTCATGGTAATGGCACGACCATTGGCTGCAAATGGGAATTTACTGACCATGAAATCCAAGTTTTTCTCCTTAGCTGTGTCAATGGTTTCACCCATTGTCGCAAGTTCTGGATCACAATAAGCAACTGCAGGAATTGAAATCGCACAGTTTCTCATGTCTTCGCCAGCAACGTTTGCCGCAGCGACTTTAGCTTCATAGCTAGCTTTGTGCGCAAGCATTGGACCTTCAACAATATCACCGATGGCATAAATTTGCGGTACGCTTGTTTGTTGACGGTCATTGACAATGATTTGTCCACGATCTGTCAATTTTACATCAGTTGTATTCAGACCAAGTTCATCTGTATTGGGTTTTCTGCCAACTGAAACGAGACAGTAGTCTGCTTCAATTTCAACTTCTTTACCGTCAACTTCGTAAGTGACTTTCACAGAGCTGTCATCTTGAACCGCTGCTTTAGCTTTAGCATTGGTAATGATTTCTACGCCTTTTTCTTTAAAGTCGTCAACAACAAAGCTATACATTTCTTTGTCAAAACCATTTAAGATATGCGGCAGACCTTCTAAAATCGTTACTTTTGAGCCAAGATTTGCATAAGCACCTGCTAACTCGCTACCAATAACACCGCCACCGATGACAACAAGATGTTTGGGTACTACAGGCAAGCTAAGTGCTCCTGTCGAATTCACAACGCGTCCTTTAAAAGCAAAGCCTGGAATTTCAATTGGACGGCTACCTGTTGCAATGATACATTTTTCAAATTCCAAAAGATGGCTTTCATCTTCAGAAATGACATTCACGACTTGATTGTCATTGAAACGTGCTTCACCGCGGACAATATCAATTTTATGTTTTTTCAAAAGCATGGCAACACCACCTGTTAAGGTATTGACAACTTTTTCGTTTTTCCATTTTTGTGTTGCTGCCCAGTCCAAAGTTGCGCCTTTAGACTGCACACCCATGATGCTATCCATTTGATGGTTTTGACTATAATAAGCATGACCTGCATTGATCAACGCTTTAGATGGAATACATCCGATATTGAGACAGACACCACCGATAGCATCACGTTCAATAATCGTTACTTTTTGACCCAATTCAGCAGCACGGATGGCTGCGACATAACCGCCAGGTCCACTTCCGATAACGATTGTTTCAACACTTTTCGCTTGACTTCCTACAACCATTACATTAAACCTCCATCAGCATATATGCTGGATCATTAAGCATTTTTTTCAAATCATTCATGGCGCTTTGTGCCAACATCCCATCGATGAGACGGTGGTCGAATGATAATGATAATTTCATCATGTTGCCTACGACGATTTCACCTGCTTCATTAACGATTGGCTCTTTGGCAATGGTGCCCAAACCTAGTATTGCCGCTTCATTGACGTTGATAACAGGGGTAAACCAGTTACCTCTTGCGCTACCAATGTTTGAAATGGTGATTGTTGAACCTGAAGCTACATCCGGTGTTAATTTACCATCACGCGCACGGACTGCTAAATCTGCGATTTCTTTAGCAATCGCAAGGATTGATTTTTGATCTGCATGTTTAACAACTGGTACAAATAAACCGTTTGGTGTATCAACTGCAATTCCAACATGGATGCCTTCTGGGTAAACGATTTCTGATTTTGCCATATCTACATGCGCATTCAAATCAGGGAAACGTTTCACTAATGCTGCCAAAGCTTTGGCAACATATGCCATGTATGTCAATTTCACATCTTGTTGCAAAGCTATATCTTTAAATGTCGCACGGTGTGCCATCAATTTAGAGACTTCAACTTGCTCAAACAAAGTCACATGTGGGACATTTTGTTTTTGACTTGTCATGTTACGCGCAATCGCTTTTCTGATTGGTGTCATTGGAACCCGACCTGCTTTTTCAGCTGGTGTGTTGGCTGGGGCTGTCGAAGTAGAGGCAACCGCTGCTGGCTCAGCAACTGGTGCTACTTCAACTTCTACTGGTGTTGGTACCACACCTGTGCCGTTCAAGGCATTCTTCACATCGTCTAAAGTCAAGTTACCGTGACGACCTGTTGCCGTGACGGTTGTCAAATCAATGTTATTTTGACGTGCAAAACGACGAACTGTTGGCATAGCACGGACTTTACCAGCAATGACTGGTGCTGTCTTACCTTCAACTAGCGCTGTTGCCTCCTGAGCAACAGCTTCGTTGATTGCCGCAATTGGTGCAGGTGTAGCTGGCGCTGCTTCTGCTATGGGTTCACTTGCTGCTGGTGCAGGTATTGCATCACCTGCACTAGAGCCCGAGCCATCACCATCAAATTCGATCAGCGGTGCGCCTACTTCAACGACTGTTCCCGCTTCAACGAATAATTTTGTAATTTTACCGCTGTAAGGTGATAAAATTTCTTGTAGCAATTTATCATTTTGAATTTCTGCTATGGCATCATCTACTTTAATCGTATCACCAACTTTTACTAACCAGCTAGCAATCTCTCCTTCGTGCATACCCTCACCAACGTCTGGCATCCGAAAAATTTCTGTCATTTTACTACTCCCTCTAGTTTAGTTTATAAACCGCAACGCCTGTCAACGTCTAAGCGATAAATCGCCAAGGCACGTTGTCAATAGCTTTTCCATAAGCCACTAAAGTGGCAACTACAATGCTATAGTGAAAAAGATTAATCACAGAACTGGCATAAACTCCGAACTGTGTGATTGCCTATTTCATACGGCGTTAAGCGCAGTTTAATCCTTTTTATTTATTCAAAAGATAAAACATTTTTAACTGAGTTAATCACGTCATCAACTTGTGGCAACCAGTCATTTTCAGCTGCACCGAATGGATAAACACTATCTGGTGCAGAAACACGACCAATTGGCGCTTCCAAGCTCATGATGAAACGCTCAGAAATTTCTGCCATGACAGCACTGCCAATCCCTGCTTGACGTTGTGCTTCTTGAGCCACAACAACACGACCAGTTTTTTCAACTGATTGACCGATTGTTTCAATGTCCAATGGGCTCACTGTTCGTAAGTCGATAACTTCAGCATTAATTCCTTCTTTTTCAAGCATTTCTGCTGCCTTCAAACAAACCGGTACCAAACCACCATAGGTAATAATGGAGATGTCTTCACCTGTTTTAGCAACTGCTGCTTTATCTAAAGGTGTTGTGTAGTAGCCCTCTGGCACTTCACCTTTGATTGAACGATATAGTTTGAGGTTTTCTAGGTAAACGACTGGGTCATTGGATTCAATCGCTGATAGTAAGAGACCTTTAGCATCTGCTGGGTTACTTGGCATCACAACACGCAAACCTGGTGTTTGAGCCATCAAACCTTCCAAGTTATCCGCGTGCATTTCTGGTGTATGTGTGCCACCACCGTAAGGTGCACGAACAACAATTGGAAATTCACGAGTGCCGTGGAAACGGAAACGATTCCGTGCCATTTGACCTGAAAGTGAGTCCATCACTTCAAAGATGAAACCAAAAAATTGGATTTCCATAATTGGGCGGAAGTTTTGTGTTGTCAAACCGATTGCTAAACCACCGATAGCACTTTCTGCTAAGGGTGTATCAAAGACACGTTCGTCTCCATATTTTTGGTTTAAACCTTCTGTCGCTCGGAAAACACCACCATTTTTACCGACATCTTCGCCGAAAATGAGGACATTTTCGTCTTTTTCAAGTGCCAAGTCTAACGCTTCTGTTATCGCTGCGATATATGTTTTGACTGCCATTTATTTGCCCGCCTCTCTAAATTTTTCGATTTGTTCTGCTTGTACAAAACCTGGTTGCTCAAAAGTCGTTTCAATAAATTCCGACACTTTTTGTTTTTGAACGTTATCAGCTTTTTTCACAGCGTCGTCGATTTCTGCATTCACTTCCTCTTTGTACTCTGATTCAATCGCTTCGCTCCAGAGATTTTTGTTTTCTAGGAAGATACGCATGCGGATGAGCGGCTCAAGTTTTTGCCATTCTTCAATAGATTCTTTTGTTCGGTAACGTAATGGATCGTCACCACTCATTGAATGTGGTTCAAGGCGGTCTGTCAAGGTCTCAATAAGAACGGGACCATTTCCAGCTACTGTCCATTCACGCGCTTTTTTAGCCGCGAGGTAACAAGCGATGGCATCCATCCCGTCAACGACGATACTTGGAATACCTGCACCCCAACCTTTAGAGGCTAAGTGTGTTGCTGCTGTTTGAACTTTACGTGGTGTTGAAATGGCATAGCCATTATTTTGGATGATGAAGACAGCATTTGCTTTAAAAGCACCAGCAATATTCATCCCTTCATAGGTATCGCCCTGTGATGACCCACCATCACCTGTGTACGTATAAGCACAAGCATCCAGTTGACGTTTTTTCATGCCAAGACCAATACCAGCTGCTTCGACAAATTGTGCGCCGATAATGATTTGTGGGAACCAAGTGTTGATGCCTTCCATCAAGTTACCTTCGTGATGTCCACGACTCCAGAGAAAGGCTTTGTAGATTGGGAAACCCTTGTGGATCATTTGGGGAATATCACGGTAACCTGGCATCAAGTAATCTGCATCGTTAAAGGCGAAACTTGTCGCTGTTTGACTGGCTTCTTGTCCACGTGTAGGTGCTACAAAACCAAGTCGACCTTGTTTGGCTAACTTGACACTACGTTCATTGAGGACCAATTGTTTGATCATGCGTTTCATAAGTTCAACCAATTTGTCATCTGATAATTCAGCTGCTTCAAATCCAGCTTCGTCGATGATGTTTCCATCTTTATCCAAGACGCTTAATGCTTTAAAGCTATCATCTTGTACTTGCAATTGTTGTTCGAAATTTAAAATTTCTAATGCTTGGCTCGTCATTCTTTGCCTCCTCTAATATATACCCAAATACCTAAAAAATGAAAACACTTTTGGCTGATTTTCGCCATTTTGTCGTTAATAAGTCTTACTGTACCCCAGTATGCTTTCAACTTATTGCCTAAAACTGACAAAAATCAGCTCAAAAGTTGTGTTTCCTTTTTTAGGTACCTGAGTATAGTACTTGCGTGTTGTAGCTATCAGTCGTTGATGAGTGACAGCACTTCGTCATTTGAAATCGTACCGAAATATTTTTTATCTTGATTTTGAACCAAAATATCCCGAATGGTTGCTTCTTCAAATGGCACACCGATGAGTTGTGGGACCAATCTCTCGATATCTTCCACACCCAAGAAATCACCACCAAAGTGGATGTCTTGAATGACTCCTTGGACAATGTCTGCTTTAATATCTAAGATACCACCTGCAAATTTTTCATGTGCATGGTAGTTAAAGGCAGGACTTTCACCGTAGTTCCATTCCCAAGTTGAGAATTTTTCTTTTTCTAGCGTTTTGATTTCGTTTAATTGTGTTTCAGTTAATTGAATCGGTTGGTCTTGACCATTGCGACTCAATTCATCAGTCAATGCTGCTTGAAAATCTTCTAATGTTAAGTCTAGCGCGTATTGTTTGATACTGCCGACACGACTTCTGACACTTTTAACAGCTTTCGAAATGAATTTTTCATCGCTCACGTTCAAGACACGCACCATGGTTTCAACATCCACATCAAACATGAGTGTGCCATGATGCATTAAGTAGCCGTCTTGATAACGTTGCGCGTTACCACTGATTTTTTTACCGTCTAAGATTAAGTCGTTACGACCGGTGATTTCTACTGGAATGCCTAATTTATGAAGGGCATCCACAACAGGCTGGACGAAAACTTTCCAGTCCACATCTTCAGGTCTTGCAACCGGAATGATAAAGGTGAAATTTAAATTTCCCAAATCATGGTAAACAGCACCTCCACCTGTAACACGGCGGATAACTTCAATGTCTTTTTCTTTGACAACGGCTTCGTTGACTTCTTCATAGGTATTTTGATGTTTACCGACGATGACCGCATTGTTATTTTGCCATAAAGTAAAAACAGGTGCCTCCGGTTTTAAATGAGTCAGTAACCATTCATCCATCGCGATGTTGAATGGTGCAGTCCTGTTTTTATTTACAAAATATCGCATTAACTAATCCCCCTATTTATTTTGACTTCAAATACATTTGCAGAGCATCTGTCATCTTCTCATATATGAGTTAATAACTTCGCTCTATCGGAGCTTTTCAGCATGATACCAAACGATAACTTGAAATCGCTTTCCATGTTCTATTATTCAATGTTTTCATTAATTTTTCAACTAATTTGACTGGAAATTAATCAACCTTTTTGTTTATAATGAATATACGACTAAATATAAGGTGGAAATCGAATTGAATTTTAAGACAAGTGATGGTGTAACACTAGAGTTTTCAAGCGTTGGCGAGGGGACACCGATTATTTTTATCGCAGGCTATTCTGGGCATGAATACAGTTGGTCTGCACAAACGGATTTTTTGAGTCAGAGTGGTTTTAGGTGTCTTCATCTTGATAAACGTGGTCACGGCAAAAATGCCGATGTTATTTCTGGGCTACGCATGAGTCGTTTGGCAAAAGATATTAAAGAAATGGTTAACTTACTAGGCCTTAAAAGCTACCATATCATCAGCCACTCGATGGGGTGTGGGGTTGCTTTTGAGTACATCAGTTTATTTGGTGAGCATGATGTCAAAAGCGTTACTTTTATAGATAGTAGCCCGAAACCGATTAATACATCTGAATGGCAGCTTGGTATGTACGGCTTGACTTGGCAGACCATCACTGAGACCAATACGACTTTGGCGAGTCTCTCATTGATTAAAAAGAAAATCAACACAGATTTATTGCGCAAGATGATGCGGGGCAATCAAGTTTTTAAATTTGAGCAAACCGAGCCTTTATTGCTTGACCTACTAACCAAGGATTACCGAGATGTGCTCAAGCAAACCACACGACCTATTTTATTTGTTTCAGGTGAGCTATCGCCACTTTTCCCAACGCAATTAACGACCTATTATGTCGAGACCGCCCAACACGCGCAAAGCTTTCTAGTTAAAGGCGCAGGCCACTTACCTTATGCTGAAAGCCCAGATGAAACGAACCACGTCCTCTTGACCTTCTTGCAGGAAAATGGTTGCTGATGATTTTTAAAGCTTGTCAACAATTACAAAACAGACATGGAAAACAAATTAACCAAAGACTCAAAAGAAAACTAGACGCTAACATTTTTATATTAGAATAATACCTAGTGCTTAATTATTCCATTGGATATCCGCATACGCAACTTGTACACTATGTTTCGTTCCAGGTTGATTATATCTTAATATTTTATTAGACCCTCCAGCCAATAATCCCACAACACATAAGCCTCTCTTTACTGAAAAATTAGCTAACAGTATGAATGCGACAACAAATATTATTTCATAGTCCCCCTCAAAAAGAAAACGTTTATATACACGATAAAGACAAAACACAATTTTTATAACGCATGTATATATGACATACTAATATCAAGATAGAAAAGTTTCAAATTAAAAAGATGAGATAATGAGGATGCTAAAGTGACTTTTACTTTTACAGCAGCAATGCCAGTTGAGCAATTAAAAAACTATCATGATGTTTTATTCAAAAAAATTAATATTGACTCACCCAGAAATCGAATTAATATCTAGGTCAAATTAAATACAATTAAAATAGATACCCTAGAATTTCAATCTTTCAATCCAGATTATTGAGAACTATGTTGGAAAATTAAAGCACTTGGCGAAGCTACTCGGATCATTTTATACAAAAAGTCATCTCATAATTTAAATTGAGATGATTTTTTGTATATTCACCGAGCCAATAAAATATAAGAATAACTTACAAATTAACCCCAACATTTTCAAGTAACTCAGCAATACCAGCGGGTTTTGTTCCACCAGCCATTGCCATATCTGGTTTACCGCCACCGCGGCCATCAATAAATGGTGCAAGTGCTTTAACCACATTGCCTGCTTTAATATCGCTTGCTTGGCTTGCAACTAAAAGATTAGCTTTCTCACCAATTTGAGCCGCAAGCACCAAAACATCTGAACTATTTTTTTGTTTCCAAATATCTGCTAGATTACGCAAAGCGCCTGCGTCTGTTGCTGTGACTTTAGCTGCGATAAAACTTGTGCCGTTAACCGTTTGAACATTTTGGAAGACTTCATCAGACTGTGCTGATGCCATTTTAGCTGAAAGACTCTCAACTTCTTTTTGAGCTAACTTGAGTTCAGCTTGCAAGTTTTCAACTTTAGCAACGACTTGACTTACCTGTGGCGATTTCACCAAAACTTGCACATCTTTCAGGATTGCTTCTTGTGCTTTGAAAGCTTCAAAGGCTTGTTGACCAGTGACAGCAATAATACGACGTGTCCCTGACCCAATACCTTCTTCTTTGACAATCTTGAATAGGCCAATCTCGCTCGTGTTAGCAACGTGTGTACCGCCACAAAGCTCAACTGAATAGTCACCAATCGTTACCACACGGACAACCTTACCATATTTTTCGCCAAAGAGCGCCATAGCACCCATTTCTTTAGCCGTTGCAACATCCGTCTCAACGGTCAAGACATCAATGGCATTCCAGATTTCTTCATTCACTTGACGTTCAATTTCTGCCAATTCATCGGCTGTCACTGCTGCGAAATGCGTAAAGTCAAATCGCAAAAAATCGACTTCATTAAGCGAACCAGCCTGTGTCGCATGCTCTCCCAAGATATTGTGCAAGGCAGCATGGAGCAAGTGAGTAGCTGTATGATTTTTAATCACACCGTTGCGACGTTTTTGGTCGATAGCAAGTTTGTAAACTTCCCCTTCAAAGAGCTCAGTCAAAATTTCAACCGTATGCAAAGGCTGACCGTTAGGCGCTTTCTGCACATCCGTCACGTTTGCGACCACATCACCTGCGGCATCCATAATCACACCGTGGTCAGCAACTTGACCACCCATTTCAGCGTAAAACGGTGTTTCGGAAAAGACCACTTGAGCTGTATCTTTAGCCGTTTTCACACGCTTATCATCTTGAACAATGGCAGTCAGTCTTGACGAAAGTTTTTTTTCTGTATAAGAGAAAATTGATGCATCCTCTAGGGCAGTTAGAACTTCTGACTGTTTATTCATCGAGCCACCTTTAACGACTGCGGCACGCGCACGGTCTTGTTGGGCTTTCATAGCTGCTTCGAAACCAGCATGATCAATTGTAAAACCAGCATCTTCTGCCAATTCCTCAGTCAATTCAACTGGGAAACCATAAGTATCGTAAAGTTTGAAAATATCAGCACCGTCAAGTGTTGTTTTGTTTGCCACCTTAAGTTTGCTGATGACTTCGTCAAAGAGTTTGCTACCCGCATCAATCGTCCGCGCAAATGTTTCTTCTTCACGTTTGACAATTTTTTCGATGAATTCGCGTTTTTCCAAAACTTCTGGATAGTAAGATTGCATGATTTCACCAACGATTTTAACGAGTTGATACAAGAAAGTATCCGCAATGCCGAGTTTGCGACCATGCATGACAGCACGACGCAGGAGACGACGCAAGACATAACCACGTCCTTCATTACCTGGTAATGCGCCATCACCGATTGCAAATGAAAGCGAGCGAATATGGTCAGCGATGACTTTAAAGCTCATATTGTTTCCGTAAGGGTCATAAGTTTTACCAGACAACTGCTCGATTTGACGGATAATCGGCATGAACAAATCTGTTTCAAAGTTAGTATGCGCCCCCTGGATGACAGCAACCATACGCTCAAGTCCCATACCCGTATCAATATTTTTATGTGGTAATTCTTTGTATTCGCTACGTGGCACACTTGGGTCTGCGTTAAATTGGCTCAGAACAATATTCCATATTTCAATATAGCGATCATTTTCGATGTCTTCAGCCAGTAATTTAATCCCGATATTTTCAGGGTCAAAGTTTTCACCACGGTCGAAGAAAATCTCAGTATCCGGACCGCTTGGGCCAGCACCAATTTCCCAGAAGTTATCTTCAATTGGAATCAAGTGGTCAGGGGATACGCCAACTTCAATCCAACGGTTATAAGAATCTTGGTCTGCTGGATAATAAGTCATGTAAAGTTTATCGACTGGGAAATCGTACCACTCAGGACTCGTCAATAATTCAAAGCCCCATTCAATCGCCTCTTTACGGAAATAGTCACCGATTGAGAAATTGCCTAACATTTCAAACATAGTGTGGTGACGCGCAGTCTTACCAACATTTTCAATATCGTTGGTACGAATGGCTTTTTGCGCATTGGTAATACGCGGATTTTCAGGAATGACTGAACCATCGAAATATTTTTTAAGTGTCGCAACACCTGAGTTAATCCAAAGCAAAGTTGGATCATTAACAGGTACTAAGCTAACAGACGGTTCAATTGTATGTCCTTTAGACTTAAAGAAATCAAGGAACATTTGACGTACTTCTTGTGAGGTCATTTTTTTCATGTGAGGTTATATTTTCTTTCTATTTTTAATTGTTGGAAGATGCCGATGAGGCTACAGCTTGCTGTGCTTTAACATAATCAATAGCGATAACTAAGGAAATAACAGCATCCGCATACTGATCATCATAGACATCAATATGATAAGTTGAATTAATTTTAAACCACTCTTGCGAAATGTGTGCCACTGGCACACCGTTATGTTGCAGTTCAAAATCCATATCCCAGAAATTTCCTTGAATTTCCAAACCAAAATGTTCAATTCGATAACGGGGTTTAAAAATCGTAAACTCTTTCCTAATCTGGAAACGAGAGCCATCTGCTAAGGTCACATCAAATTTTGGCAAAATTTGAAACATCACTTTTTTGATGTGAGATACTAGCGTCCCATCAGGTTTTGTAATTGTAAACTGTTTTGGAATTTTCATAAAGCTCCCTTGGACATGATAAGCTAAGTTACCTGCATTATCCTTAATCTTAAATTTACCACCAAGCGACCAAAATTTTTGTTTGATTTGATACTGAGACATTCGACACCTCCCAAATATTGTGATTTTTTTAACA
>Ga0302347_1004169_pt1 | contig 11790 bp, 9 predicted proteins | sample PhyWR1_FD_202178 | JGI IMG/M metagenome (GOLD analysis project Ga0302347, IMG submission 202178) | Leaf surface microbial communities from wheat plants in UC Gill Tract Community Farm, Albany, California, United States - DLSL W.R1 (v2)... | ecosystem: Host-associated > Plants > Phyllosphere >...
CCTGAAACTGAATAATAGATCTCCGAACCGGCAGCTTTCGAAATGTTGAGGTCTTGCATTACTCCAAAAATAGCATTCTGAGGAAGTGATACATATGGATTGGTCCAGGTAGGTTCTATGTTGGGGTTGCTGTATTCTCCTGCATAACTGGTATCAAAACTAATGAACCCGTTTGGGCTGATGACCAGGCTCTTGTAGGTGGCACCATAAAAACAGAAATTGAATGGTAGGGATATGACACTGGAGTACTTGTTGTCCTCGTATAGTCCAAGCGGAGTTCCCGTATTGTATGAAATCGCAGTGTTATAGGTTTGAGATTCTACAATGTAAGAAGTTGTTTGGAAGATTTCCGGAACATTGGTCTGTAAGCCGATGCATGATCCAACACCACAGTTAAGACTGGCAGTAGTATTTCCAAAAATATCTGTCGCAGTGATGGAGCATTGTTGAGAGTATGCAAATATGCTGATCAAGGATATGATCAGCGTTGCGATTTTTTTCATCGTGCTTTGTGTTGTTTAGCACAAAATTACACAAAATCCTATTTCGCAAAGAATTTTTTTTATGGGGTTTTATTTATAGGTAAGAATTTTGAAAATCGTTGGTCGGTCTTCAGCTTTGATCCACTTTACATTTTGCCTATTGCTCCACCCAAATTAGCTTAGAGGTATCATAGCCAATAGATTTTGCTTTTTCCAGAAATAGGGTTTTGATATTTTCGGGAATTGTTTTTTCACGAGACAAAATCCATAGGTAATCCAGATTTTTGCCTGCTACTAGAGCATATTTATAATTATTATCCAAATCGATCACATTATATCCAGCCCAAAAAGGTTTGAAGAAAGAGACTTTTAATCGGGCTTCATTTTCAGTATTTACAAATTTTGCTTCCCCAATGCTTTGCTTCCATTCTTTTTTTACATAATCATAACCCTTGTTGTCAACTTTGATAGTTCCGTCTGCGTTTTTAGAATAAGTCGCCGTGACCTGGTTCATATTTTTTTCAAATTTAAAATCAAATCTCGCTATCTCGTACCATTTCCCAAGATATTTCTCAGAATCAAAATTCTGTATAGCATTGGCTTTTTCAGGGATTCCGACTGAGCAAGATTTTAATAAAACTAAGCCTAGTATTCCGATTGAAACAGGAAGTGCAATTTTTATAAATGGTTTTTTCATTGAGGATTATTTGTTAAGATCTATTCAAAAATGGTTCCATCCGTGTATGTATGAATGATAAAATCAAAATGATAATCAAATCAATATTTTGTTAAAGAATTTGATTATTTTTACAGAAATAAAAGTTAAATAATCAATAATTAATGAAACTAAAATTACTTTCTATATTTTCTCTCGTTTTGTTTAATCAGGCTTTTGCACAATCGGACAAATTCTATGCAACAACAGATTCTGAAAATGCAAAAGAATTGAAAGAAAAATTTCCCGATGAAATTGAAATCGTTGGTGCAACCGGAAATCAATCTGCTGTTTTCTTAACCCAAAAAGCAGCGGAATTTCTCCATCACAATATCATCACACACGGTCCTGGTTACGTTTACAAATCTTCCAAGGAAGAAGCGTTATCGGCAATTAACAAGGTTAAAAAATCCAATAAAATTTTAACATTTACGATTGACCAAAATACGGCTGTCAATTCTGCAATTGCAAAAGTGAGTGCAGATAATATCAAAGCGCATATTCAGGTTTTGGAAAATTACGGAACGCGTTATCACACGACTGCAAAAGCTCAAACGGCGGTTCAGGATTTGAGAACAAAATGGCAAGGTTTGATTACGGCTTCGGGAAGAACAGATGTTTCCGTAAGAGTCGTAGATCATGTTGGAACGCCGATGCCTTCTTTGGTTTTTACTATTAATGGAACTTCAAATCCTAATGATTTCATCATTGTTGGGGCTCATATGGATTCTATTACCAATAGTACAAATCTTGCGCCGGGAGCGGATGATGATGCTTCTGGAATTGCAACAATCACCGAAATGATCAGAATTCTACTGGATGTTGGTTACAAACCTACAAAAACGGTGGAGTTTATGGCTTTTGCAGCGGAAGAAATCGGTTTGGTTGGCTCATCAGAAATTGCTCAGGATTATGCGCTTAATAACAAGAATGTAGTTTCTTTTGTTCAATTCGATATGACCAATTATAAAGGTTCTTCGAAAGATATTTACTTAACTACAGACCCTTATAATAGTAATGACCTTAATTTGTTTTTAATTGAATTAATGGAACATTATAACAAAACAGGTTCTCATGCTTTCACTTATGGGAACACGATTTGTAATTATGGTTGTTCTGACCACTTCAGTTGGGCGGATAATGGTTATGATGCGGCTTTCCCTTTCGAAGCTTCTTTCACACAATACAATCCAAGTATTCATACGATCAATGACAAACTTTCTAATATGGGAAGTAGCGCAAATCACGCGGCTAAATTTGCAAAACTCGGTTTAGAATTCATTATTGAAACTGCGAAAGGTTCTGTTTTAGCCGTTTCAGATGTAGAAAAAAAATCAGTAGAAATCTACGTGAAAGATAAATCTCTGAATTATAGATTAGGAAATGAAGCTGTGGAATCTGTGATGATTGTTGATACGAGTGGAAGGCAATTATTGGAATCTAAGAACCTTCTTTCTTTCGGGAAAATCGATTTGAATAAAATTAATACTGGTTTTTATTTAGCTGTTTTCAAAACCAAATCTGGAAAAGTAATTACTAAAAAATTCATTCTTGAGTAAAGTTTTATCTGATTCGAAATCATAAAAAAGCGAGAACATCAATATTGATATTCTCGCTTTTGTTTTTATTGCTAAATTTTATTAAGCTTCTGGAGCAAGTTCTATAATAAGACCTTCCAATTCCTCGGTCACAGGAATTTGGCAACCTAATCTGCTGTTTGGTTTTACATTGTAAGCTTCATCGAGCATCATTTCTTCGTCCGGTAACATTTCCGGAAGCGGAATATCTTCGCTCAAAATATAACATTGGCAAGAGGCGCACATCGCCATTCCGCCACAGATTCCGATTGTTCCTTCCGGAACTAATTCGTAGGCACGAACGATTTCCATCAAGCTCATTGCCATATCTGTAGGAGCAGGAATTGTGTGAGAAACGCCGTCTCTGTCTATGATTGTAATATTAACGTCTGACATTTTGCAAAGATAGTAAGTAGATTTTAGATAAAAGATTTTAAAAGTTAGATTTTGATTGATAGTGTCAAAATCAGCAATAAAAAAAGAGGATTTTCACAATCCTCTTTTAAATTTATAGATGAATTAGAAAAATTCTAATCAATAGATTTCACAACTGCTTTTTCTGCTTCTTTTCTGGTTCCGTCGAAACCGTCAACGCCACTTACAGTTGTGTATTTCAAAACGAATTTTTTACCAGGATTCATTCTGTTGTAAACACTTTGAACCATCATTGTCGCTTCGTGAAAACCACAAAGAATCAATTTTAATTTTCCAGGATAAGTGTTGATATCGCCAATTGCATAGATTCCTTCGATATTGGTTTGGTAATCTAAAGCATTATTAACTTTGATAGCATTTTTCTCAATTTCCAATCCCCAAGTTGATAAAGGTCCCAATTTAGGTGTTAATCCAAATAATGGAATCAAATAATCTGTTTCTAAGATTGATTTTTCGCCATCTTTTAATATTTCAATAGCTGATAATTTATCATCGCCAATCAAACCCGTCACTTCTGCAGGCGTAATCAGATTAATTTTTCCCTGATGTTTCAATTCAGTTACTTTTTCAACCGAATCAAGTGCGCCACGGAACTCATTTCTTCTGTGAATCAACGTCACTTCAGATGCAACATCTGCCAAGAAAACCGACCAGTCAAGAGCAGAATCTCCACCACCGGCGATCACGATTTTTTTGTCACGGAACATTTCCGGTTCTCTTACGAAATACTCGACACCATTTTCCTCGAATTTATCTATGTTTTCCAACTCAGGTTTTCTTGGGTCAAAGCTTCCCAGACCACCAGCAATCGCAATGGCTTTTCCTTTAACCTGGATGCCTCTGCTAGTTGTTACAATGAATTGTCCGTCCTCTGTTTTTTCATAACTCAAAGCTTTTTGAGCCAAAGAAAATTGAGGTTCAAACTGTTTGATCTGCTCCATCAAATTGTCCACCAAAACACCAGCATCCACACTTGGGAATCCGGGAATATCGAAGATTGGTTTTTTAGGATAAAGTTCCGTCAATTGTCCCCCAGGCTGTGGAAGAGCGTCTATCAAATGACATCTTAATTTTAATAATCCAGCTTCGAAAACGGTGAATAGCCCGGTTGGACCTGCACCTATTATAATGATATCTGTTTCAAACATTTAAATAAAATTTTGGAAAGGCAAATTTAATCATTAAATCTGACTTTAGAATGATTCTAAAATATGAGATAAATTATCTTTATTAGAAATTTAAACAAAATCATAAAGAATTGCCAGGGAGTAGTTTGTGGGCTAAATTAAACAAAAAGAAGGCGATTCAATTGAATCGCCTTTTTTTATAAATATTGTTTTGGAATTCGCTTTCTTAACAAATGGTAAGTTTTTTTAAAAAATAAAACCTAATTTTGCCCTTTCATCATTTGTGTTTTTAATTCCTAGGCGTACCCAGTGTATCCTAGGAATTTTTTTTGGTTGAGTGTAATAATGACTTAGTTATTCAAGAATTAGTTTTCAGCATTTCTGATTTTATTACCTTGTCTATCAATGATTATTGATTGGTTTCCAATTTTTGCTCTTGCTTGCGATGTGTCAATAAAAGGCCAAGCCTCGTCATAGATAGGATCGATGATAGTTGTATTGAATTTGTCAATATAACCCCATTTGCCATTTATTTTCACTGGTGCAAGTTTATTATTGAAAGGAATAGCGTCTTCATATTGAAAATCAATTTTCAGATTCCCTTTTCTGTCAACAAATCCAGCTTTATTATTGCTTTTTACTAAAATTAACTCATCGTTCCCATCCATATATGATCCATCACTGTTGCTTATTTTTTGATAGTTGGGGTTCAGCAATATTCTGGCATTTTCATCAATCATACCATAAAGGTTATTTTTTTTGATAATCGTTGTGTTGTTTGATAAAAAAGAGATTTCATATTCCAATGGTAATAAGATATTACCTTCACTGTCAATTAGCCCTTGGTTTTTTCCATACTTGCTGGTTTTTAATATCCCTTTTGAGAACTCATCATAACTACTAAAATTGAAAAGTGTGGCGATGTTCTTTTTTACGTCAATAATATAATTTTCAGTAGAATATTTTCCGATGAATAAACCTGCTTTTTTGAGAAATGAAACCGAGTCGAATCTCGGAGAAATCATTTTGCCGTTTACAATATTAATTAATCCTATTTTGTTATTTTGCTTAATCAAAACTGCATCACTTGACATTGGCTCATCATAAAGTGTGAGGTCGGCATCGGTATTTATTTTTTTATCAAGTCTTAAATTGATATCATAAATATTGATTTCCTTTTTATTTTGGGATATTACTCGATTTTCTTTAATGATAATTTCCTGATAAGTATTAGGCAACGCCTTTTTACCTGTAAAATCATAAAGTTGTTTTTCGTTATTCAAGGTAACGATGATTAGATTGTCGTGAACTGATACAGAGTTTAGTTTTTTGGCGATGATTTTTCCTGTTTCACAATTTTTAAGATTATAGGTGTTATCTTTTTGCTGAGAAATATTGATTCCTTTTAAATTAAAATCGGGTCGTAAAACTGGATCAGATTGGATTACTTTTTCGCCTTTTTTATTGATGTAAAAGTAATCCTTGCCAATACCAATTCTTGTCAATCCATTTTTGAACTCTTCTGCAGAATCATAGATGGGAGCAATGATAATATTTCCTAGTCGATCTATGAATCCGTATTTTCCATCTTGTTTTATTTTCGCAAGACCTTCTCTGAAATATTCTGCAGAAAAAGTGTTTCTAAAAATCACATTTCCCAATTTATCCTCATAAACCTTTTTCCCATCATAATCCATGAACCTATAGCCGTCATCATATAAAAATTGGAAATAATTTTCAACATCTCCTTTTTTGTTGATAGATAGCCATTTACCATCCTTTTTTACATTTGCAAGACCATTTTGGAAAAATAGTGCATCATCGTAGATAAAATCAATTATCATCTTACCTTTAGTGTCAAAAAAACCGTATTTGTTGTCTTTTTTTACTGATACGGCGCCATCAAAAACTGAGGACATTAGGTCAAATTCAAAAGGGATAATAATATTCTCATTTTTATCGATTAAGCCATATTTTCCATTTTTTGAAACATTGGCAACGCCTTCTCTGAAAGAACTTTGGTAATCATACCTCGGGGATATGACCTCTTTTCCTGTCTTATCGATGAATCCCCAATATTTGAAAGAGGAAACTCCAGCAAGACCTTCGGAGAATATTAATCCGTCACTATATTTGTCCGTGCTTATCTTTACATTGCCAATTTTATCGAGATAAGTTAATTGATATTTATTGGTTTTTGAATTGTAATATATCTTAGATAGAAATAGATCTTCCGAGAAAGACTTACCATAATAATCGAAATTCAAAATTTTGTATTCCGGATATTGCTGATAACTGTCTCTGTTGGAATGAGCGCCAAAAAAACAGGAGCAATTGTTACTCCCGTCATAATTAAATGCAAATTTGGAAAAATCTTTTTTTGCAAAGATACCATCTGTGGTTAAGAAGATTTCGTCATAGATGATAGGCAAAATTGCTTTTCCGTTTTGATCAATAATTCCATAAAATCCATTTTTCGAAATTTTTGCAGCACCATTTGTAAACTCACTTATCCAGAAATCTTGATTTTTCTGAATGTAAATATTCTTTTCTGAATCGTATTTCCCTTCAATTTTTTTTTGAGAAAAAATAATGAGTGGAATGAGTATTAATATTTTTGCAAAAACCCCTTTCATAATTTAATTACGTTTGATAAGTGCCATGTAAAATCCATCATAACCTTCGCTAGGCATTATTTTTTCGTCTTTTATCAAAGTAAAGTCTGGATTATTACTCAAGAAAGTTTTTACTTGTTCATTATTTTCTGAAGGAAGAATAGAACAGGTTGCGTAGATCATTTGTCCGCCTTTCTTCAAAATTTTGGAGTAATCTTGCAAAATCTGTTGTTGTTCTCCTTTGATTCTGTCAATAAAAGCTTGATCGATTTTCCATTTGGAATCTGGATTTCTTTTCAAAACACCAAGACCGGAACATGGCGAGTCTATCAATAATCTATCAGCTTTCTCGTGCAATCTTTTGATTACTTTATTATCCGTAATCAATCTTGCTTCGATATTGTGAGCACCAGCTCTTTTTGCCCGTCTTTTAAGTTCTGCAAGTTTCCATTCATAGATATCCAGCGCAATGATTTGCCCTTTGTTTTTCATCAAAGCAGCCAAATGCAACGTTTTTCCGCCAGCTCCGGCACACGCATCTACAACGCGCATCCCTTCTTTTACATCCAACAATTTTCCTATCTTTTGAGAGCTCGCATCCTGAACCTCGAACAACCCGTCTTTGAAAGCAGAGGTCAAAAACACATTTTTCTTTTCAGTCAACTGTACAGCATCAGGATAATTTTTGATTGTAAAAGCTTCTACATTCTCGTCATTCAGATCTGCTATTAGTTCTCGTGGCGTGGTTTTGAGAGAGTTGGCACGCAAAACAGTTGGTGCCTGTTCGTTAAGGGCCAACATTTCTCTTTCCCAGTTTTTGCCTAATTCTTTTTCAAGCGTTTCAGCTAACCAATCTGGAATCGAATACTCGATGGCTTTGGTTGGAACGGTTCCTTTTTTGAGTTTTGTCAGGATATCCGCAACCTTGATTCCGTCAAATTCCTCGAATTTTTTATAATGTGTTTTGCTCCAAAGAAGGTAAGCAATGATCATTTTATAGATATTCGTAGGTTTTACACCCTCTCCCATATAATATTCCAGACGTTTTTTCCAACGGATGATGTTGTAAAAAATTTCGGAAACTACTCTTCGGTCTTCACTTCCCCATTTTCTGTGAGATTTCAGAAGTCTTTCTATGACCTTGTCTGCATATTTTCGGTCTTCAAAAAATGTTTCCTGAAGACAATCGTGAATTCCGATTAAAAGATTACGGTGTATAAGTTCCATGAAATTATGATAAAATATATGATTTACTATTTTGAGAATCTGAATATTACAGTTTGATTGAGTCGTTTTCAAATTAATTAACTCACTGTAATACAGTCTGCAAAGATAAGGATTTTATAATTAAGAATTTGATTGAAATCTTGCCTTAAGAAAGGTACAGACCAAAATACAAATATTAATTTTATATGAATTTTATCATTTTAGTTTAATTTTATTGTTTAACAATTTTGTCAAAACATTTGATTGGTTTAAATTTGCACAAAATTGTTTAACAAAAATGTCAAAACAAGAAAAAAAAGACCAAACACAGGAATTAATCAAAGAAACCACAAAGAACCTTTTCTTTGTCAAAGGTAAGTTTGATGCGACTACACAAGAGATTGCAGATGAGGCTGGTGTGAACAGAACGCTGATCAATTATTATTTCCGATCTAGAGATAATCTGGTACAGATCGTTTTTGATGAAGCTCACAAAGTGGAAAAAGAAAAATCAGAAGTCATAATGAGGTCTGATATGCTTTTTAAAAATAAAATTGCCCAGTTCATTGATGAGAGTTTACAGACCAGTCTGCAATATCCTTATTTGGAAACATACATTGTTTCACAGATCAATAAAGGAAGTTGTCATAAAAGAGATGTGGATGAAGATGATCTGAAGAACTTTTATAAAGACATAGAAAAAGAAATGGAATTGGGGAATATTGAAACAATGGAACCGATGCAGTTCATTTTCAATATGATTTCTCTGTTGATTTTCCCAAGTGCCATAAGACCATTGTTTATGGAAAATATGATGATTGATGATAAAGAATTTGACCGATTAATCTCTCAGAGAAAAGACATCATCCTTAATATGCTTTTTAAGAATTAATTAAAATAATTAAAAAGTGTTAAAGTATTTGTAAAATCAGATCGTCGTCTATGATTAGAGATAAGTGCAAAAAAAATTAAAAAAATAAAAGAAGTATTTAAACTATGATTAATAACAAAATGATAAAGTGGAGAAAATTGGCTTTAGGCGTTTTGACTGTAATGGGATCTATGATGTATTCCCAACAGACATTAACCTTGAAGCAAGCCATAGAATATGCTTTGCAGAATAAATCCGATGCGCTGAAGGCCAAATTGGATATTACCAATGCAGATGCAAAAATCTTGGAGGCAAAAGCTGGGGCACTTCCTAAGATTAATGGGACGGCCAATCTGAACTATAATCCTATTTTACAGCAAACAGCTATTGATGTTGGAGCTTTTAGCGGAGGACCGAGTAATATCCAAATGGTTGCTATGGGTCAAAAATGGATTGCTGGTGCTGGTGTTCAATTGCAACAAGCGATATTTGACCAGCAGGTTTTTGTTGGTTTAAAAGCAGCAAAATCAACCAAGGAATTCTATCAACTAAATGCGGATCTTACAGATGAGCAAATTATTGAAAGAGTTTCTAATGCTTATTTCCAGGTTTTTACCACCCAAGAAAAGAAAACTACTTTGGAAAGCAGTTTTGCAAGTACAGAAAAAGTAAGAAATGTCATCAAAAGTTTGTTTGAAAACGGATTGTCAAAGAAAATTGATTTGGATAGAACGAATGTGAATCTTACGAACATAGAAACCAATATCAAACAAAGTAACAACGGAATTGCTCAGGCAGAAAATGCCCTGAAGTTTTATATGGGAATGCCGATTGAAACTAAGATTCAGCTTGTTCAAGAAGACATGGAGGTCACGCCGCATCTTTTGGAAAATATGGTAAGTACAGATAATAGAACAGAAGTTAAAGTGTTATTGAAGCAAAAAGAGCTTTTGGGCTTTCAGAAGAAGGCAACTGAGGCTGGCTATTATCCTACTGTCAATTTAACCGCCAATTACAACTGGCAAGCTTTAGGTCCAAAATTTCCCCTGACAAATGGAAAATCGAGTGGTGTTTACTGGTCAGATTATTCTGCGATTGGTTTAGGTGTTAACATTCCAATCTTCAATGGGTTTGCCACAAAAGCAAAAGTTCAGCAGAATCAAATCGAAATCGATAAACTGGAGGCCGATTTGAAGGACACAAAACTAGGATTAGACCAAGCTTATCAAAATGCTAAATCTCAAATCGAAAATAGCCTGTCTTCTATAGAAAATCAAAAAGCAAATGTGACGCTTGCAGAAAGTGTTTTGACAGACACAAAAAGCAATTACCAATACGGATTGGCAACGCTTACGGATCTATTGGACGCAGAAAATTCTTTAGTTGAAGCTAAGAATAACTATACAACCGCTATTCTGGATTATAAAATTGCAGAAGTACAATATTATAAATCAAAAGGAGAACTTAAAACTTATTTAAAATAAACTAAACTATAATGAAAAAGACTTTAATATATATCATCGTAGCAGCTGTACTTGTAGGTTTAGCGGCTTGGAAAATTGCCGACAATAAAAAGAAGCAGGAAACTGAAGTAAAAGAAGTAGCAAAACAAGTTGATAAGATCAACGTGAATGTCGTAACAGCTTCCAGAACTAATATCGATACAGATTATTCTGCAAACGGAACATTCATCCCGAAACAGGAAACCAATCAGTCTGCTGATATAGCGGGTCGTGTGGTAAGTGTGTTCGTAAAAGAAGGTTCCAGAGTTTCTGCCGGGCAAGTTTTGGCAACGATCAAAAGAGATGCTATCGAAGTAGATGTGACTCAGGCTCAGAACACTTTACAGAACGCAATCATTGATAATCAACGTTATGAAAATGCCTTCAAAACAGGAGGTGTTACGAAACAGCAGCTTGATAACTCAAGATTACAGCTTAAAAATGCGCAGACTGCAGTAAGAGCTCAGGGGGTAAGAGTCAATGATACAAGTGTTCGTGCAGGTATCAGTGGGACCATCAACAAAAAAATGGTGGAGCCGGGAGCTGTAGTTGCAACAGGAACTTCATTGTTCGAAATTGTTAATATTAATTCTCTTAAACTTTCTGTTTTGGTGGACGAAAGCCAGGTTGGAAGAATACAAATTGGTCAGACTGTAAACATCAATGTGAATGTGTTGCCAGACGATAATTTCAGTGGTAGAATTACTTTCATTGCTCCAAAAAGTGATGCATCTCTGAATTTCCCGGTAGAGATTGAAGTTCAAAATAAAGGAAACTTAAAAGCTGGTATGTACGCAACTGCTGTGTTCAAGACCAATCACGGTGCAGAAACTCAGAATATGCTGACAGTTCCCGCAGAAGCTTTCGTAAATGGAGTAAGCTCAGGTCAATTGTTCATTGTTCAAAACGGAACGGCAAAACTGATCAAGGTGCAAACAGGAAAGGTTTATGGCGACAAAGTTCAGATCATCAGTGGTCTTAATGGCGGCGAGCAAGTGATCACCAGCGGACAGATCAACTTAGACAACGGTTCAAAAATCAATATTGTAAAGTAACAGAAGAATGAAGTTAGCAGAAATAGCCATTAAAAGACCATCCCTGGTTATCGTACTATTTACGATTCTGACGTTGGGAGGTTTGTTAAGTTACTCCATGATGGGGTACGAGTTGATCCCGAAATTTGAAACCAATATGGTGACAATCTCTACCGTTTATCCGGGAGCTTCGCCTGCAGAGGTAGAGACGTCGGTGACGCGTAAG
>Ga0302347_1004172_pt1 | contig 11786 bp, 8 predicted proteins | sample PhyWR1_FD_202178 | JGI IMG/M metagenome (GOLD analysis project Ga0302347, IMG submission 202178) | Leaf surface microbial communities from wheat plants in UC Gill Tract Community Farm, Albany, California, United States - DLSL W.R1 (v2)... | ecosystem: Host-associated > Plants > Phyllosphere >...
TCACGCTTGAGTTCGTCCAGCAGGTTTGGCGGCAGTTCTTCATAGCTGCCCGGCAAGTCGTAGGCAATCCATACGCCCCAACCGGCACGACGCATCAACGCGGCTTCAACGAAGTCGTGGGACAGGATCGCCCCCGCAAAAGCCCCTTTACCCGGCAGCGGCGCCAGGGCGCAGTGCTCGATAAAAGGTTTCATGCGGATGATTGCGTTGTGGCCCCAGTAGTGGGATTCACCCAGCTGCCAGAAGTGCAAACCGGCGGTAAACAGCGGCCCGTATACCCGCGTCGCAAATTGCTGCATGCGTGCATACAGGGTATCCATACCCGACGCCCGTGGCGCGGTCTGGATGATGCCGGCGTCTGGCGTGGCTTCCATCAAGCGCACCAGGCTGGTCAGGCATTCGCCGCTCATGACGCTGTCGGCGTCGAGCACCACCATGTACTTGTAATCGCCGCCCCAGCGACGGCAGAAGTCGTCGAGGTTGCCGCTTTTACGTTTCACACGACGGCGCCGACGGCGATAGAAAATCCGCCCGAAGCCTTCTGTTTCGCGGCACACATCCAGCCAGGCCTGTTGTTCGGCAACACAGATATCAGGATCGTTACTGTCGCTGAGCACGAAGAAGTCGAAGCGATCCAGATCACCGGTGGCGGCGACCGACTCGTACGTAGCCCGCAGGCCCGCAAACACGCGGGTCACGTCTTCGTTACAGATCGGCATCACCAGCGCCGTACGCGCCTGCTCCGGGATCGGCTCATTGCCGGCACTTTTACCGGAAATGCGGTATTTGTCATGCCCGGTCAGCAATTCCAGAAAGCCCATCAAGGCCGTCCAAAAACCCGCCGAAACCCAGCAGAACAGAATCCCGAACAAGATCAGGATGCTGGTCTGCAAGGCATACGGCAGCACTTGCTGCGCGGTCTGCATCAATGGCTGGTGCAGCACTTCATCAAGGTCGACGAAGGCCCAGCCCTGATACGGCATGATCCCTTTCATGTACCAGCCGGCGACGATGGTCTGACCCAGCATCAGGACCAGCAGGATGTAACGGCGGATCGAACCCACCGTACGCCAGCGGGCCTTGGGCAGCACCCGCTCGTCGATTACCGGCTTGGGCGGATTGCTGCGCCCGGTCAAACGACGCCAGCCACGCACCAGAATATTGGTCCGCCACGGCTCGGGCACCACTTTGGTACGGCGAATCGGCGGTGTGGCCTTGAGCATCACCCGGCCGCTGGCGTCGAGGGCGAGCATTTCTGCTTCCTCGAGCTCAGCTGCCGAACTCAGGTTAAGCCGCGTGCCCACCGAAGCCTGGGCGGCCTCGGCAGCATCGATGTCCGATTGCGCCGACAAACGCGCGTGCAACTCGGCGAACGAGGTGCAGCTCGCCAGTTCGGCGCGCTGCTCATCGTTCAGTGGCAAGTGCGCCAGATACTCGCCGAGCGAGTCTGGCCGGGCTTGAGCGTTACTCATCGGCGGGCAACTGGTAGCTCCAGGTCTCGGTCAACACTTTCTCAGTCTTGACCGGTTCTGGCGTGGCCGGTGCAGCTTCGGCTTCAGGCGCCTTGGCGTTGTGCTCTTGCTTGTCCTTGACCTTGGCCGCAGCTTTTTCAGCTTTGGTGACAGGCGCTGCAGGTTTGGCCGCCGGGGTTTCTACATCCTGGACCAGTGCCGCACGCATTTCCGTGGCCTTGCTCGGGTCTTTGATTTTCATCCGCAGGGTCAGGCGCCAGCCTTTGGTCTCAGGGTTGTAACGTACGTTGTTTTCAACCAGGTCGGCATTGTCGCCGACACTGACCTGGCTACGCACAGGGGTATTTTCAGGCAGTTTTGCAAGCGACGGGCCTTCGAAATCGACCAGGTACGCCACGCTGCCGTCCGGCTGACGGATCAGGTTGGACTGCTTGACGTCACCAGTGGAACGCAAGGTCTGCTTGACCCACGCGCTGTCCGTCGGGTGCAGGGCAGCCTCATCCAGGGTCCAGTGCATGCGGTAGGCGAAATCAAACGGCTTGAGCGGCTCTGGCTGTGTTTCCGGGCTCCAGAACGCAACGATGTTGTCGTTGGTTTCGTCGGCAGTCGGAATTTCCACCAGGTTTACAGTGCCCTTGCCCCAATCACCCTGTGGCTCGATCCAGGCGCTCGGGCGCTTGTCGTAGCGGTCATCAAGGTCTTCGTAGTGGCTGAAGTCGCGACCACGTTGCAGCAAGCCAAAGCCCAGCGGGTTTTCAACCGAGAAGTTGCTCACCGACAGGTGTTTCGGGTTGTTCAGTGGACGCCAGATCCACTCGCCATTGCCGGCATGGATCGCCAGGCCCGACGAATCGTGCAGTTCGCGACGATAGTTGAGGACCTTGGACGGCTGGTTGGCGCCGAACAGGTACATGCTGGTCAGCGGAGCGATGCCCAGCTTGCCCACTTTGTCACGCAGGAACATTTGCGCCTTGACGTCCACCACTGTGTCCATGCCCGGACGCAGGGTAAAGCGGTAAGCACCGGTCGCACGCGGCGAGTCAAGCAAGGCGAAGATCACCAGATGCTTGTCGTTCGGCTTGGGCTTCTCGATCCAGAATTCGGTGAAACGCGGGAACTCTTCGCCCGATGGCAATGCAGTGTCGATTGCCATGCCACGCGCCGACAGCCCATAGATCTGGTCTTTGCCCACTACGCGAAAGTAGCTCGCGCCGAGCATGGTCATGATTTCGTCCTGCTTGTCCGCCTTGTTGATCGGATACAGCACGCGGAAACCGGCCCAGCCGAGATTTTCGGTGGCCTTGGGGTCGAACTTGACGTCACCGAAGGAGAAACGGCTCGGGTCGTACTTGATCTCTTCGACCTTGGTGGCAGTCACTTCATTGATTTTCACCGGCGTGTCGAAATGCATGCCCTGGTGATAGAAGGACAACTTGAACGGGGTTTTATCCCCGGCCCACTGGGCTTTGTCGCGGTTGAACTGAATTTTTTGGTAGTCCGCGAACTTCATGTCACGGAACTCATTAGGCAAATTGCTGCGTGGCGCTTGGTATTTCTGTTCAGCCAGGGTCTTCGCCTCGGCCGCCACGTCATCCAGACTGAATGCCCACAGTTGACCCGCACCGAACAAGCAAAAGAGCGCAGAGCCCGTCACCAGTGCGTTGCGTAACCGCTTGGCAGACATTTTTGGTGCATTAATTGGACTAACAATCACGAGCAAACCTCGCCGAAAACAGATGATGAAACCAACGGCCAGCGATCTAAATGCCAGGTTGGCGAGCACTCTTCCGACAGCCAAAGGGATGAATGATTCCCCAAGACAGTAGGACAAGACTCTATGTAGCGCAGGATTATCTAGTAGGCCGCGTTACAACGCATCTAGTCTCAGCAAGTATTTCTCGCTAAAACCCCCTGTTTTCGGACGAAAATGCGATTTTTTGAGCTTTTAGGTACTTAACAAAAATGTAACCGGGCCGTCGTTGACTAAATGCACCTGCATATCGGCTCCAAAGCGACCCGATTCGACGGTCGGATGCAGGCGTGCGGCTTCGCTCAGCAGGTGATTGAACAGCGCCTCAGCCAGTGCAGGGGGCGCTGCCGTGGAGAAACTCGGGCGCAGGCCGCTTTTGGTATCGGCGGCGAGGGTGAACTGTGAAACCAGCAGCAAACCGCCGTTGATGTCGGCCAGCGACAGGTTCATCTTGCCTTCCTCATCGCTGAAAACCCGATAATTAAGCAATTTGTGCAGCAGCTTGGCGGCATTCGCCTCGGTGTCACCCGGCTCGACAGCAACCAGCACCAGCAAGCCCTGATCAATTGAACCGACAATCTCCCCGCCGACCTCTACCCGTGCGCCACTGACGCGTTGTAACAGCCCCTTCATGCTTCGTCGGGCTGCAAACGCAGCAGACGGCGGGCCATTTGCTCAGTGGCACGCACCAGCGCATCGGTAATACCGGGCTCAGACGCCACGTGCCCGGCATCGCGAATCACTTGCAGCTCGCTGTCGGGCCAGTTCTGATGCAGCTCCCAGGCATTGTCCAGCGGGCAAATCATGTCGTAACGACCGTGCACGATCACACCCGGCAAGTGGGCAATCTTGTGCATGTCGCGGATCAGTTGGTTGGACTCCAGAAACGCGCTGTTCATGAAGTAATGACACTCGATCCGGGCAATCGACAAGGCCCGATGGGGGTCACAGAAGCGGTCGACCACTTGCGGGTTTGGCCGCAAGGTGGCAGCACGCCCTTCCCAGGCTGCCCACGCCTTGGCGGCGTGCATCTGGGCAATCTGGTCGTTGCCGGTGAGACGCTGATGAAAAGCGCCCAACAGATCATGACGCTCTTCCTCTGGAATGGGCGCCACATAATCTTGCCAGTAATCCGGAAAGATCCGGCTTGCCCCCGACTGGTAGAACCATTCGATTTCTTGTGGCCGGGCCAGAAAGATCCCGCGCAGGATCAGGCCGTGCACCCGGTCCGGATGGCTTTGCGCATAGGCCAGCGACAGCGTCGAGCCCCACGAGCCGCCAAACAGCACCCATTTGTCGATGCCCAGGAACAGACGAATCCGCTCCATGTCGGCCACCAGATCCCAGGTAGTGTTGTTATCCAGGCTCGCGTGGGGAGTCGAACGCCCGCAACCGCGCTGATCGAACGTGATGATGCGGTACAGGTTGGGATCGAAATAGCAGCGGCTGTTGGCATCGCAACCAGATCCCGGCCCCCCGTGGACAAACACCACCGGCAAGCCGTCCGGGGAGCCACTTTCATCAATGTAGAGCACGTGTGGCTCTTCCACTGCCAGTTCATGCCGGGCGTAGGGTTTGATCTGCGGGAACAAGGTTTGCATTACGCACTCCATGTGAGGCTGAAAAATGTTGCCGTCTGGCATCATAAACCCGATTGATGGAATGAGCATTCCCCCATAACGCTGCTTGCTCGCGAGCTTTTCCATTCGCTGGCAAACAGCTCGCTCCTACAGGGTTCAGGTTATGCGTAGCGCTGTTGGCCCCACTCGATGATCCGCGTCAGCAATTGCCTGAGCACCACTTGAGTCGGCGCGGCCAGATCCTGGCGATACTTGAACGGCTCGAACTCTTCCATATAGGTGCACTGCGCCAGCTCCAGTTGCACTGCATGAATGTTATCCACAGGGCTGCCGTAATGGCGGGTGATATGTCCGCCCTTGAAACGCCCGTTCAGCACGTGGCTGTAGGCCGGGTGCTCAGCGCAAATCGCCTCCAGATCACGGGCTAGGGCCGGGTCGCAACTGGCGCCATTGAAGGTCCCCAGGTTGAAGTCCGGCAAGCGTCCGTCAAACAGATGCGGCACCTGTGAGCGAATGGAGTGCGCGTCGAACAACAGCGCGTAGCCAAACTCATCCTTGAGGCGTTTGAGCTCCTGCTGCAAGGTCTGGTGGTAAGGCTTCCAGATCTGCTCCAGATACGTCGCCCGCTCTGCCGCCGACGGCACCTGCCCCTCGCGAAACAACGGTACGCCGTCGAACAGCGTGGCCGGGAACAGGCCGGTGGTTGCCCCCACATACATCGGCGCATCGTCTTCGGGGCGATTGAGGTCGATCACAAAGCGCGAATACTCGGCCGCCAGGGTGCTGGCCCCCAGCACTTGAGCAAAATCGTAAAGCTGCGGGATATGCCAGTCGGTGTCCGGCAGGCTTTGCGCCTCGGGAATCAGACCAGCTTTGACTGCCGGGGTCAGCTTCAAGCCTGCGTGGGGCATGCTGATCAGCAATGGCACGCGACCCTGTTTGAATGTCAGAACCTTATCCACAAGCGTTTCTCCTAAAGCTCGACGTCGACGCCATTGCGCACGACGCGTTTATCCAGATCACCGCCCAGCCAGTAGGCCAGGTCTGCCGGGCGATCGATATTCCAGGCCACAAAGTCGGCCACTTTGCCCGGTTCCAGCGAACCGTGGGTCTCGCCCATGCCCAATGCCGTGGCTGCGTGCTGCGTCACGCCGGCCAGGGCTTCTTCAGGCGTCATGCGGAACAAGGTACAGGCCATGTTCAGCATCAGGCGCAGCGACAAGCCTGGCGACGTGCCGGGGTTGAGGTCACTGGCGATAGCGATTTTCACCCCGTGCTTGCGCAAGGCATCTATGGGCGGCAGTTGCGTTTCACGCAGGAAGTAAAACGCGCCCGGCAATAGCACCGCAACGGTGCCGGCTTTTGCCATGGCAATAGCGTCTTCTTCAGTCATGAACTCCAGATGATCCGCCGACAGCGCCTGATAGCGCGCAGCCAGGCTGGAACCGTGCAAGGACGACAGTTGCTCGGCGTGCAGTTTTACCGGCAACTCCAGCGCCTGGGCCACTTTGAACACCCGTTCGACCTGCGCGGGCGAAAACGCCAGGTATTCGCAGAACGCATCTACCGCATCCACCAGCCCTTCAGCTGCCAGCGCGGGGAGCATTTCACTGCAGATATGCCCGATGTAGTCGTCAGCACGGTCCTTGAATTCCGGTGGCAAGGCGTGGGCTGCCAGACAGGTGCTGCGCACCGTCACCGGCAACTCCTGGCCAAGGCGACGAATCACCCGCAGGATTTTGCGCTCACTCTCAAGGCTCAGTCCGTAACCGGACTTGATCTCGACGCTGGTCACACCATCGCGCAGCAAACAGATCAAGCGCTCACGGGCACTGGCGAACAATTCGTCTTCGCTGGCAGCACGGGTCGCACGCACGGTACTGGCAATACCACCACCGGCCGCGGCGATTTCTGCATAGCTAACGCCTTGCAGACGTTGCTCGAACTCGCCGCTGCGGTTACCGCCAAATACCGTATGCGTATGGCAATCGATGAGCCCCGGGGTAACCCACGCGCCTTCCAGTTCGCGGGTCCGACCGTACTCGCCCGCTGGCAATTGCAGACGCGGGCCTATCCACTCAATGAACTCGTCACGGGTCACAATGGCCGCATCCTCGATGATCGAGTACGTACCGTTGGCCATGGTCGCGACATTGCAGTGCTGCCACAGGGTTTTCATTCAGTCACTCCGTCAATGATCAGAAACTCAGGAAAGCTCGGGAGCCACTTCAATCCCACGGCCGGCAGCCGGTTTTACCCACAGCAGGTAAGCCACCACCAACAGCACAATCCAGACCGCACCGACCATCAACGCCGCCCGGGTTTCAGGGAAATAGCCCAGCACGCCAAAGATAAACACCATGAACACGATGGCCGCGATGGGTGCATACGGCCAGAACGGCACCGGGAACTTGAGCTCGGCCACTTGTTCACGGGTCATGGAACGGCGCATGGCTACCTGGGTCACCAGAATCATCAACCATACCCACACGGTGGCGAAGGTCGCAATCGAGGCGATGACCAGGAAGATGTTTTCCGGGATCAGGTAGTTAAGCAGCACCCCGCCCAAAAGTGTGGCACCCATGACCAAAACGGTCATCCACGGCACACCGTGACGGGAGATTTTGGCGAAGCCCTTGGGCGCCTGCCCTTGCTGGGCCAGACCGAACATCATGCGGCCCGCGCCGAAGATGTCGCTGTTGATTGCCGACACGGCCGCCGAAATCACCACAATGTTGAGGATGGTAGCCGCCGAGCTGATGCCCAGACTGTCAAAAATCTGCACAAACGGGCTGCCCTGGCTGCCAATCTGGGTCCAAGGGTAAATGGCCATCAGCACAAACAGGGTCAGCACGTAGAACAGCAAAATCCGCAACGGGACTGCGTTGATTGCCTTGGGAATGACGCGCTGCGGGTCTTTGGCTTCGCCGGCAGTGATGCCGATGATCTCAATGCCGCCAAACGCAAACATCACCACTGCAAACGAAGCAATCAAACCGCCGATACCATTGGGCATAAAGCCGCCGTAGGCCCAGAGATTGCTGATTCCGGTGGCTGCTGCGTCCGTGCTGGAAGTACCGATGCCAAACAGCATGATGCCGAAGCCGGCCAGAATCATCGCCACAATGGCGGCGACTTTGAGCAGCGACAGCCAGAACTCCATTTCACCGAAGACTTTAACGCTGCACAGGTTCAGCCCGCCGATCAGCAGCACGATGCCCAGCACCCAGATCCAGCGCGCCACTTCGGGGAACCAGAAACCCATGTAAATACCGAACGCAGTGATATCGGCCAGACACACGATGATCATCTCGAAGGCATAGGTCCAGCCGAGGATAAAGCCGGACATCGGCCCCAGGTAGGTGCTGGCGTAATGACCGAACGAGCCGGAGACCGGGTCGCGCACAGCCATTTCGCCCAGTGCGCGCATCACCATAAAGACCGCCGCGCCGCCAATCAGATACGCCAGCAGCACAGCAGGTCCAGCCATTTGGATGGCAGCGGCTGAACCATAAAAAAGACCCGTTCCGATCGCTGAACCCAGCGCCATAAAACGGATGTGACGAGCCGATAGCCCGCGCTTCAAACCTTGAGTTTGACTTTGCATTTCGCGTCCCTAGTTATTTTTGTCGGCGAAAACAGATACGCAGAACGCTCCAGGAGCGTTCTGCGATTTTGGGGTTACAGGCTCGGAAGAACGTTGGCAGGCACCAACGCATTCAGACAACGGGATGCCAGCAGGTGCATGGCGGCTTCGATGTCCGGGGCGAAGAAGCGGTCCTTCTCGTAGAACGCAACTTTGCTGCGCAGGGTGGTACGGGCAATTTCAAGCTTGACCGAGGTTTTCAGGCCATCGCGCAGATCGAGCCCCTGGCACGCAGCCAGCCACTCGACCGCCAGCACGCCACGGGTGTTCTCGGCCATTTCCCACAGACGCTTGCCTGCAGCCGGGGCCATCGAGACGTGGTCTTCCTGGTTGGCCGAGGTCGGAATGCTGTCGACGCTATGGGGATGGGCCAGCGCCTTGTTCTCACTGGCCAGGGCAGCCGCCGTCACCTGAGCGATCATGAAGCCGGAGTTGACGCCGCCATTGGCCACCAGGAACGGCGGCAGTTGTGACATGTGCTTGTCCATCATCAACGAGATGCGGCGCTCGCTCAGCGAACCGATTTCAGCAATGGCCAAGGCCATGTTATCGGCCGCCATCGCAACCGGCTCGGCGTGGAAGTTGCCGCCCGAGATCACATCGCCCTGCTCGGCAAACACCAGCGGGTTGTCCGACACGGCGTTGGCTTCAATGGCCAGTACTTCGGCGGCCTGGCGGAACTGGGTCAAGCAGGCGCCCATCACTTGCGGCTGGCAGCGCAGGGAGTACGGGTCTTGTACCTTGTCGCAGTTTTTGTGCGACTCGGAGACTTCGCTGCGGGTACCCAGCAGGTCACGGTAGATCGCAGCGGCGTCGATTTGCCCGCGCTGACCACGTGCCGCATGAATGCGAGGGTCAAATGGCGAGCGCGAACCCAGCACCGCTTCCACCGTCAGGCCGCCGCAGGCCATGGCGGCCGCGAACAGGTCTTCACCTTCAAACAGGCCGCGCAGCGCGTAGGCAGTCGATACCTGAGTGCCGTTGAGCAAGGCCAGGCCTTCCTTGGCGGCCAGGGTCAGCGGCTCAAGACCGGCCTGCTTCAAGGCGGCAACGGCGTCCAGCCATTGACCTTTGTAGCGCGCCTTGCCTTCACCCAGCAGCACCAGGGACATATGGGCCAAAGGCGCCAGATCACCCGATGCGCCGACCGAACCTTTAAGCGGGATATGCGGATAGACCTGGGCATTGATCAAAGCGATCAAGGCATCGATCACTGTGCGGCGGATCCCGGAAAAACCACGGCTCAGGCTATTGACCTTGAGCACCATGATCAGGCGCACCATGTCGTCGCTCAACGGCTCGCCGATACCGGCCGCATGGGACAGCACCAGCGAACGCTGGAGGTTTTCCAGGTCTTCGCTGGCAATTTTTGTCGAAGCCAACAAACCAAAACCGGTATTGATGCCGTAGGTGGTGCGGTTCTCGGCAAGGATCTGCTCGACGCAGGCCACGCTGGCATCAATCTGCGCCGAAGCGCTTTCGTCCAGACTGAGGGTTACCGGCTGCTGGTAAATTTCACGCAGTTGGGCAAGGCTCAGTTGGCCGGGGATCAGGTTTAAACGGTTCACATTAATGCTCCTTTGAAATTCTTGTTGGCTGCCATTCACTGTGGGCGAGTTGATGCTTGCAGGCTAAATCGTTGCGGCCACAACGGGCAGAACAGCTGCCGTATGGGCGGGCGCATGGGATTCGGCCGGTAAAATCAGGTGCTCGGGAACCGGCCGCGCCCACTTCCTTGCAGCCCAGTAATACAGGGCTGCAGGCACGACCAGACCGATGATCCAGGAGATATCGGTGCCGCCCAGGCTATCCACCAGCGGGCCGGTGTAAAAATGGGTCGACATAAAAGGCATTTGAATCAGCACGCCAAACACATAGACGCTCAAGCCAACCCGGTTCCAGCGGCCATATCGACCCTCGGGGTTGGATAGTGCCGGGATGTCGTAGCGCTCTTTGGTGATGCAGTAGAAATCCACCAGGTTGATCGCGCTCCATGGCGTGAAAAACGCCAGCAGAAACAGGATAAAAGCGGAGAAATCCTTGAGGAACGAGTCTTTGCCCAACAGTGCCAGGGTGGTGGCCATGGCGACCATCACCAGGATGTAGAGCAAGCGCACGCCACTGGGAATCCGCCGGCTGCCACGAAAGCCGCTGACGATGGTAGCGATGGACATGAAGCTGCCGTAGGCATTGAGTGTGGTGATCGTCACCTTGCCGAAGGCCACGGCGAAATACAGCAACGCCGCCACAATGCCGGTGCCGCCCAGTCCGACAATGAATGACACTTCGTGATGGGCGAATTGCGAGCCTGCCAGAGCGGCAGCCAGCACGCCGAACACCATGGCAATCTGGGCGCCGACGACAGAACCCAGACTGATGGCCCAAAAGGTTTTCACCGGCGAAGTCTTGCTCGGCAGGTAGCGCGAGTAATCCGCCACATAAGGGCCAAACGCAATTTGCCAGGAGGCGGACAGCGAGATCGCCAGCAGAAAGCTGCTGATGGAGAAATGCTTGTTGGCCAGCAACGCACCGATGTCATTGCCTGCCAGCAGCTTGTAGAACAGATAGATGAAGGCAATCACCCCCAGCACACTGGCGACCCGGCCAATGCCGTGAATCACCCGGTAGCCGAAGATGGTCAGGACGACGATAAAGCCGGCAAAGGCGACAATGCCGACCCAGTCCTCAACCTGCAGCAACTGGGCAATCGCCTGCCCGGCCAGCAGCGAGCCGCTGGCCGAAAACCCGATGTACATCAGGCACACCAGCACCAGCGGCACCACCGCGCCATACACCCCGAACTGCACACGGCTGGAAATCATCTGCGGCAGACCCAGTTGCGGCCCCTGGGCACCGTGCAGCGCCATCACCGCGCCGCCCAGCACCTGCCCGACAAACAGGCCGATCAGCGACCAGAACACATCGCCGCCCAGCACTACGGCCAGCGCGCCCGTCACGATTGCCGTGATCTGCAGGTTGGCGCCCAGCCACAGCGTGAACTGGCTAAAGAGCCGACCATGACGTTCGGACTCGGGGATGTAGTCGATCGAACGTTTTTCGATCAGCGGCGATGCGCCTGCACGATCATCATTAACAGCCATGTGCCCCACCTCAAATAAAGGAAAACGGGATGTGCTCTGAATTCGCAGTTCCTGTGGGCGCTGGACAGCCAGCCCCCACAGTTTTTGGTGCCAGCCGGGTTAGCCGTTAATCATCGGCAAGTTAAGGCCTTGTTCATTGGCGCAGTCGATGGCGATGTCGTAGCCGGCATCGGCATGGCGCATCACGCCGGTGGCCGGGTCGTTATGCAACACGCGGGCAATGCGCTCGGCCGCTTC
>Ga0302347_1004174_pt1 | contig 11783 bp, 5 predicted proteins | sample PhyWR1_FD_202178 | JGI IMG/M metagenome (GOLD analysis project Ga0302347, IMG submission 202178) | Leaf surface microbial communities from wheat plants in UC Gill Tract Community Farm, Albany, California, United States - DLSL W.R1 (v2)... | ecosystem: Host-associated > Plants > Phyllosphere >...
AAGGGGATGCGCTCCAGCCTTTCTGGGGTGCGCTGATCAGCAGGTCGACTGCGCACTTGTGCATATCGACCCAGACGGTTCCCGAGGCGATGCAGTCGAGCACGAACAAGCCCCCCACCGCGTGCACCGCATCGCCGACAGCGCGCAGGTAAGCGTCGGGCAGGATGATCCCGGATGAGGTTTCAACGTGGGGGGCGAAGACAATTTGCGGCCGGTGCGCCTGAATGGCCGCCAGCACTTCGTCCAGCGGGGGTGGCGCATAGGCAGCCTGGCGACCGCTTTCGACCGGCCGGGCTTTAAGTACGGTGGTGGCCGCCGGGATGTTGCCCGTTTCGAGGATCTGGCTCCAGCGATAGCTGAACCAGCCGTTGCGGATCACCAGGCATTGCTGGCCGGTGGCAAACTGCCGCGCCACCGCTTCCATGCCAAATGTACCGCTGCCCGGCACTACCGCAACAGCCTGGGCGTTGTAGACCTGTTTCAGGGTCGTGGAGATGTTCTTCATCACGCCTTGAAATGCCTGCGACATGTGGTTGAGCGAGCGGTCGGTGTAGACCACCGAGTACTCGACCAGCCCCTCAGGGTCAATACTGGGATAGAGCTTTGACATGGGTGACTCCTTGGCAGAGATGTCCGTGTTAAGGACCCTGCCCTAAGCTTGGGCAAATGACAAGATTGATCGGGGCTGGCTTTGGGGCGCATCAGGGCTGACGAGTGCTGGCCGCAAGAAATGCAGCGCCTATGAGACCGGGCGCCGCCCGCGCGGCGCTTCGCAGCACAAGGCTGCTCATTTGTTGCAACGTGGCCATGCCTGTAGAAGCGGCGTTGCCTGCCCTGGTCGCTTCAAGCACCGAGCGAATCCAGCACGGCCTGCAGCTTGCCCCGGGTGAATGGCGTGCAGGCCTGCATGGGCTCGCGCAGCTCGTCACTGATCAAGTCTTGCAGGTGCAAGGCCGCCTTGATCACCGCCGGATTGGGCTCGGCGAAGGCCAGCCTGATCCACGGCAGAATCTGATAGAACGTGCCGCGCGCGGCCAGCCAGTTGCCACCTTCGACCTGCTGCAGCATGCGTACATACAGGTCTGCGCGCACCTGCGCCGAAGCCGAAATGGCCCCTGCACCGCCCAGGCACAGGTTGTTGAAGATCTGCAGGTCTTCGCCAGCCAGCACCTGGGCGTGGCCGTCCTCGATCAGGGCCAGGGTGGTTTCGCTGTCGCCGCTGCAATCCTTGACGGCGGCAATGCGCGGGTGGCGCACGATACGGCGCAAGGTTTCCCGCTCGATGCGCACGCCGGTGCGGTAAGGGATGTCGTAGACGATCAGCGGTACGCTGGCGGCATCCGCCACCGTGTTGAAAAAGCCCTCGATGCCGGCTTGCGACGGGCGGATGTAGCACGGTGCGGGCACCAGCAGCCCGCCGATCTGGCGCTGCTGGATTTGCGCCTGGAAGGCCAGCAGTTCACCCAGGTTGTACCCCGACAGGCCCATCACCACCCTGCCCGGCTCCACCCAGGCCAGCACGGCATCCAGCACGGCCAGCTGCTCGGCCTTGGACAGCGCGGCCGCTTCCCCCGTGGTACCGCACACCACAAAACCGGAGACGCCGTCTTCGAGCAGCTTGTTCACCAGCTTTTCCAGCGCGACAAAGTCGACTTCATTGCCGCGCAATGGCGTGACCAGGGCGATCCAGATACCACGGAAATTCGACATGCAAAAACTCCTGATGTTGACCGATAGTCAGCGTCAGCAGGGCGAAGAGAGGAAGTGGTCTGGCAGGGATACCTGGCGCCTTCTGTCTCGTCAGCCCACCTGACGAGACAGCGCGCCTCGGTCAGATGAGCGGCTGTTTCTTGGATTTCTTGGCAACGGCAACGCACGCGTCTGCCTGGGCGATAAAGCCCGAAGCGGAAATGGCGTGGTTGGTCATGGACATGCTGGAAAGCCCGTTGCGTGGGTATGGCTGGATAATGGTGGGGCGGTGTGCCCGGTGTCAACCTTCCAGTCAATCACCGCCACTCGCTATAGGGCTCCAGCGGTGTCACCGGCAGCGCCAGGTTGCCGCGCCACGGCTCGAACAGGTAGCGCAGGTAAAGCATGCCATGGCTGGGCGCATAGTCATCGCTGTGCTGCCAGTCGAAACCGCCGCCCAGCACCCAATGGTCACTCAGGCGCCGTTCGAACAGGCCGCGCAGGCGATAGCCCAAGCCGCTGCTGTCACTGGCTTCAGTCATGGCGTCGAGGTTGGAGTCGACAGCATACTGCGCCAGCACCTTGCGGTTGAGGTGTACGTCCGGGTACAGCCGGCTGCTGGCACTGTGGGCCTGGGACCAGCTGACGGACCCTTCCAGCAACAGTGACCAGTCGTAGTTGCGCCAGGCATAGCTGACCGGCACACCCACCGAGGTATAGCGCTGCGGGCTGTAGTAGCCGCCCTGCCCCAGGCTGTAGCCGCCCAGGTCCTTGTCGTGGCGCCAGTGCATCAGCGTCAGGCCGACACGCACGCGCTCGTCGGCCTTTTCCACCACGCGGTGGTAATAACCGGCCATGGCCCGCGTGCGTTGGTTGTCAGCAACGTTCTGGCCGTACAGCCAATGGTGCCCAAGGCTGGCCCAGACCCCGTTGTCGCCGCCCTGGTCCCAGCTCAGGCCGAGCGTGGCGCCGTTGGCCGTGACCCCGCCCCAGCGCACACCTGTCGGGCGGTCACGGGCGCCGGCGAACGACAGCAGCGAGTTGCTCATGGGCCGCCGCGAAGCGGTCAGCGACCAGCCGACCTGGCCGAGGTCGCCGTTGAGCGTCGCGCCCCCCAGCCAGTTGTTGATCGCGTAGCCCTGGGTGGTGCCCAGGTCGAGCGCCCAACGGCTGCCCTGCCAACCCAGCGCCAGGACACTGCCGTCAGCGCTTTGCGAACCGCCCTCGCAGACGGGCAGCGCCTTGCCGTCAGCGCTGCTGCCGACAAACTGGCAACTGCCGAAATCCGGGGTGTAGCGCCCCTGCGCGTTCTGCTCGAACGCGCCCGCATCCATGCCGATGCGCTCGACCCGCGCAAAGGCGGTGCCGTCCTGCCAGGGGGTATCCACATGCAGCAAGGTCGAGTGGGTGCTCAGTTGCGACGTGCCCGGAGTACCGTCATCCTCGCGCCAGCCGTAGTCGTGCATCAGGGTCACGTGGGTGTTGCGCTGGCGGTACAACGCATCCACATCACTGCGCAGGCTGCGCGCCAGCCAGTCGTCGCTGGCTTGCTCACGGCTGGCAAGCGTCAGTGCCTGGTCATCCCGCGGCGCTGCGCCAGCACGATCCAGCAGCTGTGCATCGGCCATCGCTGCGGCATACAGGTCCAGCGCCCGCTGCGGGTCGGTCTGCGCTACCAGGCGCGCTGCATCGCGTCGCAGCAGTGGGTCGGGGCGAGGCGACTGCGCGGCAAGCTGATCAAGCTGCCTGGCCGCCTGGTCGTGTTCGCCCAGGGCAACCCAGACCGCTGCCAGGCGCCGCTGGCCGTTGTTGTCATCGGCGGCCAACCGGGGCACCTGCACCCCCAGCATGTGCCGGGCCTGTGCCAGATTGCCTTCGGCCACCGCGCTTTCGATCACCCCAAGACGCGCTTCGGGTCGCCCGGGTTGCACGGCAAGCACTCGCCAGTAATAGTCGCGCGCCTTCCCTGGTTCCCCGCGCGCGGCTGCCCAGTCGGCCAACAGCATCAGGTCGTCGGGGCCGCCCTCACCCCGCGCCAGGCCGGCTTCGAGCAGGGTTGTGGCCTCGGCACCGCGGCCCTGTGCCTGCAACTGCTGCGCCGAGGCCAGGGTCAGGCGCCGCTGGATACGCTGCTGCAGCGCGTGCATGTCAGCGTTCCAGGCTGCCGGCGGCACCGCCGCGAGGCTATCGAGGGCCAGGGCATCGCGGTCGCTGGACTCCAGGAACAGGCCATGGGCGTAGCGCGTGGCCGGGTCGCCAGGCTGCTGCCGGACCAGCCTGGCGAAAGCCGCATCGGCCTCGGCGCTGCGCCCCTGCTGACGCAGGCTGTTGGCCAACTGGTAGACCAGCCAGGGCTCATCGGGGGCCAAGCTCGCAGCCTGGGCCAGAGCCTGGCTGGCGGTGGCCCAGTCTTCGCGCTGCAAGGCTGCTTCCCCTTGCTGCCTCAACCGCGCGAGCTGCAGGTTGCGACGCAGGCTGGCGAACTGCACTTGCTGGCGTGGTGGCAGGCTGTCCAGGTACGCCTGCGCCTTGTCGGGTGACTGTGCCTGGTACACGCGCATCAAGCCGCGCACGGCGCTTTCGTTGTCCGGCGCCATGCGCCGTACCTGCAGGAACTGCCGCTCGGCGGCAGCGGCGTTGCCCTCGGCCAGCGCAACATCCGCCAGGCCCAGGAATGCGTATTCATCCTTTGGCCGCTGCTGACGCGCCTGCAGGTAAAACGCGCGTGCGCCGGGCAAATCCTGCGCCTGCAATGCCCGCTCGCCCTTGTTCAGCAGTGCCCAGTACTGGCTGGACGACTCCAGGTCCTTCCACTGGCTGATCGAATAGGTGTCCTGCTCCTTCGCGCTGGCCGCGCGGAACGCTGCATGGGCGTCTTCATAGCGGCCCTGACGCATCAGCGCGTAACCTAGTGCACCGTGCAGGCTGGCGTCATCCGGGTACTGGCGCAGCGCCCGGCGCAGCTGCGCTTCGGCTTCGGCGTTGCGTCCCTTGTCGACCAACGCCTTGCCGCGCTGGCCCGCCTGCCAAGCCGGGTCGGCCAGCAACGTGCGCTGCTGTTGCAGGGTCTGGCCGGCCTGCGCCAGCAGTGGCGAGGCCGGGTAGCGCTGGAGGAAGGCTTGCCAGGCCGCTGCGCTGGCAGTGCTGACCGACTGCCCAGCCAGGTAGTCGAACTCGCGCTGGGCAGCAGCATCCCGCGCGTTGGGGTCGCGGGCCAGCTCATCGAGCAGGGCCAGCGCTTCGCGGTCACGCTTTTCGGCAAACAGCCAGCCGGCCAGGGTCTGGCGCAACCCGGCGTTGCCGGGATACTGGCGGTCCAGTTGCTGCAACTGCCTGATCGCCGCCGGGCGCTGGCCTGGCAGGTTGCCGCGCACCCGCCAGTAGTCCAGGGCCAGCTCCAGGCTGGGTGGCTCGCCTGCGAACAACTGCTCGTACGCTGCCAGCGCCTCTGCGTTGCGCCCGGTAACGGCCAGCAGCCGCGCTTGCTGCAAGCGCCGCGCCGCTTCGGGCTGCTGCAGCTGGAGCAGGCGTGTGGCCTGGCGAGCCTGCAGGCTGCCGGGCGCCAAGGCGCTGAGCCTGGCCTGTAACTGTTCAGCCTGGGCGCTGTTCTTTTCGCGTAGCGCCAGGCCCAAGGCCGCCAGCAGCACATCGGGGTTGCGCGGTTCCAGCAACTGCAGGCGGCCGAGCGCATCGCGCACCAGGTCGTCACGGTGCAGCGCTTCGCCGCGGCGAACCTGCTCCAGCAGCCACTGGCGCTGCTCGCTGGCATCCTTCGGTTGGCCGAGGGCCTGGCAGCTGATCGCCGCCAGCATCAGCACGCCGATTACTCGCTGCATGACGGGCTCCAGGCGGGCAACAGGCGGCCGTCGGCGGCAAAGCGATAACGGCCTTGGTCATAGCCCTGGCCGAACAGCGCCAGCACCTGGCTGTAGTAGGCCTTGGGCTCGACCGGTTGTTCGGCCAGGCGCTGGCGCTGCTGCGCCAACGCCGCCGCGTGCTCGGGCGACGCTGCCAGCAGTGGCAGCAACGCTGCCGAAAAGCCCGCCGGGCCATGCCCGGTGGCGGCGCCGCTGCGCGCATCCACGCGCTCGGGTGGGCGCCCCTGACTGTGGGTCAATGCCGCCATCGGCGCATAGTGGGCCAGCAGCTCGGTCCGCTGCGCCGCGTCCTCGGCCAGCATGCCGACCCACAGGTACACGCGGATAGCGTCATAGTCACCGGCGTTGCCGTGTTGCGGGTCGGATGCCGGTTCACCGGCCGGGGTCCACAACAGCCAGTCCGGGGCAAAGCCTTTGGGTGAAGAAGCCAGCCACACACGTCGACTGTTGGCCGCCAGCTCGCCCCACAACGGGTCCACCAGGCTGAAGCGGTCGAGCAGTTGCAGCGGCAGATAGCTCGGGTTCAGGCGGCTGCCGCTGGCATCCTCGAAGCCGTAGTCACCCGGCAACAGCATCACGCCCAGGCCCGGTAGTTTTCGTACGGTCTGCGCGGCGATGCGCCACAACAGCCGCTGCCCCAGTTGCGCATAGGCCGGTTCGTCCCATAACCGCCCGGCTTCGAGCAGGCTGTAGGCAATCCACAGGTCGGCGTCACTGGCATTGTTGGTGTCCAGCACCTGCCACTGGCGCTGGCCATTGCGCCCCCACAACCAGGCCGGCAGATGCCGGGCCAGGTCGCCCTCGGCCAGGTTGTTGCTGGTCCAGCGCAGCAGCTTGGCGAAGCCCGGACGGTCATTGCCGACCAGGGCAAAGAACAGCGCGTAGCTCTGCCCTTCCGAAGTGCTGATCAGGCGCGCGTCACTCGGGTCGATGACCCGGCCATCCACGCTCACCAGTTCGGCCTTGAAGTGCTCCCAGGCAGGCCACGAGCAGGCCGCCCCGGCATTGGCGAAAACAGGCAGGCCCAGGGCGACCAGCCCTGTCAGCAATGGTCGCATCATCAGGCCGCCTCACCCAACCGACGTCGGCCAGCCCAACGCAGTGCCCGCCACAGCAGGAAGGCGAACAGCACCACACTCACGGCAGCGATCGCCGCCAGCAGCACCGGGTGCTCGGACAAGTGGAACCACAACAACAGCCACCAGGGCAAGGCGCCGACAAAATAGTGCTCGCCAACGAACTGGCTGGTCACGCCGCTGCTGCGCACCAGGCTCACCGAACCGGCCACGGCGTCGAGCTTGCCGACGTCGCCAAGCACATCACGCAACAACGCATAGTCGCTGTCGCTGCTGGCCAGCAGTGCAACCACGCTGCGCTGTGGGTGGAATGGCGACTGCAAGCCGGTGATGGCGGCGATCGGCGCCTGCGCACTCACCGCCACGCGGCTGCTGGCAGGAGCGCCTGCGGTATCGAAGCGCTGGCTGCCAGGCAACCCGGTGCTGCGGCCTTGCAGCAGCCAGTCACGCTGGGCGCTGAGCAGCAGGCCGAGGTTGGGCGCGTCACTCAGGGCCTGCGGCAGGTGGCCGATCAGCAGCAAGTCGGCATCGGCCGCTGCCGCCTGTTGCCAGTCATCTGCAAGCTTCAGGCCCAGTGCCGGGTAACCGATCTGCCCGGCCAGGCCGGCCACTGTGTCGAGCAAGGTGCCCACCTGCATTGGCGTGGGCTTGGCCGGCACCATGACCAGGGTTTCGGAAAGGTCGGCCATGCGGCTGAACGGGAAGCCGCTGCGGGCGAATGCGCGCAGGTCGGGCATGGCGATGTAGTGGTGGTAACCGGACAGGTCGATGGTCGAGTTTTCATCGATCGCCGCACGCACGTCCACCGGCAGCGAGGTCTGGCAACGATCGCGCTGGGCGCTGCCCAGGGTGCTGGCGAAGCTGAAGTCGAAGCGCAGGCGGTTGCGGTCGCCGATCTTCAACGCCGGGACCAGCGACTTTTCGGTCAGTGCCGTGTTGTCACCCGACAGCACTGCCAGGCGCATTTCCTCCAGCGTGCCACCGCGCCGGTCATTGCCCACCAGCGGCATGCTGGTGATGTACTGGTCGTTGACGCTGATGCTCAGGCGCGATTCGTCGGTCACTGCCGGTGCCGTGTAGCGATACAAGGTACGCAGTGGAATGCCCTGGTTACGCCAGACGAAAAGGTCTGGCGGCAAGTTCAGTTGCAGCGTCACCGGGTGCGGCTGCAGGCCGCTGACCTGCAACTGCCCAGGGTAGTCGAGCAGCTCGGCGAAACGTACCGGCCGGTCGGTGCGCGTCCAGTTCGGTGCGTCGTAGGGCTGGCGCGGTTGCAGCGCGGCCATCTGCTCCACTTGCACTCGGGCACCGCGGAACAGGTTGTTGCCCACCGCCAGCGCCGAGGCTGCCTCGACCAGGTCTCCGTCGTTGCGGCCCAGCACCAGCAGCACTTTGCTGAAGCGGTCGTCGGGGTGGTCGATCAGCTGCAACACCGGGCCGTCGACTGGAGGGAACTGCTGCAGGTCGGCAAGGAAGCCCGGGCGCCGGTCATTGCTGGCAAACACGATACTGGGCGTGGGTTGCTCGCCACGGGCCGGCAGGCGGTTGTACAGCACCGGGAAAGTTGCCTTGCGCCAACCGGCCTGGCTGCCGAAATAGGACACCAGGATCGCTGCGGCGCGCTGCTGCTCCAGGCTCGGCGAGCCACTGAACACCACTGGAAGCACAACCTTGCCGGTGTCGCGCGGGTCGAAGAACGGCAGCGGGAAATACGCCAGGTCGTTGTCCAGCGCCAGTGCCTGTTCATGCAGCTGCACCTGGCTCTTGCGGTTCAGGTTCAGCCACAGGCCGCTGTGCGCCGGGTCTTCGCAAATGTCGGTGTAATGCCCGACGAACTCCAGGCGCACCCGGTTGAAGTCGCTGAGCAGCTTGGGGTCCAGCGGCAGCTGGCGGCGTACGCGCTGGCCGAGCTGGTCTTTTTCCACCGGCACCACCCCCATCAGCTCGTCATTCAGGTAGACGCGCAGGTGCGACAGGTTCGGCAACAGGGCTGGTGAGGGTGTGTAGTCCAACTGCAAGGTGGCATCGGTGGCCAGGCGGTCGCGACGCACGCCAAACTCGATCTGCTCGCTGTTGCGCACCCCCAACAGCAGGCTGTCGGACGCATGCCCGAGCTGCTCGAAGGTTTTCGCAACCGGCCAGTTCGGTACCGTGGGTACACCTGGCTCGGCAAGCGGCGCTGCGCTGGCAGCAACAGCGGGCTGGGACAAGGCGGCGCACAGCGCCAGCGCAAGGCCCCAGATACGCGAGGGATAACGAGTCATCATGCGTCTCGGTCAACAAGGTTCATGGGAAGGACAGGCGCGGGTGTACGTGGCCTGTAGCTGGCCAGCCAGTGCCCCAGGCTGCGCAGCGGGCGTAGCCATGCACGCGCCCAGGGCGGCATGTGTTCGATCAGGCGCAGGTAGCCGACCCCGCCCAGCTTGAGCACATCGATCAGGCTGCGCAGCGGTCGGTCGACCTCATGCTGCGCGCCCCAGCCAAGCCAGGCATCGGCCCGGGCAAAGGTGCAGTGCACCAGGTCGATGCGCTGTTGCGGGCTGAGGTCGTGGAACACCAGGCCCGCGTGCTGCCCGACGGTACGGGTGACACAGGCCTGGAAGGCAAACTCGCGCTGGCCGCGGTTAAGCAGCAGCCGCACCCGCTCCCCGGGTTTCAGCACCAGGCCCGGGTGCAACTGCAGGCCCACGCCGCCATCGGAATAGTCGACCAGGGTGCAGGGGAAGGCATGCCCAGTGCCCAATACCAGCGCCGCCGGCAGCTGCATCTGTACCCGGTGAGCGCGGCGCACCTGGCGCACTTCGGCGGCCACGGCGACTGCGGCGCCGATGATCAGCAGGTTGTAGACCACCCACAGCGAGCTGACGATCACCGTGCCGATTTCTGCCGACGGGCCAGTGAACAGGCGCCACACGGCAAAACCCAGGCCGGCCACGTTGAGCACCGCGAGCCACAGGTAAGGCTGGGCGATACGCCAGTCGAACTGTTCCTGCTCCATCAGGCCGCCCTTGGCAGTAACGTTGAACGTGCCCTTCTTCGGCGCGAACAGCGCCACCGTGGTGGGGCGTGCGATGTACCAGGCCAGCACGGTCTCGTACACCTCGCCCCAGAAAGTCTGCCGGTATTTACCCTGCATGCGCGAGTTGGTCAGGCTGGCGTGGATCATGTGCGGCAGCACGTACAGCAGGATCATCAGCGCCGGTGCGTAGATGATGTAGGCATGCAGCAACAGGAACGCCAGCGGCGCCGTGAGGAACACCAGCCGCGGCAGGCCGGCCAGGAAGTGCAGCATCGCGTTGGCATAGCACACCCGCTGGAACAGGCTCAGCCCACGCCCGAACAGCGGGTTGTCGGTGCGGAATATCTGCACCATGCCGCGGGCCCAGCGAATACGCTGGCCAATGTGCGCCGACAGGCTCTCGGTAGCCAGGCCGGCCGCCTGCGGCAGGCTCAGGTAGGCCGACGACCACCCCTGACGGTGCATGCGCAAAGCGGTATGGGCATCTTCGGTGACAGTCTCGACGGCGAAGCCGCCGATGCTCTCCAGCGCGGTACGCCGGAGCACCGCACACGAACCGCAGAAAAACGCCGCGTTCCACATGTCGTTGCCGTCCTGGATCAGCCCGTAGAACAGCTCCCCTTCGTTGGGGCGACGGCGGAACGAGCCCAGGTTGCGCTCGAACGGGTCGGGCGAGAAGAAGTGGTGTGGCGTCTGCACCAGCGCCAGCTTCGGGTCCTTGAGAAACCAGCCCACCGTCATCTGCAGGAAGGAACGCACCGGCACATGGTCACAGTCGAAGATGGCAATCAGCTCGCTGTCCGTCACGCCCAGCGCGTGGTTGAGGTTGCCGGCCTTGGCGTGCCTGCTGTCTGGCCGCACGATATAGCCCACCCCGACCTCGTCGGCGAACGCGCGAAAGGCTTCGCGGCGGCCATCGTCAAGAATGTAGATGCGCAGGCATTCACGTGGCCAGTCCAGGCCCAGGGCCGCCAGCACCGTGGTGCGTACAACCGACAAGTCTTCGTTGTAGGTGGGGATCATCAGGTCCACCGTCGGCCAATGCTGCGGGTTGGCCGGCAGGCTCGCCGGCTTGCGCTGCAACGGCCAGCTGGTCTGGATGTAGCCCAGGATCAGCACGAACCATGAGTAGGTCTCGGCCGCCAGCAGGATCACCCCGCACACCAGGTCGGTGCTGTCGTTCCAGTTCAGGGTCGCGGTGTAGCGCCACCACAGATAGCGGCAGGAGATGATGGTCGACAGCACGATCAGCATCAATGTCGGGAAGCGGCCCGGCATGTGCCGCACCAGCATGGCGATGCCCAGCAACAGGCAGATGAACACCAGTTGCGCCAGGTAGCCGAAGGGCTCGGTCACGCACAGCAAGGCCAGGCTGACGGCGCACAATGTCAGCACGCCGTAGAACGCCCGGCGGGCGAGCACGCTGAGGTTGCGCAGGCGTACCGAGGCGCCGTGCCTGAAGGCACTGGCACGGTAACGTGCGGGGACTTGCTGCAGGCTGGCAATCAGCAGGCTCCGGCAGTGGTTTGCCGCTTGCCGCATGCGCCGCAGTTGCGCCCGCAAGGCGCCCAGAGCGCGGCGTGCGGCGCCAGGCTGGCGTGGCTGCGGCTGACGCCGCAGCAGCAGCCACAGGCTTTGAATCAGCAGCCGCAGCGGGTCGCCCAGGCTCGGGCGCTTGCCCGCCAGCTGCGGGTACAGTCGCTTGCGCTCAGCCAGCAGCGCCTGCCAGGCGGGCGATTCCAGACGCAGGAACAGATACGCCAGCCACACCCCAAGGGTGAACAGCCAGGCGACCGCTCGGCGCGCGCCGCGGGCATTGAACCAGGCGTAGGCCGACAATGGCGTCAATGTCACGACTGGCGCCTCGTCAGGCAACGCACCGCCAGGCTCTGCACATCCCGGCAGGCCAGGCTCTGCGGCGCGTAATGGCCCAGCGGGGCCTTGCACGCCAAGGCTTCGAGAAACGCCTCGTCGCGGTGCACCACCTGCAGCGGAAGGCGATCACGGAACAGGTCGCGCCAAACCATCAGCAAGTCGCTTTGCAAGCGGCTGGCGGGGTCGTAGCGGTTGACCAGCAACAGGTCATAGTGCTCGACCGGTCGCCGCCCAAGCAGCAGGTGG
>Ga0302347_1004176_pt1 | contig 11776 bp, 8 predicted proteins | sample PhyWR1_FD_202178 | JGI IMG/M metagenome (GOLD analysis project Ga0302347, IMG submission 202178) | Leaf surface microbial communities from wheat plants in UC Gill Tract Community Farm, Albany, California, United States - DLSL W.R1 (v2)... | ecosystem: Host-associated > Plants > Phyllosphere >...
CTCTGACAGATATTTTTACAAAATTCCCAACACGGTTGCAGTGAACTTCTACTTTTTTAGAATCCGGAGAATACTTGATTGCATTGGAAATTAAATTGCTGACAACCTGAGAAATCTGCAGTTCATCACCCAATACCAGCGCATCGGTATCAGCTTTCAGTGCAATCTGGTTTTCAGGCGTTGCAATCGTCAGGTTTTCTACCGTATCGTGGATCAGTTTATCAATCTCAAAAAGTTCTTTGTGGATTTCGATATTACCGGATTGTATTTTTGAGGTATCGAGAAGCTCAGAAATAAGATTGTTGAGACGATCTACATTTTGAGAGACTTTTGCCAGAGTCAATCGGAATTTTTCTGAGGAATCATCAGGTACCATTTTTTCCAGAAGCTGGACGAACCCTTTAATCGTTGTAAGCGGCGTTTTCAGCTCGTGGCTTGCGATAGAAAGGAAGTCATCCTTGCGTCTGTCGATTTCCTTTTTATCAGTAATATCTTCTATTGCAATTAAAATTCTGTCTTTATACTGGCCTTCAAATTCTATTCTGTGTGCATTCAGCAACATGATTTTTTTGCCGATGTGCGGGAAATCGTGCTCTACTTCGAAATCTATGACAGGATTGTTTGTAGGTAATATTTTGGTTAAAAGCATTTTCAGCGCTTCTATATCCCATTGGTGATTCCCGAGTTCAAACAGTATTTTTCCAACCGTATCCTGCTCAGAAACCTTAAAAGAATTAAGGAAATGGCTGTTGGCACTCAGAACCTGATAGTTGGAATCCAACACCAGCAGACTTTCCCTTACAGTCTGGATGATGCTGGCCAGAAAAGCCTGACTGTCTTCAAGTTCTTTAGTACGCTCAACGATTTTTCTCTCTATATTTTCTTTTTGTTCGCGAATTTCCAACTCTACCTTTTTTCGGTAAGTGATATCATTCTGAACACCAATAAAGTGTGTGGTTTCGCCAGCGTCATTGGTAACGGGAGATATAATAAGTTCGTTCCAGAAAAGAGAACCGTTTTTTTTGTAATTTCGGATTTCTATGATGCACTCGCGATTTTCCTTGACTGCCTCGCGGAGGATTCTTCGCTCTTCCTGCGAGCGGTCCTGAGCCTGCAGAAAACGACAGTTGTGCCCTATGATTTCGTTATAAGTATATCCGCTTATCTTTTCAAAAGCCTTATTGCAGTAGATTATCGGATTGTCCGGCAACTTGTTGTCTGTAATAATGATGCCTGATGTCGCAGAATTAAGCGCTTTGAGGTAAATATCATGATTTACGATACTACCTATCAAATTTTCATTGGTCATAATTCCAGAGTGTAACTTTTATTAATGTGATGTCATTAACCAAAATTGTGCCCAACAACAGCATTATTATATTAATGAAGATTTTTGTGCAAAATTAAAACTGATTGATGATCAGAACGGCTGTTGTGTGGTGTTAACTTTCTTTATTCCTTAATCAGTTTCTCAATCAATTCCTCGTTCCCGATTTTTACTTTGATCAGATAATTTCCTCTAGAAAGTCCGGAAACATCGAATTGGTTTTGTGTAGAAGTCTTCACCAGTTTTCCCAGAATATCATAAATTTCTACAGATTGAACGGCCTTTTCGCTGAGAATGTTAACCGTGTTTTTCGCAGGATTGGGATATATCTTGACGTTTGCTTTCTTAAGGTCGTTCACGCCCAAATAAGTCTGGTATGTTTTATAAAAATTAAGAATGCCATAGCCCATCTGTGGCGAATTGTCGGGATAAAGTGAAGCGTTTTGTCTCAGTTTAGTTTTTATTTCTTCCCTCGAAACTGTTTTGGGCAGGGATTGCAGAAGACAAGCAACGCCACCTGCCGCAAGCGGATTTGCCAGAGAAGTTCCCGATGCCTGAGTCACCTGACTGCTAAAAACTGTGTAGGTTTCTGTGCCACGCGCGCTGCCGTCGGGTTTTATACTGCCTGCAGAATTAGGGCCATAAGAAGAAAAAGAAGAGCTTGTGCCCTGATTGTTTACCGCACCAATAGTGAAAACTTTAGCATTGTCTGCAGGTGTTGCCACATAATGCCACTCGCTGTTGCCGTCATTTCCAGCCGCAACGGTTAGAAAAATTCCTTTCTCTGCAGCCATCTGTGCGCCTCGCGCTATAAATGTTGTAGTGCCGTTCATATCGGCATAGGTGTAGTCATATCTGCTGTCATCAAAAGTAGTGTAACCCAGCGATGTGGTAATGATGTCGACTCCTTTTCTGTCGGCTTCCTCGGCGGCTTCAATCCAGTAGAGTTGCTCTTCCGGGATTTCGTTTGCGCCATCCTCGCTGGCATAAAGATAAAAATCTGCATCCGGCGCCGTGCCTACAAACTGATTGTCTAGATACCCGCCAATGGTGCCAAGGCAAATCGAGCCGTGTGTATTGAGTGAGGTATTGTAGATGTCTGTGCTTTTATTAATGAAATTATAACCGCCTTTGATCTTGCCATTGTCACGCAGTCTTTTGAAAGCGCTTCCCGTGTTTACAGATGGGAATCCTGTGTCTATCACCGCAATGGTCATTCCTGTCCCTGTAAATCCGGCAACGTGGAGCGCACGGATATTGACTTGATTGATTTGATTGAGACCTGCCCCGTAATTGAAAGTGGTCAGAATGTCACGGTTCGCAAATTCCTTATTGAAATCTTTGAATTTTTCAGTTTTATCATTTCTTTTTCCTCCATTCGGATTTCTTACAAAGCTTTCAACGTGATCTACGTACGGTTGCTGCGTCAAAGTCTGTATCTGTGCGGCAGTAGCATTTACCGCAACACCATTCAGCCATTTGGAGTAGTCATCCACCTGAAAACCAAGGTTTCGGATGTTGGTAATATAACTTTGCTCAAGTGGTGCATCCTGATCATTAAGCGCAATTCCCAGATTTGTTCTCCTGTCCAAAGATTTCTGTGAAAGTTCGGCTGACGGATTGGAATAAAAGGCGGCCTTGTTGGGTTTGTCCTTGAAGAAAACGAAAACCAGTTCCGTTTGAGCCGCTGCTGTCAAAGAAAAGCCAAGCGAAATAAGAGTAAAGATTTTTCTCACGTTTTGGTAATTTGGATTTTTTAAACTGATAAATAAATGTAAATTTACAAAATAATGTATTTGCATTCGAGAACGTAGTCAGAAAATATGGAGTACCATTTCTAAAGCGGTTTCGAATACCTTTAACAATAAATATTTGATTATGAAGAAAATCCAGATGGTTGATCTACAAAGCCAGTATTATAAAATAAAAAGTGAAGTTGACAACGCGGTTCTCAATGTGATGGATTCCGCAGCTTTTATAAACGGTCCGGAAGTCAAATCTTTCCAGGCAGATCTGGAAAGTTATTTGGATGTAAAACATGTGATCCCTTGCGGCAACGGAACAGACGCGCTTCAGATTGCACTGATGGCGCTGGATCTTCAGGAAGGTGATGAAGTAATTACGGCAGATTTCACATTTGCTGCTACGGTAGAAGTGATTCATTTGCTAAAATTGAAATCCGTTTTGGTAGATGTTGATTACAATACCTTCACCATAGATGCAGAATCGATAAAAAAAGCCATCACACCAAAGACGAAGGCGATAATACCCGTTCACATTTTTGGACAGTGCAGCAATATGCAAGAGATTCTCAACATTGCAAAAGAGCACAATTTATATGTCATCGAGGACAATGCGCAGGCCATCGGCTCAGATTTTATCTTCTCAGACGGGACAGAAAAAAAATCGGGAACAATGGGAACTATTGGTACCACCTCATTTTTCCCTTCCAAAAACTTAGGGTGCTACGGCGACGGCGGCGCTATATTTACCAATGACGATGCTCTGGCACACAGAATGCGGGGTATTGTAAACCACGGAATGTACGAACGGTATTACCACGACGAGGTAGGTGTCAACTCCAGACTGGATAGTGTGCAGGCAGCCATTTTGAGGAAGAAATTACCCAACCTGGATTCTTACAATGAGGCCAGAAGAAAAGCAGCTGATTATTATGACGAAGCTTTTGCTGGAAACGCAAATATTCTGACGCCAAAAAGAGCGGACTATTCCACACACGTTTTTCACCAGTATACCTTGAGAATTACCAATGGAAAAAGAAATGAACTTCAGCAATATCTGACAGAAAAGGAGATTCCCGCGATGATCTATTATCCTGTAGCGCTCAGAAAGCAGAAAGCATACTATCAGGAAAGCGACCCGAAGGATTTTGTTAATACTGATAAATTGCTCGATGAAGTGATTTCTCTCCCAATGCACACAGAATTGGACGAAGAACAGCTGAAATTCATTACTGATTCTGTTTTGGAATTCTTAAAATAGTATTTTGGTTTACCCCAAGCAACACATTTATCAATTATCGTTTATCAATTATCATTTATATAAAATGGCTATATTAGTAACAGGCGGTCTAGGCTACATCGGATCACACACCGTTGTAGAACTGATCAATAACAATTTTGAAGTCATTATCGTAGATGATCTTTCAAATTCTGAAAAATTTATTCTCAATAATATTGAAGAAATTACAGGGAAACGTCCTATCTTTTATCCGTTTGATCTAAAAAGAAAAGAACTTCTGACTCAGGTTTTTGATGCGCATATCATTGATGGATGTATCAATTTTGCAGCCTTCAAAGCAGTAGGAGAGAGTATGGAAAAGCCTTTGGATTATTATGAGAATAATTTGTTTTCTTTGATTAATGTTCTCCAAGAGATGAGAAAGAGGAATATTTCCAATTTCATATTCAGCTCTTCCTGCACAGTTTATGGACAAGCTGAGGAAATGCCAATTGACGAAAATACACCCCTGAAAGAAGCAGAATCCTCCTACGGTAAAACCAAGCAGATGGGCGAGGATATCCTGAAAGATTTCTCAAAAGCTTATAAAAAAAAGGTCACTTTACTGAGGTATTTCAATCCCATAGGCGCACATCCAACAGCATTGTTGGGCGAACTGCCGGCTGGGATCCCCAATAATCTGGTTCCTTATGTGACGCAGACGGCAGCCGGAATAAGAGAAAAGTTAAACGTTTGGGGAAATGATTATCCCACAGAAGACGGCACCGCAATCCGGGATTACATTTACGTTGTAGATCTTGCGAAAGCGCACGTTGCAGCCCTTAAGAAATTATTGAATTCTGAAGAAGAAACTGTGCTTGATATCTACAATTTAGGTACTGGCAAAGGATCATCGGTTTTAGAAGTCGTAAAAGCTTTTGAACTGGCAAATGATGTTGCCGTTCCGTATCAGATCTGCCCAAGAAGAGAAGGCGATATCACAGTAGCGTATGCCAACGCAGACAAAGCGGAATCAGAACTGGGATGGAAATCCGAAACAACGCTGGAAGAAGCACTCAGAACAACCTGGGAATGGCAAAAATATCTAAAACAAAGAACACACTAAAACTAAAACCAATCAGATTTGATTGGTTTTTTTTATTTTGATTTCTCAGCAAAACTGAAAATATTATGCAGATTGATTTCCGAAAAACTATTGGATTTAATTTTGGAGGCGTTGATCATCGCTTTTGCCAAAACATTTGTAGGCAGCGGTTTTTGATTCTTAAAGAAGCCAAGATTGTTCACCAATTTCAAAGCTTTCAGTCCAAAAACTTCACCACTTCGGTCTGAGTTTTTTCGTTCCAGCATTCCGGGTCTGAAGAAAGTTGTTTTATCAAATTTCAGTTTTTTGATGGCTTGCTCCAGTTCGCCTTTCATGCGGGAATAGAATATTTTAGAATCAGGATTTGCGCCGTACGAAGAAACCAGAATGAAATCTGCAACACCGTTTTCCTTCGCGGCTTTTGCAAAATTATATTGATAATCATAATCTATTTTCCATTGATTATCCTTACTTCCGGCACTTTTCAGTGTGGTTCCGAGGCAGGCAAAAGCTACCTCGCCTTTCACAAGATGCTGCCACTCTTCCGGCCTGTCAAAGTCTACAATATGAGCATTGATCTTTTCATTATGAAAATCAGAACGTCGCCGCACAAAAATGTCAATTTGCTCAAATTCAGGATCCTGAGAGAGTTGATCCACGAGATCCTTCCCCGTTGCGCCAGTTGCACCAATTACCAAAGCCTTCATAATTCTAAGATTTGATAATAAAGTTAAGCAATATTTCCGAGTAAGAGATAAGATTGGAAAAGGTAATGCATAAGATAATAGGAATAAGATTTTCTTTAGCAGTTAAGGCAACTTTTGCTGATCAAAAAATCTGCTCTATTTGCTAAATCTGCGAGGGTCAATTAGTTCAGCTGATTGCGATATTCCGCCCAAATAATCTTAAACCACTCCGTGAAAAGCCCGGGATTCTCAGTGATTTCCCTTTCCAGATCAACAATAGAAACATAACGAATCTCCGAAACTTCATCCGAATTCAGATCAAAGTCGCCCGAGAAATTCCCCGTAAATACGTGATCCAACTCGTGTTCCCAAAGCCCGTCACCAACTTCTGCTTTGTAGATAAAATGAAATTTCTCCTTCAGTTCACAATCGATTCCCAATTCCTCTTTTGTGCGTCTTTTGGCACCGTCCAGATACGATTCATTCAGGCGTGGATGCGAGCAGCAGGCGTTCGTCCATTGGTTTGGAGAGTGGTATTTTGCGCTCGCTCTTTTCTGCAGCAGCATTTCACCTTGGTCATTGAACAGAAAAACCGAAAATGCACGATGCAAAAGCCCGTTTTCGTGCGCCTGCATTTTTTCCATTTGCCCCAAAACATCGTCAGTTGGATTTACCAATACCACTTTTTCCATAACACAAAAATAAGGATTTTAAATGTAATTTTTAGAAGCTGTTTCCCGCTTTCCGCTATATCTTTTTTGTTTCAGACGTTTTGTTATCGAAAAGACATTTTAGTAAAAAACAAAAAAGGATGCCGCTGCAATCGGGGCTATGGGATTGGTAATAAGAACGAATTTTGTAGATAATCTGAGTATTATTCATTTGAAACAGTAAAGCTTATTTTGTACTTCTGTAATAATCTCGAAATCTAAGTTTAGATTCCTCCGGAATGACAATACTGTATAAAAATTGCAGCTTACCCTAAAACTCTCAAACTCTCAAACTCTCAAACTCTAACATTCTCATACTCCCAAACTCCCTTTCCACTCATTCGTAAAATCAATAAAATCTGCAACAGACAATTCCTCAGCACGAATATCAAGAAAACGGTGCGAACTCATAGCTTCAGGAATTCCAAGAACTTTCAAAGAATTGCTCATCTTTTTTCTTCTTTGTCCAAATCCGGCTTTCACGATTTGTTTGAAGAGAACCTCATTTCCAGCCAATCCTGGTTTCAGATTTCGCTTCATTCGGATAACGCCGGATTTCACTTTTGGTGGCGGATTGAACACGTTTTCATGAACCGTGAAAAGATATTCCACATCATAATAAGCCTGAACCAAAACCGACAAAATGCCGTATTCCTTAGTTCGTGGAACGCCAGAAGTTCTCTCTGCAACTTCTTTCTGAAACATTCCGCTCATCTCCGGAACATACTGGAAGTTATCAATGATTTTAAACAAAATCTGAGACGAAATATTATAAGGGAAATTCCCAATCACAGCAAGCTGTTCTTTGCCAAAAACTGCTGGAATATCAGTTTTCAGAAAATCACCGGTGAAATGCTGTTCTTCTAATTTAGGATAATGTTTTTTAAGATAATCTATGGACTCGTTATCAATCTCGGCAACGTAAGTTTCAACGTCCTTTTCCAGAATGAATTTTGTGAGAACGCCCATTCCCGGACCAACTTCCAAAACTTTTTTATACCCTTCCAAAGAAAGCGAATCTACAATGTCACGTGCGATATTCTGGTCTGTAAGAAAATGCTGACCGAGGTGTTTTTTTGCTCTAACGTCCAATTCCGATTTTTTGCAAAGATAAGGTAATTATCGGCAAAGATGATTTCGGTAGAAGATTAAATGTTAATTTAATGATTTGATATAGCAGAAATTAATGCTTTAACAGTGGCTATTTCAAAAGATAAATTGCTAGAATCTACATTATGAAATTCACCATCAAGTATATAAAAATTCAGACCTTTATAATCTGTAAAACTGTCTTCCGATTTAAAAAATGATTTAATTGTAGACAAAACAACATCGAAATATTCTAGAGGAATCTGTTCTTCGCTAGCTCTCCAATAAAATTTTGATATAGAACGATTATCGGTCTTTTTAATTTTGATTTTAATTTTAGCAAATTTGCAAGCTCCGGAAGATTGTTTTTTTATTTCTCCCCAGCCAATATATTCTGATTTATTGAAATGAAAATTATTAAATTCTCTAACTTCATTTTCGAATATTTCAAAATTATTTCTTAGGCTTATATTTATTTCCATAATTTCTTTGTATGTTAAAATCAATACATCTTTGTTTTCACACAAGTCACATTTTTAATAGAGACCGGTTTTCCCACTTTTTTCAACATTCCGGTTTCCAGATTTCTTTTGAAAATGGTAACGTCCTGAGAAATGACATTGGTTACAATAATGAATTTTCCACTTTCACTGATAGCAAACGTTCTCGGATGTTTCCCCTTGACAGATTGATATCCGACAGATTCCAAAGTGCCATCTTCATTAATTTTAAAAATAGCAATATTATTTTCTTTTCCTCTGTTGCTGGCATAAAGGAATTTTCCGTCTGGCGAAATATGCACATCAGAACTTTCAAATCCTTCTTTGATTTTGTCTGTATGTGTCGCAATTCTCTGGATTTCTTTCAACTCGTTCTCGGAGAAATCGTAAACCGAAACCATTCCCGCTAATTCCTCGATAGAGTAGACCTTTTTTCCATCGGCACTGAAAGTAATATGTCTTGGTCCGCTGCCAGGTTTAGTTTTAGTAAAAGTACTTTTAGCGTCGATCAAAGGTTGTTTCAAATTGGCATCAAATGGAAACTGCAGAATTTTGTCAGCGCCCAAATCTGCAACGAGCAACGTCTTGTAATCTGGTGAAAAAACGGCAGAATGCGTGTGCGCTTTATCCTGTCTTTTTGGGTCAACACCGCTTCCTTCTGTGAATGTAAAATGTTGTGCTATCGAATCAATTTTTCCATTTTCGAGAATGGGAAAAACAGAAATCGTTGGAATGTTGTAAGTTGCATTAATCAACCATTTTCCACTTTTATCAACATTTACATAAACGGGATTTTCGCCGCCTGTTTTTTGTTGATTGAGGAAAGTCAGTGATTTTTTGTCAGCATCAAAAGCGAAAGCACTCACTGTGCCGTTTGGCATCTTGGCATCAGACGACGCGTAAACGTATTTTCCGTCGTTTGAAATTGTGATGTAACCAGGATTAATCACATCCGAAGATGACGTTACTTTTGTCAGTTTTCCGCTTTCATTATCCAGTTCATAAACATAAACTGCTTCGGAATTCCTGTCCCAATTGTAGGAACCAAAGAACACAAATTCCCTTTGAGAATATAAACTCGCAAAAATTATTAAGCTAAAAAATAAAGAAATTTTCCTGATGGTCATCGGTCAGATTTTTAAGGATTAATTTGATGCCGGATTTGCGCCGGCACTTTTACAAATCTCTTAAAAATTCGCCTGGAATCCAAACTGTACACCAAATTTTCTGACTTCAGAAGTTGCAGAGGTATTATGATTAAGGTAATTTCCTCTCCAGTTGAAATCCAGTCTCAACAATCTGAAGTTGCCCCAGCCAATATTTTCAATCCCAAATCCATATTCGTAATAAGGTTTGTTTGGCGCAGTCAGATTGATATTACCATCATTAATAGCAATAGATTCCGGTCTCAGACTTCCAACACCGCTTCTGAAAAATGCAACTTCACGCAACTTAAGCTTTTTAATAAGAGGAATCTGTGAAAGGATTTTTCCGTTAAAATGGTGTTCCAGAAACAAAACGGCATAAGAATCTGCTACAAATTCATAATAATTCATCAGTGAAAAAACACCGCGTACCAAGCCGTAAGACTGGTTGGCAGGCATCACATTCTGCAACGCAAGTGGTAAAGCATCGAAGTTTTTCCCTGCTTCAACATTGGCAAAAAGCCTTCCCCAGTTTCCGATAATTACCGGCTGGTAATAGTAAAACTGCAGTTTGTTATAGTTATAATCTGAATTGAAGACGCCGCCGACACCTTTTGTATATTTTAGAATAAGGCTTGGGTTTTTGGCCAGTGCGGTCATCTCGTAGCGATCTACGCCATACGTGGAAAATTTGATGCCTGGTCTGAAAATCAAGGTGGTGGTGAATCTGGTGTCGTTGAGATCCGAACGCAAAATGCCGCCTCTGTAATAATTGATGTTGAAAAGATCCGAATCTGCAGATTTGATATTTTGTACCGTGGCATCCAATCTGATCTGAAAGTTCTTCCACGGCTCGATGCTGGTGTAGACGTTGGATTGTCTCACCCAGCTCATAGAAGTCGTTGCGCCGCTGTTCAGCACAGAAGAAGACGCAAATGATCTGGTCATAATACCTTCATCAGTAGTGAGCTGAACACCCAGCTGAAGAACATCTTTTCTGAAGCCTGCTCCAATCTGAAAACGGTCGTTTTTGTTGAACATATATTTGGCTTCGCCCCCAAATTTCCATTGTTGATCTCGGAATCCGTAGGCGGTGTAGGCTTGGATTCGCCACATATCATTTTTGCCTCTATAGGTTCTGAAACCGCCGCGAAGCCGCACTCCTTCGATGTCATTATAGCCAAATGACTGGAAAATATTGCCTATGTCGATACCTTTTCCTACGTGAAAATAACCGGAATTTCCGATTTCTATGATCTTAACTACTTTTTTGTATTTGGGATTTTCTGCCAGTTCATCATACATTTTGTAGATGTTTTGATCACTTTCTGTCAGAACTTCAGTCCTGTTGGCTTCCCAGAACGTTTCGTCCTTGGACACCAATTCGTCTTCCGGAATCACCACTTTATTCAGGAAATCGTCTGTCAGTCCTTTGTCAAAAGTATATTCAGAATAATCCGCAGTACGTCTGGCAATAATGGATTTAGCCTTTTCTCTGTCGTTCGTAACGAGATTGATGGTGGTTTCATTTCTGGTAGGAATAAAGGTGGAATCGTCAGGATTATCAAATTCCAAATCTGTAGCAATCTTTTTTACGAAATTGATATTGATATTTTTATTCGTTTCCATTTCCACTTTCATCACGTTATATTTGTCCATAGAAATGTACAGTCTGCCTTTCAATGCAAGTGCTTCTGTGTTTTTAGGTGTAAAACGGATCTCGTAGCTTCTGACGGTATTGACTTCAATTGTATCTGTGATATTATAATCAAAAACGCCGAAACCATCGGTTGAAACCGGACTCACGAAACCTATATTAAGATAATTAATAGTATTGTCATAAATATTAATATCCTGATACATACCCTGCAAAGTCTTGGTTACAATCTGGTTATTCTTTAGACCGGAAAGTCTGGTGGCCACCATATCCTTGCGCTCTTTTTTTGGATTGTTTTTGCCGTAGGTCTGGAAAATAGTTTCTGTAATGAAGATCGGCAGCACGGCTTTTCCTGCTATTTCAGAAGAGTCGTTATATTTAAAGATAATAGAATCCATCCCTTTGAAAGCTCTTTTTTTGGTAAAAGTGCTGTCGATATTGTCCAGACGGAAATCGATCTTTTCGTAGGTTTTATATTGGTAATCTTTATGGAGCAGGAGTCCGTTGGATTTCTTTTTTTTCCATACTTCGCGCATAATGGCGTAAGCTGGATTTTCCTTTTTGTTTTTGTATTTTTTTACGCCCTGAATGACGAC
>Ga0302347_1004179_pt1 | contig 11772 bp, 11 predicted proteins | sample PhyWR1_FD_202178 | JGI IMG/M metagenome (GOLD analysis project Ga0302347, IMG submission 202178) | Leaf surface microbial communities from wheat plants in UC Gill Tract Community Farm, Albany, California, United States - DLSL W.R1 (v2)... | ecosystem: Host-associated > Plants > Phyllosphere >...
TATTGCTATAAAAGCAAGAAATGCTAAGACTTGTTGGTACCGAGGACGGGACTTGAACCCGTAAGCCCAATCGGGCACTACCACCTCAAGGTAGCGTGTCTACCAATTCCACCACCACGGCACTCTGCAATACAGTAAATCGTTATTACCGTATTTATTCTTACTGCGGGATATCGCTGCTTGGCATGGTAGATGCCGCAGGTGCAGACTGCTCAGCTTTCGCTGGCTGACTTAAATTATCCCACTCGCTTCCCGTTCCTGATTTGTTCGCACTCAGATTACCGAGAACCAGACTGATAATGAAGAACAACGTCCCTAATATACCGGTCATACGGGTCATAAAATTACCTGAGCCGTTTGAGCCGAATAATGTAGCGGAAGCGCCTGCTCCAAAAGAGGCTCCCATATCAGCGCCTTTACCCTGCTGCAACATAATCAGACCTACAAGACCCAATGCCACAATAAGGAAAATAACCAAAAGAGCTTCGTACATAATCAACCTGTTCCTTGCGGATTTACCGCGCGCAAATTGCTTCAAATCAGTAAAGCGGATACCTTTTTCATTACCCGGTGAAGCGGGTGAGAATACTAACCAAAGTCATAGTGCTGCGCAAGGGCAATTTAGTAACATTGCACTGACTGCGGAAAAAAACACCAAATCACCGACTTTGGTCAGATAAACCGGTACGAATTACGACCGGTTTTTCATAAAAACATCACTCAGACAGCTTTTACCGCTTCTGCGATACGATGCGCGAATTCAGTAACCTGAGCTTCATCTTCGCCTTCAACCATTACGCGAATCAATGGCTCGGTACCTGATTTACGTAATAATACTCGTCCACGACGGCCTAGTTTCTGTTCAACTTCTTCGGTCACACGTTTAACCGCTTCATTTTCTAGCGGATCACTTGAGCCAGCAGCAAAACGAACATTCACTAAAATTTGTGGGAATAACTTCATGCCACTGCACAAATCGCTCAAGCTCATATTGTTACGAATGATTGCGGTAAGTACTTGCAAACCTGCCACGATACCGTCACCCGTAGTGGTGCTGTCCAGCAATATGACATGCCCCGAGTTTTCAGCACCAATACGCCAGCCTTTCTCCTGTAATTTTTCCAGTACGTAGCGGTCACCTACTTTGGCACGAACAAAAGGAATACCGAGCTCTTTTAAGGCAACTTCAAGCCCCATATTACTCATCAAGGTACCCACTGCACCACCACGTAATTGTCCCTGGCGCAGGGCTTCACGTGCGATGATATACAGGATTTGATCTCCATCGACCTTATTGCCATGCTCATCAACCATGATGATACGATCACCATCACCGTCTAACGCAATACCCAGATTTGCCTTTTCTGCCAGGACACGTGCCTGAAGCATTGCGACATCCGTTGCACCACATTTTTCGTTAATATTCAGACCATTTGGCTCGCAACCTACAGCGATAACTTCTGCACCCAGCTCACGCAGAACGTTTGGCGCAATGTGATAAGTCGCACCGTTGGCACAGTCAACTACCACTTTGATCCCATTCAAACTGAGTTCGTTTGGAAAAGTACCTTTACAAAATTCAATATAACGTCCGGCGGCATCAACGATGCGACTCGCTTTACCCAACTGGGTTGAATCGACACAGGTCAGTTCTTTTTCCATTTCGGCTTCAATAGCTTCTTCAACCGCATCAGGCAATTTGGTACCGTCAATGGAGAAAAACTTGATTCCGTTATCATAGAAAGGATTATGAGAAGCAGAGATAACAATCCCCGCTTCAGCGCGGAAGGTACGGGTTAAGTAAGCAATCGCCGGGGTCGGCATTGGCCCGGTAAATGATGCTGATAAGCCTGCCGCCGCAAGGCCTGCTTCCAGCGCAGACTCCAGCATATAACCGGAAATACGGGTATCTTTACCAATAATAATTTTACGTGAACCATGACGTGCGAGAACTTTTCCTGCTGCCCATCCCAGTTTCAACATAAAATCAGGTGTGATCGGGGCCTCACCAACACGACCACGAATACCATCAGTACCAAAATATTTACGGCTACTCATAACGTCTATTTTCCTTCGCTGAAAGGGTGGCTTCAACCACACGGATTGCGTCTACTGTCTCTTTAACATCATGAACACGTATAATGTGAGCCCCTTGCATTGCAGCAATTACTGCGCAGGCCAGGCTGCCACTCAGACGGTGTTCAGGACCAATATTCAATAACTGACCGACCATTGATTTGCGCGACATACCGACTAACAGAGGTAAACCGTAGCAATGGAATTCAGAAAGACGGGCCAATAGCTGGTAGTTGTGGGTGAGATTTTTACCGAAACCAAAGCCTGGGTCGAGCAGCAATTTATCTTTTGTAATACCTGCTGCTTCGCAACGAGCAATATGTTCAATAAAAAAACGATTCACATCGGCAAAAATATCATCGTAGTGAATCGTTTTCTGCATAGTGCGCGGTTCACCCTGCATATGCATCAGACAAACTGGCAGGCCGGTTTCAGCCGCGGCTTGCAATGCACCCGGCGCCTGTAAAGAACGAACATCATTGATGAGATGCGCTCCAACCCGAGCTGACTCTTTCATCACCTCACCTTGCGAAGTATCCACCGATATCCAGACTTCAAAACGCTGTGCCAGTGCCTCAACAACCGGGATCACCCGGGAGAGTTCTTCATCGACGCTGACTTCTGCGGCACCGGGACGCGTTGACTCACCACCAACATCAATGATGGTAGCACCGGCGTTAATCATTGCATTTGCATGTTTTAACGCATCAATTAATGCGTTGTGTTTACCACCATCAGAAAAAGAGTCTGGGGTCACATTGAGTATTCCCATTACATGGGGATGGTTCATATCAAGCGTGATACCCTGCGAACGTAATAGCATGTAGTTTCTGTCCATATTTTATAGCGATAGCTGAAAACTCAATATAGCCAATGCATTCAGTTTCCTGCCTGATAAGTAACTAAGACGAATCGACTGCGGGGGATCATGCTACCAGTTTTCGGCTCAAGGATAGAACGGATATTACAATCAGGTTGCTGTCTGACATGAATCACTACTGAAATAATGATCTTCAGACTATAAAAAAACCCGGGAACTTGTCCCGGGTTTTTATGACAAGGGAAAACAGTGTTTTCTCTTGCTATGACCGCTTACCGTTACTCAGAGTCTTTTTTCTCTAAGTCTGGTGCTGCTGGCTGCTCAGGGCTTACTGCACTTGGCGCCGCATTATTACCAGAGTTATCTTTAGGCTTGGAATCATCATCCCAGCCCGCAGGCGCACGAACTTCGCGCCGTGCCATCAAGTCGTCAATCTGCGGAGCATCAATGGTTTCATACTTCATCAATGCATCTTTCATTGCATGAAGAATATCCATATTTTCACCCAGAAGCTGGCGAGCACGAGCATAGTTGCGCTCAACCAATGACTTCACTTCCTGGTCGATGATACGCGCAGTTTCATCAGACATATGCTTAGCTTTAGCAACAGAACGGCCCAGGAATACCTCACCCTCTTCTTCTGCATACAGCAGCGGACCGAGTTTTTCAGAGAAGCCCCATTGAGTCACCATGTTACGAGCCAGGTTAGTCGCAACTTTAATATCGTTAGACGCCCCGGTAGAAACTTTTTCTACGCCATAAATCATCTCTTCTGCCAGACGACCACCGTAAAGCGTGGAGATCTGACTTTCCAGTTTCTGACGGCTGGCGCTAATCGCATCGCCGACAGGCAGGAAGAAGGTCACACCTAATGCACGACCACGCGGAATGATTGTGACTTTGTGTACCGGATCATGCTCAGGAACCAGACGCCCGATAATGGCATGACCTGCCTCATGATACGCGGTTGACTCTTTTTGCACTTCCGTCATCACCAGAGAGCGACGTTCTGCTCCCATCATGATTTTGTCTTTCGCTTTTTCAAACTCAACCATCGATACAACGCGTTTATTGGTACGGGCAGCAAACAGCGCAGCTTCGTTGACCAGGTTAGCCAAATCTGCACCTGAGAAGCCTGGCGTACCACGTGCAATAATTGCCGCATCAATATCGGTTGCCAAAGGTACACGACGCATATGCACTTTCAGAATTTGTTCACGGCCGCGGACATCTGGCAAGCCAACAACAACTTGACGGTCAAAACGACCTGGACGCAGTAACGCTGGATCCAGAACGTCAGGACGGTTAGTTGCCGCAACCACGATGATCCCTTCGTTACCTTCAAAGCCGTCCATTTCAACCAGCATCTGGTTCAGGGTCTGCTCACGTTCATCGTGACCACCGCCTAAACCGGCACCACGCTGACGACCAACAGCATCGATTTCATCGATAAAGATAATGCAAGGCGCAGCTTTTTTAGCCTGTTCGAACATATCACGTACGCGTGATGCACCGACACCGACAAACATTTCAACAAAGTCAGAACCGGAAATAGTAAAGAACGGCACTTTTGCTTCACCGGCAATAGCCTTCGCCAGCAATGTTTTACCGGTACCCGGAGGCCCGATCAACAGCACGCCTTTAGGAATCTTTCCGCCCAATTTTTGGAAACGGCTTGGTTCACGCAGGAACTCAACCAGTTCTACGACATCATCTTTTGCCTCATCACAACCTGCGACATCCGCAAAGGTTGTTTTGACTTGGTCTTCTGTAAGCATACGCGCCTTACTCTTACCGAACGACATGGCACCTTTGCCACCGCCGCCCTGCATCTGACGCATAAAGAAGATCCAAACCCCTATCAGCAACAACATCGGGAACCAGGATATGAAGATAGAAGCCAGCAAGCTTGGCTCTTCAGGTGGTTCACCCACCACTTTCACCTGCTTGGTCAACAGATTATCAAGTAGTTTAGGGTCATTAACGGGAATGTATGTCGTGTATCGGTTACTGTCTTTCAAAGTAACGTTGATTTCACGCCCGTTAATACGTACTTCGCGAACCTGGTCTTGATTCACTTCAGACAAGAAAGTGGAATAGTCCACTCTACGGCTATTCGACTCGCTGGGCCCAAAGCTCTGAAAAACTGACATTAGCACGACGGCAATGACTAGCCAGAGTATTAGGTTTTTCGCCATGTCACTCAAGGGATTAACCTCACATTACAACTGTGTTAACAAACAGCGTCAGGGTACTATACCCGTCATATTTCAAGTCACTTGGATGTTGTCTTCGTTCATCGCTTCGAATCATATAATCTATCTATGCTCATCGACTCGCTGAACGCAGCACTACAAGCTACTCGAATTAGTCTGGGTATCTAGTTTACGCCCGGTCGCTACAATGTACACTTCACGTGAGCGGGCACGAGAAGAGTCCGGTTTACGCACTTTAACTTTCGTAAACAGGGAGCGAATTTCTCTCAGGTATTCATCGAATCCTTCGCCTTGAAACACTTTCACTACAAAACTACCACCCGGAGCCAGAACATCACGACACATTTCCAATGCCAGCTCTACCAGATACATTGAGCGGGGGATATCAACAGCTGGCGTCCCACTCATATTCGGTGCCATGTCAGACATGACAACCTGAACCTTACTATCACCAACACGTTCCAACAGAGCTTTCACTACCAGCTCATCACGAAAATCACCTTGAAGGAAGTCTACCCCAACAATAGGATCCATTGGTAACAGATCGCAAGCGATGATTCTTCCCTGGTTCCCGATCTCTGTCACAACATACTGTGACCATCCACCGGGAGCAGCACCAAGATCAACAATAGTCATTCCTGGCTTAAAAAGTTTGTCACTTTGTTGTATTTCATCAAGTTTAAACCAAGCACGGGAACGTAGCCCCTTTTTCTGTGCCTGCAGAACATATTTATCGCTAAAGTGTTCCTGTAGCCAGCGACTGGAGCTGGCAGAACGCTTTTTACCTGTCATCTCATTATCCAACGTTGTTCATCGTGAGCGGCAGGCTGTGCAAATAATCACAGCCGATTTGGCTATACACTGGAGATGGCGGTAGAATGAACCGTTTTCAATCCCAACGTAAGCAAAAATATACGATGAATCTTAGTACTAAACAAAAACAGCACCTCAAAGGTCTCGCTCATCCACTCAAGCCGGTCGTTATGCTTGGTAATAATGGTTTGACCGAAGGGGTACTGGCCGAGATAGAACAAGCGCTTAACCATCACGAGTTAATCAAGGTGAAAGTTGCAACCGAAGATCGTGAAACTAAAACCTTGATAGTTGATGCTATCGTGCGCGAAACCAAAGCCTGCAATGTCCAGGTTATCGGAAAAACACTCATTCTTTATCGTCCGACCAAAGAAAGAAAAGTTTCTCTGCCGAAATAGAGACGTGTGCAAAATGCCACGCTCTGCTCGTTGATTAAAGGCCGCATAGCGGCCTTTTTCTTATCTTTACAATACGCAAGCCATTGAGTAAGCATAGCTGAAATTATAAATATTCAACTTTTAGAATTTCAAACTCAACATCACCGCCTGGCGTGCGAATAACTACAACATCATCGCACTCTTTCGCCACCAGACCGCGCGCAATCGGTGAATTAACAGAAATGAGATTCTTTTTAAAATCAGCCTCATCATCACCAACAATGCGATATGTCAGCTCTTCTTCGCTGTCCAAGTTTAACACTGTTACCGTCGCGCCAAAAATAACGCGACCGTTATTAGGTATTTTCGTGATGTCTATCACTTGGGCATTCGACAGTTTCGCTTCAATATCCTGAATACGTCCTTCACAAAAGCCCTGTTGCTCACGCGCAGCATGGTATTCGGCATTTTCTTTTAAGTCACCATGTTCACGGGCGATAGCGATATTGGTGATAATTTCCGGACGACGTACCGACTTCAGGAAATCAAGTTCTTCACGTAATTGTTCAGCACCACGTAAAGTCATCGGAATAGGTTGCATTATTTATACCTCTTATAATCAGTTCTGTATGGCACAATTAGCGGGCTAGTAACCCAAGAGCGTAACTTGAGTTTATAAGCTCATCCCTGCCAACAAATGAAACAAAAGGGCTCGGAGTGATACCCCAAACCAAGCAGAAGATTTCAAATTATCCGCTATTTTACCCTGGAGTTCGCCGAGGGTCATCGTTTACTTTGCACTACGATGCACCGTAGTATGAAGACCATGTTTACAGGCCGTTACCGCGAGATTATGCGATTTTCTAGATTTATCACTGGGTTAACCACTGTTTTTGCGCTAAATGTTCAAGCAGCAAACGTGGAAGAATACCTGTCACAGCTGCCCGCGGGGGCAAATCTGGCATTAATGGTACAAAACGTTGGTGATTCTTCACCCGTTATTGACTACCACGGCCAACAGATGGCTTTGCCAGCCAGTACCCAAAAAGTAATTACTGCTCTGGCCGCCCTGTTACAGCTAGGGCCAGACTTTCGCTTTACCACCACGCTTGAGAGCAAAGCGCCGATTCAAAATAATATTCTGGAAGGTGATCTGACCGTACGATTCAGTGGTGATCCGACACTCACCCGCCAGGATATCCGTAATATGGTGACGGCTCTGAAAAAAGCAGGTGTACAGCAAATTAAGGGTAATTTGCTGATAGATACCTCAGTCTTCGCCAGTCATGATAAAGGCCCGGGCTGGCCCTGGAATGATATGACGCAGTGTTTCAGCGCCCCCCCATCCGCCGCAATTATTGATCGAAACTGTTTCTCGGTTTCGTTATACAGCGCACCTAAAGCCAATGACTTGGCATATGTCCGTATCGCCTCTTACTATCCAATAACTGTCTTTAGCCAGGTCAAAACATTAGCCAAGGGTTCACCAGATACCCAGTATTGTGAGCTTGATGTCATGGTCGGTGATTTAAATCGCTATACGCTGACTGGCTGTATGCCACAAAGAGAAGAGCCTTTACCTCTGGCCTTCGCCGTTCAGGACGGAGCAGGCTACGCAGGGGCTATCGTTAAGAAGGAACTGGAACAAGCGGGTATCAGTTATAGCGGAACGATTCTGCGTCAGACACAACCCAATGAACCAGGTACTGTCATCGCCAGCAAGCAGTCACCACCGCTGACTAATCTATTGAAAATCATGTTAAAAAAATCAGATAACATGATTGCAGATACCGTATTTCGTACCATTGGTCATCAGCGTTTTGGCGTACCAGGAACCTGGCGTTCGGGGTCTGATGCCGTACGCCAGCTACTACGGCAAAAAGCTGGCGTCGATTTAGGTAACAGTATCGTAGTCGATGGCTCGGGGCTATCACGTCATAATCTGATTTCCCCGGCAATGATGATGCAAGTTCTTCAGTACATAGCTCAAAATGACAGTGAACTTAATATCATCTCAATGCTGCCATTAGCAGGGCATGATGGCTCGTTGCAGTATCGTGCAGGCCTGCATCAGGCTGGCGTTAATGGCAAAGTTTCCGCAAAAACAGGCTCACTACAAGGGGTCTATAATATGGCTGGATTTATTACTACAGCGAGCGGCAAACAGATGGCATTTGTGCAGTATCTGTCTGGTTATGCGGTTGAACCCGCCGATCAACGTAACCGTCGTATTCCTCTGGTGCGTTTTGAGAGTCGACTTTATAAAGATATTTATCAGAACAACTAGCGATGAAATTATTAATTATCGAAGATGATTTGTTATTGCAGGAAGGACTGGCACTGACGTTCAGTCAAGACGGTTATGCTATTGATCTTGCAACAACAGCATCGCAGGCGGATCAGTACATTCGTTGTGCTGAATATAGCCTGATTATCCTTGATCTTGGCCTGCCAGATCAGGATGGCGCTACTCTGCTTCGAAACTGGCGTCAGCGTGGTATTAAAAACCCCGTACTTATTTTGACGGCTCGTGATGCTTTGGAAGACCGTGTAAACGGCCTGGATTCCGGAGCTGATGATTATCTGGTCAAACCTTTTGCCTTGGTTGAGCTCCAGGCACGCGCCAGAGCCTTAATCCGTCGCCATGAAGGGCATAGCGATAATCTCTTACAAGACAATAGTTTAACGCTAAATCTACAGACACAACAAGTGGTACTGGATAATCAGGCTCTGGATATTACGCCAAAAGAGTTTTCAATACTCACCCGCCTGATGATGCGGCTGGGACAAACGGTCCACCGTGAAACTTTACAACAAGATATTTATAGCTGGCAGGATGACCCAGGCTCCAATACGCTTGAAGTACATATTCACAATCTGCGGCGAAAATTGGGTAAAGAGAGAATCAAAACTATTCGTGGTATTGGTTATCGTCTGGAAAGCCGCCCGTGAACAATATGCGCTGGCGACTCATTATTATACTGGCGCTGATTTCCCTTTTTTTTCAAACAGCCAGCGTGTTCTGGCTGTGGCATGAAAGTCGGGAGCAAATTGCTTTTTTAGTTCAAAAAGCTATATCTGAAAGTGTAAGCAACACACAGATAGAACACGAAATCCACGAAGCTATTGCCGCATTACTTATTCCTTCGACAGTCATGATCAGCTGTATTCTGTTTTTTTCGTTTTGGGCAATTACCTGGATTACACGCCCGCTGGAAAAACTGCGTGCCAGTTTGTCTCATCGCTCCCCGAATAATCTCTCTCCTATGCCAGTGTGTTCGAGCATGGAGGAAATTGTCGCAGTGACAACAGTGTTGAATCAGCTACTTGCCAGACTCGATAACAGACTGCAACAGGAGCGTCTGTTTACCGCAGATGCCGCTCACGAGTTACGAACCCCATTGGCTGGCCTCAAATTACATCTCGAGTTAATGGCAAATAACGGTGTCCCACAGGCTCCGGTGCTACTGAAACGCACGGATCAGCTGATGCACACTATTGAACAACTTTTGATGTTAGCCCGAGCAGGGCATGCGCTGGCAAGTGGACATTATCAGACCCTGAACTGGACGAACGATATTATCGCGCCACTGCAAATGGAAATGGATGAACTGGCCATTCAGCGGCAGCAAACGATTCTCTGGCCCGATAAAACCGCCTGTAACACGCAGGGAGACGCTATCCTGCTACGCCTGATGCTGCGGAACCTGTTGGAAAATGCCTGTCGCTACGGCCCGGAACAGAGCGTTATTCAACTCTTATTAACTGAACAGGAAGATGAGACTGTACTTACGGTCTGCGATCAGGGACCTGGAATTGCAGAACAGTATCGACAGCATCTGACGAAACCTTTCGAGCGTCTCGACAGGCGTTACAGCGGGAGTGGATTAGGACTGAGTATCGTCCATCGTATTGTACATTTGCACCACGGCTATTTGACTCTGGATAATAGCCCGGAGAATGGCGGATTACTGGCCAGCTGCTGGTTACCTCACCAGATAGAATAAAACAGGCCGGGATTATCCGGCCTGTTTTACTAAGAACATTACTTCTGATAGATGAATTCAACACCTTCGTCGTCTTCTTCATCCCAGTCGTCATCCCAGTCTTCTTCTGATTCAGCTTCCACGTCGTCGAGCTGCTGGCGATGGTAATCATCCCACATAAACTCAACTTTCTCTGGTTGCTTAACAATGTCAGACATGACAATTGGATTAGCGATAATAAAGCTCATGATGTCCCAGCACAGATCTTTGACGCCGACCTGGCTTGCTGCAGAGATAAGATAATATTTGTCATCCCATCCTAAGGCTTCAGCAATAGCTTTCGCTTTTTCTTCGGCTTCTGCTTTATCCATCAAGTCAATTTTATTGAACACTAACCAGCGTGGCTTAGAAGCTAAGTCAGCACTGTATTTTTCTAGTTCGCCAACAATTATCCGTGCATTGTCTACTGGGTTTGAACCATCGATAGGATCGATATCAATCAGATGCAGTAATACGCGGCAACGCTCAAGGTGCTTAAGGAAACGAATACCCAATCCAGCACCATCAGCAGCACCTTCAATCAAGCCCGGAATATCCGCAATCACAAAGCTTTTTTCGTTGTCCATACGGACTACGCCAAGCGATGGAATCAAAGTAGTAAATGGATAATCGGCTACTTTTGGTTTAGCCGCAGAAACTGAGCGAATAAATGTCGATTTACCGGCATTTGGCATACCGAGCATTCCGACATCAGCTAACAACATCAGCTCGAGCTGAAGTTCACGCTGTTCACCAGGCGTTCCCATGGTTTTCTGACGCGGGGAGCGGTTAACTGAAGACTTAAAACGAGCGTTACCCAGTCCATGCCAGCCGCCTTTGCCTACCATCAGTCTCTGACCATGTAGAGTCATATCACCCATGGTTTCGCCGGTACCCTGATCGATAATTCGCGTACCGACCGGGACTTTCACCGTCACATCTTTACCACGCTTACCGGTACAGTCACGGCTTTGGCCATTTTGTCCACGTTCAGCACGGAATGACTTCTCAAAACGGTAATCGATCAGGGTGTTCAGGTTTTCATCAGCTTCAAGCCAGACATCACCACCATCACCACCATCACCACCATCGGGTCCCCCTCTCGGGATATATTTTTCGCGGCGAAAGCTCACACAGCCATTACCGCCATCACCAGCTACCACCAGGATCGCTGCTTCATCAACAAACTTCATTTTACTTCTCCGTAAATCATTCGTCTGAACGTTGTCCCTGGGTAACGACTTCGGCAATCTGCCGGCGTCCCCAAAGGCGGTGACCAATGGCGGAATACATCGCACCAGTCACGACAACAAACGCCCCGACATAACCTAAAAGGTTGAGCTGAGGCATGGCAAAATAGTCGGGCCAGCCCTGGGATAACAGGTCTGAAAAGAGCAGTGTAAACAGAGGGGTCAGTGTAATCAGAGCACTAACCTGAGATGCCT
>Ga0302347_1004181_pt1 | contig 11769 bp, 7 predicted proteins | sample PhyWR1_FD_202178 | JGI IMG/M metagenome (GOLD analysis project Ga0302347, IMG submission 202178) | Leaf surface microbial communities from wheat plants in UC Gill Tract Community Farm, Albany, California, United States - DLSL W.R1 (v2)... | ecosystem: Host-associated > Plants > Phyllosphere >...
ATGCGCCACATCAACAGCGGCAACGTTGCTGATACTGCCCAGATGGTGAAATTGGTAGACACGCCAGCTTCAGGTGCTGGTGACCGCAAGGTCGTGGAAGTTCGAGTCTTCTTCTGGGCACCAATTAAGGTTTACAGGTTCACCCTGTAAAACTACTCAAAAAGCCCGCGAAAGCGGGCTTTTTAGTTTCCGGGATTCCTCTCCCCGCCTACGATACCTTTTATCAGCGATCCCAAGGTCGTATTTGATAATCCATCTCATCCGCATTAATATCCAGCCAACTTCATACCTCTAGCGCGTCCTCCTGGATTCTCGTGCACGACACCAACGACCGGCTCCAGCTCTACCTCGCCCATCGACTTGCTCTGGTCGACTACGCCGCACCCATCGTGGGCTGCCGCGCCAAGGCAGAGGATGTAGTGCAAGATGCCTGGCTGCGTTTCAGCCAGGGCACCGACACCCTTATCCCGCTAACACAGCCGGTCGGCTATCTGTATCGCATCGTGCGCAACCTGGCCTTTGACCTCAACCGCCGGGCCAGCCTGGAAAACCGCCATACCACCCACGGTGAATCACTGGACGAGCATGTTTCCAGCAGCCCGTCGCCCGAACAGCAAGCCTTGCATCTGGACGAACTGCGCAAATTGCAACATGCTTTGGCCCGCTTGCCGGAACGCACGCGCCAGGCCTTTGTGCTGCATCGACTGCAAGGCCTGACATTTCAACAAATCGGTACGCAACTTGGCATATCCGTGAGCCTGGCCCACCAATTGGTCCGCGACGCCCTGACCTACTGCGCGGAACAACTGAGTGATGAGTGACAACCCGAACCCGATCTGGGAAACCGCACTGGACTGGCTGCTGCTGATCCAGGAGAACCCCCACGACACCGAACTTGCCGAACGCTTGAACCAGTGGCGCGCCAGCGCGCCGGAACATGACGCGGCTTATCGCAAGGCGCTGAAGGTCTGGAGCCTGAGCGGTGAGGCCTTGAGCCTACCGGCAGCTGCTGCCCCCATCCCCTTAGCAGCCCGGCCGCCCCCGCGCCTTACCCGGCGCAAGCGCGCACTGGTCGGCGCTGCGGTAGCCGCCAGCGCCATGCTGATGTGGCTGCCCGACTGGCAAGCGATGCAGGCCGACCACAGCAGCCCTACTGCTGAACACCGCACCATCGCGCTGAGCGATGGTAGCCAGATGCTGCTGGACAGCGACACCCTGGCCAACGTGCAGTTCGATCCAGAGCATCGGGAAGTCACCCTGCTGCGCGGCCAGGCATTTTTTTCGGTCAAGCCCGACGCCAACCGGGCGTTTTATGTGAATGCCGGTGATGTGCGGGTTCGCGTGACCGGCACCGAATTTGCCGTCAGCCTGGACGATAACGGCGTGGATGTGAGTGTCGAGAGCGGTTCGGTAGCGGTACAGACACCACAATCCTCAAGTTCTGCTACGCACCTGCTAGGCAATGGTGATCAGTTGCACTTCACCACCCGCGACCAGCACACCCGCATTGTGCAATTGCCCCAAGAGCAAATCGCCCCCTGGCGGCGCTGGCAGTTGGTGGCGATCGATCAGTCCATCGATGATGTGATCATGCAATTGCGACGGTATCAGCCTGGCCTGATTCTGTTGACCGACAAGGCACTGGGCCAGCGTCGCATTACTGCGGCGCTCAATCTGCGCGACCCCAAGCGCGCATTGCAAACCGCCATTGCCCCACTGGGCGGCCGCCTGCAAGACAGTGTGCCTTATACCCTGATTGTTTCGGCCAAGCCCTAACCCTCGGGCTGCAAATCCTGCCTGTGGGAGCGGGCTTGCTCGCGATCGCATCAACGCGGTCTGCCTGGAAAACCGTGACGCCTGCATCGCGAGCAAGCCCGCTCCAACAGCAAGGCCCCCCACAGCTGCCAGCCCCATAAAACTATTTTCATTTATTTCTGGAAATCCTCTCCGCCCAAGAGTCTTTACCTACGAACGTCACTGATAAAGATTCGCATTAGTGACTATGGCGTTTCATTTCGTAGGTCACCTCATGCCTTCTCCGCGTTTGCGTTGCGTCCGCCTCTACCGCCCCCTGTCCCTGGCCCTGCTGATTGGATTGCCAACCCTGGCCATCGGCGCCAGCCCTGTGGCGGACGTGCAACTCAACCGCCAGCAACTGCACTTCAAGATCCCGGCCCAACCCCTGGCCAGCGCCCTGATTGCGTTTTCCCAGCAGTCGGGCTGGCAGGTCAGCGCGGAAAGCGCCTTGCTCACCGGCTTGGGCAGTTCAGCCGTGGACGCCAGCATGAGCCCCGAGAAAGCCCTGGCCCGTCTGCTGCGTGGCAGCGGCATGCAATGGGAGGTCACCTCCGCCGACAGCGCCTCGATCCTGCCGCCTGCGGAAAATGATGCCCTGCTGATCAAAAGCACACCGATCACCGCCATGGATTCGGTGTTTCAGGGCGAACAGGTGATAGACCGGCAAATGATCGAAAGCCTGCCCTCGGGCAACGGCGACATCACCAGCCTGCTGCGCACCAACCCCAACGTGCAGTTCGATAACAACCAGCTAAGCAGCAAGACACCGGGGGAAATCGCCCCCGCCAATATCAGTATCAACGGCGCCAGACCCTGGCAGAACCTGTTTATCGTCGACGGCATGACCATGAACAACGACCTGGACCCCGGCGGCACCAACGATGACTTTGATGAAATACCCGGCCGCAGTCAGGGCCTGGCGCTGGATACCGACCTGCTTGAGGACATCAAGGTCTACGACAGCAACGTGCCCGCCGAATATGGCGGCTTTAATGGCGGCGTGGTGCAGGCCAATACCCGCGACCCCAGAGCAGGTTTTCACGGCAAGCTCTCGGCGCAAATGACCCGCTCCGAGTGGACCCGCTATCACCTGAATGAAGATGACCCGGATCTGGAAAACTTTGAAGCCGGCTTTGGCAACAGCAGCCAGCCTGACTTCAAAAAGCTCATCACCCGCGCCACTCTCGAAGGGCAACTGACCGACAACTTCGGCTTGCTGGGCAGCTTTTCGCGCAAGGACTCGACCATCCCTACCCGGGTGTTCGCCGTATCCAACCAGACCGATACGGCCAACGCGGCCGAAGTGCAGACCCGACGCATCGACAACTACTTTCTCAAGGCTGTCTGGCAGGTCAACGAGGACTGGAAGCTGGACCTAAGCCTGACTCACGCACCGGAGACCGCCAAAACCTTTGGCCCCAATTCAATCCTCTCTGCCCGCGAGATGGAGGCCGGTGGCGATAGCCTCAGCGCACGCCTGGTGTGGAATGCCCCGCTGGCCCGGGTAGAGCAAAACCTCAGCTGGAGCGAGCTGAATACTTCGCGCTATTCCGAAAGCGACTACATGGTCTTTTGGCGCACCTCCACAACGAAAAACTGGAGCAGCTCGGGTGCGGCGACCGAAGGCGGCTTTGGCAATATCGAAGAAAATCAGAAATCTTTGGCTTACAAGCTCAAGGCCGACTGGAACAGCTTCAGTTGGCTAGCCGTGAACCATGCATTGCAAACCGGCCTGGAGCTGTCGCAGAACACTGCCAGCTATGAGCGCAACAAGCCTTACAACAGCTACACCGTCGCCAAGACCAGCACCTGCCTGAACAATGACCCCTACTGTTCAATGGGCCCCACCCTTGCCAATGGTTGGGACGGCCAGTACGCAAACAGAAAGACCGTGACCCAGGGCAAAACCAGCTTCGACACCCGCACCTGGGCTTTGTACCTGCAGGATGAAATGCGCTACAAGCGCCTGACGGTAAGGCCCGGCGTGCGGATCGACGGTGATGACTACATGAGCCAGACCACCGTGGCACCGCGCCTGGCAATTGAGCTGGACGTGTTTGGTGACAGCAAGACCCGTATCACCGGCGGCGCCAACCGTTACTACGGCCGCAACCTGTATACCTACCGCCTGCGCGACGGCGTCGCGGCCATGAGCACCGAATACACCCGGGCCAGCCAGACCTCCGACTGGGTACTGAACAAGCAGGTGGCCAACGACAGCAAATTCAACCAGCTCAAAGTGCCCTACGACGACGAACTGACACTGGGCCTGAGCCATGTGCAATGGAACACCGAGTTCGCCGTCAAATATGTAAAACGCATGGGCCGCGATCAGGTCAGCCGCGCCTGGGGAGAACAAATCGGCGAGCCCTCCGAGGACACCGGAACCCTGGCGGCCAACTACTACACCTACTACAACGGCGGCAAAAGCGACGCCGATATCTACACCCTGACCATTACCCCGCTGCAAGCCTTTACCTTGGGCAGCACCCGCACCTCGGGGCAGTTCGCCATGGACTGGAGCAAAATCAACAACACCGGATTGTCCAGCTACACCGCGAATATCGGCGCCATCTATGTCGAAGACCCGATAGTCCAGTACGACGGCAAGTTCATGAAGTATTCCGACATGCCTGCGACCAACTACAACCGCCCCTGGACTGCGCGCCTGACCACCCTCACCGAAATCGAACCACTGCACCTCACCTGGAGCAACTTTCTGCGCTATCGCGACGGCTATCGTCGTATCGCTGCCACAAACAAGAAAGTCGAGCATGAAGGTAAACAGGCTTATGTCTGGGAAGAAACCCCGTTTTCCGGAGCGTTGACCTGGGACACACGGGTGGCCTGGGAAATGCCCACCGCCAGGGATCAGGCCGTGTTCGTCAACCTCGACGTGACCAACCTGTTGGACAAGCAGATCGTCGGCGCCACCGAGACCAGCGGTCTGCCCACCTATGAAGTCGGCCGTCAGTTCATGCTGGAAGTGGGGTACAAATTTTGAAGGCCGCCTTCCTCCTGCTCAGCCTGAGCCTGCCCGGTCTGGCCCTGAGCGCAAGCGTCTGCGATGAAAAGGCTGGCGACTACACAACCTGCATTGCCCAGCAATATCGCCAGCCGGTTGCTCAATGGCCTGCCCCCCAAGTGGATGCCGATGTGCAGTGGCAGGAAATGGCCGCCCTCCCGGCCCATGCCCCGGCACCGCCCGGCAACCCGTTCAGCGACGCCAAGGCGGCGCTGGGCAAAAAACTGTTCAATGACCCCAGGCTGTCACGCTCCGGGCAAATCGCCTGCGCCTCGTGTCACGAAGCCGATATGGCCTTTGCCGATGGCCGCCGCGTGTCTTTCGGCCACGATCGTCAAAGCGGTCGACGCAATGCCCCTAGCCTGGTGATGAGCGGCTATAGCCCTGCACTGTTCTGGGATGGCCGTGGCGGCAGCCTGGAGCAGCAAGCCATGCACCCGATCATCGATCCGCTGGAAATGGCCTTCGATATTCCGCAGTTGCTGCAAAGGCTCAATGCCGATGCAGCCTACCGCGAGCAATTTGCGCAGATTTTCGGCGCAGGCCCGATTACCACCGAGCGAACCGGGCAAGCGCTGGCCACCTTCCAGCGCACACTGGTCAGCGCCACGCGCAATACCCCCTTCGAGCAACTGTTGCGCGGGCGCCCGCAGCGCATGAGCGATGAACAGCTCCATGGCCTGCACCTGTTTCGCACCAAGGCACGCTGTATGAACTGCCACTTCGGCCCGGCGCTGAGCGACGAGCAGTTTCACAACGTCGGCCTGAGTTACTACGGGCGCAAATATGAGGACCTGGGGCGCTACGAAGTGACGCGCAAGCCAGAGGACGTAGGCGCATTCCGTACCCCGTCATTGCGGCTGGTGATGAAGACTGCGCCGTGGATGCACAACGGCCTGTTCGTCAATATGGAAGGCACCCTGGCGTTCTACAACATGGGCATGCCACGCCCGCAACCGAATGCGCAGCAGGTCAATGACTCGCTGTTTCCGCGGACCAGCGACCGGCTCAAGGCGCTGAACATGGACAAGGACGAACTGCGGGCATTACGCAGCTTTCTCGACACACTTTAGGCAACGCCCGAGCCATAACTTGTGGGAGCGAGCCTGCTCGCGATTGGATCACCGCGGTTTACCGTGACACCGTGTCGCCTGCATCGCGAGCAAGCCCGCTCCCACAACAGCAGAGCAGCTGAGCAGCTGAGCAGACCACATGCACCACAGTTCGTCGCACTTGCACAATTGGACGCTGGGTCAAGCGCACTTGAGAAACAATATCGTTTATTATTGTTACAAGTTTTGTAGTACCCAGCGAGGAACCCAGCGAATGATGCTCCGAAATACCCGGCTTGCGACATCTCTACTGCGCGGTCTGACTCTCTCCATCCTCAGTCTTGCACTGACTGCTCCCGCCCACGCTGCCGACCCTGTGTCTCTGACCCTGTACAACGGCCAGCACAAGGAAGTCGGCGACAACCTGGCCAAAGCCTTTGAAGCCAAAACCGGCATTCACGTCAATGTGCGCAAGGGCAGCAGCAACCAGTTGGCCAGCCAGATCATGGAAGAAGGCGACCGCTCGCCTGCCGACGTGTTCTACGCCGAAGAATCACCGCCCCTGAACAACCTGGGCGAACAGGGTTTCCTGGCCAAGGCCGATGACAGCACCCTTGAAGCGCTGCCCAAAGAATACGTGGCCGCCAACGGCACCTGGATTGGCGTGACGGCGCGTACCCGCGTGGTGGCGTTCAACCCGAAGAAAATCAGTGAAGACCAGTTGCCAAAGTCGGTACTGGATTTCGCCAACCCAGAGTGGCAAGGCAAGATCGGCTTTGTGCCCACCAGCGGCGCCTTCCAGGAACAGGCCGTGGCCATTATCAAGCTGCACGGCCGTGAAGCTGCCGAGGAATGGCTGACCGGCCTGCGCGCCTTCGGCAAGACCTACACCAACAACATGGTGGCGCTCAAAGCGGTAGAAAATGGTGAAGTGGCAGCAGTACTGGTCAACAACTACTACTGGTTTGCCTTGCAGCGCGAGAAGGGCCAGTTGGACTCCAAGCTCTATTACTTCACCGATGGCGATGCCGGCGGTCTGGTCACCGTGTCCAGCGCTGGCGTGCTCAAAGCCAGCAAACACCCGAAAGAAGCCCAGCAACTGCTCGCTTACATGGCCAGCGAAGAAGGCCAGCGGGTGATCACCAATACCACCGCTGAATACCCGATGCGCAAAGGCATGGTTTCGGAACGTGGTCTCAAGCCATTTGAAGAGCTGCAACCGCCGAAAGTGACGCCTGCCGACCTGGGCAACGCAGAAGAAGCACTGGACCTTGAACGTGATGTAGGCCTGCTCTGATGTTGTCTGCCGCCCAACCTGCACGCTATATACCCACCCGCAAAAAGCCTTCGATCTGGTTGCTGTTGCCGGTTCTGTTACTGGTGGGCCTGAGCCTGCTGCCGCTGCTGTATGTCGGCACCAAGGCCTGGCAGGCCGGGTGGTCTGAAGCGCTGCACCTGTTGTGGCGGCCTTATGTCTTTGGCCTGATGCGCAATACCCTGCTGCTGATGGTCGGCGTCACGCTCACCTGTGCACTGGTCGGCCTGTCCCTGGCTTGGTTGCTGGAGCGCAGCAACCTGCGGGCGCGGCGTCTGTGGGGGGTGATTTTGTGCCTGCCGTTTGCCGTACCGGCGTTTGTCAGCAGCTTCACCTGGGTTTCGCTCAGTGCCAGCTTCGAGGGTTTGGGCGGTGCGATCCTGGTGATGAGCCTGTCCAAATACCCGCTAATTTTTCTGCCGGTGGCGGCCACCCTGCGCAACCTCGACCCGGCCCTTGAAGAGTCGGCCCGCACCCTGGGACAGAACCGCTGGGGGGTGTTCTTCTCCATCACCCTGCCGCTGCTCTGGCCGTCGCTGCTGGCCGGCTCACTACTGATTGCCCTGCATATGCTGGTGGAGTTCGGTGCACTGTCGATCATCGGCTTGCAGACTTTCACCACCGCGATTTACCAGCAGTTTGAACTGGAATTCAGCAACGCCAATGCCGCGATGCTCTCGGCAGTGCTGCTGGTGATGTGCCTGAGCCTGTTGTGGCTGGAGCTGAAAGTACGCGGCAAAGGCCGCCATATTCGTATCGGCCAGGGCGCTGCACGACGTGCCGAGCAGGTGCGACTGGGCAAATGGTCGCTGGTAGGGCAGCTGTATTGCCTGGCACTGGCGGTGATTGGCAGCGGCATCCCGCTGGGCATGCTGGTGTACTGGCTGGTCAAGGGCAGTTCGGCAGCCTTCCCGCTGGGGGAGATTGGCGAGGCGCTGTTTTCTTCGCTGTCACTGGCGTTGGGCGGGGCTGCACTGTGCCTGGTGCTGGCCGTGCCGGTCGGGCTGCTGGTGGTGCGCTACAAAGGCCCGCTGGCAATCTGGGCCGAACGCCTGCCCTACTTGCTACATGCGCTGCCAGGGCTGGTGATTGCCCTGGCACTGGTGTACTTCGCCCTGCACTACGTACCGGCGTTGTACCAGACCTCGGCCTTGTTGCTGATTGCCTATGCGCTGCTGTTTTTGCCGCTGGCACAGGCGCCGATCCGCACCGCCCTGAACAAGGCTGCACCGCAGCTGGAAGAGGCTGCGCGGACACTGGGCGCGACGTCGTTCTCGGCATTTTGCCGGGTGACCTTGCCGATCATCTTCCCGGCGCTGGGCGCAGCCTTTGCCCTGGTGTTTCTGGACGGGATGAAAGAACTGACGGCGACCTTGCTGCTCAGCCCCACCGGCCTTAACACCCTGGCGACACAGGTGTGGTCGCATACCTCGAATATCGAGTTTGCGGCAGCGGCGCCTTATGCGGCGTTGTTGATTCTGGTGTCGGGGCTACCGGTGTATCTACTGACCACGAAGATGTATTTGCGCCGCTGAGGCCTGCGAGGCTACGTCCGATTGCGAAGCGATCGTAAAATCTGAGCATGCGGATTAGCTAATACACCGCCTACTCTGACTTTACGACGGCTTCGCCGCCGAACGCAGCCTTCGTCCCTCGGCAGCTGCTACAGGAGATTATGCAGTACACTCGCGCCAAACAGGCCGGCCGGTCGGCCACCTCGGCGGGCATTGTTGTTGATCTGCCCGCCCTCACAGCGGACCCACGGAGCAGAACCGGAGCGAAGGCCGTACGATGGGGCGAGGACCTTTGGGGTCCTTCCAAAAGGGACTCGCTGTAAGAGCGAAACCAATATTTCAGTTATATAAAATGCCGGCTATGTACTCATTGAGCCAGTTAAAAACAGAACCCCACGCAAAAAAGGTTATAGCGAATTGACCCTGGCGTAGTGCTTACGCGATAAGGGTCAAGACGGTATCTACGGATTCGTGCGCACTACATTACGCCCGAAACTGCCCCAAACTCGCCTTAAGCTGCGCAGCCAACCCATCCAGCACCTTGCCGCTGGCCGTGGTCTGGGTCACCGCCTCGGCCGCGCGCTCGGCCTGGGCATGTATCACTTCAACCCGCCCACGCACCGCATATGCCCCTTGCGCCTGATGCTCCGCCGCCTTGGTCGCATCACCAATGGCGCTATGCACCTGTTCGACCGAAGCCTGCACAGTCTTCTGCAATTGCACGCTGCCACGCAGTACCGCCAAGCCTTCATCAGCCTGACGTCCAGCCAGGCCGATCGCCGCCACCGCTTCCTTCGCGCCCTTCTGCAGGGCAACGATATGCGCCTGTATATCGCCAGTGGAGCTTTGCGTCTTGCTCGCCAGTGCCCGCACCTCATCGGCCACCACGGCAAAACCGCGGCCCGTTTCCCCGGCCCGCGCCGCTTCAATCGCAGCATTGAGGGCCAGTAGATTGGTCTGCTCGGCAATCCCGTGAATCACCGTCAGCACCACTTCGATCTGCTCGCTTTGCTGCGCCAGGCGCTCGATCACCTTGGCCCCCTCGCCCACCTGCCCCGCCAGTGCTTCGATCAAGCCGCCGACCTTGGCCGAAGTGCGGGTGTTTTCATCGGTGGCCTGACGGATATCCACAACCTGCCTGAGCGCCGCCTGCATCGCCTGGCTTTCAGACTGCGCCGCATCCGCCATGGTCGACAGAGCGTGCAGGCTTTGAGCGACTTCATCACGCTGCAACTGCGCGGCGGCGTCCGCCCCGGCATTACGCAGGGTCATCACGCCGATCTCGACGCCGGTACGCTGTGCCACATCCCCCGCCTCACGCACGATAGGCTGTAGCTTGTCGACAAAGCGGTTGACCGCCGCTGCCATATCGCCGATTTCATCCTTGCTGTTCAGGCCCACACGCTTGGTCAAATCACCCTCGCCTGCCGCCAGATCATCCAGCGCAGCAATCAGCAGCAGTAGCTTGTTGACCACACGCCGCCCCAGCACCACCGCCAGCAACAGCAATACGCCCATGCCAACAATCGCCAGCCCCATGCCTATGCGCCAGCGCAAAGTATCGGCCGCCTCGCGTACGGTCTGCGCGGTATTCGCCTGCATCTGCGCGGCCGCCGCCTGCGCCGACTCCAGACGCGCGCCCAATGCCGCCGAGCTGTCACTCGCAGCACCTTGCAGGCTTTCGCCTACCAGTTGCCCGCTATCAAGGATCAGCGTGGCAAAACGTTTGTCGAGGGCAGCCACATCCTGCTCCACCGAGGCAGTGGAAACCCCCATCAACACTTTACCGATCTCGACCCCATTGGGGTTGATGGACGCTTCGAGGTAATACACCGCCGGGTCACTGCGCGCCGCATCCAGAACCTTGTCCAGCGCCCGCTCGCCCTTGCCCTTGGCCAAAAGGGCCTGATTGACCGGATTATCGCGATTAAGATAGCGGGTCAGATGCTGCCCCGTGGCATCGTCATACACCACAAACAACACATTGGGATTGCGCTGAGCACGACGTGCGAAATCAGACAGCGTGGGCACATCGCTGTCCCAAATAGCACGCGGCGCCACGGCGGCCAGCAATTGCGCCATATCGTTGGCCGAATCCATCAGGTTCTTTTCCAGGGCTTCGCGCAACTGCACCTGCTCTTCTTTCAAGCGCGGCTCCAGACCTGCCGTCAGACGCTGGCGGGTGCTGGCAGACAGTGATTCAAGGCTGCTTTTGACCTCGCGCCCTGCTTGCTCCAGCTCCGCGGTGAGCTTTTGACTATCAGCCCCCAGGCGCGCATCCAGATCGGACTCAAGAGCCGTCACGGTGCTCCGTGTCAGTGCAACCGCCACCAGCACCTGCACCAAAAGAGCGATACCGAGGGTAACGAATACAGGCCGCAGCAGACGGCTTTGTAACAGTGAGAGAACGGCAGACACAGAAAACCCTCCACTTAGGTGCCATTATTTTGATAGCACACTTATTGACGGTTTTCACAGCAAGGGTCGTGCCGCTCAGCAGCCAGAAACGACAAAAGGCCCCGAAGGGCCTTTTGCTTTACAGCAGATGCGACTTAAGCGAACGGGTGACGCAGAACGATGGTCTCGTTGCGGTCCGGGCCAGTCGAAATGATGTCGATCGGCGCGCCGATCAGCTCTTCTACACGCTTGATGTAAGCGCGAGCGTTGGCTGGCAGCTCTTCCAGGGTTTTGGCGCCCACGGTCGATTCAGTCCAGCCCGGCACTTCTTCGTACACAGGCTGCAGGCCTACGTAGCTGTCAGCATCGGTCGGTGCGATCTCAACGCCATTTGCGTCGGTATAACCTACGCAGATATTGATGGTTTCCAGACCGTCGAGTACGTCCAGCTTGGTCAGGCAGATACCCGAGATGCTGTTCACATCGATAGCGCGACGCAGGATAACGGCGTCGAACCAGCCGCAACGACGGGCACGGCCAGTAGTAGCGCCGAACTCGTGACCTTGCTTGGCCAGGTGAGCGCCGACGTCGTCGAACAGCTCAGTCGGGAACGGGCCCGAACCTACGCGAGTGGTGTAAGCCTTGGTGATGCCCAGGATGTAGTCCAGG
>Ga0302347_1004182_pt1 | contig 11765 bp, 12 predicted proteins | sample PhyWR1_FD_202178 | JGI IMG/M metagenome (GOLD analysis project Ga0302347, IMG submission 202178) | Leaf surface microbial communities from wheat plants in UC Gill Tract Community Farm, Albany, California, United States - DLSL W.R1 (v2)... | ecosystem: Host-associated > Plants > Phyllosphere >...
GCGGGAGCATTGTCCAAATAACGTTTGAGGTGATTCCCATGATGAAAGGTGGCATGGCCGGCCTGATGAAGCAGGCGCAGCAGATGCAGGAAAAAATGGCCAAGATGCAGGAAGAACTGGCCAATGCTGAAGTCACCGGCAAGGCGGGTGGCGATATGGTCACTGTGGTCATGACCGGCCGTCATGACGTCAAGCGGGTAAGCATTGACCCGACGTTGCTGGAAGGCGTGAGCGAAGACGACCGCGAAGTGCTGGAAGACCTGTTCGCCGCAGCGGTGAACGACGCCGTGCGCAAGATCGAAGCCAACAGCCAGGACAAAATGTCTGGCGTGACCGCCGGCATGCAACTGCCGCCGGGCATGAAGCTGCCGTTCTAAGGCGCTCGACAATGCCAGGCCATGAGCCTGGCATTTTTTTGCCTGTTCTACGGGTATTTGACGCTGGCCCACACCGCGGGTATAAACCGCGTCTCGTTGTTTTGTCGGACCTTTCCCTATGAGCTTTAGCCCCCTGATTCGCCAACTGATCGATGCCTTGCGGACCCTGCCGGGCGTAGGTCAAAAGACCGCGCAGCGCATGGCTCTGCAATTGCTGGAGCGTGACCGCAGTGGCGGCTCGCGTCTGGCCCTGGCCCTGACCCAGGCAATGGAAGGTGTGGGGCACTGCCGTCTGTGCAGGACCCTTACCGAAGACGATCTGTGCCCGCAGTGTGCCGACGTGCGTCGGGATGACACCTTGCTGTGCGTGGTCGAGGGGCCGATGGATGTGTATGCCGTCGAGCAGACCGGTTATCGCGGCCGTTACTTTGTGCTCAAGGGCCACTTGTCACCGCTGGATGGCCTGGGGCCAGAGGCGATTGGCATTCCGCAATTGATGGCGCGTATTGCCGAGCAGGGCACGTTTGCGGAGGTGATCCTGGCGACCAACCCTACGGTCGAGGGTGAAGCCACTGCGCATTACATTGCCCAGTTGCTGAGCAACAAAGGCCTGATTGCGTCGCGTATTGCCCATGGCGTGCCGTTGGGTGGAGAGCTGGAACTGGTGGACGGTGGCACGCTGGCCCATTCGTTCTCGGGGCGTCGACCGATTACGCTCTGACTGCGATTGCCGGGAGGGGGGCTCCTGTGGGCTGGCTTGCCTGCGATGCAGACGGCGCGGACTGGCAGGTACACCGCAGCGATGCCATCGCGAGCAAGCCCGCTCCCACAAGGGGGCTTTCGGTTTATTCGGTCAACGAAAATTCCGTCAGGCAAAAAGTCGGCACGCCCAAATCCTGCAGGCGCTGCGAACCGCCCAGCTCGGGCAGGTCGATGATGGCTGCTGCTTCAAACACCTGCGCACCCATGCGTCGCACCAGGTTGGCTGCCGCAATCAGCGTGCCGCCTGTAGCAATCAAGTCATCGACGATCAGCAACGAGTCGCCTTCACACAGGCTGTCGGCGTGAACTTCCAGAAACGCTTCGCCATATTCCGTCTGATAGCCTTCGGCCAATACGTCAGCGGGCAATTTGCCTTGTTTGCGAAACAGGATCAGCGGTTTGTTGAGCTGGTGGGCCAGTACCGAGCCGATCAGGAAGCCGCGGGCATCCATGGCGCCGATATGGCTGAAGTCAGCCTCGACGTAGCGCTCGATAAAACGGTCGGCAATCACGCGCATGGCACGGGGCGACTGGTACAGCGGAGTGATGTCACGAAAGATGACGCCCGGCTTGGGGAAATCAACAACCGGGCGGATCAGGGTTTTGAGGCAAAAATCGTCGGAGACCATATCGGGCTGTCCTGGGGAGCATTAAGCGCGCCAGTATAACCCGTCAAGCCGTCTCAGACCTCCAGCGAACCACCGGCCAGGGCGCACAGCTTGATCGGGTCAAGAATATGCACTTCTTTACCTTCGGCGGTAATCAGCTGGTTTTCCTGCAGGCGGGTGAATACGCGGGACACGGTTTCTACGGCCAGGCCCAGGTAGTTGCCGATTTCGTTGCGCGACATGCTCAGGCGGAACTGATTGGCCGAAAAGCCGCGAGCACGGAAACGCGCTGACAGGTTGACCAGAAAGGTGGCGATACGCTCGTCAGCGGTTTTTTTCGACAGCAGCAGCATCATTTGCTGATCATCACGGATCTCGCGGCTCATCACCCGCATCAGTTGGCGACGCAGCTGTGGCAGTTGCACCGAGAGTTCATCGAGACGCTCAAAAGGAATTTCGCACACCGGCGTGGTTTCCAGGGCCTGGGCCGATACCGGGTAGGTTTCAGTGTCCATGCCGGAGAGGCCTACCAGTTCGCTGGGCAGGTGGAAGCCGGTAATTTGCTCCTCACCGTTGTCGCTCAGGCTGAAGGTTTTCAGTGCGCCAGAGCGTACGGCGTAAACCGAGCCAAAGGTGTCGCCCTGGCGGAACAGGAATTCGCCTTTTTTCAGTGGGCGACCGCGCTTGACGATTTCTTCCAGCGCATCCATGTCTTCCAGGTTCAACGAAAGTGGCAAGCAGAGAGGGGCCAGACTGCAATCCTTGCACTGTGCCTGAGTGTGAGCGCGCACTTTTACTGGCTCGGACATTTCTTAAATCCTTGTAGGAAAACACACATAAGATGCAAGGGTACCCCAGCGTGGGGGGGGGAGGCCAGCCGCACCACGCCAGTGCACTCATCTCATGCTGTAGAGGCCGTGTTCGAGGCCTTAAATCACCCGCGAATAGCGCTGGCGGGTTTGCTGCTCAAGGTAGGCGTCGAACACCATGCACACCGAGCGCACCAGTAGCCGCCCGGCAGGCAGCACGGTCAATTGCTCGTCGTCCAGGGTGATCAGCCCGTCCGCGGCCATGGTCTTGAGCGTCGGCCACTGCGGGGCGAAATAGCCTCGAAAATCGATATTGAACGCCTGCTCGATGTGTGCGAACGGTACATGCAGATTGCAGATGATCTGCTGGATGACTTCGCGGCGGATACGATCGTCCTGATTACACAGCAAGCCGCGGCTGGTGGCGAGCTGGTCGCTGGCCAGGGTGCGCTGGTAGCTCGCCAGGTCACTGTCGTTCTGGCAATACAGGTCGCCGATCTGGCTGATGGCCGAGACGCCCAGCCCGATCAGGTCGCAATGGCCGTGGGTGGTGTAGCCCTGGAAGTTGCGTTGCAGGGTTGATTCTTCCTGGGCGATGGCCAGTTCATCGTCGGGCAGGGCGAAGTGGTCCATGCCGATATAGCGATAGCCGGCGCCGGTCAGTTGCTCGATGGTGCGCTCCAGCATCTGCAGTTTGGCGGCAGGTGAGGGCAGGTCGCTGGTGTTGATGCGGCGCTGCGGCATAAAGCGTTCAGGCAAGTGCGCGTAGTTGAACACCGACAGGCGATCGGGCTGCAGGCTGATCACTTCCTCGACGGTGCGGGCAAAGGCTTCGGGCGTCTGCTTGGGCAGGCCGTAGATCAGGTCGATATTGATCGAGCGAAATTGCAGGGTGCGCGCGGCATCGATCACGGCCCGGGTCTCTTCCAGGCTTTGCAGGCGATTGACCGCCCGCTGCACGTCTGGGTCAAGGTCTTGCAGGCCGATGCTGACACGGTTGAAGCCCAGTTCACGCAACAGGCCCATGGTCGACCAGTCGGCTTCGCGGGGGTCGATTTCGATACCGTAGTCACCTGAATCGTCGTCCAGCAAATTGAATTGCTGGCGCAGCTTGGCCATTAGCTGACGCAATTCGTCGTGGCTGAGAAACGTTGGGGTACCGCCGCCAAAGTGCAATTGCTCGACCTTCTGTTTGGGGTCGAGGTGGCAGGCGATCATCTGGATTTCCTGCTCGAGTTTTTGCAGGTAGGGCTGGGCCCGGCCACGGTCCTTGGTGATGACCTTGTTGCAGGCGCAGTAGTAGCAAATGTTCGCGCAAAACGGCACATGTACATACAACGACAGCGGGCGCAGCGCCTTGCGGCTCTCGCGCAGGGCGTGGAGCAGGTCGAAGGGGCTGACCTGGTTGTTGAACTGCATGGCTGTCGGGTATGAGGTGTAACGCGGTCCGGCCAGGTCGTAGCGGCGGATCAATTCTGGGTCCCAACGAATGGCGTCGAGCATGCGGGCATTCCCCTGGGATGGCTGGCAATGCTCAGGAGTCTAGGGGGTGGGGCGTTGTAGCATCTTGATTTGCATCAACGGCTGTGATTGGCAAGGTTTCTGTGGGAGCGGGCTTGCTCGCGATACCAGCGACGCGGACTGCCAGGAAAATCGCAGTGATGCCATCGCGAGCAAGCCCGCTCCCACAGGGGCTGTCTAGTGCCCCATCAGCCAGTGCTGGTGCGGGCCGGGCAGGGTCCAGATACCGAACAGGATCACCAGCAGGCCGCCAGCCATGCGCACGCTGCGTTTGCGCAGCAGCGCAGTGACCCGTTCGGCGGCCAGGCCGGTGGCCAGCAAGACGGGCCAGGTGCCTAAACCAAATGCCAGCATCAGCAAGGCACTGTCCATTGCGCTGCCCTGGCTGGCTGACCAGATCAACGTGCTGTACACCAGCCCGCAGGGCAGCCAGCCCCAGAGTGCGCCCAGCAGCAATGCGCGGGGCAGGCTGGACACCGGCAGCAAGCGGGTGGCCACGGGCTGGATATGCCGCCACAGGCCACGGCCCAGGCTTTCGATGCGGGTCAGGCCGCTCCACCAGCCAGCCAGGTACAGGCCCATGCAAATCAGCAACAGGCCGGCGAGGATGCGCATAAACATGGCCGCTGGACTGTTGGCCACCGCCCAGCCTGCCAGCCCCAGCAGTAAACCTGCCGTGGCATAGCTGAGAATTCGCCCAAGGTTGTAGGCCAACAGCAGCCTGAAGCGTCGGCTGCGTTGTTCCTTGGGGATGGCCAGGGTCAGCGCGCCCATCAGGCCGCCGCACATGCCCAGGCAGTGGCCGCCGCCGAGCAGGCCCAGGATCACGGCCGAGACGAGCAGGGGCGCAAGTTCAAGCATGGGGTGGCGACTTGCTGTCGGTGTCGGAGGCCGATTCCGGGTGCAGGTTTTTGGCTTCTTCGACGGCGGCGGTGTGCTGCGGGTCCTGATCGTCGAACAGGATGCTGTGGGCCGGGCTGTCCAGGTCGTCGTACTGGCCGCTGTCGACCGCCCAGAAGAAGATGAAAATGCAGATGGCGACAATCAGCAATGCCGCCGGAATCATGATGTAAAGCGCTGGCATAAGGGCTCCAGGCGACCGGTTCAGGCCGGTAGCGGGCGGTTGTGAGGCATGGCGCGAGTATGCGCCACCGCGGGCATGCGCGTCAGGCGCAAGGCGTTGAGCACCACGGTCAATGAGCTGAGCGACATGCCGATGGCGGCCCAGATCGGGGTGATCCAGCCCAGCGCGGCAAATGGCAGCATCAGGCCATTGTAGAGGCCGGCCCACAGCAGGTTCTCGATGATCACCCGCCGGGTGCGGCGCGCCAGGCTGAAGGCCTGCACCAGCGCGTCGAGGCGGTTGGACAGCAGCACCGCATCGGCACTGGTTTTTGCCAGGTCCGTGGCCGAACCCATGGCCACGCTGATATCGGCAGCGGCCAGTACCGGCACATCGTTGACGCCGTCCCCCAGCATCAGCACCTTGCGCCCCTGGGCGTGCAACTGCTGCAAGACCTGCAGCTTGTCATCCGGGCGCAAGCCACCCTGCGCTTCATCTATTCCCAGCTCGGCGGCCACGCTGGCGACCATCGGCGAACTATCCCCCGAGAGCAGCAATGTGTGCCAGCCGCGGGCCTTGCACGCCGCCAGCAATGCCGGGGCGTCGTCGCGCAGGCGGTCATCCAGGACAAACCAGGCCAACACGCCGTTAGTGTCACCCAGCAGCAGCCATTGGCCGGGCTCATCCGGCATGTCCGGGGCCTGGCACTGGCTCAGCGCGCAGACAAAACCCGGCTGGCCAATGCGCAAGCGCTGTTCGCCGACCCGCCCTTCAAGGCCCAGCCCCGGCGTGCTGTGCACTTCCTCGGCCGCTTGCGGGGCACGGCCAAAGGCGCGGGCAATGGGGTGTTCGGAGCGATTTTCGAGGGCGGCGGCCAGGGCCAGGCACTGGTCGCTGTCCAAGTCGCGCAAGGGGCGAATGGCGCGCAGGGCCAGACGGCCTTCGGTCAGGGTGCCGGTCTTGTCGAAAATCACTGTATCAATCTGGTTCAGGCCTTCGATCACATGGCCGCGGGTCAGCAGCAAGCCCAGCTTGTGCAGGGTGCCGGTGGCAGCGGTGAGGGCGGTCGGGGTGGCGAGGGATAAGGCGCACGGGCAGGTGGCCACCAGCATCGCCAGGACAATCCAGAAGGCCCGTGATGGATCAAGTTGCCACCACCACAGGCCGATCACGGCAGCGGCGATTAACGAGAACAGCAGGAACCACTGCGCGGCCTTGTCGGCGATTTCCGCCAGGCGTGGTTTTTCGCTTTGCGCGCGATCGAGCAGGCGCACGATGGCAGACAGGCGTGTGTCCTGGCCCAGGGCCATGACCTCGACGGTCAGCGCGCCTTCCACATTCAGGGTGCCCGCAGTGACAGCATCGCCAGTCCGGCGCGGCTGCGGCAGGTACTCGCCGGTCAGCAGGGACTCGTCGATGCTGGACTGGCCATCGAGGATCTTGCCGTCGGCCGGCAGGATTGCCCCGGGGTGGACCAGTACGCGGTCGCCGACCTTCAGTTCGGTCAGCAGGATCCGCTCGCTCTGGCCATCAGCGCTCAGGCGCAGGCACGAGGCGGGTAGCAGGTTGACCAGTTGCGCAGTGGCGGCGGCAGTGCGCTCCCGGGCGCGGCGCTCCAGATAGCGCCCGGCCAGCAAGAACAGGGCAAACATGCCCACGGCATCGAAATACAGTTCGCCAACACCGGTGATGGCGGTCCAGATCCCGGCGATATAGGCTCCGCCGATGGCCAGGGACACCGACACATCCATGGTCAGGTGGCGGGTGCGCAGGTCGCGCATGGCGCCTTTGAAAAACGGTGCGCAACTATAAAACACGATAGGCGTTGTCAGAAACAACGCCACCCAGCGCAGGATGGTATGCATCTCGGGGCTGAGGTCGATATTGAATTCGGGCCAGGTGGCCATGGTTGCCATCATTGCCTGAAACCACAGCAGCCCGGCTACGCCGAGCTGGCGCAAGGCCAGGCGGTTTTCGCTGGCCAGTTGCTCGGTGGCACGGTCAGCCTGGTAGGGGTGTGCGGCATAGCCGATATGGCGCAGTTCGCTGAGCACTTCACTCAATGGCAACTGGCTGTCATCCCAGCGCACATGCAGACGGTGGTTGGACAGGTTGAGCCGGGCTTCGCTGACCGCAGGCAGATGGCGCAGGTGCTTTTCGATCAGCCAGCCACAGGCTGCGCAGCTGATGCCTTCGATCAGCAGGGTGGTTTCGGCTTGCTCGCCCTCATGTCGGACAAAGGGCTTTTGCACGTCGGGGCGGTCATACAGCGCCAACTCTTCGACCAGTTGCACAGGCAACGCTTCGGGGTTGGCGGAGGCTTCACTGCGGTGCTGGTAGTAGCTTTCCAGGCCGCCGGCGACGATGGCTTCGGCCACGGCCTGGCAGCCCGGGCAGCAGAACTCGCGCACTTCGCCCAGGACAACGGCGGTAAACCGGCTGCCGGGCGGGACGGGCAGGGCGCAGTGATAGCAGGGAACGGGAGTGGTCATGGCGCTCTATCGCGATATGGTGTCGCCGGAAAATACCTCATCGCGGACAAGCCCGCTCCCACAGGGTTCGCGCATCCCTGTGGGAGCGGGCTTGCCCGCGATGGGGTTATTTCGACGTGTGGTCTTCAGCGCCCTGAATGGGCTCGTCGCCCAACAGCAGGTCCTTGTCGTGGCCGACCAGCTCTTCTTCAAACAGGCGCCAGGTCTTGCCGTCTTCGACTCCCAGCAGCTCGACAAAACGGCGGCCTTCGATCTTGTCGTCCAGTTGGCCGATATAGCGCCCCGGTTCTGACGCGCTCTGGCTCAGGCTGATCTTGCGGTCTTTTTCCGGCTGGGTCGGAGAGATCAGGTTCAGCTCCAGCACCTGTGGCTTGCTGTTGCCTTCCAGCAGCAGCACGACTTCACCGGTCATTTCGTCCAGGCGCAGCTTGGCTTTGAGTTGCAGGGTCTGGCCCAGCAGTTCGCGGTCCAGTGCACGGTTGATGCCTTTGCCTGCCTCGTAGTAATTGTCGTTGACCAGGTTGTCCGGGTTGTTCACGGCAATGGTGACCATCGACAGGGTCAGGGTCACCGAGCAAGCCAGGATGGCAATGATAATCCAGGGCCAAATGTGCTTGTACCAAGGGCTGGAAGCGTTTGCTGCGGGCATGTCGAATTCTCTTATCTGATTTGTGGGCCGATGAATCGGCTCTTGGCTTTAACGTTGACGTCGTTGTTATCAGCGTCCTTGAGGATAAAGAACACCTCGTTGGTGCTTGACGGCAGTTTCTCGGGGGCAATCGACAGCTCGACCGGCAGGCTGACGATATCGCCGGCCGCGACCTTGATCTCGCGCTTGCCCTGCAGCTTGAGGTCCGGCAGGCCGGTGGCCTCCAGCACATACGTGTGGTCGTGCTGGTCCTTGTTCATGATCTTCAGGCTGTAGACGTTTTCGATCCGCCCTTCGGCGTTTTCGCGGTAAAGCACACGGTCCTTGCTGACATCAAAGCCCACCAGCGTACGGGTAAAGAACGCAGCGGCCAGCAGCCCCATCATGGTCAGCAAGACCAGTGCATAGCCAATCAGGCGCGGGCGCAGCTTGTGGGTTTTCTGGCCTGAGAGATTGTGTTCGGTGGTGTAGCTGATCAGGCCGCGGGGGTAGTTCATCTTGTCCATGATGCTGTCGCAGGCATCGATGCAGGCGGCGCAGCCGATGCATTCGATCTGCAGGCCGTCGCGGATATCAATGCCGGTGGGGCATACCTGCACGCACATGGTGCAGTCGATGCAGTCGCCCAGGCCCATAGCCTTGTAGTCGGCGTCCTTTTTGCGCGGGCCACGGACTTCGCCGCGGCGCGGATCGTAGGAAACGATCAGGGTGTCCTTGTCGAACATCACGCTCTGGAAGCGCGCATACGGGCACATGTAGATGCACACCTGCTCGCGCAGCCAGCCGGCGTTGCCATAGGTGGCGAGGGTGAAGAAGCCGACCCAGAAATACGCCCAGCCATCGGCCTGGCCGGTGAAGAAGTCGATCACCAACTCGCGGATGGGCGAAAAGTAGCCGACAAAGGTCATGCCGGTGACAAAGCCGATCAACAGCCAGAGTGTGTGTTTGCTGAATTTGCGCACAAACTTGTTGGCACTCATCGGTGCCTTGTCCAGCTTGATGCGCTGGTTGCGGTCGCCTTCAGTGACCTTTTCGCACCACATGAACACCCAGGTCCACACGCTTTGCGGGCAGGTATAGCCACACCACACGCGCCCGGCATATACGGTAATAAAGAACAGGCCAAAGGCTGCGACGATCAGCAGCCCCGACAGCAGGATGAAATCCTGTGGCCAGAAGGTGGCACCAAAAATAAAGAATTTACGCTCGGGAAGGTTCCACCACACAGCCTGGTGGCCGCCCCAGTTGAGCCACACCGTACCGAAATACAGCAGGAACAATATCGCCCCGCCGCCGATACGCAGGTTGCGGAAAAGTCCGGTAAAGGCGCGGGTGTAGATCTTTTCCCGGGCCGCGTAGAGATCGGTACTTTCAGCGGGTTTCTTGGCAGGCGGAGTGACGTTGTGTACAGGAATCTGATTGCTCATTAGTGCGTCCCACGGCAGTGGAAAATGCCTCGGTCAGTACGTGCCGACCGCGGTCAGAAGGTGTTGCGATAGCGTAATGATACCCCTGTGACTCTAGCTCAAGGGTGCGACCTTTGGTCGCGTTCCGGAAAATGGCAAGTTGGTATAGGAGTTGTAACAAGTCATGACATGGATCAATTGACTTACACCTGCAAGCAGGTTGCGTCCTGGCTGAGTCAAAGCTCCCAAGGGTTGAGCACAGGAGCGCCGCTAAAGGCAAAGTCCCGGGTATTGCGGGTAACCACGGTCAAGTCATGCACCAGTGCGGTGGCCGCGATCAGGGCGTCGCATTCATTGCTGCGGTCAGGCACATGCAGGCGGGCGCAGCGCCTGGCAACGGCGCCATCGACTGACAGCACGCGCCCGGCAAAGGCAGCCATAACATGTACTTCAAGCCAGTTGCGCAAGGGGGCGGCCTGCCCTGGATCGCGGCGCTCCAGGCGCAAGATGCCAGTTTCGATTTCCAGCAGGGTAATGGCCGAGATATACAGTTTGTAAGCCGGGACGCTGCGGGCCCAGGCCACCACTGCAGGGTCGGCCTGGGTTTTGCGCAGTTCAGAAACGACGTTGGTATCGAGCAGGAACATTAGAAATCCACTGGGCGCGGGGTGATGACTGCGCGTTCGGGTTCGAATTCAACCGGCGTTGTGTCGGGCATCACCAGCAGGTCGACAATGCTGGTGTCCAGGCCGGTTAGCCGTTGGTACTCCTCCATGCATAGCAGTACATGGGCGGGGCGGCCACGGTCAGTGATGTAAACAGGGCCTTGTTGCGATGCTTTTTTGGCACCGCTTGTGTCCTGGTTGAATTCGCGGCTGGAAATGGTGGTGATGGTCATGGGCTGATCCTCCCAAAAATACAATGTAGAAACGTTACTACCTTACGGGTGAGTACGGCAATAGCGGCTGCAGCCCTGAAACAAAATGGCCCCGGCAACTTTCGTTGGCGGGGCCATTTTTTGCAGCGTTCAAACTACCGCGTTACTCGTCTGCCTTGGCCTCATCGCCATGGGACAGGCTGTAAACATAGGCGGCCAGCAAGTGAACCTTGTCGTTGCCTTGCAGGTCAGCCTGGGCAGGCATCTGGCCCTGACGGCCGTAACGGATGGTCTGCTGCAGTTGAGCAAAGCTCGAACCGTAGATAAACGCCCCGGGGTGAGTCAGGTTGGGCGCGCCCATCAGCGGGTTGCCCTTGCCTTCAGGCCCGTGGCAAACCGCACAGTTGGTCGCATAGATTTCCTTGCCTTTGGCAGGGTCGGCTTTCGCGCCTTCCGGCAGCTTGCGCCCGTCGAGGCTGGTCAGCACATAGGCGGCAACGTCGCTGACGCCTTGCTCGCCGATCACTTCCGACCAGCCCGGCATGACCGCGTGACGGCCGGCCATGATGGTGGTCTTGATATCGGCCGGTGTACCGCCCCAGCGCCAGTCGGCGTCGGTCAGGTTAGGAAAGCCGTAAGCGCCCTTGGCGTCGGAACCGTGGCACACCGAGCAGTTGGAGGCGAACAGGCGGCCACCCATTTTCAGTGCTTGCGGGTCCTTGGCCACTTCTTCAATGGGCATGGCGGCGAATTTGGCGAAGATCGGCCCAAACTTGGCGTCCGACTTGGCCATTTCCTTTTCCCACTCATGCACCCCGGTCCAGCCGGTCTGGCCATTGGCAAACGGCGTCTGCTCTTTGGTGTCTAGGTACTGATAGCCTGGCAGCAGGCCTTTCCAGTTGCCCAGGCCCGGGTACAGCACGAGGTAGCCGAGGGCGAAAATCACGGTGCCCACAAACAGCATGAACCACCATTTCGGCATTGGGTTGTCGTACTCTTCGATGCCGTCGAACGCGTGGCCGACTTTCTCGTCGGTCTGCTCGCTGCGCTGGCCCTTACGGGTGGCCAGCAACAGCCAGGTCAGGGCGAAGATGGTACCCAGAGTGAGGACTGTAACGTACAGACTCCAGAACGTAGTCATTCTTTGTTACTCCTAGAAGCTTGCTCTTGCTCGACGTGCTTGATGGCTTCGGGATCATCC